>JACCDJ011187169.1_pt1 | contig 13871 bp, 6 predicted proteins | sample 7444481 | NCBI WGS metagenome assembly JACCDJ01 (sample SAMN15323435, study PRJNA562643) | freshwater metagenome | isolation source: river surface water | place: USA:Blue River Watershed | collected 2017-08-15 | reverse complement strand
GTTGTCCGGATCCGTCGACGTCAACGTCCCCGTCGCCGTCGTCTGCGCCGCGTCCTCCGTCACCGAGCCCGTCGACGTCCCACTAATCGTCGCAGGATCATTCGCGCCGTTGATCGTCACCGTCACCGTCGACGATCCGCCATCGCTCGTCGCAACCGTAAACGTCTCGGTCACCGTCTCGCCCGCGTTCAGCTGGTTCACCGCATCGCTCGTCGCGTACGTCCACGCACCGTCCGTCCCGATGCTGAACTTGCCATAGCTGCCCGCCGTGTCCGTCTGCGCCACAACCGTCGCAGCCGTCCCGTCAAGGTCCGTCACCGTCAGCGTCCCTGACGTCTCCAGCACCGCATTGGTTTCCGTCAGCGCCTTCGTATCGCTCGTCAGGCTCGCAACGTCATTCGTCCCCGTGATGTTGATCGTGAACGTAGCGGTCGAGGTGTTTCCATCCTCATCGGTAACAACATAGGGGATGGTGAGCGTCCGAACCTCGTCTCCATCCAATTCAGCAAAGTTCTCCGGCGTGTAGCTGTAGCTCCCATCAGGGTTCAGGGTGAGACCTGCAGGAGGATTGCCAACAAGCGAGAAGGTAAGCACCGTTGAATCCGGATCGGTCGCCCGCAACTGGCCCGAGACAGTCTCAGCTGACGTAACCTCGAGCGATGCATTCTCAGCAAGCGGAGAGTCAGAGACCGGATTGATCGGCACGCCGGCTTCAGCCGTCACGCTTTCGGTCAAATCGGATGACGCGGTCGCCACGCTATCTAATCGATTATCTCCGCCTCCCAGCGTTTCAATATCATCCGATGTGACAGTGTATGAGAAGGTAAAAGTCTCAACTTGGCCGGGTGTCAGGCTAAGCCCAGTGACCAGCGCCGAGCCAGCCAGCGGGTCAATTACCGTTACATCTTGAAGAAGCGTATTTCCGGTATTCGATACCGTCACAGAGAACGTTACAACGTCGCCGACACGACCTACACTGATAAGAGACGTACCATCAGCGCCGACAATGCCCGCAATACTCTTTACCAAAGACAAGGCTGGTGCTGGATCGCCTGGACCGGAGGTTGAACCATCAATGGGTGCCGCACTGCCACCAGTCCCCGGGTCAACTGGGGTTTCCGTCTCTCCAGGAATAATTTCGCCTGATCCTGCAGCGCTCCCCGACGTATTCGACACGCTGCCTGTGTCGGCTGAGACAGAAGATGCCTCAGACGTTGTGCCATCAATGCTGGCTGTCGACTCAGTGGTTACGGCATCGGTCGATTCTTCAACAGACGTGGCGCCGGACTGATCCGACGATGATGCTCCGGAGGTCGCCACGCTTCCCTGTGCTGTCGACGACGAAGCCCCGCCTGAGCTTGTTTCGATGCCATCGACAGCCAAGGCAGAATCTCCGCCGCCGATGCCATCAGCCCCAGTCGTCGTCGTGCCGTCCCCGCCAACAATGGTCAGCAGATCGGTCGCGGATGTGGCGCCATCGTCAGTGGAGACAGCATCACTGCCCGGCGCATTCTCAGGTTCAACATCACCAGTCGGGACAGGAGTTCCATTCGCTGGAGCCGTTATATTCGAATCAAGCTGGCTCGGACTATCTGGCTCAACACTGGTACCGCCTGTACCGACATTAATGTCGCTCTGCACCTCCCCGTCGAGGGTTGGACTGGCCGATTGCAACGCCGTCAAATCATCAAGCGTTTGCGCATCGCTTGTGACACCCGTGGTGACGTTGGTTTCTTCAGCCATTGCTATCATTCCTGTTCTTGACGAGGCGGCACGAAATTTCGGCCATCATCACTTTGCTTTAGAACAGAAAATAGGATTAATATTTATAACGTTACGGCTATATCTAAGGTTATAACTTTAAGGCATCGCTCGGTAAAACGTCGCACACCGTCCATACGGCCTTCTGTGTCGCGCGATCCCGGAGATGAGCTACGCCGTCCGGATGCGCCAAAATCAGTCCGAGCCGTGCTAGTCGTTCAAGCCCACGGATCGTTTCGGGTAAAGAAGAACCAGTAGTTTTTGCTATAAACTGGCGCGTCGCGCGTGGCTGTTCCGAAAGACAAGCGAGAATAGCACGTTCTTGGTCAGAGGCCTGATCAATCAACGCGCAGATATCAGGATAGCCAGCAGCATTGGCAAAGCCGTCTTCGGGAAGGACGATCTCATGGACCCGACCGACCATCGGTCGCTCGCCAAAAACGCCCAAAGGTCGGACCGCTAACCGCGGTGCGCCGCGCAGTGGCAGCGCTCCGACCAGAAAGAGCAATGGCAGTTCCCCAAGCCGCGCCTTCAGTTCGGGAGAGAGAAGCCGCTGAACATGATCAAGATCTGGCGATCCGTGAACAACGACCATCGTCGGCCCGATTTGGGCAAGATACTCAAGGCCCCAACTCACCGGCTTGCCATCTGCATCTGCGGGTAAATGCGCCTCCAATTGCACCCGCAGCTGCTCTGCCAACAGCTGAGGATCGGCTTCTGCCACACTCGGAAGGCGAAGCTGTACGATATTGCGGGCTTCGACCGGGTTAGCTTGCGCAAAAGCATCGAGAAAATGTTTACCATGAATGGGAGGCCAAGCTTCGGCTGCGAGCCAGAAAGACCTCCCTTCGGCCAGCGCCTGACGGGCATTTTGCGTAAAGGGAGCTGCCAGCGCCGCTCGATGAATGGCGTCGCGATACGCCAAAGCGCCGCTCAGTTTGACTTCATCGCCTTTTGCCGTGCGAACAACAGGTAAAAGGTTGTTCTCTGCACTCTGTTGCATGCCTTCGACCGCACGGCGCAGCGGATCAGTATCGATCACAAAACCATTACGAACAATAAGCCGATCAATGCCAGCCGCAACAGCGCATGCAGGGCGGATGTCAAAGTGCCGTTGGACGTCTTTAAGCATTGCGCCAGCAAAATGCTGCGCCCGCTCGACATCATCGGCATGGGCCGCGGGATAACCAAAAGTGGCGACAAGAAAACCGCCCATGTGAAGTTCACACTGGCCATCAAAAACGCGCACCCAATGATCGCTGAGCGCGAGAAACTCATCGTAAATCTCACTGACTACCCGGCTAGACGCTTCAAGATCGTCTCTTCTAAGTTGTAAGGCAACCGCGGAAATCAGACGCGGTGGCGCGACGAGGATCGACTGGCCGCGTTCTTCCTCCCCTGCACGCAACTGCTCTTGCCGAAGGTCATATTTGCGACTTTTGGAATTTCCTCCTCGGTCCCGCCAAAGAGCGGCGGCCCATGTCCTGTTGGATACGCCAAGTTTCCGGAAGATCGTGGCAAGGTGCTGTTTAACAGTCCCTTCAGTAAGGCCCAGCGCGTGGCCGATATCTTTATTGCTCAGCCCATCAGTCAGGAGGCTCATAATCTCACGTTGGCGCGCCGAAAGACCCAACTGCCAATCTTCGGCAGATGTCGCAGGCATTTTGACCTGCATTCTGGGACTTTCGGCTCGCATTTGGCGATCAGCGCTCACCAAATCCGCTGGTGAACGCGGCATAGATCGGACGGAGCAGATAATGGAGCACTGACTGGCGATCAGTAATAATGTCTGCTTCCAAGGTCATACCAGATTGCAACTTGCCGCTCTGATTTGCCTTTTCCAACTCGGCGCGATCCAACGCCACCCTAGTCAGGAAAAATACCTCGCCTTTGTCGGTTGTTATGCTGTTCGCCGACACCATCGAAACCTTGCCCTCCAATGCGCCATAGCGGAGGAAGTCAAAGGCCGAGACCTTCACCCGAACCGGCTGGCCGACATGGACATGACCAATATCACTGGCTGCGACCCGAACCTCTGCCTCGACCTTGTCACGCGACGGCACGACATTGGCGATCTGAGCGCCGGGAGCAATGACGCCACCCACAGTTCGGTACATCAGCCCCTGAACAACGCCGTCCATGGGCGCGACAATCTGGGTCCGAGCAAAACGTCCCTCTAACTTTTTCACCTGTTCGCCCATCTGGGCAAGTTCTGACAAATTGGGACCGAGTTGGTCAGCAGCTGATCGATCTCGATCAGAATTCAGGGCGGCGATTTGGCTCTGCAACGCGGCTTGCTCTCCCCGCAGCTGGACCAGTGTACGCTGAGTGTCGAGATAAGAGGTTCGGCTGACCAATTGTTCTTTAGCAAGATCGCCGCGGATGGCTGCTAGCTCCTGCAGGACCGCGGCCTCTGAACTTACCTGCCTAAGCCGGGCCTGCAGGACACGCGCCTGATCCGCCCTTGCCTGCCTATCCACGGAGAGGATCGACTGTTCATCGCGCGCAAACTCTCGAAAAGCTTCCGGCACACCCGAATAATCTGGCTGACGGCCAGCGATGAAGGCCTTTAACCGTTCCACCCTAACAAAAAGGGACCAATATCGCGCACGACTGGCGTCCAAGTCAGCTCTTACTTCATTGTTGTCGAGCTGGATCAAAACATCGCCTTTGCGCACCGCTTGACCGTCGCTGACGGCAATCTTCGCGATGCGGCCACCATCCAAGTGTTGAACAACCTGCACAGCAGACTGCGGCATGATCATGCCCGGCGCTTTGGCGACAATATCGACCCGGGCAATTGCTGCCCAAATGAGGAAAATCAAAAAGCCAGCGATTGCGAGCCGAATGGTCAGCTGCACATAGCGCGGGCTCCCTGCCTCCTTGAGCAGAATGTCGCGGGCAAGGTAATTGTCCCGACGTGAAAGCGTAGCTTCGTCGCCATCAGTCTTGAGAGAAAACAGGCTCATCTTAAACTCCAGTCGGATCAGGTTCAGGCTGCAGGACGGAACAATTCTTCGGGACGAGCGGCGCCCTGAAGATAGCCGCCCTGGAACAAGAGGACGCTATCAGCGATCTTCATATGGCTTGGACGGTGGCTGATAAAAATGACTGTGCGTTTCCCCTTGAGCGCTTCAAGGGCCGCTGCAAAACAAGCATCGCTTTCTGCATCAAGGCCCGCCCCCGGTTCATCGAACAACAAGATCGGCGCGCGGGTCAGAAAGGCGCGGGCGAGCGCCATTTTCTGTCTCAGGCTAGCCGGTATCTGTTCGGAGGCACCATCGCCGATGCGATAATCGAGCCCGCGAGGCAGATCGGAAACCTGTTGCCAAGCACCCGCAAGCTCAAGCGCATCGCGCAGTTCGTCATCGGTCGCATCTGGCTGCGCAAACCGCAAATTCTGCGCGATTGTCGCCCGGAAGAACTGCATATCTTGGGGCACATATCCGACGAGACGGCGAAGGTTCACCGGATCTATCTGTCGGATATCAACGCCATCAATGCGGATTGTCCCTGCCTGCGGCACATACATTCCCAAGAGTAACTTCAGGAAGGTAGATTTGCCGCTGCCATTCTGTCCTGTAATCGCAATGCTGCCGCCAGCTTCGATATCGACACTGATGCCAATCAACGCTGGGTCGGCGTTCATCGAATAGCGGAAGGAGACGCGCGAGAACTCAATCTTTCCCGAGAGCGTCTTGCCTGCAGCCCGGGCTTCGGGGGCCAGTCGTTCCCCTCGTAGCTGCATCAGTGTATCAAATTGCTGCGCCGCGCTGCGAACCCGCTCGATACGGGAAAGGTTGGTGAACATCGCTTGGATGGGGCCAAGGACCCGCCAAACCAAGATCAAGGATGCAATCAACGCGCCAGCCCCGACACGAGACTCAAAGGCCAGCGGTACGGTGAAAGCGATCAACAAAATGCCCGCCGACATCATCACGGCATAAGCAATATTTGAGAGCATCGACGCAGTTTGCTCGACCTTGAACGCGGCCACTGCAGCATCGGCTGACAAGAGCCGATAGCGCTCAAGCCAGGCCTGCTCAGCTCGACTTTCGCGAATGCCCCGCATCTTGGTGACCATTTCCACCAGAAATTCATTCCGCAGGGTGGAGACGCGTCCCAGCGCGGCCACGCGCTTTTTGGTGATGGGCTGCACAAAGAAATAGCTGACCAGGTAAACCATCAGCACAACTAGGATGATGGGCAAAGCCATCGGGTTGATCACACACAACACAATGGCGACAGCAATTGTTGCTGGAAGCTCTAAGAGGCTGGCAGCTATAGGGCTCGTGAAGATATCGCGAATAGCCTCGAAACTGCCAAGGCGGGCAATTTGGGCGCCCACAGCGGAACGCTCCGTGTAGGAAGGGGAGAGCTGCAGCAATCGATCCATAGCCGCCGTGCCGAACAGATATTCGACCCGCCCTGCAATGAACGACAGCATCTGTGCCCGATGTTGCTGAAGCACCGCCACAAGACCCAGCGACAAGAGCGTGCCGATGAGAAGATAAACGAGCGTATCAACAGCGCCGCTGGGCAAGACCATGTTATAGACAGCCATGGCAAAAAGCGCGGTGGCGAGCGATAGCACCCCAATCAAGAGCGACAAGGCGCCCGCCTGAACGATATAGGGCCGCAGCCGAAGAACGGTTGCGCGGGTCCACTTGCCCGATGACCCATCCGCCGAGGCGTCTCTGGTGTAAAAATAGGCGCGTCCGTTGCCCAGATCGCCGAGTGTTTCTGGCTGATGTTCCAGCCCAGCCTGCACCACATAACCATCAGATCGGACGTCTAGCAGCAATCTGGCAGTATCTTCGGCCGGGAGGATAAGGCTGGGATAAGCTCGTCGATCAATCGCAGAAAGTGGGCCTTCGATCTCCGCAACGGCGAAGCCCAATTTAGTCATCGCATTGTTAAGGCCAGTAATGTCCAACTCATCGGCAAAATAGGGGAGCGCCTCGATGACCTCCCGAACCTGCCCGCGCCAGTTCATGCGTCTAAGCAAAGGCGCCACTAAGGCTGATAACTCGTTAGGGACTTTGAAAGCGGCCTCAACCGCTTGATCAAGACGCAGCCAAAAAATGTCACCAGATAGGTCGATATTACCAGACAATCTCTCCAGCCGGCTTTCGACGTCCGCTTTGAGCGCCGCCGAAGGTGCAAAAGACGCCGGATGACCAAGGCTTTCATGCTGACCAACCAGCACATCGAGCGTCCTATCTGCCAGCCGCTGGATGGACGGACGATGGGTTACGAGCAAAATCGTCTTGGTCCCCTGAACCTGCTGCAGATAGGCAAGCATCTTCGCCTCGCCGTCGCTGTCCATTGCGGCGGTGGCGTCGTCGAATAAGAGGATTGCAGGATCCGGGGCCAGCGCCCGAATAATACCGATGCGCTGGCGCAAGCCGGGCGGCAGACTTTCGGCCGCGGAGTCCCCCACGCGAGTTTCCCACCCTTGCGGAAGCGCCATAACAAAGTCTTCGTAGCCGAGCGCTTGTGCGATGGCGATCGCCCGATCTGAAAGCGCCTCTCGGAACATCGTCGCGTTCTGAAGCAATGTCCCATCATACATCACCGCCCGCTGGGGCAGATAGCCAACAAGCTGACTAAGACGTTGACGATCAATGTCACGCACATCCTCGCCGAAAACGCTAATCTCGCCATGGTCGGCGGCGTGAAAGCCAGCCATTAGGCCCAGCAGCGTCGAACGGCCACTGCCGTTGCTACCGTGAACATAAATTGTTTCGCCTGCCTGGATGTCGAGATCGACTTGGTCGACAATGGGGGCTTGAGCCCCCGGGTAAGAAAAGGTGACGCCTTTGAACGCAATGGCGATCTTGTCTTTTGCTCCCGTCTCGGCGCCTTCCTCGCTGCTCGGCAAACCATCCCGGGCCAATAATTCGCCCAGATCTTGAGCCATGATTTCGTCTGCGTGGTGCCGTGCCCAGAGCGGCCCGATCCTCTGAAGGGGGCCAAGGGCTCGCAGGCTCAAAAAGATGCAGACAGACATTTCGCCGCTTGTCATCTGCCCCTTTAAGACAAATAGCGCGGCCATCGCGGCGACAAGGGCTGAAATCAACGGACCAAATAAATTGGCACGAGAAGACTTGTCGTCAATAACATAGCTCAGATTGGCCATCGCGCGCGCGCTTGATTCCTGAAGGCGATCATAGCGGCGCATCATCAGGGCCTCCATGGCCATGGCCTTGAGCGTATGGATGTTCGACAGGATCTCGATTAGAAAATTGCTTCGCCGCTGGTCGGCCTGAATACGTTCGTTGATTGGGGCTTGCTGCGCCCGAGCGCTCAACAATGAATAATAGGAAAAGCCGCCATAGGCGACCGCCATCATCAGCGCGATCGGCCAAGAGACGATCAGGATGATGAGCAAGTAAAGCCCAGAAAAGGGCAAATCGATCCACTGCATGAACGACTGACCAGAGAAGTGCTGGCGCAGAGACGTAACGTTGCGGAAATGCTCAAGATGACGCCCATTTCCGGTCCGCTCAAACTCGCTCATTGGCAGCATAAGCAATCGTTCTGCGACCGCCTCCGACGTTGTGTGTTCAAAACGCGCGGCAGACCAGGCGGCAATCTGACCGCGCATTACGCGAAGCAAAACCTCTATGGCGATGGCAATCAAGGCCCCTGCGGTTAGCAGAACAAGCGTGTCCATTGATTTGTGAGGCAGAATGCGATCCATGAGGATCAACATCACCACCGGCAAAGTCAAAGCGAGAAGGTTGATGATCGCGCTTGAAGCAAGCAACATGCCGAGCGCGCCCGAAAATCGAGCCTCAGCGAGTGCCGGTACCAACTTGATCCGTCGAGCAAAGCGCAAGAGAATATCACTCATAATCTGTTACCTGCCTTCACCAACGAGAGGGTTTCTTTTTGCCCTGAGGCGGCTTGGCCTGACCAGAAGAGGGCGATTTTTCCGCGTTTAGCGGAGGCGCCTGATCAAGGACTGGCGCCCCCGTGGCGGCAATGGTTTCGACAACGCAGTTGTCGTCCTTTTGGCCCACACCCCCACCCAATGCCTTATAAAGGTCAACGGAGGCCCGCAGCCGGTCAAGTCGCGCAGAAATGGCCAGATCCGCCGTGCGGAACTGGGTACGTTGGCTTTCAAGCAAGCTGGTATAGTCCAGAGCGCCCCGGTTAAAGACCCGCTGGGTCATCGACACGAGCTTGGTTGAGCGCGCCGCGGCTGTTTCGAATAATGACCAACGAGACTGGGTAAGCTGAACCCCAGCCAGCGCCTCTTCGGTATCGCGAAGAGCGGCAAGAATGGTTCCACGATAGTTTTCCAGCAGTTCCTTCTGTCTGGCCTTCTGTTCGCCAATCGCAGCTTTACGCTGGCCACCATCGAACACTGACTGGACAAACTGCCCAACTAAATCAGTAAACAGAGACTGGGGAGATAAAGCTCGGCTAAGGTTCGATGTCCCATACCCCCCCTCTGCCGTAAGCGTGATACTGGGCAATAAACCCTTCCGGGCAGCTCCCAAATCAGCACGCGCCGTCAGCAAATCAGCTTCTGCTCTACGGATGTCAGGGCGGCGGCACATCAATGCAGACGGCAGGCCGGGCTCAACAGAAGGCACGCGGACATCTGCAAGCGATGAACCGGTAATGCTAAGCATGTTCAGCGGACGGCCGGTCAGAAAGGCAAGATTGCCCTCGGCAACGGAGAGCTGTTCACGCAATTGGTAGAGCTGCGCCCCAGTCTCCGCCGTCGTGAGCGCCTGTTGTTCGCTGTCGATGATCGACAGATCACCACGCTCAGCGCGACGCGCAAGGCTTTGGTCTATCTTCTGGGCGGTTTCGAAGTTCCGTTCTGCCAACCCAACCCGTTCCCTCAGCGCAAGCACGCGGAAATAAGAAGTTGCGACCTCAGAGATAAGCGTCTGAGACAATGCCTCACGCGCAAACTTGTTAGCCTTGAGCTGCTGCAGCGCCGCTTCTTTTCGCAGTGCCCCCCGGCCCCAAAGATCCACTTCATAGGCAACGCGAAGGCCCGCCTGGTAAATCTGACGACTTTTAAAATCTTCTCGCGTTGGCGCTGTGCCAATCCCGAATTCGGGCGCGCGAAGCTCAGCGCGGGCAATCGCATCAATCGTTGGAAGGCGGCCGCCATTGGCCGCGCGCAACCGCTGCTCAGCCTGAACAACCCGCGCCGCAGCGGCATTAAGTTGGTTATTCCCGGCCAAAGCGATCGACACCAGCTCGTCAAGCTCTGGACTGCCAAATTCAGACCACCAACGCTGGCTCGGAGGCACAGCCAGATTGGCACCTTTTTCAGCCCGAACGTAAGATTCCGGCATCCAACGTTGCCAGTTCTCTCCAGATTCCGGTTCGGCAGCGCTGATAGCTAAAGGCCACAAGCAAGCACCTATTACGCCTATTTTATAAAGGTTTTTTATCGCAATAAGGTTGGACTTGGCGCGCAAGCGCGGCAGCCCGGACGACACGCTCATTGAGAGCCCCCTTCATAGACATCCACCCGCAGCACGGTCAAAAGCCAACGGATAGAAACGCCCCGGAAACCGCCAGAAACCAAGAATTGAAACGTGAAATCACCCAATGACTAGCCTGTTAAACCGTCAATCTTGGCGTTCCTGTTTCGTAGGTCTCAACCAGCCCCCTTCGTTTGATTTTTTTAGGGCTGGATCAACGAGAATCGTTCTAGCCCGACTAACTATCGATATAGGAGGCCAAAAGATTCTGGGACCAGAACAACACCCAAACTGGTTCAATTAAACACTTTATATGGTTACTGAATACATGTATTAAGATCGTTCGATTTGACGAAGGATAAGTTTTGAAACGCGTCAACGACCCTAAGTCAGCCGCACTCAGCCAGGCAGCGAAAAGCTTTGCCGGGTCTGGCAGCGCTATGGGAATGGCAGCGGATGCGGCAGGGCTTAACCTCGACGATGACCGCATTCTGGCCTACATGGTGAACAACAACCATGAGCTCATTTGGTTTAATGAGGCAGCCCGATCCCAGTTATTTGGTTTTGCGTCCCTGCATCCCTCGAGCGAAATGCGTAACATCTTTCTTCTCTTGGGATCCCTGCCGAGCGGCGTCGATCGTGAATTGCTGACGCTTCACGCCGGATTGGCGAAGCCTCATTTGACGCGCATTCGTATGGCGCATGCGCTGCGCCTTGCCGATGATGATCAGGCGGAAGAGACGTTGAAGCTCTTTGAGGCAGCCCCAATCTGCGCGTCACAAGGCAGTGTTCATTTTGATTATAGCCGGCCCAATGCGGCTGGACGAGAACAGAACTGGCAGGCAATCTGCATCTTCTTCCGAGAGGGGATCCTGTGTGCGCATGTCCCTGCTGAAGCCGCAGACGAAGTTTTAGGCAATGGTCTTGGGCACCGAGGCGACTTGATCCGCCAACTGGCACATCGTCAAACCCCGATGCTGACGCCACTCGGCGTACTCGTTGCTGATTTGCAGAATTCCGTGAAGATCTGTGCAGAGCTTTTGCCACAGGATTATTTCACGCTCATCAACCAGATCTGGCAGACGATAGGCCCGATAGTCCGGCAGTATCGAGGCCAAGTGGCCAAGCACGCTGGCGACGGCATGGTCGCTTACTTCTTTCCGCACCCTGACGGGCACTATCTCGCCGATGCGACCGCCTGCGCTCTTGATATCAAGACAGCAATGCTACGCCTTAGCCGGGAATGGCAAATCGAGCGCCGTTGGGCGAACGAACTTTACATGAATATTGGCCTGCATGAGGGCCAAGAATGGCTGGGAGCCGTTCAGCTTGGAGATTCGGTGGAGTTCACGGCTCTTGGGGACACCATCAACACCGCTTCTAGACTGTGCGATTTCGCGCAGTTCGGGACAATATGGGCATCAAAGTCCCTTGTGACCCGGTTGCAGTCTGAAACAGACACAATGTTAGATTTCGGCGTTGAGCGCGATGTTGACAGCAATCGCCGCCAGTTCGTGCCGCAAAGCTTCGTGCAGATATCCTCACTCGAAGAGGCGGATATGCCCTCGAAGTGGCGGGACCTAGGCACATTGGCGATGACGGAAGTGGTTGGCGTTGTTCCAAAGCGTTGAAAAGCTCCGACTGGTCCACAAAACCATCCTAAGTCTAGTTTTAGCGGTTTTAAGTGTCCTAAGCGCCTCTTCTGCTTGGGCGGCGAATAGCCTACCCGAGCAGATGAAACTTCTGATTGAGCAACGCCGAGCGACCGAAGCCTATGAACTGGGCCTGGGCGCGACTGACCTTATCGGTGATCCGCTTTATGATTATTATTTCGGGGTCGCCTGTGTCGATGCAGGCCATGCGATGCTCGGGGCCCTGTCGCTTGAACGGTTTATGCTGGCAGACCCGTCCAATAATCTAGCCCGGCTTGAGCTTGGCCGCGCTTATTTCAAGCTCGGGGACTTTGTGCGGGCTCGGCAAGAATTCAAATTGGTGCTGGCTTCCAACCCACCAAGCTCGGTTGCATCAACGATTGGCAGATTTCTATCTGCCATGGAAAGCCCGCGGAAATCGGCAAAAAGTGAGTTTGGCGCTTATCTGGAAGTGGCCGGTGGCGCGACCTCCAACGCAAATAGCGGCATCAACGGCTCAACAATCGACCTTCCCGGCTTTGGTCTGGTGACGCTTGGAGAAACAGGCGTTAAGCAAGGCTCTGGCCTCGCAAGTTTTTCGGGCGGCAGCTTTGCAAGCCTTCCCTTGACGAAAAAGATCCGCGCTGTTGGCGCCCTGTCGGGCTTTTACCGCGCCTATAGCAACGTGCCCGAATATGACTTCGCTACTTTTGGTGGTTCGCTCGGCATTGGGCCCGTTTCTGAAAAACTAAGCGCCACCGTCTCCGCGGTTTATGGCTACAGCTTGCTTAATGGCAAGTCTTACCGACAAAACTACGGAGCAATGGCTTCCGTGCGGGCACCGATTGGCAAGAAGACCGTGTTTACCATCGACGGTGGCTATCAAAACTTAAGGTACAAAGCCCTTAACAAAAACCGCGATGGCCGTTTGATGACCCTCTCCGCCGGTTTGGACCGCAAGGTCAAAATGGCTGGCAATCCGGTCTTTTCAATCGCCGGCTATGTCGCGCGCGAAAAGAACACCGTCGGGCGGGATGATTTCTCAAGAAAAATTGCCGGAGGTCGTATTGGCCTCTCGCTCATGCCAGCATCCAAATTATCGGTCTCGACTTCTGTCGGGCTCGCTCGTTGGCGCTACGATGGACCTGATTTGCTGTTTGCCAAGCTGCGGAGAGATTGGTTCCGCTCCGCCGATGCTGCCGTGCAATATGAATTGGCGAAAGGCCTGACGATGCGGCTTGAAGCGCAATACTCTCAGGATGACTCAACCATCCCGCTTTACAAGTTTGATCAACAGCAGCTCGCACTCGTGCTTCGGCGGGAATGGCAATGACCCAATATATGCGCCTCATCGCCTCGTCGTGCCTTGCCTTGAGCATCGCAAGCCCAGTCGCCGTCTATGCTCAGGCAAACCAGCCTGCGGGCAAGATCGTACTGGCGGTGGGCGCGGTTCAGATTGTCCGAGGGGGCGCCCCCGTCCAAGCCAAGATGGGGATGGAAGTTCGCCCAGGAGATAGCATCCGTACGGCCCCCCGATCTTCTGCGCAGCTATGGCTCCGCGATGGCGGGATGATCTCCATACGAGAGAAATCAGAATTTCGGATCGACAGCTTCAATTATCGGCCCGGAGCACCCGCCGCGGGTCAATCAAGCGCCGCGAGTATTGTGAAGGGCGGCGCGCGCTTTTTAACGGGCGCGGTCGGCAAGGCAAACCCCAAGGGTGTTACGGTCAACACGCGGGTCGCCACAATTGGCATCCGCGGCACAGGCTACGATCTTATTGACTGCGACGACCAGTGCTTCGAAGATAACGGCTCGCCCGCCAAGGCGGGGCTTTATGGCTCAGTCTATGAAGGCAGCGTTACCGTCACCAATGACGCTGGCGAGACAAGTGTCCTGACAACCGAGAATTTCTACATCGCCGAACGGCAAGCAGCGCTCATAAAACTCCCGGTCCAGCCGAGCTTTCTAGCGGAGCCAGCGATACAGGGCGGCAGTGGCCAATCAACATCAGAAGTGG
>JACCDJ010833858.1_pt1 | contig 13873 bp, 18 predicted proteins | sample 7444481 | NCBI WGS metagenome assembly JACCDJ01 (sample SAMN15323435, study PRJNA562643) | freshwater metagenome | isolation source: river surface water | place: USA:Blue River Watershed | collected 2017-08-15 | reverse complement strand
TTGTGTGCTCATATTAGTACAGACAAATGGGTAGAAATCTTTGCTAAAGAAATTGGCAGCACTTATAGTCGAGTATTCAATGACTTCATGCCTACGGCTGTAGACCTTATGGCCAAAGAAGTTGTTGTGGCTCGTGATATGAGTAGAGACATTATTTGGGATCAGACTAGCACTACAATTAAAAGTCGTGCCCGTAAGTTTGCTATGTTACCCGATTACTATCACATTGCCGTAGTGTTTAAGACACCCGAACAAAAGGAACTTATGCGTCGATTAATGAATCGTCCAGGCAAAGAAATTCCCGATCATGTTATTGCTAGCATGATAGCCGGTTGGGAAGAACCTACAGAAGCAGAAGGGTTTAAGGAAATTTGGTTTGCCGGTTGACATTTGACACATTTGGTGCTATACTGTAGTTACAGTAATAGAAAGGAGTCCAAAATGGCAAAAGTCACTCTAGATAGAGCCCTATTCAAAGTAGTGTTTACTGAATATGAAAGAGGCTGGGGACAGAAGCATTGGGATACTGAGTATTACGACAACGAAGCGGAAGCTCGTCAACGTGCAATAGATTATAACCTAAAGCACAACAACAAGGATTATGCACCTGATTGGTATGTGAGAGCAGACTACGAAGGTCCAGTGAGATAATTTAAAAGAAAGGAGCGATATATGCCTAGTGTATTTTTGGTCAGCGACACGCACTTCGGTCACACCGGTGTATGTCGCTTTACCCGTAACGACGGAGTTACGAAATTGCGTCCGTGGGATAGTCCTGAGGAAATGGACGAAGCTATGGTTAAGGCTTGGAACGAACGAGTCAAGCCTACAGACAAGGTCTACCATTTGGGTGACGTTGTTATTAACCGTAGGGCTTTGAAGACGTTGAGTCGTTTGAACGGCGACAAGGTTTTGATCCGCGGCAACCACGACATTTTCCGTGATGACGAATATAGACAATACTTCCGTGAGCTTCGTGCATACCACGTTATGAACGGAATGATTTTGTCGCACATTCCTGTCCACCCAGAAAGTTTGGGCAGATTTGGTGTTAACATTCACGGACACTTGCATGCCAACCGTGTTAAGAAGATGCGTGGCTTCGATGTTCGTACAGGAGAAATCTTGTACAGCGAAGACAACGATCCTCGTTACCATTGTGTTTGCGTAGAGCAGACTCCGGACTTTGCTCCTATGTTGTTTGAAGATGTTATCAAGCGTATAGAAGCAGAAGGCGGTAGTGTAGGCTTTCGCAACGGCAACGGTCCTACAATGTAAGGAACAAGAATGTCTTATCGAAAATATTATTTTCGTCAAATGATTAGAACCGGTCGGGCATTTTTAATCTATTCCGTAGGTTTTATTTTCAATAGAAAAATCTAAAGAACAGACCCCCGCTTTCTTAGGTTGTGCGGTGAACAACCTAAGATGAATATATGCCCCATTGGACAAATTGGTAAAGTCGGCTCTCTCAAAAGGAGCAGTTCTCTCCGTTCGAATCGGAGATGGGGTACCAGTTTAGGGATGATTACAGCAAACAACTTTTCTGCAGCCACTTTTTGCAGGCCGGCCCGCTGGGGGTGTCGCGTGGGTTCGAGTCCCGGCTAAGCGACAACATCCCGTTTTGCTCCTATAAGTAAATGGCATACTAGCACTTTGGTAAAGTGCCATTACAAGTTCGATTCTTGTTAGGAGCACCAGATATATGCCCTGGTGGACGAATTGGTAGAGTCACTACGTTGAGGACGTAGGTTAAGCGAATAGCTGGGAGTTCGAATCTCCCTCAGGGTACCAAATTTGGAAGATGCAGTAAGATGGTTCTTACACCTGTTTGGAAAACAGGCGACTGGCGCGAGCTGGTCGGGGTTCGATTCCTCCTTCTTCCGCCATGGAAGGTTAACTGGGCTGGGCCCGGAACTGTCTCGAAAACAGATTGACTGCCGAGTGCGGTTAGAGTTCGATTCTCTATCCTTCCTCCATACCACCGTGGTCTAACTGGACAAGGCAACACTCTTCTAAAGTGTCCGATGGGGGTTCGAATCCCTCCGGTGGTGCCATAGAATATATTAAATAACTTCATGAGTACACTATGGTCATTTGGCGACAGCTTTACACATCCGTTTCCAAATAATTGGATAGAACAAACCGCCAAACATTTTAATCTAGCAAATAAGTCATTTGGATTTAACGGATCTAGTTTAGATTTTACGTATCTTGCCGTCAATAGATACGCTAAAGAATTCAAAGAAGACGACGTTGTCATAGTAGCACTAACAGAAGTGTCTAGGCAATGGGTAATAAAAGACCAACCTGGTTGCACACATATACAATCGTTAGAGGCATTTGTTCCAAAGAGTGATATAATGTTTTACTACAGATATTTTATGACTTGTGTAATTCCCGAGGTTGTGGAAACAAGGCTTGAAAATTTCTTATGGGCATTAAAAGCTAAGACCTTACACCTAAAACAAAAACCAATTGTATTCTTTTGTTTTGGATCTACACTAGAGTCGATGAAGAATAAGAGTCTTCCAGAATTTAATTATGTTAGCTGGTCTTTACAAACAGTAACTAAAGAAGAAATAGTAGAACAAGATAGAACAAAAAAATATACAGGAGAACCTAGAGCAAATCATTTAATGCCCAGTAATCATAAAATACTAGCAGACAAAGTAATAGCATCATTACAATCAGGTGCAGAAATTACACATCAAGGCTTTGTTAAAAATATATTAACACATCAACAGTATCATAAAATGCCATCGGTCCTTAGCTCAACTGGATAGAGTTCTGGTCTTCGAAATCAGCGGTTGGGGGTTCGAATCCCTCAGGACCGGCCACTAAATAACTGTATGCGTACACAAGAACAAATAGACAAAATTAAACAGCGTATAGAAGATCCTTATCAAATAGAGGCTTTTCTTACCAGCTTTGAATTACACTATCTTATTGATCTTTTTGAGCGCAACAAACAGTTATCAAATAGCCCAGTTGTATATAAAAATACTGGGCCCGTAACATTAGACCTGTTGCTATTTGAAAAAGATCCTATTGTTTCTAAAGTTATAGAACGATTACATTCCATTATAGGAACTTTTGAAATTACAGCAGCTTTTTTCTTTTTTACAGACTATCCTCATATTATACATAATGATGATACATTTGAATTACCCGAGGGTGTGTATAAAGGAATAACACTTCCATTACGTATAGACGGTGATGCTGTTCCAGACCTTTGTTTCTTTGATCAATTTTATTTTCATGGCCCAGCTAAGTTCTTCGATGGTGACAAAGATATAGCCACTTACTATAACAAGCAAGTGTATGACTATGCAGATGTAGACGGTAACTTAGGAAGCATGGTTATAGACGAGTCTACTAGAATCAATTACTTAACACATCTAAAACTAAAATGGTTAAAAGGTCTGTCCTTGTGGGGTACACTAAAATGGGTGCCGGGAAATGCTTTGATATTTGACAGCGTCCGATTACATTGTGCTAGCGATTTTAGACGCATAGGAATAAAAAGTAAACTAGGTATTAGTATCTTTACAAAGTTATGACACTATTATTTTTACCTATTGATCTTAAGATTCCTGTACTTAATTTTAAACAGAACAATATCTCAAGTCGATTAACTGCTTACAATCCTTACTGGGACTCGGCTACTATATCTCAAGAAGATATTGAACAAAATAACTTAACTGAAATTCTAGATCAATTACCTTTTTCTAAAATAACAACGATTACTCATAAATTTCAAGAACGTGAAGTACACAGTCATATTGATGTTTACCCATCAATGACTTTCGAAGAAGGCGAGTATAGACACATTCTTGATAACGAACCTGCTGGTTATAGAATTTTATTACAAGGGCAGGCAGATCGATTAGAAATTTTTAACGGAATAGAATGGATCACTGCTAATATTCCTATGATACCTGGATGCTACTTACTTAATTCAACTATAGCAAAGCATAGGGTCAAAGAAGATGCCAACCGAGAATTAATTTATATACGAGGTTTCTTAGATAAAGACAAGCATCTTAAATTAATTGAAAGAAGTTACAGTAAATATAAAGACTATGCAATCCAATCCGTACTTTAAACCATTAAAATTTAACCAAGAGTTTTTTGATAAAGCTCGAGTTATGGATGAAGTAAAAGATTCTTTTTATGGCGGAATAATTAACGGACATTGGAAAAAATGGGGATATAAAACTGACTTGCTTTCTCCCGTACTACATACTTTATTAGATGACCTAAACTGTGAAGTGCTTGCTGTAGAAGTATTTTACACAGCCCCAAACAACTTAATTAGCTGGCACACCGACATGGGTCCAAACACTAAAGATTTTATAAAGATTAATTTTGTATGGGGCAGTGATGATCATACTATGGAGTGGGGAGAATCGATAGCACTTAACAAGAGCTATGATCTAAGCCCTACGCAAGCAGGCACAACATACGTTCATTTTAAAAAAGAAGAAGTAGAGTTTACAACTTCACATAAACTGGTATCGCCAACAATAGTTAATGTAGGAAGGCCTCACAGAGTTATAAACAACAGTTTAACCAACGGGCGTTGGTGTTTGTGTTTAATTCCTGGAATAAAAGGCAGGCTAGGACGTATCATGTTTGGCGAGGCCCTAGATATTTTTAATGAGTATGTGCAAGATTAGCAATCACTTTAGCCACGTTACTTGTTGTAAATGGAATGTTAAGTATTAAATGTTGGCTATCATTAACCCAACTAATTGTTCTATGTGTTAGTCGTGTGTTGACATAATAAACTTGACCCATTTGTATATTCATTTTTCGATCATCCATTAACCAGTCATATTGTAGTGGTCCACAATTTTTTAGAAATACGATAAGTCTAAAAACATCACGTGGCATACTTGGATGATCCCTATGAGGAACAAAGTATCCTCCAATATTAGATTGAACAATAAATGTGCGGCCCAAAGGTTGCCACATATCTAAGAAAGGATGCAAACTGGTACAGGCACGATATACATCTGTTGGTTCGTTAAATTCTAATTCGCTTAATCTACGTCTAGCGGCATAACTTGCCTGAGCTAGGCTAGGAACATCTCGATGTGTTTTTCCAGGCAAGTTAGTTAGTGTAAGTGCTCTACGATTATTAGGGCGGTCGGTGCGTGGTAAGTAATCAACCCAGTCATCATGAAATTGTGCTATTTCTTGCGTATACTTGCCAATGTCAATATAAATGTCTAAAGGCTCGAAAGGTCCTAAATTAAGTAGTGCTAGTTCGTTAGCTAGTGTTTCATTACTAACGTTCCCATCATAATGTGCGGCACGCCCGCTTACTCCTGGTGGTACTTGCATTAAAAAGTTCCTTTATCTAGTTTGTTTATTTGAGCAAAGGCCCATTTTCTTTCTCGACATTGCCAACATTGATGACAACGTGTCATTTGTAGTTCTGTACACGAGTGCGTGATTTCTGCTAACTCTTCAAGATTATTTTCGTACATTAATTCTAATATTTTATCTTTATAAAAATTTACAAAAGGCAAAATAATTTTAGGACTTGTAGATACTGTATCTCTCAACGGTGCTCCTTCATCGTTGGCAAGTTCGGGTGGATTTTGATTTAGGCCGTTGAATAAAAAATCAATAGAATATTTTTCAAATATTTCTAATACTGCGGTTCTGCTTTGTTGCCTATGATGCACATTTGGATCTCCAACATATAGTGTTTGGGGAACTAAGGACTTGAACTTTTCGTTTAGGTGCGCTATAATGTTGTTTACATAGTTACTTGCACCATCGTGCTTAGGAATTGTGTAAGGTTGGATAGATATTGTAGGGTAATACTTTAGTAGTAAAGCTAGTAAAACTGCACTATCTATTCCTCCGCTAAGAAGTATTCCGTACTTTTTGGTTAAGTCGACATTGAACATAGTAATATTTAATTACAATTTAGGTGTTGACAAGCTGTTCTGGTTGTGCTATAATATGGCATAAGTTAGAAATTGTTCTTTAAAAATTAATTGCTCGGTTCGTCTATCGGTCTAGGACACCGCCCTTTCACGGCGGGAAGAGGGGTTCGATTCCCCTACCGAGTACCATTAAATGTATCGTTTTGGAAAAACTCTGTGTACACCAGGGTAATGCACAGTCAATGGGTCCTCCGTCTAGCTAGCGCGGCCAATACTGTTGATGTCAGTGCATATGGGTCATGCCTGTATGTGCGTAACGAAAGCAAGATCAGCATCGGCCGGTGCCCTTGTATAAGTTGACACGTTAAAAGCAAACGGCAATAGGGTTATTGTTGTCCATAACGAAACGATACATTTAATGGTAATGAATAAGTAATTATATGCCCCGATGGTGGAATTGGTAGACACGCTGGTCTTAGAAGCCAGTACTTCGGTGTGCGAGTTCGAGTCTCGCTTGGGGCACCAGAATTTTCCCGTGTGTAGCTCAGCCTGGTAGAGCTCCTGGTTTGGGACCAGGTGGTCGCATGTTCGAATCGTGTCACACGGACCAAATGACGCAGAGTGTTAGAAGTGGTATCTGGCAAGGCTCATAACCTTGAGGTCGGTGGTTCGAATCCACCCTCTGCAACCAATATGCCTGGTTAACTCAGTTGGTAGAGTTCCGTCTTTACACGGCGGCTGTCGGCGGTTCGAACCCGTCACCAGGTACCAATTATTGCAATATAGATTGCGACCTAATAATAGGGCTTCGAGGAGCGACTATCCTGTTGACAAACATAACAAGGGTAAGTCGCTCCTCATCGTTGCCTCCAAGATAATCGTGTGCGGCATGATGCAAGTGTGCATCAAATGTTATTAGTCGATTATAAACATTATTGACTCGAATACTTTCTTCGTAAATGTTATTCGACTCTTCTTGTATTTTAAGTAATTCGGGATTATCTCGCTCGCCTAATATTTGTCTGCGTTTGGCATCGTGCCATTCTGGTTTAGGCAGTATGGCAGGATTCTTTAGTTTCATAATACTAGTGCCACTATTTGGTGCAGGATTGGGATTGAGATATACTATAGCAGTTAACTGGCTTATTTGTCCATCGCTATGTACCCAACCTGAACCATACTCTTTGGTAGTTTTTTGAAAACCCAAATTACTATCCCATGTTATTGGATCGTTTCTTACATCCCAAAATAAACTGAAATAACGTTTACAGAAAAATTCGTAGAATGGTCTATTGATAAGACTTAATTCTTCAGATCGTGTTCCGGGCCAATGTCCCATTGGGTCCGGATTATATTTTAAGGTTAACGCCCATTCTCTGATTCTATCGGGGTCGGGTAAAAAATTATCTACAATTGATACAGGAATAATATTCATGGCAATATTTATTGCCATAAATAAATCAGAATAGGAAGCGTGGCAGAGTCCGGTTTATTGCAACAGTCTTGAAAACTGTCGATCCGTTAAAAGGTCCGTGAGTTCGAATCTCACCGCTTCCGCCAATTATAATGTTAACACCAATTTTTAGTAGTTTTATCTACGTTGATAAATTAGATATCGATAATTTAGATTTGCAATCTAAATGTTACCAATTGGAAAAAAATACTCCAGGTATACTAGCAAGTAACGAGGGAGGATGGCAAAGTCCAGCGTCATCTAATGACAAGGGCTTTGAACATTTATTTTCTGAAATAAGACAACGCTGTAATGAAATACATAAACAGCTTGGTTTTAAAACATCACTAAGACAAGAAGTTGGCAATTACTGGATTAACATAAATCGAGATAAGGATTCTAATACTCCACACGCCCACCCTGGTGCGTTTTTCTCAGGTGTATATTATGTAAAAGCATCCCCGGCGGCAGGTGCCATAACCTTTATGCACCCAGTGCCAATGCATCCTTATACTATTCCTTATGGAATAAATCAAGTTGAAACAAGTTTTAACGCATCGTCACATCTAGAAAATCCTGAACCAGGTAAATTAGTAATCTTTCCTTCTTGGTTGTTACATTTTGTACAGCCCAATAGAAGCGGTGACGATCGAATCAGTATAGCATTTAACACGGTACTCTTAAATAACTAATGAAGGTTGAAAATATTTTTGGTTTCAATGTGGTAAGAGATACCTGTAATAATCTATCGGATCTTGTAACGCCAACACTAATTCAATCCGTGAATCGCCTAATAGAGCACCCAGACGCCTCTGCTAAGTTTGAAGACTATAAACTAGGAAGAGCCATTACTACATGCGGTTTGCCTCATTTATATTTTAATCAAGCACCTGGAAATGAACCGTTAGTGGATTGGATTATGAATGTAGTAATTGAAAGCGCCCCGCATTTTGGATTTGAAAAAGTAAAAGAAATAAAAATTGGCAGGAACTGGATCAACGTGCAGTATAAGGACAGCACAGGAGTATGCCATACGCACAGCTCAACAGGCGAGAGTCCACATGTTGTTGCTATTTTTTATGCAAGTGCTCCGGACAATAGTGCAGATCTAGTGTTTGTTAATAATGGTAAAGATAAAACAATGATTGGAGATTATGCTCCTGGAGATTTGGCTTATCAAAATATAAGTCAAGGAGAATTGGTTATACATGATAGTCGTGCTTACCATACTATATCTGTCCATAATAACGAAATTCCAAGAGTATGTTTTGTTTTTGAGATAGATTTTTGTTGACAGGTAAGTACAAAGATTATATAATAGATACAAGTTAGAAATTTGCCCGGATGGTGAAATAGGTAGACACAAGAGACTTAAAATCTCTCGCTTTAATCGGCGTGCCGGTTCGATTCCGGCTCCGGGCACCATATAAGGAGCGTTGGCCGAGTTGGTCGAAGGCACTTTCCTGCTAAGAAAGCATCTGGGCAAAAACCTGGATCATTGGTTCGAATCCAATACGCTCCGCCATACAATTTAGATATATACAATCTATTCCCTGATAGCTCAGTTGGTAGAGTGCCGGACTGTTAATCCGTTGGTCGCTGGTTCGAGCCCAGCTCGGGGAGCCAAACATTAAGAGGTTATTATGTCAGGAAAAGGTTCTAGTCCACGCCCATATAGTGTTGATAAAAAAACATTTGATGATAATTGGGAAAGAATTTTTCGAAAAGACAAACGTCTTGAAGAAGATGCCCAAGCAGAAGACGAGGCATTTAAAGAAGTAGAAAGAAAAAATACTGGGGGTATAGCTCAGCTGGGAGAGCAGTAGCTTTGCAAGCTAAAGGTCATCGGTTCGATCCCGTTTACCTCCACCAAACAACAAAGGTAAAATATGCAAGTGCGAGTTCAAGAAGATGAAAGTAAAATTGGCCAGTGCGGATGTGGTCGTAGTCCTACTGGTAAATGTGTTGGTTTTCACACGCTAAGTGAAGACGAGTGGCTTGCTGGAAAAGTACAATTAGTACATGCATTACTAGCAGGTCAAAAATTAGACTTACCAAAGTCGGATGACTAAAAGACTTTTTACATTTGGTTGTTCGTATACAAGATATCAATACCCTACATGGGCAGACTTTTTAGGACTTGAATTTGAAAAGTTTGAAAATTGGGGGCTTCCTGGAATTGGGTGTCGTGCTATCTTTGAACGCATTATCGAATGTCATGCACGACACAATATTACAAAAGATGACATTGTAATAGTACAATGGTCGACTCATTTAAGGCACGACTTCTACACCCCTGCTCCTATTGGAGATAGAAAGATCTTAAATTGGAAGACATGGGGTAGTGTTTTTTCAGAGAAAAATCAATCCTTATACGATAAAAAATGGCTGGATACATTTTTCTTCGAGCCCGCATATATTATGCATTCGTTGAACTTTATCTACTCCAGTCAAATGATGCTAGAATCTACAGGCTGTCAATGGTATATGACCAGTATAGGTCATTGGCCATTTCTAAGTTGTGACTTAGATGATATAACCGGCAGTACTGAGAAAAAGATCCATCCTATAACTATAGAAAAAACATTCCCTGAACTTGGTTTCTATCTAAAACCAATCTGGGAAGATCGAAAATCAAAATGGATAACTCCTATAGCACTTGCGGCCAATGAAGTGCCCAACGATTGGTGGTGGTTTAAAGGTGCCAAAGATAAGGAGCCTTGGAGAGAACAACATCCTAGTCCAAAACAATACGTCTATTGGCTTAACAAATATCTTCGACCAAAAATTAATTTAGCAGATCCTCCTGACGAACAACAGAAGTGGATCGATCAACTTGAAATAATTAAATCTAATTGTAAAGATGATCGAGATAAAATGGAGGACATATTTGATACAAAGACAGAGCAGTTAGATTTCTGGCCAACTAATCTTTGGCCTAGAAACTATGCAGGGTTCTATTGAGTCTATAAATATTTCATGATTGAATATGTTGATTTAGGTCTACCAAACCCATCTTTTATACAGGCATGGACATTAGAAGACTTATCTGTTTGTGATAGATTAATCGATGCTATCGAAACTAGTTCCTATTCGCGCCCGGGCACAGTCCTAAAAGGCAGCGATTCAATTGTTGTAAAGGATCATAAAGATTCTTTAGATTTACAATTGATGTTTCACGAAGATGTAACCCAACATTATTGTCATGAATTATCAAAAATATACGAACGCTATACAGAAAAGTTCTTTGCAATCACTACAGGTGCTCCTCTAAGAATAGAAGCGGTAAATGTGCAAAAGTATGTTCCTGGAGCAGGTTTCCATGGATGGCACACAGAGCGTACCAGCGACGAATACCCATCGAGAGCTCGTGTTTTAGTTTACATGACATACTTAAACGATGTTACAGACGGTGGCGAAACAGAGTGGATGTATCAAGGTATTAAAGTAAAACCAAGAAAAGGTTTAACTGTTATGTGGCCTGCTGATTGGACCCATACACATCGAGGCGTAACAAGCCCAAGCCAGACAAAATACATAGCAACTGGCTGGTTTCAATATTATAATTTTGCCGCTCCTTCTTTACGTTATTAAAAATGAAATTAATTGTAGCAAATGGATGTAGTATGGCTAGCGGCTTTGAATGTACAGAGCCTGGCAAACAACTACCTACAGACTGGCAACATGCTTGGCCAAAACATTTGTGTGATACACTAGGTACAGATGGGTGCAACATGAGTCGTGCTGGACAAAGTAACTGGAGCATTGCTGTAAATGTACAGTCTATTATTATGCAACAGTTTGCTGATCGAGATCCTAAAAATCTGTTGGTCGTTGTAGGATGGACAGAGTTTACTCGTAGCGAGTTTATTGCAGACGATATATTTTACTTCAATGCAGGCTTTAACGAACGTTTCCAAAAAGGAGACCTAGACGCCGATCAAAAACGCAAGGATGTTTATTATGCATATCAAGCATGGGTGCATCAGAGCATAGATAGTCATCTAGCCAAGTTTGCATGGACATACTGGTCACTAAAAAACTTTTTGGATCTAAGAAGGATACCTTACTTCTTTTTTAACAGCATCAATAAACCAACTATTCCTAATAATGATTTACTAATATGCAGTGACCCTAAACGTCGTAGTCCTGATGTTATTTGGAATACAATGTTGAACGATCCTTGTTACTATCACGACGAAACACAGTTTCAATGGTTATCAAAAAACTATCCCAATCACATTGTTGGTAACGGTATAGGACAACATCATTGGAATTCAGAAGCTTTGAGAGCGTGGGCCGAATTTATTGCTCCAAAAATTATTGACCGATAAATAAAAAGAAGATATAATAGATACATGCTGGTTTAGCTCAGGGGTAGAGCAACTGCCTTGTAAGCAGTAGGTCGTCAGTTCAAATCCGACAACCAGCACCAAATAACCCGGCATCCCGTAGCCGTAAGTAAACGGGGGTCAATTGTCTGTACCATAGAAGACACGGCGCATTGGATCTGCCGCAAGGCCCGCTTACATGGGCGACTTGAGAAATCACAAAGGCAGGGACGCTAACCTGTCTAAATGGAAAAGTACGTAGACGGAGTAGACAGCCCAGTCTAAGGGCTCCTGTGGTGGGAGATGCTTAGACACTTTATAAAAACTCTTTGTAGTAGCTACAGCGGAACAACTGAAATACTTGCCAATTCTAGACAGAGCAAGGACCAGCCGTGAAGAGAAGGGCTACCGTGGATTCAAGCGCCGCAGAGAGTTCCTATAAAGTGGTCAGGTGGCAGAGCGACAGATGCGCTGGATTGCAAACCCGGATTAGGTAGGTTTAACTCCTACCCTGACCTCCAAAATCTATGCGGGGTTCGTATAGTGGTAATACCTTAGCCTTCCAAGCTAATGCTGAGAGTTCGATTCTCTTACCCCGCTCCAATTTATTTAAATTATGTTTAGTATTGGATTTAATAACAGTAACTTAACCTTTAACCCAACAACTTCATCAAAAGTTACATACCCTTTTATATCTTGGGATAATGTTTTTAACAATGAAGAAATAAAGGATGTTTTATCTTATTTTGATAAACAACCGGTTGAAGAGTCTATTCTTAAAAATCCAACTTCTAACCAAATAGTTAGAAGATTTAAAACTAGAAATCATTCTTTTAATTCTGTTAATGCCGACAATCGATGGATTCTAGAAGGTCTGCGTAATGCCGCAGATGCAATCAATAAAGAATTTTTCCGTTTTGATTTATCAGGAATTGAAACTTTTCAATACACAGTTTACGATGGTACCAGTTCTAGCAAATATGACTATCATTTAGATATGGTCCTAGGTGATGGTCCTACAGATACACACCTAACTAAAAAACTAGCCTTTAGTTATATACTTTCTGATGATACAGAATACCAAGGCGGCGATTTAGAATTTTTAGTAGCAGAAGGAATCTCTGCAAAAGCAGAACAGAAAAAAGGTAGGCTAATCGCTTATCCTTCTTTTATTATGCACCGTGTAACACCTGTACTATCGGGAAGAAGAAAATCAATTGTATTCTGGGCGCTAGGCCCAAAGTTTAAATAATGTCATGCAAGACAATGACATTATCGAACTTCCAAACTTAATACCTGCTAACTATGCTAACGAAATAGAGCGTGTTATGACCTCTGTTGAGTTTCCTTGGTATTATAGAGAAAATGTATCAAGTCAGCCAGGCGACCCTCAAGTTTTTATAAATGATCCTTTTATAAAAATAAGAGACGCCTTTATTCATTTGTTTTACGATAAAGCATGGAATATTTCTACACCCTATGAACCTTTAATACGTCCTTTGTTATATTTTATGGAAGATGCAACAGGGCATAAAGTGTTAGATGCCATGCGTATGCGTTCCGTAATTACATACAGAGATCCAAACTGGGATGATAGATATTATCTAACTCCGCATGTTGACGACATTTCTGACGAACATACCCATACTTTTATCTACTATGTAAATGATTGTGATGGCGATACCTTTTTTTACAAAGACTTTTATACTACTTGGGACAATTACGATAAACGCACCCTTTTAAAAAGGTTTACACCAAAAAAAGGAACTGGGGTGCTGTTCAACGGTAAACGCTACCACGGTAATGGTGTTGGTAGATTACACAATCGAATCGTAATTAATATGAATCTAAAACTCTCGCTGTAGTTCAATGGACAGAACGGCTCTCTCCTAAAGAGCAAATCCAGGTTCGATTCCCGGTGGCGAGGCCAAAAAATTTTGATATATATTTGAAAAATGCTATAATAGTCGTTTTAAGGAATAACATATGAAAGATTTAACAGGAAGCCGCGGAGTTCAAATTGATTCCGAAAAATGCCTAGAAACTATCAAAACAGATCGCTTTACCATGATTTTAATTGCCGCGGCAAGAGCAAAGGAAATCAAACGTAAAAATATGCATAGCGATCGCAGAGAACATATATTTTCAACTGTTACTGCACTACTAGAAATACAAGAAGGTAA
>JACCDJ010954414.1_pt1 | contig 13874 bp, 12 predicted proteins | sample 7444481 | NCBI WGS metagenome assembly JACCDJ01 (sample SAMN15323435, study PRJNA562643) | freshwater metagenome | isolation source: river surface water | place: USA:Blue River Watershed | collected 2017-08-15 | reverse complement strand
TACATTATGTCCACATTCAAGAGCACCTTTGTAGTGCGCCATGAATGAATATTCCGCGGTAGCTCAGCCGGTAGAGCGCCTCGCTGTTAACGAGGATGTCCCAGGTTCGATCCCTGGCCGCGGAGCCCTAGTGACGAAACCTCACATTTTGTGGGGTTTTGTCTTTTATTGCTTGATATTTTAGAGGTTCGAGCGCGCTCTAATTCTTCTTCGACCGCCTGACGACTTTTTATGATTGTTTTGATGAAAGAATGGTAATTTACAAAGACCTTTTTGCCTTTTAGGGTGAGGTTCGAGCCAAGGCATGCAAGTATCGCTCTTTTGGCTTTATCGTCTCCTTTTTCAAACCAAATGTGGGCGTAGCAGGCAAAGTCAAAGGTCTGTTCGGTGAGGTCTACCCACTCCAACACTTCTCTGTTTTTGACCTTCAATTCTTCTTCAAGGAGTAACTTCTTTTTGACCATACCAACCTTGAGAGTTTGGTATTCTTCATCGGTAATAATGGCTCTCTCGCTATTTGCCGGTGAGGTAAAGTTCAATGTGAGCGACTGCAAATTCTTCGTAACTTCTTCAAGCTCTTTGTGTTTTCCCTTTAGAACCAAGGTATCGCTATCAACTTCTGTTTTTCTGAGTTCATGGAGGTGTTTGATAGCCCAATCTTTAAATCTTTCGGAAATAGTGATCTCACTTAACTTGCCTTTGATATCAAGTTCCAAGTTCTTGAGCTCTATCACTTTCTCAGGACATTTCACATCAACCTTTTTCTTGGTGCAGTTGTAATACACGTAGTGGTGGACATTACCATTTTTACATCGCTTTACTTTCGCCTGTGCGGTGATACTACAACCACACGTGCCACACTTCATGAGTGATGTAAAAGCAAAGCTACGCTCTGGCCGAGGTCTTGGTTGCATAGTTCTTCCCATGATCTGCTGTACCTTATTGAATTCTTCTTCGGTAATCATCGCCTCATGTGCGCCCTTGTGCCATTCACCGCTCTTGTATGGGTATTCAAACCATCCGTAATAAAACGGATTGCTTAGGAGTGCGTAGATACCACTTTTTGATAAATGTTTGCCACCCATATTTCTTCGCTGATATGTTTTCAAATTCAACTCCTTACGAGCCACATCCCATATTTGTATGGTGCTGTAGTTGCCGGTAAGCATAAGGTCAAAGAGTCTCTTAACCACTGGAAACCTTTCAGGGTCCTTCATGATTGTTTTGAATCCTTTCTCTCTGTCTGGTGTACTCATGTAGCCCACAGGACACATGCTTGGTAGCCAGCCTTCTCGGACCTTCTTTGCTAAACCTCGCTTTACGTTTACTGATAAGTCTCGGATGTATTGATTGGCCATTCCAAGTTCTACCTGCATCATGAGAACATTGTCTGTTGGATAGTATGTTCTACCGAAGGTCACGATCTGCGCTATGGCGCTTTGCTGTAGCATCCAACTTATCTGTCCACCGTCTACAGGATTACGTGCGAGGCGGTCCAGTTTCCAACAAATGATCCCATTGGCCTCGCCTTTATAAATTCTCTCAAGCATTTTGTTGAATACTGGTCTTCCTGGTTTCTTGGCTGACTGGGATTCGGTAAGGACCTCAACAATCGCCAAGCCTTGCTCTTGGGCAATCTTTAAGAGTTCATCCTTCTGGGCATCAATGGATGCCGCTTGTCTGTCTTCCGCCTCGCTTGATTTACGAGCGTAGAGGAAGTATTTGATTGGTTGTGTTTTATTATTCATATGCGCTTTTAATGTTATCGTCCGACCCTTTTTCACCGTTTTTAAATGGTGGTTTTTGTTCTATGGCAGTTACATTATCGTCACTGCCATCTTCCCGTAATTTTCCCGTTATTTCGGGAAAGGTCGCCTCATCTGGCTGACGAACGACAGTATCCCCAGAAGGGTCTCGAATAGCAACCGATTCCTGACTTCTTGGTATCTGCCATTTCTGCATTGTTCCCCTTAACACATCTCCAATGTGAGTTACAGAATTAGGAGAGTTTTTTCTTAGGTTAGTTAGAGTTTCATTATCCTCACTGCGATACGGTCGCTTGTTGTAACTGCGAGGATGTTGTTTTTGTAACTGCGGTGGTGCCTCGGATATCTTTATTTTCCGATTCCAATTAGGGACCGGCAACCATAATTCGCTCGCATGAAAAGTATAGAGATTTACCATATTGAACATGCCATCGGCTCTGGTAACACCGATAATGCCGTAGCCTTCAAGGATGCGAATTGCTTTAATAATGCTACTCCTGTTTTTACTACCAACGAGTTCTTGAATAGTAGTGATACTTGGGAATGCCGCCTGACTTTCGGTATTACAGTGGACCAAAAGTGCCACATAGACTGACGTGCATAGCTTGGAGAGTGTTGCGAGATATCCGCCTTGGACGTATTCGTTATCAATGAAGAACCTACTCGACTTATTCTTTTTGCGAAGCTTGGACCGATCTATCTTCTCGTGCAGTTTATTGAGATAGGCTTTCTTTTGATTGTGGTTGAGATCCTTTCTTGTTTTTGATTTGTCTCTGAGTATCCACTCGAGCAACTCCTTGTCGTTTTCCATATTCTTCGAGCCACGCTTTCTTTATCGGTCGGTAGACGAAGTTAAAAAGCGTAAGCAAATTTATTGCCTCATTAGCGAGAACATCATCAGGAAGGACCGTACCGGTTTCTTCTCGGTGAATTTGTTTATATTCTTCTAGTGCTTGTTTGGTAAGCATAATGAGGGGTTCGACCTTTTTATATGAGGTAGTGCTCTTCCCAAGAAACAGAAAGAGCTGAGCCCCCATTGCAAGTTGACTCAGCTCTTTCCGTGCAATGGGTATCTTTATCCTAGAATCGAAATTCGTACTAAATGTAGGAATTACTTTTCTAAGATGATCTCATCGTACTGCTCACAAACGGTAAAAAATGGTGCATTACTTTGACCGCTTGAAATAAGGGTATTTTCGTGAATTTCGGGGTTACGTTGCCATAGACGCAAAAACCCCTGAATAGGGGTTGAAAAGCGTACACAGGGGCGTTTAGGGGCGAAAAAGGGGCTTTATTTTGAGTAAAGTTGTCTCTGAAGTGAGAAGAAATTTGATCTAATAGAATCAACACCACCAAGTGCTTTTTCCGCATCTGAAATGGCTTTGTACTTTAGATTCAATAGATCTGGTAATTTTTCCTCATCAAGCTCTTCGACACCTCTCTCTTGATATTTCGCAAGTACAAATTCAACAAACTCTCTCTGCTTTTCTTGTAAGCCGTCAAGAATGTCGTATTTGGTGTTTTGGATTCTTTCAATTCGAGTGATTGGTTGTAAGGCAAAAGCAATGTAGCCTAACACATCAAACAAGTCGCTATTTTCAGCATTAATTATTTTCTGGACTGACTCAAGCTGTTCTTTGCCATAGCCCATTTCACCAAGTTTTTCGAGTAATGCTTTTCTGGTTTGTGGATTTGACCAAATTTCTCGAAGTTGCTTTTCATCCTTAAATAATTCAGGCAAAGTTCCATAGAGATTATTCAAAAACTCTTCAGTTGATATTGGTCTACCATCAGCACTCCAAAAAGATGTCTGGACCATATGCTGTATTTCTCTATCTTTACCGTCACGCAACTTAATCTTTAATTTCTGTGGCTTTTCCTCAGGTTCAGGCAGTGGACCAGGCTCAGTAGTTCCTTTTTCTGATTTCGGTTCTTTTTCTTCTATCTCTTCAGTAGTTTGATCAATAGGTTCACCATCCCACTCAGGATCAAGGAAATGATGGTATGCATCTACGAAATCAATAATTGTAAAGTATTCTTTTCCATCAAAAAGTCGTGTACCTCGTCCAACAATCTGCTTAAATTCGATCATTGAATTTACTGGTCTCATCAAGACAATATTTCTAACGTTACGCGCATCGACGCCAGTAGAAAGCTTTTGTGAAGTAGTAAGAATAGTTGGTATGGTCTTTTCATTATCCTGGAATTGACGGAGATATTCTTCACCTAAAAATCCATCATTAGCAGTAACTCGTACGCAATAATTTGGATCAGTGCTTTTCTTATATTTGTTTATTAAGTCACGAACAAGAAGCGCATGACCTTGTGTAGCACAAAATACAATCGTCTTTTCATCTTGATTTATTTCATTCAAAAATACTTTTACTCGATTTTCTTCTCGTTCACGAATATGGATGTTTCCTCGAGCAAAATCATCCTCTTTATACACTTTTCCTTCCTCAACCTCTCCCTCAATGACAGTATCGTCAGAGGTATAAATATATTCATCCAAAGTTGTCTTTATGCGCTTTACTTTGAATGGCGTAAGAAATCCATCATTAATTCCTTCCTTTAGTGAATAGATATACACCGGCTCGCCAAAATATTTATAGGTATCTACGTTATCTTTTCTCTTTGGGGTTGCGGTAAGACCAAGTTGAACAGCAGAAGAAAAATATTCAAGGATATTTCTCCAGTTTGATTCGTCATTGGCACCACCTCTATGACACTCATCGATGATAATAAAATCAAAATAATCTTTTGGATACTCACCAAAATACGGAGTCTCATTTGGACCACTCATAAATGTCTGAAAGATTGCAAAGAAAATACTTCCATTCATCGGCACTCCGCCTTTCTTTCGAATATCATTTGGAGTGATACGCACCAGTGCATCTTCTGGAAAAGCACTGAAAGCATTAAAAGCCTGATCTGCAAGAATGTTTCTATCAGCTAAGAAAAGAATTCTAGGTTGTCTCTTTCCATCTCGACTTATATTCCATCTGCTTTGGAACAGTTTCCAGGCAATCTGAAATGCAATAAAAGTCTTACCTGTTCCCGTTGCGAGTGTAAGCAATACCCGAGACTTTTCTTCAGCAACAGCATCCATTACACGATTAACAGCTATTTCTTGATAGTAACGAGCAGATCTACTGCCATTTACATCTTCAAAGGCAACATCTGTAAATTTATTCTTCCATTCATTGTGCTCAGAATAAATTTTGTCCCATAGTTCATCAGGTGTTGGAAAGGTAATTACTGGACCCTCGCCACCTGTCTTCATATTTATCTCATAGATCTCATGTCCATTAGTTGAATAAGAAAAAGCGATCTGAAGCTTACCAGCATATGCTTTAGCCTGTTGGACACCTTCTGTGGGACTAAGTGATTCTTTCTTTGCCTCAATTACTGCAAGCTTTCTGTTTTTATAAACCAAAACATAATCTGCGATTTCGGGCTTTTGAGGCATACCACCTATTTCAATCTTTCCAGGGGATATACGAAATTCTCGAAGGACCTTTGACCCCTCGATAACACCCCAACCAGATTCTTTTAGTTTCGGATCGATATATTCAGCTCTAGTTTCAGATTCGTTCATGTGCTTGACATTATACAACATTATAGTCCTTTTGAGAAGGATTTGTTGAGTATAGATTTCTTCAATTCTTCTATGCTCTCAAGCTTTTGTTTATAGAGAGATTCTAATTTTTTGGTGTTCTCGGATAGGTTATCGAGTGCCTTAACTATTATTTTTTGTTCCTCAACTGAAGGTAACATAATTTCTAAGTTTTGTATCATTCCAATCTTTAGGAACTTTGTACCAGCACCTACTGATTTACCTTTAAAATCACCCAGGCTTTTTAATAGTTGATAATATAAATATCGATACAATACTTTATTATCTTTATTTACAGTAATAACATAAGTTCTCTGGTAGGCATTAAATTTACCTTTGTAGTGTTTAACATTAAAGTCGCCGACAGCATTGTTTCCTGCTAACAATATTGCCTCACAATCAAAGGCATAATTATCTATTGCGAATACTTCTTTAGCACATGTAAAAAATGGATACTGACCATTTTCTTTCATGGCATTTGCATTGAGCTTGCCAGTTTTTATATCAACCAGAGAGCCTAACGGTTTCGTTTCTCCATCAAGCTTGCTCAAATATGATTCAAAAAGCTCTTTTGAGTTTTGTAGATTCTTCGCTATATTTTCTTTTGTTTTTTCCAGCTTTTCAAAAGTCTCATCGAGAGTTTTAACAATTCGTTCTTGTTCAGAAATTGACTCTGGGTAATTAATATTTTTTTCTTTCAAAAGGCGATAATGACGTGCATACCCAAGACTTCGAAGATTAACGTTTTTTAAAAAGTAATAAAAATATCTTGGGTGTAAAAACTCTTTTGGTTGTAATAGTTTAACCCCGTCTGCACCGAGCACAAAATCAAAATCAACGTATTTTAAAATCTGAGTGTGATCACCAAAAACAACAACCGGTTTTGAAACATGGAAGACGTCTTCTTTCTTATTCCAATAGCCGTTGATTAAATCTTGTTCTTGAGAAATAACAGGAAAAATGCCAGATTCTAGGAAATCTTTTCGTTGAATTTTATTCGTATAGGCAATCTTCTCTATACAATCCTCAATATTTTTTGTTTGCCAGTTAGTTTTCATAATCTCTATAACTAGTCCTTTTATATTTTTTGCTCTTTATATACTCAACAAGTAAATCAATAAATAGATGCTCAATATCACCCTGTTCAACCACAAAGAAATCTCGGCCTGAAGGATCTTTTTTGATCAAATATTTTCCCCAATATACTGAGCCAGTCTGTTCTGCCGGTGGTTTAGTACCAAGTGAAATCAGCATAGAATTTATATATTTACCGTACGGGGTACGAATCCGCACATATTCTGGCACCTTAACATTTTTTATTTTATTTAGATTTTCTATAAAAACATCTGTATTTGAAAAGCTGTGTATTGCAGCTTTAACAGCTTTATCAAAAATCTTTAGGAAATTATCTGAGAAGTGGTCTTCACTATAACTACCTTTACGAAATTCTGTAAGTTGATATTTAGTTGATTTTAATAGTTGTCTAAGATTTATCGATTCTGCCTCAATAGTTTTAGCAAACACATATCTCATGAAGAGCTTTATGTAGCCACTGTCACCGATGGCGCCAACGAGATTTGGTTCTTCATTTTTTATACTCTTAGCTATTTCATCAGCTAAATCCAAGACTGCCTTTTTGTTATCAAAATAGTATGGACTTACTGAGAAAAACTTATCTATATAACCTGAAAAGTCAGTCTCTGGACCATATCTATGCCGAAAAATACTTCTTAGATTTGTATAATCTGCAACGATAATAATTTTATCGAATCCAAATTTATTTTCATGTTCTTGTTCAAAATATGCAGAAAAAATATTGAGTATTCTAAATATATGCTCAGGGTCGATTCGATCAAGATCATCAATAATCAAGACACTCTTTTTATCTTTTTTAACAGTAGAAATTTTTTCCTTTAGTAAATGACTTATATAGTCAACTTCAGATATATTTTTTGATCGAATAGCCTCTAGATATTTTTCAGCTTTACCTTTTTCTCCGGATGTATAATCCTTTTTAAATTCTTGAAATTCCTTATCGATATCAAGTAAATCACTCAGAGGACGGCCGAGTTTACCTAACAATCCCAATGTTGGATCAATCGGTAATTCGGAGACCATACTTGTAACATCAAGGATGCTCTTAAGAACAGAGTTAATTGACAGTTTATTTTTACACCAAGAATAGAACAATAGAGATGAATCTTTTATTCCGTCTACGGCTTTTCCTTGGAGAATATCTTTATCTTTCTTGATTAACTCAACCAACAAATCATATTTGATTAATTCCAAAATATCTTCATTGGTCGATATTTGATAATTAACTGGGTAGAGATGAAACATCTCATAATTTTGATTTGAGGCAAAAAATTCATTTAAGAAATATGTCTTACCGATACCAAATTTTCCAGAAAAAAATATCTTTGAATTTCTTTCAATGTCCAAAAAAGACTGGAAGTCATCTTTTATAGTTGTAATTGGTATTAGTATTTCTGACATATTTTTATATTAATTTTGAGATATCCTTTAATATCTTTTCTGTGTCAATATCCAATGCATTCATTTCGGCGATAATTTTTCTTGGATCTCTTAATATCACCTCATCCTTCTTATTAGAATTCTTAACAGACAAATCAAAAGTTTCTTGATTTATCTCCGCAACATTTACAGTCCAAGAATTCTTTGAATCTACTTTTGTCTTAAAGAGTTTCATAAACTCCGCAAGATCTTTTTCATTGAGAGGGTTAGTTTTTCCAAGATTTCTATCGAGATTAAGCTGGTAATACCAGATCTTTTTGGTAGGACTGCCTTTCTTAAAGAATAGAATTACAGTTTTAACACCAGCTTGAAATACACCTCCTGGCAAATCTAGAACTGTATGCAGGTCACAGCTATTCAATAATTCCTTTCTGAGGCTTGCTGCATCATCATTTGATAGGAAGGTGTTTTTAATAACGATACCAGCACGACCACCAGCTCTAAGCTTTTTAATAAAGTGCTGTAAGAATAGGTAGGCTGTCTCTCCGCTTTTTATTGGGAAGTTTTGTTGTACTTCTTTTCGCTCACCGGCACCGAAAGGAGGGTTTGCTAATATGACATCGAATCTATCCTTTTCTTGTATATCGGCAAGATTTTCTGAAAGAGTGTTGGTGTGAATGATATTTGGCGCATCGATTCCATGAAGGATCATATTCATGACACCGATAATGTATGGAAGAGTTATCTTTTCTTTACCGTAAAAAGTTTTTTCTTGTAGTGTTTGCCAATCTTTAGAAGACAGTTTTTCTCTCTTCTCGGTCATGTGATCATATGCCTCAATAAGAAACCCAGCTGATCCACATGCACCATCGTAAACAGTCTCTCCAATCTTAGGGTCAACTAATTTAACAATTGAACGAATTAGAGGGCGTGGGGTGTAGTACTGACCACCGTCACGACCAGCATTACCCATTTCAGCAATTTTGCTTTCATAGAGATGTGAGAGTTCGTGTTTTTCTTCACTTGATTGGAAATGTAAACCGTTAACAATGTCTAGAATATCTCGAAGAGCGTATCCGCTTTTGATTTTATTTTTTAACTCACTAAAAATTTCACCAATCTTATATTCGATAGTGTTGGGACTTTCTGATTTAAACTTCTTTAGGTATGGAAATAGTTTTTGGTCAACAAAAGTATTTAGATCTGCACCTGTAAGCGCATTGTTGTAATCGATCTTTCCTTCTTTATTGAGCGGGCAAGCCCATGTACTCCATCTATACTCTGGTTCGAGAATAAATTGATATTTTTTACCAGCAAGTTTTGCAGCTTTTTCCTTTTCAATTTCCAAATCATCAAGGTACTTTAAGAATATGATCCAGGAAGTCTGCTCAATGTAATCCATCGCACCGCCTGCATTGTCGTTGCGAAGTATTTTGTCTATGTTTTTGAATGCTTGTTCGAACATAATATTTAAAATTTACCTTCCATTAAATTGATCATGGTATCGAGTACGACTACTTTCGATCGACCTGAATCAAGAAGTGTCTTTGTAAAAAGTTTTTCGTATTGCTCTGGTTCAGATCTTTTCTTCTTCTCAATGTATTTTGATTCAAACTCCTTTTTACACCAATCAGATGTCTTACCGGAATAATCTTTCCCGTTATCCAAAACAGAGAGGAGAAGGGCCTCGACACAGGGCGTATTTTCAATGAGAGTAATCTTTCTACGCTTTGCCTCTTTACGAGCCAATTCCATTTCTTGTTGGCTTTTATCGTTATCAACGACAACAACCCTGGTCTCATAATCTCCAGGGATTTTGTCGGAATCAATTACTACATCTGCTGGCGTACCACCTTTTCCTCTTCGTACAGTTATTGCTACGTTGCTATTGTATGAATATAGTTTTTTAAGGTGCTTAAGAAAAACCTCTTCACATAGCCCCTCACCGAACACTAAAAGAGTTCTGTGAGCCGATCGTCTTTTTTGTTTGAATGGGTTTGTTCTAGACATGGCTCGTTATAGTTTAGGTACGGCACCATAAGCACCCGCAATGTACTTTGAATAATAGTTATCATCGGCTCGAACACCGGTAACTTCATCAAGTCGCCATGACTCACTCATGCCATTTTCATTCTTCTCAACCAGAACGATTTGATATTTATCAAGACGACTCAAGACAAGGTGACTATGAGTACTGAATAGTAATTGAGCATTGTTTGAGTTAATTTCTGGATCAATGAAGAGATTAAACAGAGAAAGTACTATTTCAGGATGAAGGTTTACATCAAACTCATCGATAACTACAGCACCCCCATTCACAAGAGCAGAGAGAATACTCTTAAGAAGAACAAAGAGTTGTTTGGTTCCTGATGATTCATAAATGATTGGCAATTCATATTCCTTATTTTGGAATGAGTGCTTTGCTTTAATATCCTTGATTGTAAGACCATCCGCCTTTTGTTCTTTTTCAAACACAATTCCATTGAGACCAAGATCAAAACGAGAGAGAAGTTTTTCTGCCTCTATCTTGAGATTTTCATTCTCACTATAAAACATAAGAGCCTCAACCCACTGTGGTACTCGGCTAGGGACCAAGTGATCACCTGTCCATCCCATTTCAGCAACATTCGTTTGAATTTTCTGCCAATATTGAAGTAGTTCAACACTTTCAGGGTGATTGAGTCGTGCCGCAGTGCCTATAACACTAGCATTTGATCGTAGTGAATTTTCAAATCCTTTAGGTAATTCAAAATTCTCACCTTCAAAATCATATTTTTGATCTTTCTCGTTCCATTCACGAGAAAATACCTTTTGAGTTCCTTTCTTTTCTTTTACAAATGATGTGCGTTCAAGTTTCTCATTAATAATTCGAGCCTTATTAAGTTCAAGTGAGTATGTGTAGATTTTTTCATTAAGCTCAAAAATCACAGACATTGATGAAGACTGATTCGATGTGTCACCAAAGGCAAACGGCTGAATGACCAGAGGGCTGTCAGGTTTTAGGTTGAAAGAATCAACGATAAGCCACTTTAAAAAAGGCAGTGCCTTTAGAAGGTTTGTTTTTCCAGAGGCGTTGGGACCAATCACCGTTTCTACTTTAGATAGTCGGGTACCAAGTGGTGTTTTGAAATACCCATGGTTATCAGGGGCTTTTTCATTCACCACAAAATTTAGCGTGGTCTCTTCGCCAAAAGAATAGAAGTTTTTAAATGTTATTGAATACAACATAATATTTTTTGGTCCCTTATTAGTAATACCTAGAGTGTAGCACCTTTCATTACTTTTTGCAAGCTTTCTACAATATTTTGTATAAAATAGACTAAATTAGTCAAAATAAGGGTATTTTTAGGGTAAATTTGGTGTTATCCACATAATTACTCTCTGGCGTATTAAAATTTGGACCGTCAACTTTAAATTTGCCGATTTCAAATTAAAAGTTACTGTCCGGTCCACTCTTGCTCACAAACCGCGCATTGTACATAGCCGGTGTGTTCAAAATTGTTGGTAAAGCCGTTAGGTTGATACGTTTTTGTTGTCTCGTCCCAATAGAACTCATCATCAATAATGGTTTCTACAAGTTTACGATCAGAACCACAAAACTGACAGACATGTTTCTGGTATTTTTTAGTCTTTCTTTTCATACACCGACGATCATTGATCGAAGGTTCTAGGAAGTCAATCTTTACTTTCTAGCTTTTCAGGAATAATCTTCTGGTTATGAGTGAATTTTTCATACAAATCTCAGCCATGATAATTGGGACCATTATCCTAGGATGGATGGGTTTTGGTGGTGGTAACCACAAGGTCACAATCCAAAATGGTCGATCTTCTACAAAGAAATGGAAGGTTGTGATAATCGTTGGAATCTTGATGGTTGTAAGTGGCCTATCTCTTTTTGCAAATCATTTCCCAGGACAAGGCTTTGACGATCCGTATTCAGGGCTTGGTTTCTCATTGGCCTTCATAGGAATCTTTGTAGTGCTTATCGGTAGATTTGGCCGTTGGTGGAGTAAAGACTAGCGATACTTCGCCATCTCAGCATCAGTCGGCCTCGTAATTCCAAAGAACCCCTGCTTGATATTCGGCAACCAAATGTGGGCTTTATTCTCCTTCCAAAAGGTTCCGATTTCTCGTGCAATGTCGAGCAAATGGGATATTATCGTAACTACAGAAAACCTTATTACTATCGCCGACGTCGTTACAGCAGATATAACCAACCCTTCGAACTGATCAAAGGTATTTTTGTTCTAGGATTCGCTTTTATTTTGCTCGGTTCAATCTCGTCTGTTTCGAAGGGTAACCTTGGCAGCATCTTCGGAAAAATAATCATCTGGGCACTCATATTCGGTGGTTGTATATGGATTATCAAAAAAATTAAGAATCGACCAAAGCATGTGGTATCCGATAACTTGTATATCCCAGCTGATGCAACCAAGGACCAGATAGCGAAGATAAACAGCGAGAAGCATGGCTGTAAATGCTACATGGATGGATTGACGGATGGAGAGCAAGAGATCGCTCACATCCTTGCTGAAGGTTTGAGCTACAGGGACTATTTCATTTTTAATAATCTCACTATTCCTTCAAGTTATAACGGATCGTCTCAAATTGATCACCTTGTAGTATCAAAGTTCAGCATCTTCGTGATTGAGAGCAAAGACTACAAAGGTTGGATATTTGGTAACAAGGATCAAGAACAGTGGACCCAGTCGCTACCTGGTGGAAATAATAAATTCCAATTCCAAAATCCGATTAGACAGAATTGGTCCCATATCATGTCACTCAGGGCGTTGTTTCCTTCAGTTCCCGAGAGTGCCCTTCTGGGTATTGTGGTATTTACTGATTCTTCTGAGTTCAAAACCGATCCGATAGAGAACGTGGTTCATTCAAAGGAGGTTGTTGCATACATTCAGAAACACAATGAGACGAAACTATCTGAAGAGAATCTACATTTGATACTCGGCAAGCTTTCGTATGTGTGTCAGACGGCTGATATTTCTCATGAACAACATCTTGAGAATCTCCAAGCGAGTCATCCTGAAATTAAGCCTTAAATTCAAATCTTTCGTATACCTTGCAAAAGTATACATTATGTGTTATAGTTATTAAGTACTAATTTTGGTACAAGAAACCTAAGCGAAAGGCTCTGTTCTATGAAAAGTAAAGTGAATGTCGTCTCTGGCGACCTGACCCAAACCCGCTGCGATGCCCTCATCACTGCCATCAATTCTGGCGGCATGTGGTTCGGAGGTATCGATGGCGCGATTCGACGTGCGGCTGGCAATCTGTTCCACAACCAAGTGGCTCAGGCCCTTCCGCTCAAGCATGGTGCAACCGTCGTCGCCAAAAGCAACGGCAAGAAGCACAACGGTGAGTTCGGCAATGTGGTCTTCGTCATCGACGACCTCCAATGCCCGCTTAGCGAAGTGCTTCTGAACGGTCTCACCACCGCTTCGAAGGCAGGCTTCAAATCCGTCGCACTTCCCACGATCCGCATGGGCGTCATGCTCGGCGTGGTCGAGAAGTCGAAGGAAGAAGCTGTCGGCGAGATGGTCGGCGGTGTCATGCGGTTTCTCGACGAGAACCCGCAAACGTCCATCGAGAACATCACGTTCGTGGTCTATGTCGACCCCGATACGGAGGAACTTCTCAAGGATGCCTTCGGGGAGATGCCCGCCACCCACCAGTAGTTCGGCGTAAAGAACTTACAAACCCAAGAGGGTGCCCCGCAAGTCGTGGCACCCTCTTTTCTTTTTTATATTTTTGTCATTTCCTCTGCTGTCGGCCTCGTAATTCCAAAGAAACCCTGTTTGATATTCGGCAACCAAATGTGAGCTTTGTTTGCTTTCAAAAAGATTCCTATTTGTTGTGCAATGCCGAATTGGGACTTGCTCTTTACTTTTCTACATGTTTAGTCTATTATGCAACTTACTTGCATTATGAGAATAAGTATATACAAAGAAAAAATACTAGCACTGCTCAGGAAAAAGCATCTGTTGACTATTGCAGAAATTCAC
>JACCDJ011695937.1_pt1 | contig 13879 bp, 7 predicted proteins | sample 7444481 | NCBI WGS metagenome assembly JACCDJ01 (sample SAMN15323435, study PRJNA562643) | freshwater metagenome | isolation source: river surface water | place: USA:Blue River Watershed | collected 2017-08-15 | reverse complement strand
TGAATTAGAAACCAATGGATTGTTCATCATTTTATCAAAATAGGCTGTCACTGTCAATTTATTATTGACGTTATAACTCAACTGTGGACGGAATTGGAAATTAACAAAACCTTGGGTCACAATCGTCTCCGCATCTAATTTCCGTTGCAAAGTACGAGTATCTCGAATGGTTAGATTCATATTGAAACGCAAGTCATTTGGTAGTCGTACAGCTCTCCCATTAATTTTGAAAGGGATTAGCATATTCGCTTTCGTAAATCCGACCGCCACAGTCAAATCTTTATTGGCTAATTCTGCGACTTGAGAATTTGCTAAATTCAAACCTACATTACGATCTTGATTGTATTCCAAACGAAGGGAGATCTTACTCTTGGTGACCGCATTCACTCCGACTAAAGGGGAGAAACGTTCCACAAATGAAATCGTACTCATGACATAGACAGGAATCAAAGTATTCGTTACCGGATCAAAACGCGACGATAGAGGATATAATAAACTGTTTAATGACAAGTTCATATAATCGGTCGCAAACTGACCATATTCTAAAGAGGAAACAAAATTACCCACGTTGTAAGTACTTGAATACATGTGCGATATAGTGAAGGAAGCAAAATTATTTTTAATTCCAGGCATTAAGTTCAAGCCATTATAATCTACTTTCCAATTGGGTAATGGAATGTCATAGAAGGGCGAATATTTAACGCTATTCGCAGAAATTCCAGAATAAGCCGCAAAGAATGCTGGGATAAGAACATCCTGTGAATTCTGATTATAGGTACCTATTTCAGTCGGCTTCGAGCGATTAAGTCGAGATAATAATACAGAACGATTAGATCTAAATTCCTCAAATACAGTCTCCGGATTAGAAAAAGCCGTCATGAAAGACAGGAAGGACATGGAATAATTACCTGAGCGTATCGGACTTTGGGAAACAAAAGGACCACCCACTTTTTCAGGACGGAAAAATTCTTGGTAATTATCCCCGCGGTTGTAATTTCCATCCACTTGAATTCGCAGATCTTTGGTAGGTTCTAACTGAGTGGAATAAGTTAGCTTTTGTGTTCGTAATTGTGTAAAAGGCGTATTTTGAACTGTACTTCGTGTAAGCCAACCATTCTCGGCGGCCTTAAATCGAATACCATCATCCTGACTACCTCGAATAAAATCAAAACCCGGAGCTTGATTCATAGCGTTCATACCCAACACACCCGGATTAGGAAGAAACCCTGGCAAAGTTGTTGATTCATTCATCGCATAATTAACTTGAATACCCCGGAGCGTTAACAAAAGACGCGTAATAGATTTGAGGGCTCCTTTTGCGGGAATCACAATTTCTTCGTCATCTCCTGGATTCCGAGCGATATTTTTGCCAAAAGAACGTGGACTATTCGCCCAACGTAAGGCTTTTACTCGATTATACAGCGCCACGAAATCAATTTTACCATTGATCGCTTGTTCACGCGTATTTTTGATCATATTTCCAAAAGGTAAACCCAAGGAATCGCGTATATCAAATGAATTCGCGTAATAGTTATATCCAATACGATGAGTATAATCTGCATTCATCCAATCCGTAAGCACCGATTTTTGCAAAGGTAATCGCCACACCATTCCTGCCTGCTGATCAAAACTTTTAGCCCGACCCAATGCGCGAAGGCTAATCATCACCGAATCCCTTTTTTCTTGGGTATCTAAATCTCCAAAGGGTTCATCAATGATAGAATTAACCTGTGCATTGTAATTTAAAACTACGCTCTTCGTCAAATTCCAATTCATCGCATACTGCCTATTCAAAAACCAATATTTTTCAAATTGAGGGGCCACCCCTAGCGTTGTAAATTCAGCATTGCGCATCTGGGTTTTGATAAAACTACGGTCCATGTCTAAACGGACGAGTAGCGATGAGGGCACTAAATTCAAATTAAAGTCCTTAATCAAATCAAATGAGGCCTTTTTGAAAGGTTCTAAAAAACGCGATGAGCTAGTGAAAGCATATAAAACACTCCCTTTATGACTTAATTGAGAATACTCGGCTATCAAAGGACTCGTTCGAAGCATCTCCGAAAAAGCATAAGAGAAGGTGAAATTCGAGAAATCCCAAGGATAAGAGGACTTCGCCTGTGGACTTCTCATTTTCTTTACATTAGAGAAATTAAATCCTTTCCGTTCCGTATTATCCTCTACTAAGGTCAAATACGATTGTTTCTTAGCCTCTGATGAGAATTTCTGAATCGAATTAGTCAAGAAAATATCAGGATCAAATGGATCAAATTGAGGGGAAATGTTTCTCCGATCGTAGGTGATAAAGAAAGGGATTTTAAAGCCCCAATTCTTGGGCAGTAACTTATCTAAATTCAAATTAGCCGTGATACCATATTCTACATTATTCTCTCGGCTACGTTCGGATATTTTTGCCTGAACGCCGCCAAAACCATAATTCTTAAAGCTCCCATTCATCTGAATTGTACCCAAATCCGCCAGCTTCAAACCTAGTTTACCAATTGCCGCTTCGCCTGAAGTTTGGTCAAAACCGGACGCACGCAACTCATTCACCCAAATACAAAAAGTTTTATTTGTCAAACTTGTATTGCGCACCCCTATCATCGTGACCATCGTGGCACTTTGATCTGGACGTCCCATCACCGTTATCTTGTAAACTTTACCCGTAGAACTCGTAATTAGCATCGTAAAACGATCATTCAAGCTCTTTCCTAGTCGATCACGCTCCGTTTTAACTTGCTTTACTAAATCAAATTCAATATCAAATTCATTTTCTAGTGGCCAAATCTCAGTATCCAAGCTTTGCCCTTTCTGAGTTTGAGTCAATCCCGTATTTTCAATTTCGTAGTAATTGTCTGTTAAATCCGTACCTATTCGCAGGAATGCACTTACCTGACCAGTAATGGCATCAGGGCTTTGCATAGAAACAAACATCTTCAAACGCTTGTAATTTATGAAGTCGAACAACGTATTTTTAAAAACAGCTCGTGCATCACCTGGACGTAAATTATCCACACAAAGACTCATAGATTGCTCATTCAAACGAGCATTATTAATCGTAGTAATATCTTGATCACGCACAAATCCAGGTGGCACCACATAAGGAATAGCCGACTCCCCTTTATTCGCAGGCCCATTTTCCTCGATATTGACACTAGAAACACGGAATTTCGCATCATAAGGCTCAGGCAAATCCTGCCCTCCCCGCTTATCTAATTCACCTATAAATTTCCGATAACTATATCCAGACAATTGCAACTGCGCAAAACGCAATACCACAGGCTCTTGAAACTCCTTTAAAACCATCCGCATAAATCGGATCGATTTAAACGAATTAATTTCCCCTGCTGGAGTCTTATAAATTCGCTTATCCTTAATGGGAATACGGAATAAATACCAATTCACACCGCCCTCTGCTATTTTATCTACTACAAACCCTGAGCCTATTTGTAGCGAACTTGGTTTCAAATCCACCTCATATTCAAAATAGGCTTCATTTTCATTCACGGTATTATCATTATTCAAATCTTCCCGATCTGGCAACATGCTATTCGCCTCCGTAAAACTAGCGTTAGATGGATTAGCGGTAGAAGGGCTATTATTTTCCATCCCAAGAAAATTCTTATAACGCTGGATTAAGGATTCCGTTGAATTGAACTTTTGATTCAAATAATAATCAAAATCATCTGCAGCAGGGTCATTTTGTATTTTTGCCAAAGCTGCAGCGTCCGTCACTCTCCCCTTTATTTGATCTAAATAGGATTTAAAATGAGTGACTTCGGTTACGGCATTCGCTTCATCTGATCGATTCGGTAAACCATCTAAACCAATATCTTGCTTCTCCCGACCCGCAGAATTATCAAACGCATTAATCACAAACTGACGTGATGGTGCTAATCCCCAATCAGTCTTTTCGACATTCTTAGCCGCTCCAGAGGTGATTTTATCTCCGGCAGGAATACCATTTTCAAAATTCGAATATCCATCCGGAATAAAATCCTCTGAGACATCCCCTAAATGAAAAACTAGTTTCCCCCCCGTCTCGTTGTTTTTATTAAATACGCCATCCCGAATCTTCCCAGCTTCTCCACCAATAAATGGATCCATTAACCAAAATTCAATTTGCTCCACATTCGCGTTATCAAAATCTGTATCTGAACTGATGGCACGTGTAATAGAACCAAAATTAGACGCTGGAGTGGGCAATAAACCGTTCGCAGTTAAATTAGGGTTAAAGTTATATAACCCCCTTTCTGATGGAAAATAAGCCACATCTAGTACACCGATAGGTAAATTGGTGATATTATTTGCAAAGTCTTTATTAGGAAATAAGCCTTTAGGAGTCACTACCCGCTCGTAAGCATAGGCGTTTACCTTTGTAGGATCGATTCCAGGAACGTCTAAACCAAATCCCCCTTGACCATAAATACTCGCATCAACCGTATAGGCAGAAATCTTAGCCCGATTAAATCCAGCCGCTAATTTATTCCCAGCTTGCACATAGGATTTAGGGGTAGCACCTGATTTCCAAAGTGTGGGTTGTGAGCTTAAATTATAAATCACACGTGCCGATTCAAAGTCATCAATGAACGCATTTCCTTGAACGCGGTCATTCACATTTGGGATTAGTTTGGCAAATTCTCCTTGGAAATCAATGACAGATGTTTCTTTGGTAGAAATCAAAGGTAATTTGTCCAATAAGCGAGTTAAACCAGGAGAATTCTGAAGAATCGTTGCGTCAAACCCTAAAAGTGTATTATTCACCGGTTCATTCCCCATCGCCACACGTCTGAAAAATGCCGGAGGACTCTCAGACATATTTTGAATCGTAGCGCCTAAGTGAATATTCTTACCTAGATTATAATCTAAACGCGTCCCCAATAAGGTTCGAATCTGATTCGAAAATAAATCAGGTTTCTCATAACAAACCTTTATTTCGCGGCCTGAACTAAAAACCCCCTCATTAATGATTTTTACGCGACCTGATTGCGGTTCTACGATATAGTCCGTACCGGCAGCAAGTGATTGACCACCAGCCGTTACTGTAACTGACTTTGCCTCTACACCAAATGGTAAAGATATATCACCGCCAGAACCAGATTGGAATGAACCTTTTATGAAAAATTTATTCTTAGATGATAACTGAGCTGCATCGACTTGGGTGCCTGAATATAACTTATCATACACATATTTATCGATTAAATTAGTTTCGGAAGCAGTAAACTTTGAGCGCAAATTAGACCCAAATGGCTCCAGAATAGGGAAAATAATTTTACCATTCTTAGAGTCCACCGTTATATCTTCGACATAATCAAAATTACCATCGGGTTGAGGATCTCCAGCAAAATTCAGCTTATCTAACCCGATTACTTTTACCAAAGGAATATCTTTGAAATTCGTCCCCTCAATCAGGTTACTATTATCAATACCGGTCGCATCATCCTTATAAACGATTCGTAATTGGAAATTTTGTTTGGTTAAGGAGGAGGTATTCAATGAATATATATTCTTCATCATTAAATCCCACATCGGATGAGGCTTACCTGATGCTTGATTCAGGTTATTCCGAATCGTACTAGATTTCAACATTTTGAGAATCAACACCTCGTCATCTTGACGAGCTTGATAATCTTCCGTTAACTCTCCTACCTTATATTTACGCCCATTTAACGTGTATTCGTAGGCAACGGCTAACACTTCATCATTTCTCAAAGGGGCAACTAATGAAATATATCCCAATTGAGAGTTAAACTTAAATTCACGATCTGTCAGGCGCTTTGCTCCTTTCAATACGTCAAAGTCAGTCCCTCTTTTTAAATTATAAGTATTTTCTAATCGATCCGTTGCTTCATTAGATTTCCGCAAGTTCGGATCTGCCTGCAATTTAGCATACATCCCATTCGCCTTATTATCTACTGGGCTTGTTGGATTAAGTGGGAGTACGATGGGGTTAGTACCGTTATAGGGATTTGATTCCCCCAAGTCATACAAAGAGACCAAATTTCGAAGTGTTTCAGTACTTTGAGTCCGGTTAGTGACATATACTTCTACTCTCGTCACAGCTATTCCGCTGGAGATAACTGGTAGATTCTTTAAGGCTCTTTCATAATTATTTCTAAAATAGGATGACAAAAAGAAGTGTCTATTCTCATCGTATTGATCGACTCTTAGTTCAAAATTCTTCCCTTGCGAACCACCTTTTAGCGTAATACAATCTTGTTTTGATCGTTGCTGTGCAGCTACGACCGTCATGTCTAGCGCACCAAATCGCATTAACGTTTTTACTCCAAATAAATTCTGAATACCGGGAATTAACTGAGAATTCAAAGTCCAGGAGGTATTTCCCACTTCGATGTTTTGGAGAATATCCTCTTCTTGAGTCTTCCAATTCAGTTTTAATTGATTTTGAAAGTTAAAACTAGCCTTCGTGTCGAAATTGACATTCAAATTTAACTTATCACCAATCTTTCCTTGAAAGTTAATCTGGGCCTGTTCATTAAAGAATAAATTACCTACATAGCGTAATTGAACAGGTATCGCAGGATTGTCGACGAATTGGCCCATATAGCCCACATCTAAAAGAAGTGAACCATTCGGTTTAAAGGAAACCTCTGTTCCTCCAAAAATACGATCGATTGCGGGAGGCAATTCGATAGATGGAAAAAGGCCTCTTGATTTCAAGTTACTACTACCATCTAAACTTTTTGAATACGTTTGCCAAAAACTTCGATTAACCTGTTGATTTTGAAGGCGATTGAACGTATTAAAATCGGCAATGGAGGAGGTTCCTGTGGCATCCTTTTGAACCACTAATTTCTCATCTGATTCATACGAATAAGATGGCTTTGCATTATAAATAGAAAAAGGTGATTTTGAAGATGTACGGGAGGACCTTTTCAAAGATAATCGAGGTCTCCTCCCCGATTTAGCTAAAGTATCGACCTGAGCATTTCCAGAAAAAGACAAAAACATCCCGAGTCCCAATAAAACCTGGAACAAAAGCACATTTCTATTTCTTTTCTGATTAGTCAATTATCGCAAGGCTAATTTGATTAAATTTTCTACTGTTGCTTCCGGATTTGATTTCAAAATCGTATCAAGACTCTTTTCAGCGGCAGTACGCGGTATGCCTAATGTAACAAGCGCAGCTAATGCTTCTTGTTTATTTCCAAAATTCAAGTCATGAGAAGCAATACCTGCTTCTACAAACAAGGAATCTTTTTTGCACTTATCCTTCAATTCGAGAATAACACGTTGCGCAGACTTGGAACCAATTCCCTTGATAGATTGAATCAAGGCAATATTTTCGTTCATAATGGCAGATCGAATTTCGTTCGAGGAGAAGGAGGATAACATCACCAATGCCGTACTCAGACCAATTCCAGAAACAGAAATTAAATCAAGAAATAGGTATTTTTCATCCATCGAGTGAAAACCTACCAAGGTATGTGAATCTTCTTTCACCTGAAGGTGAGTAAATAACTTACAATTCTCTTCGCCATCGCCTAGGGCAGCGTATGTTTGAAGAGATATTTTCACTTCATAACCTATTCCGTTAACATCAATAATCACGTGAGCACGATCTTTGTGTGCTAATTTTCCTTTTAAATAAGCGATCATATTACCTGCGTTTTGAACGTTTTCGTGACTTTTTCTTTTTACTCTTTTTTAATTTACGACTCTTCGAATATTTTCTGCGACTATATTTCTTTGAGACGCGTTGCTTAGCTTTGGATAATTTGTAATAAGAAAGAATTTGCCCTTTCCGTAATTTACTCCCTTTAATTCGATTCAATCTTTTTAATTCACCTACGCTAATCCGTAATTTACGAGAAACAGAAGATAAATTATCCCCACTTCTCACCTTATACGTAAAACGTTTGGCGACATGTGAAACTTCCGAAACTTCTTCCTCCTGATCAGCAAGAGAATCAGACGTTATTTCAGTTGGAACTGACAAGTCTACCCTCGCCGAATCCATAATCCGTCCTCTATTTTGAGTGAAGTAGTTAAAATGACTTTTGGGTATATGAACTTTTACATTTTGTGCATTTTTAGGCAAAAAATACGATAGAATATGCGGATTAATTCGTTTTAAGGTATCTAATGAAAATCCGGTTAATTGAGTTAGCGTGTTCAAATTCAAATATCCACTAACCAGAATACTATCCTTCGGAATATCAATAACCCAATTCTCGGGCTGAATAGAATGATCCCAATGAAAATTCATCATATAGGTCATTGCGATGAACTGAGGAACATAAGCCCTTGTTTGAGCAGGAAGGCAGGCATAAATACCCCAAAAATCATTACTTCCTCCACAACGACGCATCGCCCGCTTCACATTCGCAGGTCCCGTATTATAAGCGGCAAGTGCTAAATGCCAATCACCAAAAGTTTTATGAAGTCGTTTCAGGTACTGACAAGCCGCCTCAGTAGCTCTCTCCGCATCAAATCGCTCATCAATGTATTGATCCACCCGCATTCCAAAATCGCCGCGTGCTGTATAAGGCATGAACTGCCAAAGTCCTCCAGCCCCTTTATTTGAAATAGCCTTATTCTCTAAACCCGACTCGATCAGTGATAAGTATTTCAACTCATCGGGAAGACCATATTTTTTCAGATACTTCTCATACAAAGGAAAGAAGATATCTTTCTTTTCTAACATCCGTTGTGTGAAGCTCGCTTTTCTAAAAGCAAAAATTTCTACAAACTGATGCGTAATGATATTGTAATTCAACGGAATCTCATTCTCTAACTTCTTTAGCCGATCTTGAATTAAACCTGGATCAATGGTGAAAGCAGGAGGTACACCTTGTTCTAATTGAGCTAAAGAATCAATTTGCTTAAAATCATAGGCAGGTTGATAAGCTCCTGTCACCTGAGAAAAGGAAGCATAGGAGAGTACTAAACAGAAAAGAAAAACGATTCTATTTTTCATCAGCATTTACTAATTCTCCTAAATCTAATAACTTCTGCTCCTGAAAAGGACTCGACATCAATTGAAAGCCCATAGGCAAGCCCTCACTATCGACTCCCATCGGAATAGATAAACCTGGAATTCCCGCAACATTCGCTTGTACCGTAAATAAATCACCTAAATACATTTGAATTGGATCAGCCGTCTTCTCTCCTACTCGGTAAGCAGTTGTTGAGGTCGTAGGTGAAATGATAAAGTCAAAATCCCCCAAAATAGCCAAAGTTTTATCCTGAATAAGTCTGCGTACCTTTTGAGCTTTCGTATAATATGCGTCATAATAATCTGCACTTAATACAAAAGTACCTAACATGATTCTTCTTTGGACTTCTTCGCCAAAACCCTCTTGACGCGTGCGCTTGTACAACTGCATCAAATCGCCAGGATTCTCCGTACGATGTCCAAATTTCACCCCGTCAAAACGAGACAAGTTAGAACTAGATTCTGCCGTTGTTAAAACATAATAAGTAGGCAATAACTGATCGATGTAAGGAAAGTCAACCCCTTCCACCACATATCCCAATGCTTGCAAAGAAGCTATTTTACGATGAAATGCTTCTTTAATCTCTGGTTGAAGACTTGGATGATCCACGACTTCTTTGATATAGGCAATACGCTTCTTATCAGGAATAGTTGCTGGAGCCTGTTTTACTACCGTACTATCTTGTGCATCATCCCCTTTTATCACATCAAGCACTAATCGAGCATCTGAGACATACTTTGAAATAGGCCCAATGGTATCAAATGAGGACGCATAAGCAATTAAACCCCAACGAGAAACTAATCCATAGGTAGGTTTTAAACCTACTACTCCACAAAATGCCGCGGGCATACGGATGGAACCTCCTGTATCTGTACCTAAAGAAACCTGACACATTCCCGCTTGAACAGCTACTGCAGAACCACCTGAACTTCCCCCTGCCACATAGGCCTGATTCGCAAAATTCAACACAGGTCCGTAGGCAGAGTTTTCATTCGTACTTCCCATACCAAACTCATCACAGTTTTGACGACCAATAATAATCGCATCTTCGTCTAGTAAACGTTGAACTACGGTAGCCGAGAAAGTCGATTTAAAGGAATCAAGAATTTTACTTCCAGCATAAGAATGATGACCTTCAAAACAAAGTAAGTCTTTAATACCCACTACCAATCCAGCTAATTTTCCAGCAGTCCCTGATTTGATTTTTTCATCAACTTGAACTGCTTTCAGTATCGCTTCCTCCTCATATACCTCTAAAAAAGCATTCAAAGAATGATTAAAAGCCTGAATTTGGGCTAAATGCTGTGCGACTATCGTAGAAACTGAAAGCTCACCCGCTACCAATTTCTCCCTAATTTTCGCATAAGGTTGACTCGTAAAACTCATTTAAAAGGGAATCTGTATAAAACACAAAAGCATAGTTGAATTTCTCCAACTATGCAGTTATAAGGGTAAAGAGAGACTTATTCTTTTGTATCGTCTAACTCTTTGTTGATTTGATCCTTTACATCATTCTTCGCATTTTGAAACTCGCGAATTCCTTTGCCTAGACCCTTCATTAATTCAGGTAGTTTCTTACCACCAAAAAATAACAAAATCAAAAGGCCGATTAATAACATTTCGCCACCACCTAGGCTATTTAAAAATAATAATATGCTTGCAGTCATCATATCTGTTTGGTCTAAATTTTCGTAAATATATTTAAAAAAGGTTAATTATTCGTGTATTTAAAGATGTTTTTCAAACTCATCTAACTCTTCCTTTATCGCCTTCCCCACCCAAACCACAATAGCTAAATCATCAGCAAAACCTACCAGAGGTAAAAAGTCCGGAATGAAATCAAAAGGCATCACAAAATAGAGCAAAGCAGCCGTTATTTTCACTAACGTTATGACAGGTAATTTCGTATAATTTCCCTGAACATACGCTTTAATTAATTCACTAAATAGGATAATGTAGCGGTTAAGCAATTTAACTACCGATAAATTACTAGTTGATGCCGTCTCTTGTACTTTTTTCAAAGCTCCTTTCAACAAAGAAAGTAAACCTAATTTATTTTGAGAAAACAGAAGCTCACTCTTTTCCATCGCCTCCTTAAAAAACCGAGAGTCAACTATTCGCTTTACCCAGGTCCCTGATTGTGACATAATTATTTAGATTAATGGTTAAATATAATGAAATCATTTAAGGATTTGTCGTATTTTTGTATCGTTTTTTGAATCACACATACCAAAAATTATAACAATGAAAATCACAGTAGTAGGAGCAGGTGCTGTAGGAGCCACTTGTGCTGACAACATTGCCAGAAAAGAATTGGCAGATGAATTAGTTTTATTAGATATCAAAGAAGGTATCGCAGAAGGTAAAACATTAGATATGTATCAAACAGCTAGCTTATTAGGCTTTGACACTACCTTAATCGGATCAACTAATGATTACACTAAAACAGCTAACTCTGATGTCGTTGTTATTACTTCAGGACTTCCTCGTAAACCAGGTATGACTCGCGAAGAGTTAATCGGAGTAAATGCAGGAATCGTAAAAAGTGTAGTAGAAAACATTTTAAAATATTCTAAAAACCCAATCATCGTTATCATCTCTAACCCGATGGATACGATGACGTATTTAGCGAAGTCTGTAGCAGGTTTAGACAAGCACCGCATCATTGGTATGGGTGGTACTTTAGACTCTGCTCGTTTCAAATGCTATTTAGCTAAAGCAATGGATGTTTCCATTAATGATATTTCAGGAACTGTTATCGGTGGTCACGGTGATACAACGATGATCCCATTAAAGCGTTTAGCTACGTATAATGGCGTTCCAGTTACTCAATTCTTAGATGATTCTACTTTAGATAAGGTAGTGGCTGATACAATGGTAGGTGGAGCAACACTAACCGGCTTATTAGGAACTTCTGCTTGGTATGCACCAGGTGCTGCAGGAGCTGCTTTAGTAGAAGCAATCGTACGTGATGAGAAGAAAATCATGGCATGTTGCGTTTCTCTTGATGGAGAATATGGCCAAAAAGATATCTGCTTAGGCGTTCCTGTCGTTTTAGGCAAGAATGGTTGGGAGAAAATCGTTGACTATAAGTTAACTGCAGATGAGCAGGCTGCCTTCAATAAGTCAGCTGATGCAGTTCGTAACATGAACTCCGTTTTAGATACTTTATCTCTGTAATTTAGCAGGGTTAAAATTAAAAGCCTCTCCTATTGTTTTAGGAGAGGCTTTTTTTATGGCTTTTTCAGTGGACAGTCGTCAGTCGACAGAGGTCAGTGGTCAGTGGTCAGTGGTCAGTGAATTGTGAATTATTTCGATCGAATCGCTATTACTGGATCCATCTTAGCGGCAACCCAAGCTGGAATGATCCCAGAAAGAATACCGATAAAGCTTGAGATAAATAATCCTGTCACAATGTTCTTCATCGAAAGAACTAATGGCAAGGCATCCTGCGGAATAAGGGTTAATAAGACGACTAATCCAATGCCGACTAATCCACCAATCAAACTCAAGAACACCGCCTCGAATAAGAATTGAAACAAGATGAAATAATTTTTTGCCCCTAGAGACTTCTGAATTCCAATAATATTTGTTCTCTCCTTTACCGAAACAAACATAATATTCGCGATACCAAAACCACCCACTAAAAGTGAGAATCCTGCAATCAAGGCTCCTGCAATGTTTAATGCCGCAAAAATACCATCAAAAAACTGATTTAAACCGTCCAAACGGTTCACCGCAAAATTTGCCTCTTGTTTAGGCTTAATAGAACGTAATGATCGCATTAATCCCGTTACCTCCCCTTCTAATTCCTCTTGTCCGATATCGTCATCCATCGCTTTAATAGCGATATCTGGTGCTGGCTTATCTTTTTGAAAGACAGCTGAAAAAGTTGAATAAGGAATAAATACCTTTTCGTCCGGGGTACCACCAAAACTTAAAATATCATTACCCTTCTTTTCAATAATTCCAATTACTTGAAACTTAATACCATTTAATTTAATCTGATCCCCTACGACCGCCTGAAGATTCTCAGAGACTTTAGTCCCTATAATCACCACATTTAAAGCATTTTCAGATTCAATAGGCAAAAAATAACGTCCCGTTTGAATAGGCACACTAGTAATTTGATTGTAATCATAACTTGCACCCGTCATATTCACGTCCATACTAGAACTTTCTTTTGTCGCTGAAGCTGAACGCCCATTGTCAATAATAGCAATTGCTTTAGCTGATTTCAAATTGTCTTTCAAAAACTGAAATTCCGTATATTTCATCTCAGGACGGTTCAAATACTTCCACCAAGGGTAGTTATTCTGCATCAACCAAGGCCATTTACCCACATATAAAACGCCTGAACCGGCGAAAGAATCAATTTCGGAACGAATGTTCTTGTTTAGGGAATCTACGGCCGTAAATACTGCCACGATGGCAAAAATCCCCACACTTACCCCTAAAAGGGACAAAGTTGTGCGCAAGATGTTCGAACGCAATGCCTGGTAGGCAAAAATCAAACTTTCGTAAACTTGAATTAAAAACTTCATAGGATTCGGATAGAATTCAAATTTAGAAAATTAATCACAAGAAATCGGCGAACTTTTATGAACAGAGCTTATAAACTTTAAATGGCAATATGAAGGTAAGATTGGATTTCGTAAATTCACTTTCCATTTAGGAATTATGAGCTGGAGTAATTACGAGGTACGTTTATTGAAGGACCATTTTGAGGGTCAATTGTTTTTTGACGAGAGTCAATCAACGAGAATTGCGAAGCGTATCTATGCAACAGATGCCTCCGTTTATCAAGTAAAACCAGCCGCAGTGGCCATTCCAGCCTCTTCGAAAGATATCAAACGTCTCATTCAATTCGCCATACAAGCAAAGACTGGCTTAATTCCTAGAGGAGCCGGAACTTCCTT
>JACCDJ011057771.1_pt1 | contig 13882 bp, 10 predicted proteins | sample 7444481 | NCBI WGS metagenome assembly JACCDJ01 (sample SAMN15323435, study PRJNA562643) | freshwater metagenome | isolation source: river surface water | place: USA:Blue River Watershed | collected 2017-08-15 | reverse complement strand
CCCATGGCGAGCGCGGCATTGTCGATCACGAAATAGGCAAAGCCCAGCGCCATGCCGATGATCGCCCGGATCAGCAGCTGCCCTGATCGCGCCAGGCCAAAGGCGGCGATCGCGCCCAGCAATGGCATCAGCAGCGCCGCCAGCGGGCCGGAAAACTTGTGCCACCACTTGCCCTCAAGCTCACCAGTTCGCCGTCCTTGGGCCTTGAGCGCCTGGATCGAGTGATAGAGTTCGATGAAGTTCTGCCCGTCCGGATCGACCTTGCTGATGGCGACCTGGGCCGGGGTAATGCCCTGGGCCAGAACCGTGGGGGGCAATTGCACCCGGCGGGTGCCGCGCACGTCAAAGCTGACCGGCTGGTCCAGCCGCCAGCCCGGATTGGCATAGGTGGCACGGGGCGCCCGGATCTGCTCGAGCACCATGCCGGTGCCATCCCGGCGATACCAGGTCACATTGTCCATGCGCGTCAGCTTGCCCGTGCCGCTGACCGCGCCCGCCGCCAGAATGTGCGGACCATCGGGCAGATAGACGTTGGCCCGGATCTTGGCATTGGGCGGGATCGGTTTGTACTCGACCGCCTGCCAGGCCTTGAGCGTGCCGGTGGCGCGGGTCACGACCACTTCGTTGAAGGTAAAGCTGACCACGGATATTGCCGCCGCGGTCAGCAGTAACGGGGCCAGCACCTGATGCGCCGAAAGGCCCGCGGCCTTCATCGCCACCACTTCGCTGTTCTGGTTGAGCGTGGCGAGGGTGATGATCGTGGCCAGCAGCACCGAATAGGGCAGGAATCGCGCGATCAATTGCGGTATCCGCAGGGAAACGTAATGCCACAATTGCGCCTCGCCATTGCCGGCCACGCCCATGATCTTGCCGCTTTCGGACAGCAGGTCGAGCGTTTGCAGGACCAGCACCAGCATGATCAGCACCGCCAGGATGCGAACGATGAACAGCTTGGCGAGGTAACGCGTCAGCGAGGGGGAGGGAAAGAATTCGAGCTGCATCAGGCTTTCGCGATCCGGTTGCGGTTCAGCCGCGCCGCCAGCTTGCGGCCCCACTTGCCCAGGTTCTCGGCAAAGCGCTCAAGCGCGCCGATCGGCTGCCCCCCGGGCACATAGGCGATCCGCCAGTACATCCATAGGATCAGCGCGGAAAACAGGGCAAACGGCCCCCACAGCGCCAGCAGCGGCGAGACCCGCCCCAGTGCCGAAACGGCCATGCCGTACTCATTGACCTTGTGATAGGCGACGACCATCACGATCGACAGAAACAGCCCCAGTGCCGAGGTTGAGCGCTTGGGCGGCACGGCCAGCGCCACCGCCAGCAGCGGCAGCAGCAGCATCATGGCCACCTCGACCAGGCGGAAGTTCAGGCTGGCGCTGCTTTCATTCTTCAGCTGTTCGCTTGCCCGATCGCTCCAGGTGATCCGCAGCAATTCGGGCAGAAAGTACTCTCGCTCCTTGCCGCCGCGTTTGCGGAATTCTTCCACCGCGGGCAGGTCAATCGGCAGATCGTGGCGGCTGAAGCTCAACACGCGGGGTGCCTGGCCCGGCGCATCCTGCACGATCTGGCCGTCGGTCAGCCGCAAGATGATCGTATCCGGGCTGTCCTTCAGCGCCAGGAAGCGGCCTTCGCGTGCCGAGATCGACAGGACCTGGCCCTTGGGCGAGGCAACCCGCGCGAAAATGCCGATCAGCTGGCGCCCTTCCTCGCGGCTCTGTTCGATCCGCAGCGCCATCTTGTCCTGCAAGGTGGTGAATTCGCCCACCTTGATCGAGGCACCCAGCGCGCCCGATTGCAGCTCGAACTGCAGCTGCTCGTAATAGTAGCGCGACAGCGGCTGGAGATAGCTGACGATCACCAGGTTGAGCGCGGCCAGCACCAAGGTGATCATGTAGGGTACGCGCAGCAGGCGGGTGTAGCTGAGCCCGACCGCGCGCATCGTATCCAGCTCGCTGGTGGTCGCCAGCTTGCGAAAGGCCAGCAGGATGCCCAGCATCAGGCCAAGCGGGATCGCCAGGCTGGCATATTCCGGCAGCAGGTTGGCCAGCATCTGGAACACCACCGAAACCGGACCGCCCTCAGTTGCCACGAAGTCAAACAGCTTGAGCATCTTGTCGAGCACGAGCAGCGAGGCGGCGATCACGAAGACGCCCAGCATCGGCATCAGCACGAGCCGAAAGATATAACGGTCAATGGCGGGAAGAGACTTCACGAAGCGGCCAGCTATTATCCTTTGGAGGCCCTTGGCCGCCGGGTTTGGCTTTTCCATAGCCGGGGCGTGGCAGGCGCGGAAGCGGGAATTGCTTTCCGGGAGTAACCAAGACACTGTGGGTCGCAACACCAGCCGGAGAACTGCGCCATGTCGATGATTTCACACCACCCTGAACGGCACGTGGTGGAACGGATTGGCTGGCTGCGCGCGGCCGTGCTGGGCGCGAATGACGGGATCGTCTCCACCGCCAGCCTGATCGTTGGCGTGGCGGCGAGCAGCGCCGGCAAGGGGCCGATCCTTGTCGCCGGCTTGGCGGGCTTGGTCGCCGGGGCCATGTCGATGGCGGCAGGGGAATATGTCTCTGTCTCGAGCCAGGCCGACACCGAAAGCGCCGACCTTGAACGCGAGCGCCGCGAGCTGGCCGAAGAGCCCGAGTTCGAGCATGAGGAGTTGGCAGCGATCTACCGGGGGCGCGGGCTTTCGGCCGATCTGGCCGATCAGGTCTCGACCGCGCTGATGGCGCATGACGCGCTTGGCGCCCATGCCCGTGACGAACTGGGCATTATCGATATGACCCGGGCCCGTCCGGTCCAGGCGGCGCTGACTTCGGCAGCGACATTTTCGGTCGGAGCGGCCTTGCCTTTGAGTGCGGCCGCACTCTTGCCGTTGAACCAACTGGTCATCGGTGTGTCGGTTTCGGCGCTGCTTTTCCTGATGCTGCTAGGGGCGGTGGGTGCCCGGGCCGGCGGTGCGCCGATCACGCGGGGCGTCTTGCGCGTGGCCTTCTGGGGTGTCGCCGCCATGGCCGCAACCTGGGCGATCGGGCGGTTGTTCGGGACGGCAGTGGCCTAGCTGCTCAGGCCTTTTCCAGCGTGCACTGCAGTGGGTGCTGGTTCTGCTTGGCGAAGTCCATCACCTGGTTCACCTTGGTCTCGGCGATCTCATAGGGGAAGATGCCGCAGACGCCGACACCCTTCTGGTGAACGTGGAGCATGACCCGAGTCGCCTGTTCCAGATCCATGTTGAAGAAGCGCTTGAGGACCATCACGACGAATTCCATCGGCGTGTAATCGTCATTTAGCATCAAGACTTTGAACTGACTTGGCTTCTTCGGTTTTGCGCGGGTTTTGGTGGCAATACCGACCTGGTTCTGCCCATCGCCATCGCCCTCATCCGCTGCGGAGCGGACGACAAGGTCGGTGGAGATGACAGACTGGATCATGGGACAAATATCGCACTGAGGGTGGGTCAGGACAAGTGTCCTGCGCGGGCAGCGCTTACCAAAAAGCAAAGCGCCGCGCCAAACCAAAAAAGGCGGTATGCAAGGCAAACGGGCCGGACAGCGCAGTGGCTGTCCGGCCCGTTGATTTTGGCTCACGGTCCGGTGGGGAGAGGGATCACCGGGCCGTGAGAAGCGGCCACCGCTCGTCCTGAGGAGCCATCGCGCTCGCGCGGTGGCGTCTCGAAGGATTAGGCGGCCTGCTTGACCTTTTCGATCGCCAGGCTGACGCGGGTCTGGACCGGCGCGAAAGCGTCGTTGGCCAGCTTGACCAGCGCTTCCGAACGCTTCGAACCCGTCGCCATGGCCGTGTCGAAGTTGCGGCGCAGGATTTCGCCCTGCAGCTTGAAGAAGTCGGCCGGCGAGGTGACGGCGGCGAGTTCCTTGACGTCGGCGGTCATGGTTTCGAAGCCGGTCTTGGCGTCTTCGACATAGACCTTGCCGAGGTCCTGCAGGCCAGCGGCCAGAACCTTGCCCGATTCAACCAGGGCTTCAACATTGCCCTTGGTGAATTCGCCAGCGTCGGCGAACACGGCATTGCTCTTTTCAAAAGCGGTCTTGGCGCGATCCTGAAGATCGGCGACGGCGTCCTTCACCTTGGCGGTGAAGTCTTCAGCGGCTTGCTGGGTCTTGGCCATGATGGTGGTGTCCTTTGACTTAAGGGGAGCAGCCTTCGCGACCTTTTTCGCGGCCGGCTTCACAATCTTCTTTGCCGCGACCTTCTTGGCCGGAGCAGCGGTCTTCTTGGCGGCCGGCTTCTTTGGCGCGGCAACCTTCTTGGCAACCGGCGCATCAGCGGCAGCGGCAGCATAAGCCTTCTCAGCCAGAACTTCGGCCTTGACTTCGTCAATCTTATTCGCGGTGGCTTCGGCCATCGGTCTGATCCTTCGCAGCGAGCCGGAAACCCGATTCCGGCCCATGTTGCAGTGCACAAAATAGATGTTGCAACTGCGAAGTCAAGAGATTTTGTTGCAGTGCAGCAAAAAACTGCAAAACCCCGGAAATTCCCGTTTTAGCGGGCCTTAACGTAGCTGCCGGGCGCGTCTTCGATCACCTTGTCGCCCTTCCCGCCGGGCACGCGCTTGCCCTTGGCAGGCACTTCCGCATGGTCCTGGCTGCGCAGCCATTCGATCCAGTGCGGCCACCAGGATCCCGGTGTTTCGGTCGCCCCGGCGATGAACTGGGTCAGGGTCTCAACCGCAGCGGGGTTGGTCCAGTATTGGTACTTCTTCGCCGCCGGCGGGTTAACCACCCCGGCGATATGGCCAGAGCCCGCCAGCAGGAAGGTTTTCGGCCCGCGCAGGTGGTGCATGATCTGCCAAACGCTCTCCGCGGGGGCGATATGGTCCTCGCGACCAGCCTGGACGAACGCCGGGGTCTGGATCCGGGTCAGATCGATCGGCGTGCCATCGGCTTCCAGCGCATCGGGCACCACCAGCTTGTTGTCGCGATAGAGGTCGCACAGATAGGCCCGGTGCCACTTGGCCGGCAGGTTGGTGACATCGCCGTTCCAGTGCAGCAGGTCAAACGCAGGATAGTCGTCACCCAGCAGGTAATTCTTGACGACATAGTTCCAGATCAGATCGTTGCCGCGCAGCAGGTTGAAGGTGGTCGCCATATAACGCCCGTCAAGGTAACCGTGCTCTTCGGCCAGTTGTTCGATCACCTTCAGCTGCTGGTCGTCGATAAAGACCTTAAGCTCACCGGCGTGCTCGAAATCGACCTGGGCAGTGAAGAAGGTCGCGCTCTTGACCTTGTCGCCCTCACCCCGGCGGGCCAGCACCGCCAGCGTCGCGGCCAGCGTTGTCCCGGCGACGCAATAGCCGATGGTGTGTACGGCCTTTACGCCCAGGCGCGCGCGGATCGTATCGATCGCTTCGATCTGGGCGCGGATGTAATCGTCCCAGACCAGGTCGGCGATGGTTTCGTCGGCGCTCTTCCACGAGACGACAAAGACCGTGATACCCTGTTCAACCGCCCAGCGGATGAAGCTTTTCTCTGGTGTCAGGTCGAGGATGTAAAACCGGTTGATCCACGGCGGGAAGATCACCAGCGGGGTTTCCAGCACCTTGTCGGTGGCCGGGCCATATTGGATCAGCTGGAACAGCTTGGTCTGGTAAACCACCTTGCCCGGCGTCGTCGCCAGGTTCTCACCCAGGCGAAAAGCGTTGGGGTCGACATGGGTCAGCTGGCCCTTCTTCAGGTCAGCCAGCAGGTGCTCCATCCCTTTGGCCAGGCTCTGCCCCTTGGTGGCGATCGCCCGTTCGATCACCAGCGGGTTGGTGACCGGGAAATGCGCCGGGCTCAGGGCCTCGACCAGCGTGCGGGCGGCGAAGCGCAGCTGCTCGTGCTGCTGCGGATCAACGCCCTCGGCGGCGTCGGCCAAGGCCATGACCTGTTCGGCAAGCATCAGGTAAGTCTGATGGACCAGCGCAAAGAACGGCTGCTCACGCCACTTCGGATCGGCAAAGCGGCGATCCTTGCGCGGCAGCTCGGGCGCCGCTGCCGCGGGCTTCCCGTCGAGGCCATATTGGCCCAGCACCGCCTGCCACAGGGCCAGACCATCGGCCCAGACCTTCTGCTGAACGTCCGGGTTGGTCAGCGGGAGTGCCGTTACCCAGTTTTCATAGATTGAAAGCCAGTTGCCCGGGTCGGCCAGCATGGCCGGGGCCTTGCCTGCCAATTTCGTCGCCTGATCCTGCGCGAAGTCGAGCCAAAGCGCCTGCATCGTTTGCAGCGCGGCGGCCCATTCGCCCAATTCACCCTGCTTTGCGCTCGCCGGAACCAGTTGCTCCCACAGCTTCAGCGGCTCGGCGAACATGGCGTCGAAGGTCTTGGTCAGGTCATCGTCGCGCATGCTGGGCTCCCGATTCACCGGCTGGCTGCTTGCACCCTAACCGATTTCGGGGCAGTGCTTAAGCATCTTGCAGACGAATGCGTCGTTTGCAGGGCAGATTTGGCAATCCCGCCGCATTTAAAAGCTGAGGTTATGGAAGAAGAGTTCTACCGCATGAAGCGCCTGCCGCCCTACGTCATCGCCGAAGTGAACGGCATGCGGGCCGCAGCACGCGCCGCCGGTGGGGACATTATCGACCTTGGCATGGGCAACCCTGACCTGCCGCCGCCCCAGCACGTGATCGACAAGCTGTGCGAAGTGGCGCAAAAGCCTGATGCCCACGGTTATTCGGCCTCCAAGGGCATTCCGGGGATCCGCAAGGCCCAGGCCAATTACTATGCCAACCGCTTTGGCGTGGAACTGGATCCCGAAACCGAAGTCGTGATGACGATGGGTTCGAAGGAAGGTCTTGCCAGCCTAGCGACCGCGATCACCGCGCCGGCCGACGTGGTCTTGGCGCCGAACCCCTCTTATCCGATCCACACCTTCGGCTTCATCATCGCCGGGGCAACGATCCGTTCGGTCCCGACCACGCCGGACGAACGCTATTGGGAATCGCTTGAGCGGGCCATGGCCTTCACCGTGCCGCGTCCCTCGATCCTGATCGTCAACTATCCCTCGAACCCGACTGCCGAGACGGTCGATCTGGCATTTTACGAGCGGCTGGTGGCCTGGGCGAAGGAGAACAAGGTCTGGGTCTTGTCTGACCTCGCCTATTCCGAGCTTTATTACGACGGCAACCCGACCCGCTCGATCCTTGAAGTGCCGGGGGCCAAGGATGTCGCGGTGGAATTCACCTCGATGTCGAAGACCTATTCGATGGCGGGATGGCGCGTCGGCTTTGCCGTGGGCAACCGCAAGCTGATCGCGGCGCTGACCCGCGTGAAGTCCTATCTCGATTACGGCGCCTTCACCCCGATCCAGGCGGCAGCCTGCGCCGCGCTTAATGGCCCGCAGGATATCGTCGAGATGAACCGCAACCTTTACCAAAAGCGCCGCGACGTGATGGTGGAAAGCTTCGGCCGGGCCGGGTGGGAAATTCCCAGCCCCAAGGCCTCGATGTTCGCCTGGGCCCCGCTGCCCCCGGCGCTGAAGGATATGGGCAGCCTTGAGTTTTCGAAGCAGTTGCTGACCCATGCCGAAGTCGCCGTCGCGCCCGGTGTTGGCTATGGCGAAGAGGGTGAAGGCTTCGTCCGCATCGCTATGGTGGAGAACGAGCAGCGGCTGCGCCAGGCCGCGCGCAACATCAAGCGCTACCTGACCAGCATGGGTGTCAACACCAACGCTGCCTGACGGTCGACGGGCTGGAATGCCGAAACGGACTTGCAGCACAGGCATCTGTGCTGCCAAGTTGCCCCAAGTGATTGTTTTGGGGGCGGTTCTTGCGACAGTTCCAGTGGTTTGCGACAGGTCCGGTTCCGGACGGGTGCGATCTGCGCCGTCTGGGCTGGACGCTTGTCGAACCAGAACTGGAGCCGCCACCAGCTGAAGCGCCGCCGTTGATCGCCATGCCGCACCGCGCGGTGGTTAGCGATTGGGTGATGCTGGTCGGGACCAATGCCAAGCGCCGCCGCCGGGTCCTGGCGGTCGGGGTTGAGGATCCCGGCGAACGGGCGCGGCTTTTGCGGCTCGGTTTTGGCGATGCAATGGGCGGCACGCTTGATCTTGAAGAGATCGAAAGCCGGGCCTTGCGGATTGACGAGGCGATGCGTTCGCTGCCCCGCGAACGAGCGCTGGGTCCGCTGCGGCTTGATCTTTTGGTGCGCGATGCCTTTGTCGCCGGGCGCGGTGCGGGCCTCCACCCGCGCGAATTCCTGCTGCTGTGGCGGCTCGCCGAAGAGCCAGGCTCTGCCGTTCCCGCCAGCGAGCTACGCAGCGATGTTTGGCGACTGGCCTTCCGGCCCGAGACCAACAGCTTGGCCGTGCATGTCAGCCGCTTGCGCAGCAAGTTGCGCACTGCCGGCCTGGACGGCCTGATCGAGACGGTGGCGGATGGCGGTTATCGCCTGGCAGAGGAAATGTTGCGGCCGGCCATCGCTTTGCAGCACGGAGGGCTGGACGCGCACCTGCGTTTGGGCAAGGAAGCACCAAACACCAACCAGCAGGACGAACCGCAATGCGCGAGCTGAAGCCCAACGATCGTGTCAGCATCTCGATGGACGCCGATGGCGTCGCCCAGGTCCGGATGATTCGGACCGACAAGATGAACGCGCTCGATCCGGCGATGTTCGATGCCCTGCTTGAGGCGGGCGAGGTGCTCTATGCCATGCCGGGCCTGCGCGCAGTGGTGCTGGCGGGTGAGGGACGCAGCTTTTGCGCCGGGCTCGATCTGACCTCGATGGCCCAGACCGATCGCCACGATGCCGTGCCGCTGACCGAGCGGACCCACGGCAATTCCAATCGACCGCAGCAGGTGGCGATGCAGTGGCGTAAGTTGCCCGTGCCGGTGATCGCGGCGGTGCACGGTGTCTGCTTTGGCGGCGGGCTGCAGATCGCCAGCGGTGCTGATATCCGCGTGGTCGCCCCCGATGCGCGGATGGCGGTGATGGAAATGAAGTGGGGCCTGGTGCCCGACATGGCCGGCTATGCCCTGTGGAAGGGCATGATCCGGGATGATGTCCTGCGCGAACTGACCTACACCAATCGCGAATTCTCGGGTGAGCAGGCCGGTGAATACGGCTTTGCAACCATTGTTGACGCTGATCCGGTTGCCCGGGCCACGGCGATCGCCGCTGAAATCGCCAACCGCAATCCGCACGCGCAGCGCGCCGCCAAACGGTTGTTCAACCGCTATCTCGAAAGCTCGACCGACGAAATCCTGATGGCCGAGAGCGTCGAACAGACCGCCTTGATCGGCAGCCGCAACCAGATTGAGGCGGTCCGCAGCCAGCTGGAAAAGCGCAAGGGCCAGTTCGTCGATCCCTGAGCGGGCTTTTTCAGCAAGCCACAATTGCAATCGATCATCCGGCCCTAGCTGGTACCTCAGCCGGTATTGTGAAACCCTGTCGGCAGCCGTATCTGCCCGCTGCGGGCGGCGCCCCCCATTTGCCGCACCGCTAGTTCACAGGGAGTGGATTTTGATGAAGACCTTCCGCCGCGTGTTCGGCCGTACCTTGCTGCGTTCTTCGGCCCTCAGCATGTCGCTCGTGATCGCCGCTTCGGCCATCCCGGCTCTCGCTCAGGATGCCCCCCAGGCAGACGATGCCGCAGACCAGAACGAAATCATCGTTACCGCAACCCGCCGCAGCGAAGCGCTGTCGGACGTGCCCATCGCGGTCTCGGCTGTTACCGGCGAAACCCTGGCCAAGACCGGTGCCACCGACGTGCGCCAGCTTAACCAGGTTGCCCCCTCGCTGCTCGTTTCGGGCGCGACGAGCGAAGTGAACTTCACTGCCCGGATCCGCGGGATCGGCACGGTGGGTGAGAACGCCGGGCTTGAAAGCTCGGTCGGTCTGTTCATCGATGGCGTCTATCGCAGCCGCACCGGCGTTGGCCTGTCCGAACTGGGTGAGATCGAACGCGTCGAAGTGCTGCGCGGCCCGCAGGGCACGCTGTTCGGCCGCAACTCGACTGCTGGCCTGATCAATATCGTGACCAAGGGGCCAAGCCTGACCGATGGTCTGAGCGGCAACGCTTCTGCCACTTATGGCAATTACCACTTCGGCCGGCTCGATGGCTCGATCAACGCGCCGCTGGCCGGCAATGCGGCCGCCCGCATTGATGCCGTTTGGCAAAAGCGCGACGGCTTTATCAAGAACGCCACTCCCGGTGAGCCTGATATCAACGATCGTGATCGCTGGCTGGTGCGCGGGCAGATCGCCTGGGAACCGAGCGACGATATCAAGCTGCGTCTGATTGCCGACTATTCCAAGAAGGCTGAAAACTGCTGCGGCGGCGTGCTGCTCAATCCGGTCCGCAACCTGTCGCGCGGGACCGATGGCGCTCCGGTGGCCAGCGCCAATAGCCTGCTGCCGCTGCTCCAGGCCTTCGGGGCGAATTACCCGGTGCCGCCGGCTGGCGAGAGCTTCGTGCGCAGCCAATCAACCACGCCGGGCGTCACCTATCGCACCGATAGCGAGGATTGGGGCTTCTCGGGCGAACTGACCTGGAAGCTGGGCGGCGCCACGCTCTCGGCCATCACGGCTTATCGCGACTACCTGAACCAGCAGGGCCAGGACGGTGATTTCCAGGCGATGGACATTCTGCGCCGCAGTGACCTTGATCGGCACTTCAAGCTGTTCACCCAGGAAGTCCGCCTGCAGGGCGAGGCGCTGGATGGCAAGCTCGACTGGCTGGTCGGCGGTTACTACGCCAACGAAAAGCTCTTCGTCGATGACGATATCGCCTATGGCAAGGACTACGAGCGCTATGCCAACTGCCTCGCCGCAACCGCCATTTCAGCCGCGAACGTAAACCCGGCTTCGGCAACCTGTTCGAACCTGCCGACCACGGTCTTCCCGGGCTTCCAGGGACTTGCCGCGTTGACCGGTTCGGCCCGCCTCAACGGCACGGGCAACAACAGCGCCAGCTTTGACCAGCGCAGCGATAACTGGGCGGTCTTCACTCACAACACCTTCGATATCATCGAAGACAAGCTGATGCTGACTGTGGGTGCGCGCTATACGCACGAGAAGAAGACGCTGGCCGCCGATGCCCGTTTCACCAACACGCTCTGCCCGGCAATCCTCAACACGCCGCTGCAGTCGCTTGCCTCGCTGGCTTGTGTGATCAACGGTTCGGCCCCCTCGTTCGCGCGTGGTTCGGCCGGGACCGAATTCAGCGAAGGGCAGTGGACGGGTACGACGGTGCTCAGCTTCAAGCCGGTTGATGACCTGATGCTCTACGCCTCGGCCTCGAAGGGCTACAAGGCTGGCGGTTTCAACCTCGATTTCTCGGCACTGGACCGCACCTGCAACCCCACCTTTGATGCGGCCTGCGCGGCGCGTCTGGCGCGTCCTGCCTTCACCCAGGGCAATGGCCGTCCCGAAGCAACCGACCTGCAATTCGCCAGCGAAAAGGTCGATGCCTTCGAACTGGGCTTCAAATATGATGGCAAGGGGATCGACGTGAATTTCGCGGCGTTTTACCAGCGCTATTCGAACTATCAGCTCAACACCTACAACGGGGTGAACTTCGAAGTCACCAATATCCAGGCCTGTCGTGACAGCCTGGGCGGGGCGGATGTCGACGGTTCGGCCCTGACGGGTTCCTGCGCCGCCGACCGGCTCAAGCCGGGCGTGACCTCGAAGGGTTTCGAGCTGGAAACCTTCCTGCGGCCGGCGCGTCACTTCACGGTCAACGCCGGCCTCACCTATGTTGAGACCAAATATGCCAAGGACCTGGTCGGCACGGGCGGTCGGCCGCTCTCGCCAGTGCTGTTCCAGCTGCCGGGCAATGCCGTGTCGAATGCCCCGCAGTACGTTGTCACGGCTGGTATGAGCTGGAGCCCGCCAATCGGCGACAGCGGCCTGTCGGCGCTGTTCTACCTCGATACCCGTCTGCAGGGCGATACGAACACCGGCTCTGACCTTGACCTCGAAAAGGTCCAGGACGCGTTCTACACGGTCAACGGCCGCATTGGCCTCTACGGGCCTGATCGCAAGTGGGGTATCGAGCTTTGGGCGCAGAACCTGCTCAATCGAAAGTACTTCATGATCGCGGCAGACATGCCGCTGCAGGGCGGCGGGACGTTCCGCTCGGTCGCGGCACCGGCTTCGACCGGCCTGTCCGGCACGGCCAATCAGCTGTTCGTCGGCTTCCCTGGCGAACCGCGCACCTTTGGCGTGACGCTGCGCGGCAAGTTCTAAGCCCGAGCGTTCGACTAGACTGGCAAGCGGCCTCTCCGGGCAACCGGAGGGGCCTTTTGCTTTGTGCGGCGCGGGTATAGCCTCTGCCAATGCGGACCTTGCGCGATCCCGATTGCCTGCTGGCCGAAGGGCTGGCGAACCTGCGCCAGCAGTTTCAGGTGCCAGCCAGCTTCCCGCCCGCAGTGCTGGCGGCGGCTGAAGCGGCGGCGCGGCGGCAACCCACCGCGCATGCCGAATGGACCTATCGTCCGTTCGTGACGCTGGATCCAGCCGATTCGACCGACCTCGACCAGGCCTTTGCGATTGAGGCCGCAGGTCGCGACTGGGTGCTGCACTATGCAATCGCGGATGTCGGTTGGTTCGTGAGCCACGGTGATCCGATCGACGCCGAAGCCTGGGTCCGCGGCGTCACCACCTATCTGCCCGATGGCAAGGCTGGCCTCTATCCGCCGATCCTGGCGGAAGGTGCGGCCAGCCTTCTGCCCGATGGCCCGCGCCCGGCCGTGGTCTTCACTGTCCGTGTCGGGCCGGGGGGCGAAACCAGGCTGGATGGGGTAACGCGCGCGATCATCCAAAGCCGCGCCAAGTTGGCTTATGACCAGCTGCAAGAGGGCGATCTTCCGCCCGGCATGGCGCAGATCGCGGAGCGGATCGAACAGGCCGAGGCGCAGCGGGGTGCAGCCCGGGTCGATCCACCCGAACAGCAAGTGGAACGCAACGGTGATGGCCGGTTCCGCCTGCAGTTCCGCCCGCTGCTTCGCTCTGAAACCCGCAATGCGGCGCTGTCGCTGGCCTGCAACCTGGCCGTGGCCCAGCTGCTGCTTGACCATCAGACCGGACTGTTCCGGGTGATGGCCGGACCCGATCCCGCAGCAGAGGCGCGCCTGCGGCAAACGGCCAAGGCCTTTGGTCTGGTCTGGCCGGTCGAGGCGCCGCTCGCCCAGTTCGAAAAGCACCTCGATCCGGCCGATCCCTGCCATGCCGCCTTCATGCTCGCCGTCCGCCGCGCCGGGCGGGGGGCGAGTTACGCGCCTTACGCGCCAGACAGCCTGCCATGGCACGCTGCGATTGCCGCACCCTATGCCCATGCCACAGCGCCGCTGCGGCGGCTGGCCGATCGTTACGTGGTGGAAGCCGCCCTGGCGCTCGCCAATGGCCGCCCGGTGTCTGAACCCGTGGTGGCGGCCTTCGCCAAGCTTCCGGCAACAATGCAGCGCGCCGAAGCCCGCGCCGGGCAGGTTGAGCGCGCCGTGGTTGACCTTGCCGAAACCGCGATCCTCGCCAATCGCACCGGGGAACTGTTCGATGCCGTGGTCACCGACCTCGGTGCGCAGGGCGCGCGGATTCAGTTGTGTGACCTGCCGGTCGTTGCGCGCACGGCCGCGCACGGGGTAGTGCCGGGCAACCGGGTGCGGGTCAGGCTGGATGGCGCAGACCCCGCAACCCGCCGCTTGGCGTTCCAGCGGGTCCAGTAAATCCACCCCGATGAATCGGTTGCACTGCTGCGCACCCTAAGCTAGTGGCGCGGCTCCCCACGGGTTCGCCCAAGGGGATGGATGGCCCGATGGCGGAGTGGTTACGCACCGGACTGCAAATCCGTTTACGCCGGTTCGATTCCGGCTCGGGCCTCCACAATATAGGGTGAAGCGCCGCTTTAGCTCAGTTGGTAGAGCACATCATTCGTAATG
>JACCDJ010867263.1_pt1 | contig 13895 bp, 15 predicted proteins | sample 7444481 | NCBI WGS metagenome assembly JACCDJ01 (sample SAMN15323435, study PRJNA562643) | freshwater metagenome | isolation source: river surface water | place: USA:Blue River Watershed | collected 2017-08-15 | reverse complement strand
GGGCACGGGCGCCGCGAGGTCCCGCGAGCGCCATCAGGTTCGCGTGCGCCGGATGAGCGGTTGCCCGAGCGTACCGACGCACGGAGGCGGGGGCGGCACACGACGGCGCGGGGAACCTCGGTCTCGGCCCCGGACGTACATTTCCGTGATGATTCTTGCCATCCACAACCTCCTCCGGTGGGCCGTCCTCCTCACCGGCCTCCTCGCCATCGTGCAGACCGTGCGCGGCCTGAATGGCCGCACGCCCTTCGCGAAGACGCGCCCGCTGCTCCTGGCCTTCACGGCGAACCTGCATCTGCAGCTGCTGATCGGGCTGTCGCTGTTTGTCGTGTCGCCGACGGTGAAGGCCTATGTGGCCGACATGGCGGGGACGATGCGGGACGGGAGCCGGCGCTTCTTCATCGCCGAGCATCCCACGCTGATGGTCGCCGCCGTGCTGCTCGCGACGATCGGCGGCGTCATTGCCAAGAACGCGCCCGACGATGCGGCGCGGCATCGTCGGGCGCTCGGCGTCACCGTGGTCACGCTCCTGCTGCTCCTAGCGGGGATCCCGTGGTCCCGACCGCTGCTCCCGGCCTTCTAGGCGCGTCGGCGCCGCGCACGCCCATGGCGCCCGTCCGTTTCGAGCTCGAGGCGCCCTTCGCCCCCGCCGGCGATCAGCCACGCGCCATCGCGGAGCTCACCGCCGGCCTCGCGCGCGGCGATCGCTTCCAGACGCTCCTCGGCGTGACGGGGTCCGGGAAGACGATGACCGCGGCGAACGTCATCGCGCGACACGGGCGACCAACCCTCGTGCTCTCGCACAACAAGACGCTCGCCGCGCAGTTGTACGGTGAGCTCAAGGGGTTCTTCCCGCGCAACGCGGTCGAGTACTTCATCTCGTACTACGACTACTACCAGCCCGAGGCGTACGTCCCCGCGTCGGATACGTACATCGAGAAGGACGCGTCGATCAACGAGGACATCGATCGCCTCCGGCTGCGCGCGACCTCCTCCCTGATGGAGCGCGAGGACGTCATCGTGGTGGCGACGGTCTCCGCGATCTACGGTCTCGGCGATCCGGAGTCGTACAAGGCCGCGATGGTCACCCTCGCGGTGGGGCAGCGCATCCCGCGTGACGACATCCTGCGCGCCCTCGTCGCGATCCAGTACGGCCGGAACGACGTCGCCTTCGAGCGCGGAACTTTCCGCGTCCGCGGCGATACGGTCGAGATCCTCCCCGCCTATGAGGAGCAGGCGGTGCGGGTCGAGATGTTCGGGGACGAGATCGAGCGCATCACCAAGGTGGATCCCCTCACGGGACACACCATCGCGCCGCTCCAGCGCACCGCGATCTATCCGGCGAAGCACTTCGTCACCACGCGCCCGACGCTCGAGCGCGCGGTGAAGGAGATTCGGGCGGAGCTCGCCGAGCGCCTGGTGGCACTCAAGGGGGCGGGGAAGCTCCTCGAGGCGCAGCGACTCGAATCACGCACCAACTTCGATATCGAGATGATGCTCGAGATCGGGACCTGCCCGGGCATCGAGAACTACTCGCGCATCCTCGCGGGCCGGCAGCCCGGCGCGCGGCCGGCCTGCCTGCTCGACTATTTCCCCGAGGACTTCCTGGTCGTCGTGGACGAGTCGCACGTCACCCTGCCGCAGATCGGGGGGATGTTCAATGGCGACCGCGCGCGGAAGACAACCCTTGTGGAGTACGGGTTCCGTCTGCCGAGCGCGCTCGACAACCGGCCGCTGATGTTCGACGAGTTCCTCGCACTCACGCCGCGCGCGATCCACGTCTCCGCGACGCCGGGGGAGCTCGAGTTGCGCCTGTCGGAAGGGACGGTGGTGGAGCAGGTGATCCGGCCCACGGGGCTCCTCGACCCGATCATCGAGGTGCGTCCGGTCCAGGGGCAGGTCGACGATCTCCTGCACGAGATCCGTGCGCGCGAGCGCCGCGGCGAGCGGGTGCTGGTGACGACCCTCACCAAGCGGATGGCGGAGGACCTGACCGATTATCTCGCGCAGGTCGGCGTCCGCGTCCGCTATATGCACGCGGACATCGACGCCATCGAGCGGATGGAGATCCTGCGGGGCCTGCGCCTCGGGGAGTTCGACGTGCTGATCGGCATCAACCTCCTGCGCGAGGGGCTCGATCTGCCGGAGGTCTCGCTCGTCGCCATCCTCGACGCCGACCAGGAGGGATTCCTTCGCTCCGACCGCTCGCTCATCCAGACCGTGGGCCGGGCGGCGCGGCACGTGGATGGGCGCGCCATCTTCTATGCCGACCGGATCACCGGGTCGATGCGGCGGTGCCTGGACGAGACGGCGCGGCGCCGCGAGAAGCAGGAGGCCTTCAACGCCGAGCACGGGATCACGCCGCGTGGCGTGCAGAAGAGCACGGATCAGGTGCGCGCGCTCACGCGCGTCGCCGACGCACGGGAGCCGCGTGAGGCGCGGGAGGCGGAGGGGAAGCGGAAGTCGACGGCGAAGAAGGTCGCCGAGGCGCAGCGGACCTATGCAACCGACGACCTACCGGCGCTCGTCGCCCGCCTGGAGGGCGAGATGCGCGCCGCCGCCAAGGACCTCGACTTCGAGACCGCCGCCCGGCTCCGCGACGAGCTCTTCGAACTGCGCGCGGCGATGGGCGCCGGCCCGACGGGAGGGGCACGTGCCGGTCGGCGCTGACCTCAACGAGGCCGAGCTGATCGCCTGGGGGGAGGCGCTGGGGCGTGCGCTCGACGCCCCCGCCTTCCTCACCCTCTCGGGGGACCTCGGGGCGGGGAAGACGACCCTCGCCGCCGCCATCCTCCGCGGGGCCGGGGTGACGGAGCCGGTCACGAGCCCCACGTACGCCGTCGTGCATCGCTACACCGCGGCCAGCGGGCGCCCCGTCCACCACGCCGATCTCTATCGGCTTCGCGGCCCGCACGAGCTCGCCGCCATCGGGTGGGAGGAGCTGCTGGCGAGCCCCGGGCTTGTCCTCGTGGAATGGCCCGAGCGGGCCGGCGACCTCCTCCCCGGCGACCACCGCGCCATCACGATCGAGCATCTCCCCGGCGACCCGACCCGCCGTCGGGTGACCGCGTGATGCGGACCGGTCCCTGGCTGGTGCTCGATGCCTCCCTCGGCGCGGGGACGATCGCCCTCGTCGACGTCGAGGGTCCCCCGCGCCTGCTCGCCGCGGCGACCGTCGAGGAGCGGGACGCGCTCTTCCCCGAGGTAATCCGGCTGCTGGATGAGGCCGCGTGCCCGATTGACGCGCTGGGGGCGTGTGTCGTAGGAGATGGGCCGGGGAGTTTCACCGCGTTGCGGATCGTCGGCGCGATGGGGAAGGGGCTCGCCGAGGCGACGGGGATGCCGCTCTATGCGGTGCCGTCACTCGCGCTCGTCGTCGGGGGGGCGGAGGGCACGCGGCGGGCCGGCGTGTGGCTCGCGACGATGGACGCGCTGCGCGGCGAGCAGTACGTGGCCCGGATCGTCACGGAGGCCGATGGTGTGGTGCGCACGGTGGAGGCGCTGCCCCGCCTGTCCCGCGAGACGCTGTCCGACACCGCCGTGGCCGCCGGGGCGGAATGGATCGGGCCGGACGCGCCACTCGTCGCGCCCCCCGATGCCCGGGGCGCGGTCCGCTGCGTCGCGTGGCTTCGGCGTGCGGGGCCCGTCGACCTCGCCACGTGGGAGCCCACCTACGGGCGACTCGCCGAGGCGCAGGTGAAATGGGAGGCCGAGCACGGCCGGCCCCTCGCACCGTGAAGATCCGCCCCGCGGTCGAGGCCGACCTCCCGGCGATCCTCGCAATTGAACAGGCGAGCTTCGCCGATCCCTGGCGCCTCTCGGCGTTCCGCGAGGCCCTCACCACCGAACGGCACATCCTGCTCGTCGCGACGGACCCGATCGTCGTCGGGTATTGCGTGGGGCTCAAGGTCGCGGACGAGGCGGAGCTCGGGAACCTCGCGGTCGTCCCCACCCAGCGAGGCCGCGGCATCGGCGAGGCCCTGCTCCGCGCTTTCCTCTCGACGGTGGAGGCGATGCCGCCGCTCCCGGCCGTCTACCTCGAGGTGCGCGCGTCGAATGCGGTGGCGCAGCGACTCTATGCGCGCGCGGGGTTCGTCCCGGCCGGGGTCCGGCGCGACTACTACGAGCATCCGCGGGAGGACGCCCTCGTCCTGCGGCGCCCGCCCGGCTCCGTGGGAGGATGACGGGCGCGTTAGATTGGCGGCAGCGACCCGCCGCCCCGGTCCTAGGGTGATCGGGCAGGCCGAACCCTTACCGGAGGCAGTATGAGCCGCAGTTTGAACAAGGTCACCCTCATCGGCAACCTCGGCGCCGACCCCGAGATCCGCTCCACCACGGGCGGCAACAAGGTCGCGCAGTTCTCCCTCGCCACGAGCCGCCAGTGGTCGTCGGCCAGCGGCGAGAAGCAGGAGAAGACGGAATGGCACAAGTGCGTCGCCTGGAACGCGAAGGGCTCCGGGCTCGCCGACGTGATCGAGCGCTACGCGAAGAAGGGCGACAAGCTCTACATCGAGGGGCGGATCGAGTACCGGCAGTATGAGGACAAGGACAAGCAGACCCGGTATGTCACCGAGGTGAACGTCCGCGAGGTGATCCTCCTGGGCGGTGGCCGTGGCGGGGAGGACGGGGGAATGCGTCCGGCCCGTGGGGGCGGCTCGAAGCCGGCGGCGACGGACTCGTTCGATGACTTCCCGGCGGGTGACGCCGGCGACGACGATCTGCCCTTCTGACGGCGGGCGTCTGAGGGCGTCGGCCCGGGAGCGCCGCGGGTTCCGAAACCCCGGCTGAATCGTCTAGACTCCGTGGGGGGTCGCCTCCGGCGATCCCCCGCGTTCCTCCCGCCCTCGCCGACCATGCGCCGCGCCCTCGTCATCCTCCTCGCCTCGCTGACCGCCCTGGCCCCAGCAACGGCGCAGCAACATGACGCGCCCCGCACCTACACCGTTCGTGAAGGGGACACCCTCTGGGGGATCGCCGAGCGCTTCCTGAAGGATCCGTTCCGGTGGGCGGACGTGCACAAGAAGAACGCGGAGAAGATCCGCGACCCGCACTGGATCTACCCCGGGCAGGTCATCGATCTGGTGGATCTCTTCGGCGCGGCGCTCGACTCGACGACGGTAGATCGCTCCGACGCCGTGCCGGGCAATGCGCCCTCTATTTTCGCGGTGCGCCGCACCGCGCCCGCTCGTGCCGTGGTGGAGGCGCCAGCGATGTTGCCGGCTGCTCCGCGGCTGTCGCGCGCGCTCGGTGAGGCGGCCGCGACGCCGTATCTCGTCGGGCTCGACGGGATGCAGGCGGCTGGGGCTCTCGGTGGGGTGGCGGATGCGGACGTCGGGGTGCGTGCGACGCGGTATGACCGGCCCATGCAGACCTTCGATCGCGTCCTGCTGATCCTCCCCAGCGCGGTCGGGGTCGCTCCGGAGGCGCGCTTCGTGGCCTTTCGGTACGGGCCGACGCTCCGGGGTCGGGGTCGCGTTGTGATCCCGACCGGGGTCCTCCGCGTGATCGGCGTCGGGGAGAATGGCGCGGCCGAGGCGCAGCTCATCTCCACCTTCGAGACGGTGCGCGCTGGCCAGTCCCTGATCCCGCTCGACACCGTGCTCGCCACTCCCGTCGCCCCTTCCGCGGTTGCGGCCGGGCCGACGGTCACGGTGCTCTGGGTCGAGGGCGATGCGCTGATCCCAACGACGGGCCAGGATGTTATCCTTTCGCCGGCGAGCGATGGGAGTGTGTTGCAGCCCGGTGATCAGGTGACGTTCAGCGGCCGTGCCACCGCCGGTGAGAGCGCTCTGGTCGCGACGCTCCGGATCGTCAAGGTGACGCCGCAGGGGGCGACCGCCCGGGTGGTCTCGCAGGGGCTCGGTCGCCTCGATCGCGGGATGACAGGGCGTGTCTCGGCGCGTGTGCCCGCTGGTCTCTGAACCCTCTACGTGAGCGCATAATGTCCTCCAACGCCCTCGTCACCGGCGGTGCCGGGTTCATTGGGTCGCACGTCGCCGAGGCCCTCCTCGCCTCGGGGTGGACCGTCACCGTCCTCGACAACCTGTCGAGTGGCAAACGCGCGCAGGTCCCGGCGGGCGCGCGCTTCGTTGACGCCGACATCCGCAGCCCAGCGGCCGCGGCGCTCATTCGCGATGGTGACTTCGACCTCGTCTGCCACCTCGCGGCGCAGATCGATGTCCGGAAGAGCGTCGCTGACCCGCGCTTCGACGTCGATGTCAACATGGGCGGCACGCTCAACCTCGTCGAGGCGGTGCGCGCAAGCGGGCGTCGCACCCGATTCGTCTTTGCCTCGACCGGCGGCGCCGTCTACGGCGATCTCGTCACGCCGCCGAATGTCGAGACGTTCGCGAAGAACCCCGAGTCGCCCTACGGAATCGCGAAGTTCTCCGTCGAGCTCTATCTGGCCTACTACGCGCGGGTGCACGGCCTCGACTACGTCGCGTTGCGGTTCGCCAACGTCTACGGCCCGCGACAGGACCCGCATGGGGAGGCTGGCGTCGTCGCCATTTTCTGTCAGCGCATCCTCGCGGGGACGCCGCTCACCGTCTTCGGTGACGGGGCGCAGACGCGCGACTATGTCTATGTCGGGGATGTCGCGCGCGCGCACGTCCTCGCGGCGGGGCTCCCGGCGATCCCGGCCGGGGCGGTCGATGACCGGGCCTTCAACCTCGGCACGGCGGTCGAGACCTCCGTGACGGATCTCGCGCGCGGGCTCCTCGCCGTCAGCGGACGCACGGTCCCCATGCAGCACGCCCCGGCACGGCCGGGGGAACAGCAACGCTCCGTCGTGAGTATCGACAAGGCGCGCACCGGCCTCGGCTGGTCGCCCGCGGTCCCCCTCGCCGACGGCCTCCGTCACACCTTCGACTGGTTCGCCTCCCGGTGATCTTCGCCCAACTCGCCGCCGCCGTCCCGAACACCCCGCTCGAACTCATCCGCTCCGCGACGCCCGTCTCGCAGGCGGTGCTCGGCGTCCTCGCCGTGCTCTCGCTCGCCTCGTGGGCCGTGATGTTCGCCAAGTGGCGCGCGTTCCGGCAGGCGGATCGGGCCGGCCGTGCGTTCCTCGCGCGCTTCCGCGGTGCCTCGACGCTCGAGGACGCCTTCGCCCTCGTCGCTCTCGAGGCGGTGGAGCCGCAGGCACGGGTGCTCCGACGCGCGGCGCAGTTCGTCGATCAGACTCGGACGACCGGCCCGCTGTCCGCCGCGCAGGTGGAGGCGCTCCGGCTCGTGCTCGACGCCGAGACGACCACCGAGCGCGACCGGCTCGGCACGTACATCCCGTTCCTGGCGATGGTCGGGTCGGTGAGCCCCCTCCTCGGCCTGATGGGCACCGTGCTTGGCGTCATCAGCGCCTTCCTCGGTGTCGCGCGTGGCGGCTCCGGCAATCTCGCCGCCGTCGCGCCGGGCGTCGCCGAGGCGCTCGTCGCGACCGCGTTCGCCCTCGCCGTCGCGATCCCCGCCTTCTTCGGCTACAACATCTTCGCCGCGCGACTGAACCGGTTCGACGGGGAGCTCGACGGCTTCGGGTCCGAGATCATCGCGCTGATGGCGCGCGAGGGTCGGCTCTAGGATGCGTCGGCGGGGCCGCGGGGAACGCACGCCGCTCAACGCGGAGATCAACGTCGTCTCGCTGATCGACGTGATGATGCTCCTGATGATCATCTTCATGATCACCGCGCCGATGATGCAGGGCGGCGTGGACGTGTCGCTGCCGAAGGCCGAGGCGCGGCCGATGAACGCCAAGAGCCCGCTCGTCGTCTCGGTGCTGCGGAGCGGCGAGATCTATGTGGATGATGTCCGGGTCTCGCTCGCCGAGTTCCGTGGGATGTTCCGGAGCCTGGTGGCCAAATCGGGGCAGGGGGGCGTCTACCTGCGCGCGGACCAACGGGCCGACTACGGCCGCGTCGTGCAGGTGCTCGGGATCATCCGCGGCGCCGGCGTGAGCGACGTGGGGCTCGTCACCGAGCCCGAGGACGTGGTGCGGTGAGCGCGCTCGCCGCGGGTGGCGGGCGCGAGGGCGAGGTGCTCGGGGCGACCGTGTGGGCGCCGCCGTCATCGGACGGGCTCGGGCGGGCGGTCGCCGTCTCGGTCCTGCTGCATGCGGTGGCGGTGGCCCTCGTCCTCGGATGGCGGTCGGGCCGCACGGCCGACCTGCCACCCACGTATCAGGTGAATCTCATCGCCGCTCCTGCGGGGGACCGCGCGGTCGGGGTGGTGCGCGACGCGCCGTCCCCGGAGGATGCGGTGCCGGCGCCGGCGAAGGCGGAGACGAACGCGGCCGAGCGGGTGGCCCCGATCGAGGCGCCGACGCGGCGGCGTGAACCGACCCGTGCCACCACCAATGTGACCCCGCAGGCGACGCGCGCCGTCGATGCCTCCCGCGCGCCAACCGCCGGTGGGGGCGCGGTCGGCGGCACGGGGACCGACGTCGCGATGGTCCGGACGGAGGGGATCGATTTCCCCTACCCAGGGTATCTGCAGAACATTGTGCGGCAGATTGCGCTCGACTTCCGGCCGCGCAACCCTGGGGCGCTGCGGGCCGAGGTCTTCTTCCTGATCCGGAGGGATGGCAGCGTGACCGGCTTCCGGTTTGTGCAGCGCAGCGGGAACTACGCCTTCGACCTTGAGGTCGAGGCGGCTGTGGAGGCCGCCGCCGCGCGGTTCGGTCCGCTCCCCGGCGCCTTCGGCGACGACATCCTTCCTGTCAGTTTCAGCTTCGATCCCTCACGACTCCGGTGATGCATCTCCGTCCGTTCGCGCTGCTGCTGTCGTCCATTGTCCTGATCGCCACCCTCGGGGCCCAGGAGCCCGCGCCCGGTGTGCGCATCGGGCTCACCTACGCGCCGGGGACGCGGCCCGGGGTGTACATCCTCCCGCTCCGGGGTGCTGGGGCGGACTCCGTGCGGGCGATCGTGGCGAGGGACCTCGACCATGGGGATCGCGTCGCCGTGATCGCGCCCGAGGGGGGCGTCATCCCGGCGGGTCCGCTCAACTACGCACTGTACCAGCGGCTGGGTGCCGCCGCCGTGCTCCAGATGTCGATGCCCGGTGACGGCAGCTTGCAGGTCTCGCTGCACGAGCTCGCGACCTCCACCGTCCGCAACAGTCAGCGCTTCGTGCTCCCGCAGCCCGCCTTCGGGCCGGCGTGGCGCCTCGCGGTGCATCGTGTTGCCGACGAGGTGGAGCGGTGGGTCACCGGGCAGCAGGGGGTGGCCGCGAGCCGGGTGCTCTTCGTGCGTGGCGGGACGCTGTGGCAGGTCGACGCGGACGGCGAGAACGCGATGCCGGTGCCGGGGGTCGGTGCCGCGCTCGGGCCGACGTGGCACCCGAACGGGAACCTGATCGCCTGGACAGAACTCGGGGATGGCGGGAGCCGGATCCTGATGCGGGACCTGACCTCGGGGCGGACCTCGGTGATGTCGGGCCGGGCCGCTGCGAATCTGTCACCCGCCTTCGCACCGGACGGCGCGCAGCTGGCTTACGCCGCCGGCAACGACGGGACCGATATCGTCGTGCGACCGCTGGAAGGGGACGCCGGGGTGTACGCCATTACGGCGGGGCAGGGTTCGACGAACGCCCAGCCGACCTTCTCTCCGGACGGCCGCCGGGTCGCCTTCACGACGTCGCGGTTGGGGCGAAACGAGATTTATATTTCGGACAGCGACGGGGCGAATCCCGAGCTCCTGACCACGTCGGGGTTCGGAGATCAGCTCTATCGGTCGGATCCGTCGTGGTCGCCGGATGGCCGGGCGGTGGCGTTCTCGACGCAGATCGAGGGCCGCTTCCAGGTGGCGACGATCGCCCTGCGCGATCGGTTCGTGAAGCAGCACACGTCGGAAGGAATCAATGAAGATCCGTCCTGGGCGCCCGACGCCCGGCATCTGGTCTTCACCTCCAACCGGAGTGGCAGTCGGCAGTTGTGGGTGCTGGACACCGAGTCCGGGCGGATGCGTCAGCTGACGCGCGGACCGGTAGCCCGGATGGCGGCCTGGGGGCCGCGAGTCCCGGTCGCGCGTTGAGTTCCCCGAGTCCTATCTTCCTCCCTCCCCACCGATCGAGGTTGTCTTCGATGCCCCGCCAGCTCCCTCGTCTCGCCCTCGTGGCGTTCTCGCTCCTCACCGTCGCCTGCGTCCCGAAGAAGGATCCCTCGACGTCGCCGGAGGCCCTCGCGGCCGCGGCGAAGGCGAAGGCGGATTCGGTGGTGGCCGCGCAGGCGGCGGCCGTGCGTGTCGCGGAGGCAGCGCGCGCGGATTCTACCGCGAAGGCTGAGGCTGCGGCGAAGGCGGCCGTTGCCAAGGCGACCGCGGACTCCGTGGCGCGCGCCGAGGTGATCGCGCGCGCGATCACGGCGACGCGCTCGACCTTCGCCGAGATGATCTTCTTCGACTACGACCGCGCCGAGCTCACCGCGGAGTCGCGCGAGACCCTGGAGGCGAAGTTGCCGATCCTTCGGACGAACCCCGGCATGCGCATCCGCATCGCGGGCCACACCGACGAGCGCGGTTCCGATGAGTACAACCTCGCCCTCGGCCAGCGCCGGGCGGCGGCGGCCAAGCGGTACCTCGTGTCGCAGGGCATCGACGAGGCCCGCATCGACGTCGTGAGCTTCGGTGAGGAGCGCCCGATGGTCGAGGGGGCGGATGAGTCCGCCTGGTCGCAGAACCGGCGCGATGAGTTCGAGATCGTCGTCGGCGGTGACGCGATTCGGGTGCCGTGACCCCGGCGCGCCTCTCACGTCTCCTGCTCGCCCCAGCGGTCCTCGTGACCGCTGGGGCGTGCTTCGCCACCCGGGCCGACCTCCGGATCGTCCAGGGCGACGTGCTCGCCGTGCGCGATTCGGTGCGGGCGGCGCGGGTCGCCGCCGAGCGGCGGGATTCGCTCGCGCGCGTCGCCACGGACAGTGCCCTCGCGCGCGTCGTCGCGGCCCTCGCGACGGTCGGTGACTCCGTCGTCGCCGTCCGTGGCGCCACGCAGCGGATGGATGGGGCGCTCCGCGAGGACCTGCACGCCATCCGTCAGCAGCTGATCACCATTCAGGAGCTCACCGGGCAGTCGCAGCGACGGATCCAGGAGCTGCGGGCCGATCTCGAGTCCGACGCCGCCGATCGTTCGGCGGCGCCCGTCGTGCCGCCCACTGCCACGGACTCGTCGCGGACGACCGCGGGGAACGCCGCGGGTGGCGCGGCCGGCGGTGCCGGGGCGCCGTCGGCACCGGGACCCGCCCAGCTCTACCAGCTCGGACAGGATCAGCTCCGTCGCGGGAGCAACACGGCGGCGCGGGGCGCGTTCACGACGCTCCTCACCCAGCACCCGCGGTCCGACCTCGCGCCGGATGCCCTCTACGGCATCGCGGAGTCCTTCACCGCCGAGGGGAACGGGGTTCGGGCAGACTCGGTGTACAACCTGGTGGCGACGCGGTATCCGCAGTCGGAGCGGGCCCCCATCGCGCTGTACAAGCGGGCGACGGCGTATCGCCTCGTCGGCCAGTCCGAGCGCGCACAGGCGCTGTATCGGCAGATCGTCGAGGCCTATCCGAATTCGGAATCCGCGCGACTGGCGCAGGGGTTCCTGACCTCCCGCCGCCCCTGATCGGCGCCGCTCCGGCGGCGCCGCTCCGTTCCGAAGCCCTGGGCCGACGATGACCACCCCGTCCGCTGAGATGCCGTTCCTCGAGCACCTCGAGGAGCTGCGCCATCGGCTCATCTGGAGCGCTGGGACGCTGCTCGTCTGCCTGCTGGTCGCGCTCACGCTCGTGATGCGCCCCTCGGTGGACGTGATTGGCATCCTCGCCGCGCCGGTTCTCCCGTTCCTCCCCGACCAGAAGCTGATCGTCACCCATCCGCTCGATCCCTTCACGATCAGCCTCAAGGTGGCGTTCGGGATCGGGCTCACGGCGGCACTCCCGGTGATCGGGTACCACCTCTGGAGCTTCCTCGCGCCGGCGCTGCATCCGCACGAGAAGCGGCTTGTCATCCCCGTGCTCCTCGGGGCGACGGGGCTCTTCGCCCTCGGGATGTTCCTCGGCTGGCGGTTCGCGCTCCCGATCATGTTCGAGATGCTCGTGGGCATGCAGTCGGCCTCCCTGCAGCCGATGTTCGCGGCGGCCGAGGTCTTCGGCTTCATGCTGTCGACCTGCCTCGCCTTTGGGGTCGTCTTCCAGCTCCCGATCGTGGTGCTCGCGCTGACGGCGCTTGGGCTCGTGACCCCACGGGCGATGATGAAGTATCGGCGGCACGCCCTCGCGGGGAGCGTCGTCGTCTCCGCGGTGGTGACCCCCGGCGACCTGCTCCTGATGACGGCACTGATGGCGCTCCCGCTCTACGCGCTGTACGAGATCAGCATCGTCGTCTCGTGGGTCGTGCACCGGAGCCGTCAGCGGCGGCTCGCACGGGAGGAGGCGATCGGGGGGACGGTCGGGTGAGCACGCGCGGGGTGGTGTGGGTCGGGATGCTCGCCACCCTCGCGCTCACGACGGCGGGGGCGCAGGCGCGCCCCGAGGGGCGCGTCCGCCAGCCGGACCGGTCCGCGGGGGACACGGCGCGCGCTGCCTCGGGGGCGAAGCTCGTCGAGTGGGCCCCCGATGACAGCGTGATGCGCGCCCTCCTCGAACGGCGCGGCTACAACGCCGTCCGGTATCAGGCCGCGACGGTGGGGTTCGCGGCGCCGACGCGCCTGATGACCCTGGTCGGCCTCTCGGGCGCCCGCGCGGCCGTCCAGCGCGACTCGACCCTCATGGTCGCCGATACCATCGCGTTCAACGACAGCACCAAGCTCGTGCGGGCGCGCGGTGACACGATCATCATGCGCGATCCTGCCCGCGGCGAAGACATCATCGGGCTCGACGATCTCGTGTACGACCTCGACCGCCGGGAGGGTCGGACACGGGACTTCTCGACCGTCGCGACAGCGGGGGAGGAGTGGCGCGTGAGCGCCCACCGCGCCGCCTTCGCCTCCGACACGACGGCGGACCGCAACACCTTGTACGGCCGCGATGGGCAGATCACCTCCTGTCTCGACTCCCTTCCGCATTATCACTTCCTCGCGAAGGAGCTCAAGCGCGTGAGCGGGAGCACCCTCGTCGCGCGCCCGGCGATCCTCTACGTGCAGGACGTGCCAGTGATGTGGCTCCCCTTCATCTTCCAGGACATCCGGTCGGGGCGCCGGTCGGGGATCCTGACGCCGCGGCTTGGCGTCGCCGAGCTGGTGCGCAACAGCCCCACCTACCGGCGCACCGTCGAGAACCTGGGGTACTACTTCGCTCTCAACGATTACATCGACGCGCAGGTCTCCGTGGACTGGCGGTCGAGCGCCCGTGCGACCGCGGCAGACCCCGGCTGGGTCCGGATGAATGCTGAACTGCGCTATCGATGGCTCGATCGCTTCGTACAGGGCGGTCTTGCCGTGTCGCAGAATTCCCTGGGGAACGGGAGCCGGAACACGGCGATCAGCTGGAACCACGCGCAGGAATTCTCGTCCCGGACGAAATTCAACACGAACCTCAACTACGTCACGAGCACCGCCGTCCAGCGCCAGACCATCCTGAACCCGATGGCGGCGGTCGCGACGATCGCCTCCCAGGCGAATCTGGTGCGCACCCAGGGGCCGTTCACGATCAATCTTGGCGGCTCACAGCGGCAGTACCCGGGGCGCGATCAGGTCGACCGTGACTTCCCCTCGCTCAGCGTGGCCTCGCGCCCGCTCGAGGTCGGCCAGTGGTTCGTGATGAACCCGAGCTTCAGCTATACGTCGAGGCAGAGCCTCAACCTCGACGCCACCGGCGACTTCGCGTACCGCTATCGCCAGACGCCCGCGGGGCTCGACTCGGTGCGTCTCACCCGGAACACCGGGGCGACGAGCCTCACGCTGCAGACGCCGTTCAAGATCTTTGACTT
>JACCDJ011843933.1_pt1 | contig 13898 bp, 14 predicted proteins | sample 7444481 | NCBI WGS metagenome assembly JACCDJ01 (sample SAMN15323435, study PRJNA562643) | freshwater metagenome | isolation source: river surface water | place: USA:Blue River Watershed | collected 2017-08-15 | reverse complement strand
TGCTTACCGCAAGAGCCTGCGGGTAACTTATTCGGCTATCCCAGCGCCCGAAGTAACAAACCTACGATTGAAAGTAGCCCAACTTTTAAACCCGGACTTACCTAAAGAATCAGTTAAACCGTTATCTGGTGACTTAAGCGATGCTCTCCGGGAAAATTCTAAGCGACTCCGTATCGCTAGCGGTAGCTACACAATTACCTCTACAAATTACAACTTGCCAGTCACTGTCACAAATGATTTTTCAGTTGCCACAAAGATTGAGTTATTTGTAAGGGCAACTAACTCCAAAGTCCTAGTTGGATATGTGCCAAAACTTTCCATTCCGGCCAAATCGCAGATTCAAGTTGAAGTCCCGCTGGAAGTACTCACTTCCGGTGACAGCAGATTAGAGTTCAAATTCATCTCAGATAAAGGCGTCCAATTAGGTCAAAGCCAATATATTCCAATCCGCCTTGCAGTAATTTCACCCATAACTACCTGGTTTACAACCGGAATGGCAATAATCTTGTTACTTGCTGCAATCATCCAAAGCGTCCGGCGGATAAGAGGTAGGAAAGAAAAGTGAGTGAGTTAATCAGATCCTCCGCCTTTATGGCGCTTGGGACTCTACTCTCACGAATAACTGGATTAATCAGGGGATTGTTGACCGTAGCAGTTCTTGGAACTGCACTCTTGGGTGACACTTTTAATGTTGGTAATACAACTCCAAATATTATTTATAACTTGCTTATCGGTGGCGCGCTAACTGCAGTATTCGTTCCCCAGATCGTACGTTCATTTCGCGACAGCGATGGTGGTAGCGCTTTCGTTTCAAAACTTGTCTCACTAATCGCAACCTTGATTTTTGCAGTAACAGCACTTGCGATGATTGCTGCCCCACTTTTAGTCTCACTTTACGCACCAACCTTTGAGGGTAGGGCGCGTGAAATAACGATTGCTTTTACTCTCTTCTGCCTTCCCCAGATCCTCTTCTATGGCTTATTTGGCGTGCTTGGCCAGATTACGAATGCGAAAGAGCGTTTTGGGCCGATGATGTGGTCACCGATTGCCAACAATTTAGTTGCAATCGCCATGTTTGCCTACTTCCTTAGCCTCTCTGAAGAGTTGACTATCGGCTCAATTACTGATCAACAGGTAATGATTTTAGGTATCGGAAGTACTTTGGGGATTCTCGTCCAGTCACTCCTTCTTTTTCCCTTCATTAAAGGTTCTGGGTTGGTTCTCAAGTTGCGTTTCGATTGGCGGGGTAGTGGGCTTGGTAAATCATTAAAGCTCGGAACTTGGACATTGCTCTCTGTTTTTATATCTCAAATTGGATTCTTAATAACGGTGAATCTAGCAACCCGCTCCGGGTTAACCGCACTTAATAATGGAATTGAATACGGGGTTGGCTATACCCCTTATGCAAATGCTTACGCGATTTTGATTCTGCCTCACTCAATTGCAACCATCTCTATCGTTACCGCAATCTTGCCGCAACTTTCTAAGTATGTAATTGATGGGAATGCGAAAGAGTTTCAAGAGCACTTAAGCCATGCCTTAAGGCTTGTTGCTGTCATTGCAGTACCTGCTGGGTTCGTATTCTTTGCCTTTGGGACTCTTATTGGTAAGTCGCTCTTTTTTGGTATTGATGAGGCAAGTTCAGAGTACTTAGGCAAAGTGTTAGCCGGACTTGCGTTTGGCGCAATTCCACTATCTATGAACCTTGTAGGAATTCGTGCGCTCAACGCGTATGAGAACACGCGCTACCAATTCTTCTCAACTCTCGTAACCAACATTGTTGCGATGCTGGTTTCGATTCTGGCTTTCTTTCTACTTGATCCTGAAGATGTAGTCATTGGCCTCGCGGTTGCATTTGCTATTAGCTACTGGGTAGGGCTCTTCGTAACCGACTATCTCTTAGCAAAATATTTGAAAGGCTTTGCACTTTCGCGCGAATTGGGTTTTTATTTCAAAGTATCTGTTATCGCTGGTTTATCGGTAGCTCTGGCTGCTTTGGTTAGAGAGGCGTTAGGGATGACCGGGAATATCCCCAATCTTGTTATCGTTCTAGTCATCACAAGTTTGGCTTACATTCTCTTTGCAAGAGTGGCGAAGGTCAAAGAAGTAGGAGAGACTGTCAAGACAGTCTTACGAAGATAGGGTGCGCTAGTGAGTATTGATTATTCAAAAGTACATGAAGTAGTAATTGTTGGCTCCGGTCCGGCTGGCTACACCGCTGCTATCTACACTGCTAGGGCGCAGCTAAATCCCGTTATATATGAGGGTTCCGTTACCGCTGGTGGCGCTTTGATGAACACTACTGAGGTAGAGAATTTTCCGGGCTTTGAGCACGGAATTATGGGACCAGATCTAATGGATCAGATGCGCAAACAATCACTTCGTTTTGGTGCTTCGTTAGTTACAGATGACATTGTCTCCATGAAATTGGATACGGAAATTAAAGAATTAGTTGACGGTGCCGGAAACACAATCCGCGCCAAATCAGTAATTCTTGCAATGGGTTCTGCTTATAAAGAACTTGGTCTTACCAACGAAAAGCGTTTATCGGGACGCGGTGTTTCGTGGTGCGCAACTTGTGATGGCTTCTTCTTTAGAGAACAAGTTATTGCAGTTGCTGGTGGCGGTGACTCGGCAATGGAAGAAGCAAATTTCCTAACTAAGTTTGCTACCAAAGTTGTAATCATTCACCGAAGAGAAGAATTACGTGCTTCGAAAATCATGGCGGAGCGAGCTAGAAATAATCCTAAAATCGAATTTCTCTTCAACACTCAAATTCTCGATGTTTTAGGCGATGAAAAGGTGACTGGATTGAAATTAAAAGATGTTAAAACAGGCGCGGAGAGTGTTAAGGATTTCACTGGGCTCTTCGTCGCTATTGGACATCTCCCTCGGAGCGAGTTAGTAAAGGGGCAAGTTAATTTAAATAGTGAGGGATATGTTGAAGTTGAAGGGCGCTCCACCCGCACAAATTTGAAGGGTGTTTTTGCCTGTGGCGACCTTGTGGATCACACCTATCGACAAGCTATCACCGCCGCTGGATCGGGATGTCAGGCCGCTCTTGACGCAGAACGATTCTTAGCCGGGCACTAGAGTTAGAACTAGCAATAAATCTAGAGATAAACGAGGAGAGATAAATGGCAACCGAGAAAGTAACTGCAGCAACATTCAATGATTTAGTTTTAAAGAGTGAGACCCCAGTCCTCGTAGATTTCTGGGCCGAGTGGTGTGGCCCATGTAAAGCGGTTGCTCCGATATTGGAGGAGATCTCCAATGAATATGCCGGCAAGATAAAAATAGTAAAACTCAATACCGATGAAGAGGGCCCGATAGCGATGAAATATGGAATTAGCTCAATTCCTACTATGAACCTCTTTGTTGGCGGCCAAATCGTAAAGAGCATTGTTGGCGCCCGGCCAAAGCCAGCAATTGTCAAAGAGCTCTCTGATTATTTAAAGTAGATAAGAATGCTCAAACCCGGCGACCGCGGGGAGTTAGTAGCGACCGTTAAGGCAACGCTGCACCGCCTCGGATTTTTGGATGTCGTCACCGAAGAGTTTGATGCGAGAACTGCTGAGGCTATACGCGCCTTCCAACAAGCTCGTGGTCTATCAGTTTCGGGTGTAGTTGATTTACCAACTGAAAAAGCACTCGAGGAAGCGCGTTGGAAATTAGGCGACCGCTCGCTTCGAATCCAAGAACCAACAATGCGCGGAGATGATGTGGCCTCTCTACAAGCGAGATTGGTAGAGATGGGATTTAACCCGGGGCGAGTTGATGGGATTTATGGCGCATTAACAGAAAGTGCAGTTAAAGATTTTCAAAAATCAGTAGGGATAGTTGCGGATGGAGTCTGTGGCCCGGGAACTGTAATTTCTCTAATGCGCTTATTGCGCACAGTTACCGGGGGCGCTCCTGTAGAGCTACGTGCCCAGGCAGATCGCGCAAAACGTGGCCCGGCGCTTGCCGACAAAATAATTGTTCTTGATCCGAGCCCGAGAAGTGAGATCTCGAATTTAACTTTTGATCTTGCTGCAAAAATCGAAGGAAGATTAATTGCCCTCGGTGTTTCAGTCATCTTAACTAGAGGTGCCGAATTATCGCCAACCGAAGCTGAGCGAATTTCTTTTGCTAATTCGGTAAACGCTGACTTAGTCATTTCAATTGGTATTGATAATTATAAAAACGATAAAGCTCATGGTGTTTCCACATATTTTTATGGCAGCGACCAACATGGGGTTCATTCCCTCGTGGGTGAGCGTTTTGCCACACTTGTTCAGCGAGAAATCTGTGCGCGTACTGATCTCGCCAATAATCGAACCCACGCAAAAACTTGGGATCTACTCCGTTTAACTAAAGCGCCCACGATTCGTCTTGAACTTGGATATATAACAAATCCAAAGGACGCCAATCGATTAAGTGACCCTACATTTCGTGACACGGTTGCAGAGGGAATAGTTATCGCTATTCAAAGATTATTTCTCTCTGCTGAAGAGGATGCGAAAACTGGAACGCTTCGTATTGAGGACCTTAGAAGAGCGGGAATCCGTAACTAAATTTGTGCGATAAACCCACGAGTTGTGGGAGAATTTGCGAATGTCTGGTGAGCATATAGAACGGTTCCGTACACACGAACCAGAAAATCTACAAGAGCGATTTGCTCATCGCGCTGCACATATGAAACCGAGTGAAATTCGCTCACTTTTTGCTGTTGCATCTCGCCCTGAAATCGTCTCACTTGCTGGTGGGATGCCCAACTTAACTGCAATTGATATGAATGTGATGGCATCAATTGTTGAGAGGTTGGTTAGAGAACATGGACAAGAGGCCTTGCAATATGGAAGCGGTCAAGGACATCCAAAACTGCGCGAGCAGATTTGTGATGTTATGGCCCTTGAAGGAATTCGCGCAAACCCCGATGATGTTTTAGTAACAACCGGCTCCCAACAAGCCCTTGATTTAATTTCGCGCATCTTTATTGATCCAGGTGATGTTGTTTTGGTTGAAGCGCCTTCTTATGTTGGAGCCCTCGGCACTTTCGCCCAATATGAAGCGAGTGTTGTTCATGTAGAGATGGATAAAGATGGCCTTGTCCCAGAAGCCCTCCGCCAAGCAATAAAGACCCTGCGCTACCAGGGGCGAAGAATTAAGTTCCTCTATCTAATCCCTAACTACCAAAATCCGGCCGGGGTCTTACTTCCTGCAGATCGACGGACTGAGATTCTTGATATCTGTCGCTCTGAAAAGATATTTATCGTTGAGGACAATCCTTATGGGCTGCTCGGCTTTGATCGCCCTTCACCAAATGCGATGCGCGCAGAAGACTCTGAGAACGTCATCTATCTTGGCTCGTTTTCAAAGACAATCGTCCCTGGATTTCGAATCGGTTGGGCTTTAGTCCCACAAGCGCTCCGTGAAAAATTGGTTATTGCCTCCGAGAGCTCAATTCTCTGCCCTTCAAACTTCGCCCAAATGTCGATCTCTAGCTACCTAGCCGACCAGCCTTGGCGTGACCAAATCTCCTCATTTGTCGAGCTTTATAAGGTCCGGCGCGATGCCATGCTCGAAACTCTTGACGCTTACTTTCCTAAATCCGCTACTTGGACAAGGCCCCAAGGTGGTTTTTATGTCTGGGTAACACTCCCGCCAGAAATCGATACTAAAGCTCTTGTGCCGAAAGCAATCGTGGCAAAAGTTGCTTACGTCCCAGGAACTGCTTTCTATGCCGATGGTCTAGGAAGTTGGTCAATGCGCCTTTCATATTGCTACCCAACCCCGGAGCGAATCCGCGAAGGAGTCAAAGCGCTAGCCGGTGTTGTAGAACAGGAAATACAGAGACGCAATTCTTTAAAGCTTAATTAATTTTTCCAGCTATTCGTAATAAATCTTGACCATCAGCAAATTCAATCTGGATCTTTCCACCGTTCTTTCCACCCTTTATCGTCACGCGAGTATCGAGGGCATCACCAATTCGCTCCTCTAACTCTTGGTACTTCCCAAGCGAGCTTGTCCCGCCTCGCTTTCCTTTTGTTTTAGAGGAACCTGAATTAATAGCGATCAACTCTTCGGTGGCACGGACACTTAAACCTTCACTTACTATCTTGTTGGCTATTCGCTCAATCTCCGCCATATCCGTTAACCCTAGAAGTGCTCGAGCGTGCCCCGCACTTATTGCGCCACTTGCTAATTTCTTCTGTACTGAAGGTGGCAAATTAAGTAGCCGTAAGGTATTCGTGATTACTGGGCGCGATTTGCCGATTCGTTTTGCAAGTTCATCATGGGTTAAACCAAAGTCATTCAACATCTGACTATAAGCAGCTGCTTCTTCTAAAGCATTTAAATTGCTTCGATGAATATTCTCAATTAAAGCTTCTCGAAGAAGTTCGTTATCGCTCGTCTCTCGGATTATGACGGGGATGCTGGATAGACCAGCAAGTTTTGCTGCCCTTAGGCGCCGCTCTCCCATAATCAATTCATATTGATTTTCACCAATTCTTCGCACTACAGGTGGTTGGAGAATCCCGATCTCCCGTATCGATGCCGAGAGTTCCTGTAGTGACTCATCTTCAAAAACTGTTCTAGGTTGCCGTGGATTTGGTCTGATTGAACTTATATCTACTTCTAATCGACCCGCGACTGGATCTTCAACACCGACTGCTCTTATTGGTGTAGGTATAAGTGAATCAAGATTTCTTCCTAAACCGCCTCGTTTAGCACTCATTAAACAACCTCGGCATTACTTATCGAATTTGAAATAGTTGGCGCTCCGCGTAGCGCAATCTCGCGAGCAACTCTTGCATATGCCTCTGCTCCATTTGAACCAGGGTCATATGTCATAACAGTCTGGCCATATGAAGGCGCTTCTGAAACGCGAACTGCTCTAGGGATTGGGATATCAATTAACTCTTTTGGATAATGTTTACGAATTTCATCTGCTACATCATTTGCAAGTCTGGTTCTACCGTCAAACATTGTTAGCACAATTGTTGTTAATTTTAAATTTTGATTTAAGTGTTCTTGAATTAATGAAACTGTGTGAAGCAAAAGACTCAAACCTTCTAGCGAGTAGTACTCGCATTGAATTGGAATTAGTAATTCATCTGCAGCAACTAGCGCATTAATAGTTAACAAACCAAGACTTGGTGGGCAATCAATAATTACATAATCAAATCGCTCGCCTCGATTTGCCGATTCGTTTAGATAAGTAGTTAGCGCCTTCTTCAATCTCAATTCGCGAGCAACGAGTGGAACTAACTCCACTTCTGCATTTGCAAGTGATTGTGTTGCAGGAATTACTTCTAACGCTGGATATCCGGGAACTTTTAACGCCGCATCTTTGATTGGAAGATCTTTAATAATTACTTCATACATTCCATTAACTTCATCGCGGGCTACTCCAAAAGCGGTGCTGGCATTTCCTTGGGGGTCAAGATCGATTATTAGGGTGCGAAGGCCCCCCATAGCCAGGGCTGCCCCAATATTGACCGCGGATGTGGTCTTACCTACCCCACCCTTCTGGTTTGCCACTGTAAAGATGCGGGTAGATATGGGGCGCGGCATGGGCTCACGGAAACGACGGGTGCCGACTACCTGTCTCGGCGCATTTGTTTCACGTGAATCACTCACATAGAAGAGTTAACCAGCCTTAACGAGCTCAACCACGCGTGACACAGGAATATCGGCCATCTTTATCTCGTGAAGTTGGCTTTTCTTCACCTTTTTCAGATCTGTCTGGGCTAATTCCGCACTTGCCGACTCCCCTTTCATCGCAAGAAGGGAGCCTTTAGGGCTAAGTAGGTGCCAACTCGTCTCGATTAGCCGATCAAGTGGCGCAACTGCCCGAGCGGTGAGATAGTCATAGCGCCCTTTTAGCGCCTCTGATTTTCCCCGAATAACTTCAATTTCAAGGGCGAGCTCATCAATTACCTCAAAGAGAAACTCGCATCTTCGCGCAAGGGGTTCAATAAGTGTTATTTTTAAATCTGGTCTGGCCAACGCGATAACGATTCCAGGAAGCCCCGCCCCTGAGCCAATATCAGCAACACTCGCACCTCTTGAAAACAATAATGTAGTTATTGGCAGGCAGTTCTCAATATGACGCTCCCAGATCCGCTCGCCCTCCCTTGGCCCGATCAATCCTCGCTCAATAGCCGTCGTTGCTAGGAGCTCGGAGTAGCGAAGGGCCTTTAGAGCCCGATCTCCAAAGAACTGATTGGCCCGAGTTTCACGTGAAACGGTCAGGCTGGCATCACCACAACACAGCGGTCGGGGTCTTCCCCTTCAGACTCGCTCTTTAGCCCAATTTTCTGGATTGTGTCATGGACAATTTTTCGCTCAAAGGCGTTCATGGGGGCTAGTTTGATTGGCTGGCCACTTGATTTGACCTCATCGGCGGTCTCCTCGGCCAACTTGGTAAGGCTTGCCCGTTTATCCGAGCGGAAACCATCAACATCGAGCATCAACCTTGAGCGCTCACCGGTACTTGTTTGGACCGCGAGCCTTGTTAGCTCTTGGAGGGCATCTAGAACTTCACCCTCTTGGCCGACTAAATGGGAGAGCTCCCCGCCCTCAATAACAAGGTGAGCCCGATCATTCTCGATCCCGATTTCAATATCCCCATCAAGGTCGGCGATATCAAGTAACCCCTCAAGGTAGTCAGCGGCGATATCACCCTCTTCTTCGAGGCGTGACTCGGTGGACTTTTCCTCTTTTTCAACTAGCTCTTCTTTGCTCATTTATCCTCCTATTTGCCCCTTATGAGGCTTTTAACCCTATTTGTTCTTTTTCTTCTTCTTTTTCGGTTGATTTCGTTGCCCTTTTGGCTTCTCCTGCTCATCTACCGCGACTGAGCCATTGTTGGTTACATCATCAATCAAACCTTTGGCCGCCTTCTTCTTTTGAAGCTCTTCCCATGCAGGTGAACCAGGCGCTGGGTTTCTTTTAATGACGTAATACTGCTGGCCCCAAGTCCAAAAATTTGTAGTTGACCAATAAATTAAAACTCCGACTGGAAAGTTAACTCCGGTGACCGCAAATATGACTGGGAATAAATAAAGAAGAATTTTTTGCTGCTGCAACATCATGTTATTTGTGGTGTCTAATTTAGGCATTCCCTTCACCATCAATTGGCGTTGTGTTGTGAAGGTTGTTAATGACATAAGAGCAATTAAAAAAACAGTAACGATCTTTGTTGTTGTATTTGTTGAACCTAAAAATGTTTCTGAGATTGGCGCGCCTAAGAATTTTGCAGCCGCTGCTTGTTCGGCTAATTCTGGAGTGAAAGTTCCACGCGCTTGAGGTGGTTTCTTACCAATTCCATTTAACACTGTAAAGAGTGCAAAAAAGATTGGGGCTTGCGCAAGAATTGGAAAACATGATGCAAGAGGGTTTGTCTTATGAGTTTTATATAACTTCATCAACTCTTCAGATTGTTTCTGGCGATCATCTTTATATTTCTGCTGAATCTTTCGCATTTCTGGTGATAGCGCAGTTAGTGCGCGTTGAGATTTAATCTGTTTAACAAAAAGTGGGATAAGTAGGGTTCTGATTAGTACGACAAGGGCCATGATTGATAGCGACCAAGTCACACCGCTTTCCTCACCGAATACTGGGGATAGGGCACGATGAATTACCACCATAACCCCGGAAACAACCCAATATAAAGGGTCTAAAATGCCCATTTATCGAGCTCCTATCTTGATCGGTCCTAGTTCTATTCGCTCTGGAACATAATCAACACCACCGTGGCTAAACGGGTTACACCTAATTACTCGCCAAGCCCCCATAAAAATCCCAAGGAAGTTGTAACGTTTGATTGCATCGTATGTGTAGTGGGAACAAGATGGGTAGTACTTACAACGAGGCGCCAAACCCGGGGCAATAAATTTTTGCCAGCCGCGAATTAATAACAAAAATGGCGCCATCAGAAATTTCATGCGCTCACCTTTTTTGATAAAGAGGTGAAGAGTTCTGGGATTTCAATATCTGCGTTTTGATCGCGTTTATTGGCACGCACCACAACGAGTGAACTTTTGGGAAGAATGTGAATTGATTTGCGAGAAGCATGGCGAAGTTGTCGGGAAACTCGATGGCGCTTCACAGAGCTTCCTATATTTCCGGCAACAATGAAACCAATTTTTGGTTCAGTTAACTCTGGTTCAGATAAGAGGTAGCCGGTGAGAGTTTTTGTATGTGATCTAGTTCTTGATTTTGTGACACGCTGAAAATCTTCTCGAGAGGTAAGTCGATTTAAAGGCGCAAGCACAACCTGTTTCCTAAACTCTTAAGTTTTTGGGGAACTATTAAGCTGAAACGCGAGCGCGACCCTTTGCGCGGCGAGCAGAGAGAACTGCGCGGCCACCACGGGTTGCCATCCGAGCACGGAAACCGTGCTTCTTTGCGCGCCGACGGTTGTTCGGCTGGAAAGTGCGCTTCATGGGTTTTCTCCTTATAAAACGTCCCAGAGCCAAAACCCCGAGAGCAGGGGGTAAAGGTATCGGCTGCTGGTCATATCTAAAAATTTGTGGATAACCCCTTGCTTTTCATAGGGTAAGGGCTTACTTTCCGCCTCTATCCACAGGGAGAGCCCAAAAAGAGGGTTTTGAGAGGCTAAAGTCTTACTTTAGACCACAGCCTGTGGATAACTCTGTGGATTTCGGGACTATTGGGGGTTCTAATGGCTAAGACAGATGTTGACCTTCTTGAGGACCTCTGGAGCGGGGTAGTCCACTCAATCTCCCAAGACTCCCCCCAGAACCGAGCCTTCCTTACCCTCACCAAACCCCTCGGACTTCTAAAGAGTGAGAGTGGATCTAATCTCCTTCTCGCTGCCCCAAATACTTTTGCAAAAGATGTTTTGGAGAGCCGCCTTAAAACCGCCCTTAACGACGCCCTTTCGGCAAAACTTGGCGAGCGGATAAATATCGCAGTCACTATTGATGAATCCTTGGATATCCCCACACCTGAGCGCAGTGATGACTATGAAGTTGAGCAAGACTCCCCCCGCGCTGGAACCGGGCGCCAAGAAGTCCCGGCTCGCACACAGGAGTCGACCCAACTCAACCCTCGCTACATATTTGAAACTTTCGTTATTGGCGCTTCGAATCGTTTTGCACACGCTGCAGCTGTTGCAGTCGCCGAGGCACCCGCAAAGGCATACAACCCACTCTTTGTTTACGGAGAATCTGGCTTAGGAAAAACTCACTTACTTCATGCGATTGGTGCATATGCAAGGGAGTTATACCCAGGACTTCGAGTTCGTTATGTCTCATCTGAAGAGTTCACAAATGATTTCATTAACTCTATCCGCGATGATAAATCGTCGGTTTTTCAACGTAGATATCGCGATTTAGACATTCTTCTAGTTGATGATATTCAATTCTTGGAAAATAAAGAGCGAACCCAAGAAGAGTTCTTCCACACTTTCAATACGCTTTATAACGCCAACAAACAAATAGTTATCTCTAGTGATAGGCCGCCAAAACAACTAACAACTCTTGAGGATCGTTTACGAAGTCGTTTTGAGTGGGGATTAATTACAGATATTCAACCACCAGAACTTGAGACTCGTATTGCAATCTTAAGAAAGAAAGCGGTGCAAGATAAATTAAGTGCGCCGGATGATGTTCTTGAATATATAGCAAGCAAAATTTCCACAAATATTCGGGAGCTTGAGGGTGCGTTAATCCGCGTAACTGCTTTCGCCTCTTTGAATCGACAAGCAGTTGATATGAATTTGGCAGAAATTGTTCTTAAAGATTTGATTCCTGATGAGACAGCGCCTGAGATAACTGCCGCAACAATAATGGCTCAAACTGCTGCTTACTTCAGCCTAACTATCGATGATTTATGTGGAACTTCTCGCTCGCGAGTTCTTGTAAATGCAAGGCAGATAGCTATGTATTTGTGTAGAGAACTAACCGAACTCTCACTTCCAAAAATTGGCCAAACTTTTGGCGGCCGCGATCACACAACAGTGATGCATGCCGACCGAAAAGTCCGTCAATTAATGGCTGAGCGTCGGTCGATCTTTAACCAGGTCACCGAGCTCACAAACCGGATAAAACAGCAGTCCAAGGCATAAGTCCCCGGTTGGGGATAACCTGTGGATATCTGTGGATAACTGGTGGATGGGTTTTTGAGGATAAAGCCCAACCCCCGCACTCCACAAATAACCCACATGTTGCACACAGAAGAAAGGGTAGGGAAGTGAATAAAAACAAGCGTGTGAACTGCGTTTTTAATACTTTCCCACAGTTTCACTCTCTACCTATTACTAATAACTCTATAACTAAAGAATGGTTTGTGAGCGTACCTCGCCCACAATCAAAAACGATAGGCTCAAAAATATGAAGTTCACGGTAGATAGTTCTGTTTTAACTGATTCAGTTAATTGGGTTTCGCGAAGTCTTTCAACAAGACCGATTATGACCGCGCTACTTGGAATAGTTATTGACGCCTCGAAAGAAGTAACCCTCTCAGCATCAGATTTGGAAACCTCTGCAAAATCCTCTTTCAATGCCGACATTAAAGAAACAGGACGAGTATTAGTTCCCGGAAGACTTCTATCGGAGATCTCTAAAAATCTTCCCAATAAACCTGTCTCATTTAATCTAGACGGAACAAGAGTTTTAGTAACCGCAGGCTCCGCAAAATTTACTCTCCCAACACTTCCAATAAATGAATACCCAAACCTGCCGAATCTTCCAGAAACCTCCGGGACTGTCCCAAGTGAAATTTTTGCAACCGCCGTAAACCAAGTTGCGATAGCTGCCGGTAAAGACGATTCACTCCCAACACTTACCGGAATTCATGTAGATATAAATAAAGAATCAATCACCTTAGCTGCGACAGATAGATATCGGCTCGCGGTGAGAGAAATTAATTGGACTCCTAACGATCCAGAAATAACAACCTCAGCCCTGCTTCGTGCCCGCACTCTTGCTGAGGCAGCTCGCACAATTGCAAACACTAAAACCGTGACTGTTGCAATTGCTCCAACCACAAGTAATGAACGGCTAGTGGGCTTTGCAAGTGAGGCAAAAACAATGACTTCCCGTCAACTTGATGGGACCTTCCCTCCATATCGCCACTTACTCCCCTCAGAGAGTATTGCGACAGCGGTAATCGAGGTAGCAAAACTTCTCGACTCTGTTCGCAGGGTTGCCCTAGTTACCGATAAAACAGTGCCCCTTCGTTTGAAATTTAAAAACAACTCTCTACAACTCGAAGCTGGCACTGGAGATGACGCCCAAGCAACAGAAGAGTTAGAAATTATTTATGAAGGTGAGGCAATTGATATCGCTTTTAACCCAACATTCCTAACTGATGGCTTAAATGCAATCGGCACAACGTATGTAAATATTGCATTTACTGGATCTAATAAACCCGCAATGCTTTCTGGGAAGAATAAAGTTGATGGTGGAATAGATAGCACTTATCGCTACCTACTAATGCCAATGCGCTACGCTTCTTAAAAACTTAAATGAAGTTAAGCCACCTCTCATTAATAAACTTCCGCTCTTACTCAAAACTGGAATTACCCCTCGATGGCGGCACACATATATTTATTGGTGAGAATGGCGAAGGTAAAACCAACATAATCGAATCGATTATGTACCTAGCCCTACTTTCATCACACCGAATTTCAGCAGATGCGCCACTAATTAAACTTGGGACTGAACAAGCTTTCATCCGCGCAAAAATATCTGAGCAAGAGCACGATACTTTGGTTGAGTTGGAGATAAATAACGGCCGCGCTAATCGCGCGAAAGTAAATCAAAACCCAGTCCGCAGCCAACGCGCCATCCAAGGCCTTGTAAAGGCAATCTGCTTCTCCCCGGAAGATTTAGATCTTGTTCGCGGCGACCCAGGTGAGCGGAGAAGGTTTCTCGACCAAC
>JACCDJ010286136.1_pt1 | contig 13899 bp, 13 predicted proteins | sample 7444481 | NCBI WGS metagenome assembly JACCDJ01 (sample SAMN15323435, study PRJNA562643) | freshwater metagenome | isolation source: river surface water | place: USA:Blue River Watershed | collected 2017-08-15 | reverse complement strand
TGTTTTCCGGTGCCGCACGATGCACGCGAGCCTGCACAGCTGGTGATTGAAGACCTTACCGGCAGTGCTGCCGGTTGTCGGCTGGGTGTGCTCACCGATGTAGGCAAATCCACGCCACACATTGAGCAGATGCTGTCGGGCTGCGATGCGTTGTTTATCGAAGCCAACCACGATGCAACGCTGCTTGCCAATAGCGACTATCCGCCAAGCTTAAAGCAACGCATCGGCGGACCCTTTGGGCATTTGTCGAATGCACAGTGTGCAGAGTTGTTGTCGGCCTTGGATCAGTCACGGCTTGCACATGTTGTGGCCGCCCACCTGAGCCGACACAACAACACGCCAGAGCATGTGCGTGCATCGCTTGCACCTGTGGTGCATGCAGCGGCTGAGCTATCGATCGCGTCGCAGGCCCACGGCTTCGATTGGATCACGATCGCCTAATAAAAAACGCCAGCAGATGCTGGCGTTTTTTGTTACGACGGTGTTCTGTCGTTGCGAAGAATACAAATTACTTCTTGGCTTCTTCGGCTTTGGGTGCTGCGTCAGCAGGCTTTTGCTCGGCAGCGGGTGCGGGAGCGGCAGCAGGAGCAGCAGCTTCTTGTTTCTTACCGCAAGCAACAACGCCGAGGGCCAGGATCATGGCAGCGAGGAGTGACTTCTGCATTTGAGAATTTCCTTAAAAGAAAAATTTTTAAACAAGAGGAGTGTTTTTCCGAAAGTCCCCCTTCGGGAAAACCCCCTAATCATAAACGATCCAGCCGGCCCGATACATGTCATAAAGCACGCCCCCGCTATCCTCCACGCCGTTTATGGGGTTTAGATGACGTTGGTCGGCAAGTGTTTGTAAACGAATTTTCGATTGGCGCGTTAGCGGCCCCGCAACGGGTTCGCCATTGATAAAAAACCTGTCTTTGAGATAAAGCAGCCGGCAGGCCGGGGCCAGCCGAACCCCCCGTTTGGCCAGGGTCTGCGCAAACTGGGCTGGGGAATGGGGCCGCCGGGGCGGCTCAAACACTGCTTGGGGCGCGGGTTCGCTTAAGACTTCTGCAATGGCTTGGGCAATGGCATCGGGTCCGGGCAGGCTTGTTCTGACCCAACGGGTAAGGTCGCGCACCAGGCGCTCTGGAATCTCGCCGGTTGTTGCCGTGGCGGTCAGCCATGGATCGGACCAGTCGCAATCGGCAAGCCGATCAAGGTGGCGTGCCCAGACTGCATCGGCCAGCGACACGCGGTTAGGCGCCCGAAAGCCGACCGACCAGGTCATGCAGCCTGCGCCGACCGCCGTACCCCGGTGGGCGACATTGAGCGGCAGGTAAAGCAGGTCGCCCGGATTGAGCACCCAATCCTCTTCGGCCTGAAATGCCTTCAAGATTTTTAGGGGAACGTCCTCTTCAAGGTCGGCGCAAAACGATTCGGCAATCTCCCAGCGCCGTTGGCCTGCCGCCTGAATCAAAAACACATCGTAGGAATCAACGTGGGCCCCGATGCCGCCACCGGGACCGGCCACGCTTGCCATCAGATCATCAAGCCGCGCTTCCGGAATAAATCGAAACGCATCAAGAAAGCGATCGGCCTTGGCCATGCAGGTGTTCAGCTGCTGGACCAACACGGTCCAGTTGGGGCTGCTCGGCGAGGGAATCTCATCGGCCGCAAAGGGGCCGTGCTGAAGCTGCCAGCCCCCACGTTTGGTCGAGCGCACCATCCGGGCCTCCACCGTGTCGTGCGAGCACAACGCCAAGACATCATCGATCGTGATCGGCGCAAAGTCTGGTGCAAATGCATTGCGCACGAGCAGGGGTTTTTTCTGCCAGTGACGACGCATAAAAGCGTTTGGCGTTAAACCGCCTAGCCATGCCGTGGGCTGATCGGGCTGCGGTGTAGCAAACGGCGTGCCGTCTGTCGTGTGGCGTGCACGCTGTCGGGCACTCTGTTTTGTGGGTTTGGGTGTGCGCATGGTTTAAAACAGACTCATCTGTGGTTTGGCCGGTGCAGCAGCATTGAGCTCGTTCTGCTTTTCCTGTGCGCGGCGCATCACATGATCGGGCAGTCCCGCGAGTCGGGCCACCTGAATGCCAAAGCTTCGGCTTGCCGGCCCGGGTTCGACCTTGTGCAAAAACACCAGGGTGTGCTCATGCTCCACCGCACCCACATGCACATTGACAAGGCCAGCTACTCGTTTTTCAAGCGCAGTCAATTCAAAGTAGTGGGTCGCAAACAGGCACAGGCAACGGTTGTCTTCTGCAAGTGACTGCGCAATCGCCCAGGCCAACGCTAATCCATCCGAGGTCGATGTGCCGCGGCCGATTTCATCCATCAGCACCAGGCTCTGTGCGCTGGCCTGCCGAAGCACCATGGCGGCCTCGGTCATCTCGACCATAAAGGTCGAGCGGCCACCGGCCAAATCATCGGCTGCCCCGATACGGGTGAAGATGCGGTCGATTTCGCCAATGCGTGCAGATACCGCCGGCACCGGTGCGCCGAGCCGGGTCAGCACCGTGATCAGGGCGACCTGCCGCATGTAGGTGGATTTGCCACCCATGTTGGGCCCGGTGATGATCTGCATGCGGGCCGCACTGTCTAGGCGTGTGTCGTTGGGTGTGAAGTCAGGCGCGGTCAGTGCAAGCATCGGATGACGCCCGCCCTCGATCACGATCGCGTTGTCTGCGGAGAGTGTGGGCAGAATCCACTGGTCTTGGGTGATGAAACTGGCCAGTGCGGCCATCACATCCAGGCTGCTTAACGCCTCGGCAGCCGACTGCAGGGCCGGAACATAGGCATCGCAGGCGATCAGTAACTCGTCAAAGAGTTGTTTTTCTCGGGCCAGCGCACGTTCATTGGCCGACAATGCTTTTTCTTCAAAGGCTTTGAGTTCTGGCGTGATGAACCGCTCGGCATTTTTGAGTGTCTGCCGTCGCTGGTAATCGGTGGGCGTTTTGGCGAGTTGGCCAGCGGTGATCTCAATGTAGTAGCCATGCACGGCATTAAAGCCCACCTTCAGATTGGCAATGCCGGTGCGCTCCCGCTCGCGTGTTTCCATGGCCAGCAAAAACGCACCGCTGTCGGTCTGAATCGAACGCAATTCATCCAGGAGTGCATCGAACCCTTGCCGTATCACGCCGCCGTCGCGCAGGGTAAGGCCGCATTGATCATCGATAGCCTGCGCAAGGTGCGCGTGGCAGTTCTGAAGTGCATCGGGTGAAAGCGACTGGTGTATGGCCTGAAGCGCAGGCGGAAGGGCCCCGGCATTGGCGCTGGCCTGAGCCAGCTGGTCGCGCACTTGGCGCAGTGCCTCCAGTGATTGTTTCAACGAGAGGCATTCGCGGGGCTTTACATTGCGAAGGCTGATGCGGCCGGCAATCCTCCCGATGTCCGAGATGCTCTGAAATTGTTCGCGCAGGTGGCCGATCAATCCCTGTTGCTGCTCAGCATTGGCTAGCCAGCCGATGGCCTCTTGGCGTGTTTGCGTTGCGGTGTTGTGCCGAAGCGGCGCCGTCATCCACTGGCGCAGTTTGCGGCTTCCTGCGGCCAACATGCAGCGGTCCATGGTCGAGAGCAGGGTGCCCTGCGCAGGCGCATCGGTAAAGAGCGGTGTGACCAGTTCGAGTGTGCGTCGTGCAATGGCATCGATCACGACGGTGTCATCGCTGCGAAACGGTGTCGGGGCCTGAAGGTGGGTGAGTGCCCGGCCTTGGCTTTTTTCGGCATACGACAAGAGCGCTGCAATGGCCCGTAATGCAAGCGTGGCGCCCTCAAGCTCAAACGCAGCCAGTGTTGCGACACGCAGCCGTTGCTTTAAGAGCTCGCTTCCGCGGCCTGCATCGAACTCCCATGCCGGCCGAAGGGTAACAACACTGGAGATCACGCCGGTAAGTGCTGCCGCGTGTTGGCGAAGCCGCGAGGTCTCATTGATCAGCACCTCTGCAGGTGCGATCTGAGACAGCAGCCCGATCCATGCGGCGTGATGTTCAAGCGTCTCTGCGGCCGAGGTGCCGTCGCTGTTTGTCGCTTCGGATGCGGGGGCCGATGCGCCGCTTGCCTGTGGTGCGGTCATGGTGAGCTGCGACCAGAAGAGCTCGCCACTGGCCACATCGCACCAGGCCACTGCGGCCTGTGTGCCATCGATCTCTACCGCGGCACACCAGGCCTGCGCACGGTCGGGAATCAATCCCGCTTCGTTCAGGGTGCCGGGCGTGATCACGCGAAGGACTTTGCGCTCCACCGGCCCCTTGGAGGTGGCCGGGTCGCCGATCTGCTCGCAGATCGCTACCGAATGGCCTTTGGCAACGAGTTTTGCCAGGTAGCCTTCTGCCGAATGAAATGGCACGCCGGCCATGGTGATCGGTGACCCATTGCTCTGGCCGCGGGTGGTCAGCGTGATGCCCAGCAGACGCGATGCGGTCTTTGCATCGTCAAAAAACAATTCGTAGAAATCGCCCATGCGGTAAAAGACCAGCATGTCGGGGTACTCGGCCTTCACGGCCAAGTACTGGCGCATCATGGGTGTGTGTTGCGTGGTGCTCATGCGTGGGCAATCACAATGATTCTAGGCGCGTGGCACAGTGCGCGAGACAAGCCCGGGCGCGTTAGCGCCGGTCCATGGCAGCCTTCGCGGCCAATCCCTTTTTGGGCTCGGGCAGCGCGTAGCGTGAAAGCAGGGTGACCATCTGGCCGAAAATTTTGGGCGAGGCGGCAATGATGTTTTCATGAAACAGGTAATCGGCATCGCCTTTAAAGTTGCCGACCAGTCCGCCGGCCTCGGTGATCAGCAGGCTTCCGGCGGCGGCATCCCAGGGCATCAGCCCCATCTCAAAAAACCCATCGAGCCGGCCGCAGGCCACATAGGCCAGATCCAGCGATGCAGCACCCGGCCGGCGCAGGCCCGCGGTTTTTTGCGTGAGCTCTTTGAACATCGAGACATAGAGCTCGAGGCTGTCGAAGTCGCGAAACGGAAATCCGGTACCGATCAGACAGTCGTCGAGTTTTTCGCGGCTGCTTACTCGGATACGCCGATCGTTCAGCATCGCCCCTTTGCCTTTTGAGGCGACAAACAAATCGTTGTGCACGGGGTCATAGATCACGGCCTGCGTGATCTGGCCTCGGAACGACAGGCCAATAGATACCGCGTACTGCGGAAAGCCATGAATGAAATTGGTGGTGCCGTCCAAGGGATCGATGATCCAGACGTACTCTGATTTGGCGGCTGCCTTAGCCCGAGCGCCTGCACCTGCTGTGCCGGTCTCTTCGCCCAGAAAGTCGTGGTCGGGATAGGCTTTTGATAAGACCTCGATGATGGCGGCTTCGGCCATCTGATCGACTTCGGTCACAAAGTCGTTGGGCGCCTTGCGTCCAATGCGCAGTAAATCCAGGTCAAGGCTTGCGCGATTAATGATGGCGCCTGCGCGGCGGGCAGCTTTCACTGCCGTGTTCAGCAAAGGATGCATGGTCGGGTCTTTTTAAGGAGCGGGATAAAACAGGGCATGATTGCGCCCATGGGTGATTTTAGGCGTTTTCAGTCGCTGCTTTCGCGGGTCCGGTTTGTGTTGGCCAACCCTAGCCATCCGGGCAACGTAGGGGCCACGGCCCGGGCCATGCAGGCCATGGGCCTGACCGACTTGCGGCTGGTCGACCCCGAAGATCCCAAGATCGCGCAGCGCGCCGATGCGGTCGCGCTCTCTTCGGGCGCCGCCCTGGTGCTTGGTGGCGCCAAGGTGCAGGGGCTTGATGAGGCCCTGGCCGGCACCACTTGGCGCTGTGCATTAAGCGCTCGCACGCGCGAGTTCGAGCCTCCCCGCCTTACCCTTGAGCAGGCCTGTGATCAGGTGCTGGACCACATGAATGGCTTTGAGCATGGCCATGCCGCCTTTGTGTTTGGGGCCGAGCGGCATGGGCTTACCAATGATCAGGTGCTGGCCTGTACGCATGTCTGCAGTCTGGATGTCGAAGAAAAATTCAGTTCATTGAATCTTTCCCAGGCCGTGCAGGTCGTGGCCTACGCATTGCGACGTGCAGCACGGGCGATGCAGGTCCTCGATCGTGACGGTCAGGCCCCGACATCGGCTGATCACAACGATGCGTTGGCCGATTTGAACGTGGCGCTGGAGAACCTTGAAACACGCCAAGGCAATAAGCGTGAGACCTCGCGGCCGGCAAGCCATGAGGCCATCATGGGCTTGCATGACCATCTGGTGCGGGTCGCCGTTCGGGTGGGCTACCTGGATCCCCAGGTGCCCGGAAGGTTTGAAGAGCGGCTCAAGCGGCTCTTGGCCCGAAAAACCATGTGGGAAGACGAGGTTCAGATGCTGCGTGGCCTGTGCACAGAAATTGAACGGCGCACCTGATACCCTTTGCACCCTTCCTGCGTGATTTTTTAACCGTCGCTCCCACAGACCATGTTCAGCACACTGCGTAACGACATTCGGGCCATTCTGGATCGTGACCCCGCTGCCCGGGGCACCTTCGAGGTGGTGACCTGTTATCCCGGATTGCATGCGCTGTGGCTGCATCGGCTGGCCCACATGTTTTGGTCCACCGGGTTCGGTCCGTTGAAATGGCTTGCCCGATTTGTGGCCATGGTGTCGCGTTGGCTGACGGGTATTGAAATTCATCCGGGTGCGCGGATCGGTCAGGGGGTGTTTATCGATCACGGCATGGGTGTGGTGATCGGTGAGACCACCGAGATCGGTGATCAGTGCACGATTTATCAGGGCGTAACGTTGGGAGGCACCTCGTTGGTGAAGGGCGCTAAGCGTCACCCCACGTTAGAGACGGGTGTGGTGGTGGGCGCGGGCGCCAAAGTGTTGGGGCCGTTTACCGTGGGTGCGGGCGCCAAGATCGGATCCAATGCGGTGGTGGTCAAGGGCGTGCCCACCGGCGCAACGGTGATCGGTATTCCTGCGCGTGTGGTCGATGAACACTACGCCGATTCCATGGCCCGTCAGGCAGAAGGTGATCGCTTTGCAGCCTACGGTGTGATGCCCGGCGCGCAAGATCCGGTGGATGTGGTGCTGCATCAGCTTGTCGACGAACTGAAAAAGCAACAAGAAGAAATCGATCGTCTGAAGTCGAAGCTCTAAGGCGTTGCTTAGGCGGGCACGACCCGCACACCCTGGGCATCTATCCACAGTCCGCCGCCCCGCGAAAGACCGCCTTGCGCATCGAGATCCCAATCGGGCAAGACCCAGCGCATTTTTCCATTTGGCAGCGTGTTGCAGCCCGGCCGATGCGTATGCCCGTGCAGAAGCAGGTCTGCGCCGAGCCGATCGATCAAGAGTTCGCCATCGTGGGGCGTGATGTCCATGATCTGCATCGACTTGCCCGACTTTTCATGTTCGCTTTGTTCCCGAAGGCTCTGTGCCACAGCGAGCCGCTCAGCAAGTGGCTTGGTTAAAAACGCCTGCTGCCAGGCGCTGCTGCGCACCTGATTACGAAATTGTTGGTAGGGGGCATCGGCCGTGCAGAGCTGATCGCCGTGGGTGATGGCAATTGTTGGCCCATTGCCCACGGCCAACACCGTAGGATCGGTCAGTAAGTCGGCATGGCATGCAGCCGCAAAGGCCTCGCCTATTAAAAAATCTCGGTTGCCATGCATCAGCGCTACACGCACACCGCTGCCGGCAATGGCTTCGAGGGTCTGGGCCACGGTGCGCCCGCAGGCGCCATGTGTGGTGTCGTGCATCACATCGTCGCCCACCCAGGCATCGAACAGGTCACCCAGAATAATCAGCACATCGGGTGCTGCAGGTTGGGCGGTATGGGCGCGGATCCAGCGGCAGAAGTGATCCTGAAGTTGTGGGGTCTCGATGCTTAAGTGCACATCCGAGACCAGCAGGGCCGAGGCCACCGAGAGGCGTTGTTGCGGCATTGTGTTGCGCCCGCCAGTGGCCTGGAGTGATTACTTAATGATGCTGGCTTTGATGATGGTCACGGGCTCAACCGGCACATTCTGGTGAAAGCCGTTGTTGCCGGTTTTGACTTTCTTGATCTTGTCGACCACGTCGGTGCCGGCGGTGACTTTGCCAAATACGGCGTAGCCCCAGCCACGCTCCGTGGGAGACGAAAAGTTCAGAAAATCATTGTCGGCCACATTGATAAAAAACTGAGCCGTTGCCGAGTGCGGATCGCTGGTGCGGGCCATGGCGATGGTGTACTTGTTGTTCTTTAATCCGTTGTCGGCCTCGTTTTTGATCGGGGACTTGGTGCTCTTTTGCACCATCTTGTCGTTAAAGCCGCCGCCCTGAATCATGAAGTTATCCATCACACGGTGAAAGATCGTGCCGTCGTAGTGGCCCGACGTGACATAAGCCTCGAAGTTCTTTACCGACACGGGCGCTTTTTTCGGGTCGAGCTCCAGGGTGATGTCGCCCATCGATGTTTTTAACAAAACGTTCATTGAAAGTTCTCCGGTTTAACGATTGGTAAGGGTGCGCGTGCTGCGAATGGCGGGGGTCTTGAGCAGGTGCTCCAGCTTCAACTGCACGCTGGGCGAAGGCTGGTTCGACCGTGCAGCGTTTTCATAGGACTGAATCGCCAGCCGCGTGAAGATGTCGGCCAGGTTTTCGTGGGCCAGGGCATAGTCCGGCCGGTTTTGAATCGCGCGCTCAAGCAGCAATCGGGCCTTGTTCAGTTCGTTTTGGTCGACATACAGGGCGGCAAGATTGTTGTAAGGCTCGGAGAGTTCGGGGAAGTCTTCGGTCAGCAGCTCAAAGGTTGTGATCGCTTCATTGCGTTTGCCGATTTCGGCAAAGAGCACGCCCTGCAGAAATCGCCACTGCGGATCACGGGGCCGTTTGGCCAGCATGGCTTCGATGCGCTCACCGGCCTCGACCCATTTCTGGCGTGCAATCAGTTCGCGTGCCTCGAGCAGTTCGGGCGAGGCTGCAGGGGCCATGGGCCGGCCCTGCAAAAAGCCGGGCGATGACGGGCCCGAGCCCGTGGGTGCCGCCGTCTGCGCCCAGGCGGATGACGCGATCCATGCCGTGGCCATCGTGGCCAGTGGCATCAAAAAAAGGGGTTTTCGGGTCATTCCCATAAAATGCGGGCAGAAGTGCTGAATCGACAGCCGCTCAGTCTAGCATGGTGAATTCTTGAAGATTTTCAATACCTTAACCCGCAGTAAAACCGAATTTGTGCCCATCGAACCGGGCCATGTGCGCATGTATGTCTGCGGCATGACCGTCTACGACTTCTGCCATGTGGGCCATGCCCGGGTGCTGGTGGTGTTCGATACGGTGACCCGGTGGCTGCGGGCGAGCGGCCTGAAGGTGACCTATGTACGCAACATCACCGATATCGACGACAAGATCATCAAGCGTGCAGTCGAAAACAACGAGCCGGTGGCTGCACTCACCCAGCGATTTATCGACGCCATGAACGACGATGCGCGTGCGCTCGGTGTGATTTCTCCAGACCATGAGCCGCGTGCAACCCAATACGTGCCCCAGATGCTCGATGTGATTGGTGCCTTGGAGCGCAATGGGCTTGCCTATCAGGCGCAGCTGCCCGATGGGTCCGATGGCGATGTGAATTTCTCTGTCCGCGGCTTTGCGGGCTACGGCAAGCTCTCCGGCAAATCGTTGGATGAGTTGCGTGCGGGTGAGCGTGTGGCCGTGGGCGATGGCAAGCGCGATCCTTTAGATTTTGTGCTCTGGAAGCGCAGCAAGCCCGATGAGCCCTCCGATGTGAAGTGGGCCTCGCCTTGGGGCGAGGGCCGCCCCGGCTGGCACATCGAGTGCTCGGCCATGAGCTGCAGCCTCTTGGGCAAACACTTTGACATTCATGGGGGCGGGGCTGATCTGCAGTTTCCCCACCATGAAAACGAGATCGCGCAGTCCGAGGGCGCGTACGCGCGTGAGACCGGCAAGCCCTTTGTGAACGTCTGGATGCACAACGGCTTTGTGCGCGTTGACGATGAAAAGATGTCCAAGTCGTTGGGCAACTTTTTCACGATTCGTGATGTCTTGAAAAAGTTTGATGCGGAAGTGGTGCGGTTTTTTATTCTGCGCGCCCACTACCGCAGCCCTCTTAATTATTCCGATGCGCATCTGGAAGATGCCCGTCAAGGGCTATCGCGCCTGTACACCGCCTTGTCGGCAGCCGGCGTCACGGCAGCGTTGGCCTACCAGGCCCAGCCGATTGCCGTGGATGCCCTGTGCGGGCAGCTCTCCGGCGCACCTTCCACGGTCCAGGCGATCCGTGGCTTTGCGGCCGCGATGGACGACGACTTCAACACACCGGTGGCCATTGCCGCGCTTTTTGATCTGGCCTCGGAAATCAATAAAACCACCGATGCCGGCCTCAAAGCCCAGGGTGCTGCGGCCCTGCGGGCCCTGGCCGGCACCCTTGGGCTTCTTGAGCGTGCCCCGGCCGACCTGCTTCAGGCGGGGGTCGAGGGCCTGGATTCTGCGGCCATCGAGGCCAAGATCGCCGATCGGGCAGCGGCCAAAAAGGCCCGGGATTTCGCCCTGGCCGACCAGATTCGGGCCGATCTGCTGGCCCAGGGGGTGGTCCTGGAAGATGGCCCCGGCGGCACCACCTGGCGCAATTTGTAAGACAATACGGCCCACATGAGTACCCAGACCAAACAGACGTTTCTGGACTTCGAGCAGCCTGTGGCCGAGCTGGAAACGAAAATCGAGGAATTGCAGTTCGTTCAAAGCGATTCCGCGGTCGACATTTCCGAGGAAATCGACCGGCTGCGGGGCAAGACCGAGTCCCAGCTCAAAGACATCTATTCCAAGCTCACGCCCTGGCAGATCGCCCAGGTGGCCCGTCACCCCCAGCGGCCGTACACCCTGGACTACATCGGCCTGATGCTGACCGATTTTTATGAGCTGCACGGGGACCGTTCCTTTGCCGATGACCCGGCCATTGTGGGCGGCCTCGCCCGGTTCAACGGCCAGTCGATCATGGTGATCGGCCATCAAAAAGGCCGCGATCTTAAAGAGCGCACGTATCGCAACTTCGGCATGCCGCGGCCCGAGGGTTATCGCAAGGCCGAGCGGCTCATGCTTCTCGCAGAAAAATTCAAGATCCCTGTGCTCACGTTGATTGACACCCCGGGTGCCTATCCCGGTATCGGTGCCGAAGAGCGTGGCCAGTCCGAGGCTATTGGCAAAAACTTATTTGTGATGGCCGGCTTAAAAGTGCCGATCGTGTCGGTGATTATTGGTGAGGGCGGCTCTGGTGGTGCGCTTGCCGTTGCTGTGGGCGATACCTTGCTCATGCTTCAGTACGCCACCTATTCGGTGATCTCTCCGGAGGGCTGCGCATCGATTCTCTGGAAGAGTGCTGACAAGGCACCCGAGGCCGCCGAAACGCTGGGCATCACCGCGCCGCGCTTAAAGTCGTTGGGCCTGATCGACAAGATTGTGACCGAGCCCCTGGGCGGCGCCCATCGGGATCCAGCCGCCATGGCCGAGAACTTAAAGCGCGCCGTGGCCGAGGCCCTGCGTGCTCTGGTCGACCTCTCGCCTGAAGAACTCGTTGCCCAGCGGCAAAGCCGCATTCGCGCACTCGGAAAGTTCAAAGAGATCAAGGCCAGTTAAATGGCCTTATCCCTCACGGTGGGGCTCTCGGGGGGGCTCGATTCCACTGTGCTGCTGCATCTGATGCAGCGCCTTCAGCACAAACTTCCGCATCTGTTTTCGTTATCGGCCGTGCATGTGCATCACGGATTGCAGCCTGCTGCCGATCAGTTTGTCTGGCAATCGGAAAAAGTCTGCCGAGAACTTGGCGTGCCTTTAACGGTATTGCGTGTGCGCATTCCGGAATCGGACATCGCCGCACAGGGCATCGAGGCGGCAGCGCGCCGCTACCGTTATCAGGCGATCACATCGCATCTGTCGGATCACGAGGTCTTGGTGTTGGCCCACCATCGCGATGATTTGTTGGAGACCGCGCTCTTGCAGTGGATTCGTGGTGCGGGTCTCGAGGGCCTGTCGGCCATGACACGGCTCTCGCGTATGCAGTCCGATGGCAAGCGAATCATGCGCTGGCGTCCTTTGTTGGATCAGAGCCGCGAGTCACTGTTGAACTACGCCACCGCCGAGGGCCTGACCTGGGTGGAAGATCCGACCAATGCCGATTTGGATCTGGCCCGTAATCGCATTCGCCATGAGGTCATGCCCGTTTTGCGTAGCCTGCGTGAAGGTGCGGATTCCGCGATGGCCCGAAGCATTGCCCATCTGCAGACCGCGCGGGATTTATTGGAGATGGTGACCGAGCAGGCCTTGGAAGAGAGCCGCTCGCCCGAGGGGCGCCTGAATCTGGAAGTGCTCTTTGTGCAAGACGAGGCCCTTGCTGCCCGTATCGTTCGCGGCTGGCTCAAACAGCATGGCGCTCCTACGCCGCCGACCAAGCGGCTGGCTGAGTTTTTACGTCAGCTGCGCGTGGCCCGAGAGCCGTTTGCGCAGATGGATCTCGCCGATCCGGCCACAGGCCAGGTCTGGCGGGTGTTGCGTGAGCGGGGCTTTCTGAAGATTGCGCGATAATCGCGTTTTTCGGCGTTTTTAAAATCATGGCGTTAATTGTTCATAAGTATGGCGGCACCTCGATGGGCTCGGTCGAGCGCATCAAGAATGTGGCGCGTCGTGTGGCCAAGTGGCAAAAAGCGGGCCATCAGGTGGTGGTGGTGCCTTCGGCCATGTCGGGCGAGACCAATCGTCTGCTGGGCCTTGCCAAAGAGATTTCCGAGCGGGCCGACCCGCGCGAGTTGGATCAGATCGCATCGACCGGTGAGCAGGTCTCGGTGGGCCTCTTGGCCATCGCGTTGCAAAGTGTTGGTGTCAAAGCCAAGAGCTACACCGGCTGGCAGGTCCCGGTGAAAACCGATTCGGCTTACACCAAGGCCCGCATTGAATCGATCGATGATCAGCGCGTGCGCAAAGATCTCGACTCTGGCCACGTGGTGGTGATCACCGGGTTTCAGGGCATTGATGAGCACAACAACATCACCACGCTGGGCCGTGGTGGTTCCGACACCTCGGCCGTGGCCGTGGCCGCAGCGCTCAACGCCCAGGAGTGTCTGATTTACACCGATGTCGATGGCGTGTACACGACCGACCCGCGCATCGTGCCCGAGGCCAAACGGCTCGAAAAAGTAACCTTTGAAGAAATGCTGGAGATGGCCAGCCTGGGCTCCAAGGTCTTGCAGATTCGTTCGGTTGAGTTTGCCGGCAAATACAAAGTGAAGACCCGGGTGCTGTCGAGCCTGACCGATCCCGACATACCGCTGTCGGAAGAAGCCAACTCCGGCACGTTGATCACCTACGAGGAAGACGAAACCATGGAACAGGCCGTAATTTCAGGCATTGCCTTTAATCGCGACGAAGCAAAGATCACCGTGGCGGGTGTGCCCGATAAACCCGGTATTGCTTACAAAATTCTTGGCCCGGTGGCGGCTGCCAACATCGATGTGGACATGATCATCCAGAACGTGAGCCATGAAGGGCTGACCGACTTTTCGTTCACGGTCCATCGCAACGAGTTGGACAAGGCGATCGAGGTGCTCAACAGCAAGGTCCAGCCTGAAATCCACGCCAAATCGATCACTGGCGCGAAAGATATTTGTAAAGTTTCGGTCGTGGGCATTGGCATGCGTAGCCACGTGGGCATTGCCAGCCAGATGTTTGAGACCCTGTCGAAAGAGGGCATCAACATTCAGATGATCTCCACCAGCGAAATCAAGATTTCGGTGGTGATCGATGACAAATACATGGAGCTGGCCGTTCGTGCCCTGCACAAGGCGTTTGGGCTAGAATCGTGAGGTTTTTCGGGGCAGCTTCGGCGGCCCCGAGCAGTGGCCGTAAATAGGAGACGTGACCGAGAGGCCGAAGGTGCTCCCCTGCTAAGGGAGTATGTGCCAAAAGCGCATCGAGGGTTCGAATCCCTCCGTCTCCGCCA
>JACCDJ011186339.1_pt1 | contig 13901 bp, 11 predicted proteins | sample 7444481 | NCBI WGS metagenome assembly JACCDJ01 (sample SAMN15323435, study PRJNA562643) | freshwater metagenome | isolation source: river surface water | place: USA:Blue River Watershed | collected 2017-08-15 | reverse complement strand
TCTCCCTCTTCAAACGGCGTTTTACAACATACTTCTTGTGATAATGACAAGCCATCCATAGAAGGCACCTTGGCCAACAGCGCTTTCAAATCCTCTATGCTCTTGCTCTCATCTGAACTGATGATGCAATTCATGGCGCCCGCTTTCCTGATGTGCCGCACCAACGCACGGGTATCAATATCGGAAATACCCACTACTCCATCACGCACGAGATAATCTTGCAAAGTCCCGATAGGCCCAATGCGACTCGCCACATCGGAAAACTTTTTGATGATAACACCTGCCACCTTGCAAGTCACACTTTCAATCTCTTCCGAATGAACACCATAATTGCCGATGTGAGCAGTGGCCATTACCAGAACCTGACCAAAGTAGGAGGGATCGGTGAAAACCTCCTGATAGCCCGTCATTGCGGTGTTGAAGGCAATTTCTCCTGTGGTTACGCCCACAAATCCACATGATTTTCCTTGAAATACTGTACCATCTGCGAGAACCAAGACGGCGGGTTGACTAATGCGATTCATTAGACAGCGAAGTTACATCATTTCATTCACCTTCCATTCTGAAAGATTTGAACAAAACGTTAGCGATTACCTTTTAAGAATCCCATACATCTTGCCATTAAATCTCGCTATTTTCGTGCAAAATCATTTTTGATGCAGCAAGATGACCAAGCCCGACATTTGATGCCGGTTAAAGAAATTACCACCGCAGACCCTCGTATCCAGCGTGCTATTCTGCCCACACATCCCGATTCGAGACTCGACTCTCCCCTGATGCGTCACCATCCGCTTTCTAACGAAGACATGGTGTACCGTGATATGACCGATGTTGAATCCAAGAAAAAGAGTTTGCACGAGCTGATCGCTCAATTGGATGTGAGCAACAGTGTTAGTTATCAAAGAACTCCCGAGGATACCTATTGCAATGTATATTCCTTTGACTATTGCCATTTTTCTAAAGTATATTTACCCACTGTTTGGTGGACGGAGGCATCTTTGAAAAAGGTGTTGAATGGAGAGGAGGTAACTCCGATCATGTATGAGACCGTAGATCATATTTACTCCAATGCCCTCCATGATTGGTTGCTCACCTGGGGAGTGAGTTTTGGATGGCAAAGGATGACTAGCTTCGATGAGGTTCAAAGAAAAGTCAACGAAGAAGGAGGTGTCGGAATTATCTGCGCTAAGCGCGTCACTTTTGGATGGTCAGGACACATTGTGCCGATTGTTCCAGAGACCAAACAAAAAAAGGCCTACCGCGAAAACGGTGTAGTGATCTATCCGCTTCAATCACAAGCCGGAAAATTGAACTACAATTATTTTGCTAAAAAAAGGAAGGATTGGTGGAACCATGCGCGTTATCAAAGTTTTGTGGTGTACTATCATCCGTGATGGTAACTGCAAAAAAAATAAATGAATAAAACAAAATGACGAATAACCCGATTATTAAATATTACTGGGGCATTGGGTTAGAGAATGAAACCTATTTTCAGTTGGAAGAGTGGCTCGAAGTGAGTGGACAATTTATCCAAGAAAAAATGGGCCGAGAAAGATACAGCATCAATTATCTCACTTGCTACCGCAATGGTGCCATCGATGCTTGTTTGCGCTCCGCTTTTGACCCTGAAAAAAAATACAAAGTCAGTAGAATGATCAACAGTCATTCATTAGAGAAATTAGACATTCATTATCAACACAAAACATTATTATCCAAAACACCAGACCAACCGAACCCTGAGTATGCAGGGAAATCTATTCTAGAAACTTTTCTAGAGCAACAACCCCACTCTATCCAAAGCCTTTTGACACAAAAAAACAATCCCAATGGTCCCATTATTTTTGATGGAGATACCATTGAGTTTGTAACCAAGTATTTTGAAAATCGAACTGTAGAAGATACTTGCCGTGAATTATTGGCCACTAAAAAATTGTTTTTAGAGAAATTGAATGTCTCCAAAGTGATTGATGGGCATTTAGCCTTTCCAGATTATAATGTGGGCATCAACATGTTCATGTCCAATCAAAAAAACTTGGTCCTTTTTAACAACGGAACCTTTCACTTTCACTTCACCCTTCCCACGCTCACTGCGGATAGCAGAATCACCGATTATCCTGCCTTTGATAAAGCGCATCAAAATGCCATCTACCTGTTACAATGGCTAGAGCCCCTTTTCATTTGCACGTTAGGCAGCCCAGATATTATGGGGGTGATCAGCAAAAAACATGGACTTCAAGAGCAATTTGCTTGCGGCTCGATGCGCAATGCCATGTCTCGTTACACCGGCGTTGGTACCTATCACCATTCCATGGCCAAAGGGAAAATTTTGACCTACCCCGTTGAGGATTTTCGCAAGCTTTTGCATTTCAAAAAGGAGGATAACATTTGGTGGCGAGATCAAATTGAAAATACCCTGTCCTACGAACTTTTAAACGATTTAGGATTGGATTTCAACCGAGAAAAATTGTATCAAAGTGGTTTTGAATTCAGGAGTTTTGATGAGTTTCCCACCACTTCCCTACCGGCTGTTTTGCAAGCCATTATTTTGGTTTGCGAACATTCATTGTCCTATGGTGAAATTCAATGGGCCAGTAATGATATTGCATGGAACAATGTGGTGTTCAAAGCCCTCAAAGATGGCCATGCCGCCATCATCAATATAGAAGAACAGCAAACCTATTTAAACCTCTTTAATTTACCAACACTGCTCGGAACTGTAAAAACTTCCATGAAAATGGATGCGTTTTTCTTTTCTATTTTATCTGCATTGCACGATCAGTACAAAGAGCAAAATCAAATCATGGATCTGCTTTTGGGTGGACCCGCGGACACGGCACCTCATTGGGAAAATTTCAACGAATACCAGGTGAATCAGCATATGAAACAACTAAATCCTGTTGAATCATAATACAACGTCACCCACCAATAATTCCTAAATTTAGTTAAGGTGAAATTTGTTTGGTTGGGTTGGTTTTAGTTTTCAAAAAAAAAATGAAAACAAAATTTTTATCATTGCTTATTATCGCCTCGACATTGACTTGGACCTCATGTTCTATTGTGCGGCCTCACCAAATTGGAGTAAAAACTACTTTTGGCAAAATGAATGAGAAAATAAAAACACCTGGTCCTGTTTTTTTCAATCCATTCATTACTAAACTCATCAAAGTAAATGTCCGAACAATGAATCTCACGATCAAAGAAAATCTGCCTTCGAAAGAAGGACTTACTATATTCTCTGAAAGCTCAATTCTGTATCACATCAACGCCAATGATGTTCCTCGGATTATTCAAGAAACAGGATTAGACTTTGAGGAAAATCTTATACTCCCCGTATTTAGATCTGCCGCTTCTGATGTATGCTCTCGATACTACGCAAAGGATATGCACAGTGCCAAGAGAAGTGAAATAGAAAGTGAAATTAAAAATAGACTTTCCGAAGTATGTGAAAAAAAGGGCTTTGTTATTGAAGCGGTTTTACTGAAGAGCATCACTTTGCCATCTGGCTTGACCAAATCAATAGAAACCAAACTAGAAGCGGAGCAAGAAGCCTTGCGGATGGAATTCGTCTTGGACAGACAGAAAAAGGAAGTGGAGAGACAAATCATCGAAGCAGAGGGATTAAAAAAGACAAATGTTATCCAAGCGGAAGCAAAAGCGGAGACAACGAGAATAGAAGCAGAAGGAAGAGCCAAGAGCATCGAGATCGAGGCCAAGGCAAATAAAAGCGCCAATGAAATGCTCAATGCCAGCATTACTCCGAACATACTAAAAATGAAAGAAATTGAGGCTTTTATCAAGTTATCCTCCTCTCCGAACGCCAAGACCATCATGACCGACGGCAATGGCTCCCTCCTCAATCTTTTGGAAGAAAAATAGTAACGCCAACTCGCCGTTTAAATTCTTGAAAGCTAATTTGTGTACAAAGTACACTTTTGCTATCTTGCCCTCATGGAAATGAGAAAATTAGGCTTTTGGGAAATCTGGAACATGAGCTTCGGCTTTTTGGGAATTCAAATGGGCTTTGCATTGCAGAATGGAAACGCCTCTCGCATTTTGCAAGATTACGGAGCCGACGTTCATGAGTTAAGTTGGTTTTGGCTAGTGGCACCACTTACGGGCATGTTGGTACAACCCATAATCGGCTATTACAGTGATCGCACTTGGAATCGTCTAGGCAGAAGAAAGCCCTATTTTCTTGCGGGCACTCTCATTTGTTGCTTGGCGCTCATTGCCCTCCCCAACAGTGGCGCGTGGTTTCAAGCAAAATCCGCATTGCTTATTGGTGCAGGAGTATTAATGTTGATGGATGCAAGCATCAATGTGGCCATGGAGCCATTCAGAGCTTTGGTAGCGGACAATCTCCCCGATCATCAGCGGACTTACGGTTTTACCATTCAAACTTTCCTCATTGGTATTGGAGCTGTGGTTGGATCATGGCTACCTTGGATGCTGCACAATTGGTATGGCGTCTCCAATTCAGGTGAGAACGGGGGTGTGGGAGACAATGTAGTGTATTCATTTTACATTGGGGCTTTGGTTTTCATTGCCACTATTCTGATTACTATTTGGAAAACCAAAGAATACAATCCCCAAGAATATGAAGCCATTCATGGTAAAATAGAAGAAGAGCATTTGGGTTTTAGTCAAATCATCAAAGACTTTGTAAAAATGCCAGCCACCATGCGCCAACTTGGCCTTGTTCAATTCTTTACTTGGTTTGCGCTATTTACCATGTGGGTGTTTACCACCCCTGCACTAGTAGAGCATGTATTCCAAATACCCGTTGATGCCGCAGGTCATCCCATCGGTGCTGAGGCAGAAGCTCGAGCCAAAGATGCAGGAGATTGGGTGGGCATCTTGTTTGGCATTTACAATGGTATCAGCGCCATTTACGCTCTGCTATTGCCTAGCATTGCTGCACGATTGGGAAGAAAAGGCACTCATGCCATATCATTGATAGCAGGAGGCATCAGTCTAATCAGCATTTTCTTTATCCATGATAAACAAATGCTCATTTTCCCAATGATTGGTATTGGAATGGCTTGGGCTTCCATTTTGGCCATGCCGTATGCCATCCTAGCGGGCTCTATTCCGGCTGGAAAGATGGGCATTTACATGGGGATATTCAACTTCTTTATCACCTTGCCACAAATAGTCAATGGAATCAGTGGCGGGCCAATGGTAAAGTACCTTTTTGACGGACATGCCATTTACGCAATAGTCTTGGGCGGTATATTTATGTTGTGCGCGGCTGTCGTAGTGGTTTTTGTAAAAGAGCAAAACAATATTAGAATCAAGCATTGAGCTTTCATCCCTATCTTTGCGGCCGCTATGGCGGTAACGGCCCAATCTCAATTGCCCACAGACCGAGGAGATTTTGAAATCCTCACCTTCGCATCTGAAGATGCACGATATCCTCATGTGGTGTTGCGCACTCCTTCTTGGGGAGAAAGTCCTGTAATCCGCATCCACTCCGAGTGTATGACAGGAGACGTATTTGGATCTTTGCGCTGCGATTGCGGTGAACAATTGCACGCGTCAATGGATTACATTCAAAAAAAGGGAGGTGCCATCATTTATCTGCGACAAGAAGGAAGGGGAATAGGATTAACCGAAAAAATAAAGGCCTACGCTCTACAGGAAAAAGGGATGAATACCATCCAAGCCAATGTAGAATTGGGGCACAGCGCAGATGGGCGTGATTACTCAGTAGCAGTAGAAATTTTACAATCATTGGGTTGGAACCGAATACAATTGATGACCAACAATCCCGAAAAAGTGGATCAATTGCTAGCAGGAGGAATCCATGTTGTGGAGCGCATTCCTGTTGTCATAAAAGCCAATGCTCACAATGCGGATTATCTGCACACCAAGTCCAGCATCATGGGACATTGGTTAGATCAAAAATAAAACTAAAAATCGCCTGTGCCAGATCCCTTCGGTGTTAGCTCCTGAGGATCCTCCTGTTGATGAAAATCAGAAAGGCGCCAACCTACTGACAAACGCCCACTGGTTTGAAAGGTATGAATTTGAGCAGCCGCTACCAATCGGCTATCGTACATGTACCACGTCTGCTGTTGACCACCCAAGCTCAACGAAGCATCAATGAAGAAACGCTCTGCGCGAACCCCTATGCCCGCATGAAATTGTTGCAAGGCCTGCATTTGCGCATAAGGGGCGCTCTGGTAATCCCATCCTGCTCTCAATCGAAGTGGCCCTATGGCTCTGAACTCCACGCCCAACCTCAAACGAGTGCACAAATTCCCTTGCTCTTCAATGAGCGAATTTTCAGATTGATATCCATATGTGTTACTTCCCGCTCCCTCAATATTACCCTTTCTAAAATCTTGTTGCTCAACATCTCCCGCCAATAACCAACGATCCCCCACATTAAATGCTGTATTCAGCTGCCATTTTCTAGGTGTTCTGATGTAATAATTCAGCTCATTGATCGGTGAAGAATACTGATAATTGGCTCCGGTAAATTGCGTCGTCATGTCCGCAAAGTAGTTGTCTGTACAGTAAAAGTTCACTCCAGAGTGATAAGCCAACCCCAATCTTGCCCAGGGATAACGCTCAGGAATCCAAATTACCCCCCACCTCCATTGGGCCGAGGTACCTTGCATCTCCAATTCAGTGCTATACTCCATTAACTGCAATATTTCACCTGTATCGGGAAATTTTTCCTGATGTATGATTTTTTCTGAAAACGAAAAAGATTGCAGGGATAAGCTCATTCCTAGGTATAGTTGATCGCGGTAGTTGGCTGAAAACACACCACCAAAGTCCGACTTTTTACCATCCTGCGCAACCATTTGACTCTGCTGGACATTTCCACCATAATAGTTGCTGTAATAAGTATTAGTGCTACCTGGCAGCGTATCTATGCCATAGGTTTGCCAAGCGAGACCCGCTGAAAATGGCCGAATACTATTTAATTCACCAAAATTATACCCTTGTGCCTCCACCGCAAAAGCATCCAATCTACTGGTGCCTTGCGTATTCGCCGATATCTCAAAATTCTTTTGATACATAGCAAGCTTTCCATGAGAAAGGGCGATGTTGAACATCCTCCAATCCTTGTTCTTGGTAGGATAACTTCTCACCCAAGTAAAATGATCGATGGGGAGCATCACATCCAAATCGGTATTTTTTTGTTCACCATCCGTTCCATTAAATCGCGCTTGCTGCGTTCTCGAAATCAACTGAACACCCAAATCCATCACACTGGTTTTATACAACCCCACTCCTGCGGGATTGATAAATGCCGATGATGGGTCTGCGCCAATTGCACCGAATGCTCCGCCCATTCCTTGCGCTCGCGCAGAGGGGACAAACATATCATAAGACAATCGAAAAACATCCACTTGATTCTGGGCTATCGCACTCTGAATGCACCAGCCCATCCCTATGACCAACACTACAAAACGAAATGAACCCATACACCTCAAGGACGCTTACCTCCTGCAGATCTGGAAGGACTGGTGGACGGGCGTGATATACCAGAGGGCGAGATGGATCCTCTCGAAGGGCTACTGCTCGGAGACTCAAAGCTACCTCTTCCACCATTCCCTCCTCGCGATGGTGAAGACTCCAATACACCACTATCGGTGGCTTTAACCGCTGCATCCAACACTTTTCCTAAGTCGCGCCATACTTTTCCACTTTCTTTAGTGGGAGTTTGGGTTCTAGCGTTTTCTTGAATGTGCAAATCTTTTCTTTCTCCAGAGAAGGATGGCGATGGCAAGCTCGCCTTCGGTCTATGATGGATCACAGGAGTTCCGTTTCCACTCTGCGCAGCGCCAGATCCAGGAGTTCGAGGAACCTGAGTGGTATTCATCGGATCTGTTGTACTACTACCATTGCCTTGTCCACCCCAATTATTTCCGAAGCCACTGTTCCAATAAGGATTGGCTCCATAGTAATTTCCATAGTAGGGAGCAGTATAAATAGAATTCCCCCACATCATATTGTAATTATTGGCAAAAGGAGAATAACCATAATAAGGATAGGAACCCCAGGGAGATAAGCTATACCCTAAAGCCAATGAATTATTAAGCCCTATGCCGTTTCCCCAAGGATAACTCATTCGCCAGCCCATGATAGGATCCCACATGGGAGTAATCCCACCATTTCCGAAGTAATTGCCCTCTTGGTCCTGGTTTAATTTGGACGGATCGTAAAAATCCTCCTCGCTTTCAGCAGAGGGATTCGTGCTTGGATCGCTGTGCAATTGTCCCGCAGTGAGCACTTCAGGTTTTCCAAAAGCTTCCCCAGGTTGCCAGTAAGCTTCATCTACTTCATAACTGCCCACCACATGATCTGGCAAACTACATGCTGAATACACCAATTGAACCGCTACGATCCAAACGGTGTGGATGTTCCAATACTTGCTTTTCATGGCCGAGTTTATTTTCATTTTTTACACAATGGATGAACCAAAGAGATATTTCAAAGGTAGGCAAAATATTCTATTTACCTTTGTGGCCTTAAACAATTTTAACACGGTTTTCAATGGCGGAAAAATTAACGAGCCGAGCGGAGGATTATTCCAAATGGTACAATGAATTGGTGATGATGGCTGACTTGGCGCAGCATAGTGATGTCAAGGGTTGTATGGTGATTAAACCCTATGGATATGCCATCTGGGAAAAGATGAAAGATGCGTTGGATAAAATGTTCAAGGATACCGGACATCAAAATGCCTATTTCCCTCTGTTCATACCCAAATCATATTTGAGTAAGGAAGCTTCTCACGTGGAAGGTTTTGCCAAAGAGTGCGCCGTGGTGACCCACTACCGATTGAAGACTCAAGACGGCGAGGTGGTAGTGGATCCTGATGCCAAATTAGAAGAAGAGCTCATTGTCCGACCTACAAGCGAAACCATCATTTGGAACACCTATAAAGGTTGGATTCAAAGCTATCGCGATCTGCCCATTTTGATCAATCAATGGGCCAATGTGGTGCGTTGGGAAATGCGCACTCGCCTGTTTCTTCGCACCGCTGAATTCCTGTGGCAAGAGGGACATACAGCGCATTCCACCGCACAAGAGGCCATGGAAGAAACAGCTAAAATGTTGGATGTCTATGCCGACTTCGCGGAAAATTGGATGGCCATGCCGGTGATCAAAGGAAAGAAAACAGAGAGCGAGCGATTTGCAGGAGCGCTGGATACCTTGTGCATCGAGGCTTTGATGCAAGATGGGAAGGCACTGCAAGCAGGAACTTCGCATTTCTTAGGACAAAATTTCGCTAAGGCATTTGATGTGAAGTTTGCCAATAAGGAAGGGGTGCAAGATTATGTATGGGCCACTTCATGGGGAGTATCTACGCGATTAATGGGTGCTTTGATCATGACGCACAGTGATGACAAAGGCTTGCGATTACCGCCAATGCTCGCTCCCATTCATGTGGTGATTGTTCCCATTTACAAAGGAGCGGAACAAATCGATGTGATTTTAGAGAAAATGAAACCATTAATGGACGAGTTGAAAGCAAAGGGAATCACTGTGAAATTTGATGCTGACGACACCAAGCGCAGTGGCTGGAAATTTGCCGAGTACGAATTGAAAGGAGTGCCCGTGCGAATCGCGGTTGGACAAAGAGATTTAGAAAACAATAGCTTGGAAATAGCCCGAAGAGATACCGGTGAAAAAATGTCCATCTCCATGGATGGCGCTGCCGATCAAATAGATCAACTTTTGAAAGACATTCAATCCTCGATGTTGTCCAGTGCCCGTCAATTCAGAGACCAGCACATCACACCAGTAGAGAGTTATGAAGAATTCAAGGAATTATTAGAAACCAAAGGTGGCTTTTTCGCAGCGCATTGGGACGGCACTGCCGCTACTGAAGAAAAGATCAAAACAGAAACCAAGGCTACGATTCGATGCATTCCATTAGATCAAGTTCAGGAAGATGGAAAATGCATGGTAACCGGACAACCCAGTAAGGGGAGAGTATTATTTGCGAAAGCCTATTAACCACCAAAATATGAAAGCTTCAGAAGCCATTCAACACTTGCTCCGCGAAAAAAGTGTGCTCAAACAAGATGTTTATCATCTTACTATTCAGGCATTCAAAGATCTGAAAAAGGAATTAGAAGCATCCGTTCAAGAAGTTCAAACGCAATTCGGGAAAACAGATTCCAGAGTAGAGTTTTATTACAAAAACAAGGGTGACCTTCAAGCCGAAATCAAAGTGGCCGGCGATATTTTAGTTTTTCAAATGCACACCAATGTGTTTCAATTGGATCAAGGCCATCCACTATGGAAAAGCGGATATTTTATCAATGAGGAAAAGAACAGCTATGTAGGCGTCATCAATATCTACAACTTTCTTTCAGACTCCTTCAAGTACAACCGTGAGCAGGATATCGGCTATTTGATCGGAAGGATATTCATCAATCGAGAAAAGCACTTTATGGTGCAAGGCAAACGACAATTGGGATTTTTATTCAATGATATGATCAATGCTACATTGGACCAAGCCGCGATGAAGTCTGTGATTGAAAGCGCTATTTTATACACCTTGGATTTCGATATGTATTTGCCCCCCTATGAAGCCATTCATCAAATTACGGTAGATGATATTCAGAGTCTCAATCATGGAATAGCCAACACCACCGGCAAAAGATTTGGATTTCAATTTGGAATCGAAAGCAACCAGTTTACAGAGGGCTAATTCGACCAGATTTTGTAAGTAGGTTTTTGCGGATCGATGCTTTGAATCAACGATTCTATGTCCAAACCTCCTTGTGCCCAATCCCATATCCAATAGGATTGTCGTTCCTGCAATCGATCAAAGGGAAATGCCTGCTGTTTCCATTTATTGAACCAATTGCCTATTACCTCATCTCTATTTTTTCTAGACCTCATCACTTTGCTTTGAATGTGATCCAAACTCTGCATCAACTTTTTTTGTTCGCCCAAAATAAATGGTGTCAATGAAGCGTCCTCCTCTTGCATCTCCTCCGCCCATTGCTGAAACACTTGGATCAACCTTTCTCTTTGCTCTGGATTGGGAAAAGGATGCCACCTACTCTCAAAATATTCTTTCCATTGCTGCTCACTCCAATTCCATTGTTCTATAGACCAACTCGCCTGTTCCCATTTTTGAAGCCATTTCGGATGGATCATCCATCCACGATCTCTTAGCATTACAGCGGGCGTGAAACCCAATTCATGTCTCAACCAAGGAGAAAGCTGTTGCCAGTATCGGCATTCAGAAGGACCGCCAATGTAAATCACATTGGGTAAAATAATTTCCTGAAATAAAGGACGCAAGACAACACCCGGACTAAAATCTTGCGGCGACTGTTGAAGAAGGGAAATCCAATGAGACTTGCTTTCGGAATGAAAATCTATTCTCTTTCTATCACCATTGCCCAAGTAAAACAAATTGCCATTTTTTACCTTCACCTCACCATTGATGATGGCATGTTCACTCATCCATTCGAAAGCAAAATTATCTTCAATCTCCTTTTTCATCCATGGAAGAAAAAGAGACTTCAACTTCGGATGATCCGGGTCTACAATCACCAACTCAGTATCCTTAAAAACCAACTGGATCAACCGCTGAAAAGCCTTGGAAATTGTGGAGCTCTGGCCGTAACACTCTATTACGATTTCAGGAATGGGATACTCCGGAAAATCGACATTCCATTGATCGAATGCCTTCATCACTTCATCGATGGACATTCTACCAACGGCTCCTTTTTGGGTGGTAGTAAAAGACAACGCATTAGAATCTCGGCTTAACTGCGCAATTTCATTCCAATCATGATCCTCTGACGCCATCCAAAAGACGGGAACAAAATGAAAATCCGAAACCTTTTCATTCCAAAATCTCGCTTGTTGGATCGCAGAGGCAATTTTGTATAAAATCATCCATGGACCACCCGCAGTAACAATTTGCTGACCAGTAGTTATGGTCACTGTATTTTCACGCAATAAAAGTTCGATGTTTTCTTGGCCCAGCGAAGAAAGTGGGCTAATAGTATTTTGCTCGGTTAGTACCTCGTGAAGCACCTGCCTATGTAGCTGAGCAAAGGACAACCTTTTTTGACAATTCGACCAAACATTTTGGTAACTTACTTCATTCCATTCTAATGAAGGCAAAACCTTTTGCAAAGGGATTTCAGACCAAATTTTCACGAAGCAAAGGTAGTGATTACCGAATCAGAAAGACATTTCCTGTGCATTTCTTGGCATCGCCTTCAGGATCTAAATAGGTCAACTGCCAATAATAAATATCTTCTTCCATCACGCTTCCTTGATACTTACCATCCCACCCTGCTCTAGCATTTTGACTTTTAAAAATCAGTTCCCCCCATCGGTTGTACAGTTCCAAATTCCAACCTAACACTTCCTCTTGCATTTCCATGAAAACATCATTTTTGCCATCTTCATTGGGAGTGAATGAATTGGGAACATACACCACTTCTCTTCCTTCAATTACATTATTCAATGGAATAGGCATTCCATCGCTGAGCCATGGGACCCTCATCACATGACTCTCATTCACTTCCCATAATCGCACGGCATCAAAGAAATAATACGCTATCTGAGCACCCGAAAATTGTGATTTTAATAGACTTTTCACATCCCCATCTCCGAATACACCCACCGTAACAAACTTCGAATTCTCTGTGGCGATGAAGGTAATATTCGCTTCTCTCCAATCCTCCGAATAGAGAGAGTTTTCAAAAACAAATTGAGCATTATCTGTGATTCTACTTGCGCCAATTTGATGGGGCAATTGATCAGACAATAAGACACCGAGATTACTCACAGCAAGACCCGCAGGAGATACCGCCGTTCTCTTTCCATTGGACCAAGAAAATTGCAAATGATAGCTTTTACCGATCTCTAATGGCTGTACCAACTCAAAACTTATGTACTCCTGTTTAGGTAAATCTGTTTTATCCGCGACATGTAAACCCATCACACCTTGGCCGTTTTTAGGAGAGATGATGGAATAAGCGGTTTCGGGTAAATCTGCTTCAGCAGAAGCACCATAATGAAAGTAATCAGGATTGGCTAATCCCTGATCTCCACCACTGGGGTTGAGCAAGCCATGCACCAAGAACCACTGCCCTAATTGATTAGGAATAGCTTGGTATTCCTCAAAATCATTGCGTAACAATTGAGCTGTTGCATTTAAAAACAACAAGATAAATGTAAAAGTTAACACTTTCTTCATACTCATCTTGCACGAATATAAGGATTATTATTGAACTTCCACGCCCATCCGCAAGAAATCCACCAATTGGGTAGCCGGGTCGATGCCTCACCTTGTACTAGCGGCAGGTTGGGCCAAATTCCATTGGCACTGAAATAGATACTGTTTCTGCTTGAAAAAGCACGATCCACTTGAATCATCATGATGGGTACATTGCGCCATTCACTGAACCCTTTTTCCTGTTTGATTCCCAGCATTTCGTTCTCCACAAAAGCAAGCTCTATATTGGATAGCACCACGCGCTCTACCAAAACACCCATTCCCGCATGGAAACGCCAAATCTCCGATCGAGATTCTTTTACATACCGTAACAAAAAAGGAAATTGCATCATGCGCACTTTCTGTTGGCTCGATCGAATCGGGGCTAAGATGGTATCCAGCTCATACAAATCATTGCCCACGGGCTGTTGGATGATGACTTGAGCATTTTGATCAACAACGCTCAATTGGTAAGGCAACTGTCCATCTAACAACTCGATACTTTTTGCAGTCAAAGTGGAGAAACGATAAGCTGAATAGGACGCTCCCAGACCAATGCCAATATTGTTGGTCAACATAGCACAAGAACTTCCCAAAACTCCAAATTGCCAACCTGCTTCCTGCCAATTTTCATCGCGTGAAGCGAGAAGTACCTTACCTGAACCCATTGCAAGAGGTT
>JACCDJ010866948.1_pt1 | contig 13907 bp, 35 predicted proteins | sample 7444481 | NCBI WGS metagenome assembly JACCDJ01 (sample SAMN15323435, study PRJNA562643) | freshwater metagenome | isolation source: river surface water | place: USA:Blue River Watershed | collected 2017-08-15 | reverse complement strand
TCAATGCAATTGCTAATGGTGCAACTCTTGATACAGTAACTGTAACAACAGGCGCAACACTAACCAATTTTGGATCAGCAGACGTTAAGTTTGTTGCCCCAGCAACTGGTCCAGTGACAATCGTATTCTACGCAGCAGCAGCCGATATGGCAGCAGCAGTAACAGGATTTAGCACACCATCTGCATCATCTGTAAAGATTATTGCAATTCGTGACTTGGCTGGAGACCTTGCTGCTCTAACAACTCAACTAGCAGCAGCAAATGCCGCTAAGGCAACTGCAGAAGCAGCACTAGCAGCAGAGAAGACAGCCCTCGCATCAGCAAAGGCAGAACTCGATGCTCTAAAGGCTAAGGCTATCGTTGATAAGGCAGCAGCAGATCTTGCTAAGGCTACATATGTCAAGGAATACAACGCCTTGGCTGCAAAGTGGAACAAGAAGTTCCCAAAGCTTAAGGTAACACTTAAGAAGTAGTTATTGATTGGCGGTAGGGGGAAATTCCCCTACCGCTACTCTATACAGAGAGAATTATGAAATTTAAAAAAGAAAACAACAGCAATGTAATTAACGTATACTGGGCACCACATTCCGTTTCAGATGACTCTACGGTTACGGAATTTGTAGGAAATTGGAATATGTTGTATGAAGAGCCATATAGCGTTTTTAAGCATTGGTCACAGTTTGATCTTAAAGGTCAACATAGATCTTTTATAGCGTGTCCCGCATTTAAAAATTTATCTAAAAATCTTTACGCTTGGAATTGGCCAATTGATTGTTCATATGTATATGATTCAGAAAACGGAAGTGTAGAAGGAACAAGTATTAATTACATTGGAGCAAAGTGGCCTAGAACGCAAACAATGTCTGTTGGCCCAGCAATAGAGATGTCTTTTAGACTACATATGCTTGCAGATCAACCTGTAGAAATTCAAATAACTGGACCATACTTGCAAAAAACAGAATATCAAAAATATGGATTTTTAACATCAGGCCAATTTGATACTGGACAATGGTTTAGAACTTTAAATGTAGAAATTCAAACTTATCAAAATAAAGGAGAATTGCATTTTAAGGGTGGAGAGCCAATATTTTACATAAACTTTTTAACTGACAAAAAAATTATTTTTCATAGATTTGAGCTAACAAGCGAAATAGATACATACTCAAGAAGATGTGTCGAAAATGCTACTATGTTTGGCTCTGGCACACCTTTGCCGAAGCTTTATAATATATTTAATAAAACTAGAACCAAAGAAATATTAATGAAAAAAATTAAAGCACAATTAATATGACAGATTACATTGAAGACATGCTTAGAGAAAAAATAGTAAAAGAAATAGAATACTTAGAATTACCAGAGGAATGGTCCTCTGGGGATGTAATAAAATATGTAGTACAAATGATAAGGAAAGGAACAAAATGAGCATCAAAGAATCAATTAAAAACTTGTTAGGTCTTAAGGAAAGCGACTACTCAGAAAAAATTAGTCAGATTTTAGAATCTTCTTCACCAAAAGAACCTTTAAAAACAGTTAAGAAGGTAACCAAGAAGGCCCCAGCCAAGAAGGCACCAGCCAAGAAAGCCCCAGCCAAGAAGGCGCCAGCCAAGAAGGCGCCAGCCAAGAAGGCGCCCAGAAAGAAGTAATGCCCTTACAAGAAAAATGTGAAATGTCGGATTGCGGTAACCCTGCAACCCGAATAACCAGCACGGAAACCAAATATATAGTTATTTGCGAAGAGTGCTGGCATAAAAAGTATAAGATTTAGACTTTCTAATCAACTAAATGCTATAATTGATAGATGGATGGACTTCTAGACCCATCTAAAATTAACCCTATAGGAGATATAAAATGTCAGACGGAAAAGATTTAAAGGGCTTTAACGAAGTTAAGCCAGTAACCACAACCTCATGGAGTGGTGAGCAGTATGCAGCAGATCCAAGCAAGACTTTTTCTGCTACAGATAAGTCCACACAGGACGGCGCTGGCGTAGGCAACGGCGGTAAGTAACATGTGCATTGAATGCGGATGTGAAAGCGTAGGTAGCGAAACTGGAGTTACTAATATTCCAGGAGGGATCCTAGATGTATCCAGAGATGGAGAAGCAGGATTAACGCTAAATATGACAGCTACACAACAGGAGAGAACGAGATTTATTAATGAGTAATGGAACAGGCATGGATGCCCCAGTAAACAGCAGTGCTGCTGGAGCAGTAACTTCACAAGAAGTTGCCAGAAAGAAACCGACTCAAAGTAAATTTAGATCTGGAATAGTTGTAGACAAAAATAAACATGGTATTCGCAGAGAGCGAAACCTAAATCAGCCGCCAAAGAGAAGCGGCAGACCTAAAAAAGTATAATTAGGAATATGGCCCCGAAAGGGGCCATATTAGTTTAAGGATAATTATGTGTAAACAATGCGGGGATTGCTCAAAAGAACATTCACCAAACATAGATGACTCCATTGATAAAACTTTAGATCTTAATATATAATAGGATATAATTATATATTATGAGAGATAAAATAATTTTGATCTTTATGGCCATTCTTCTTGCCGTAAATTTTCTTGCATGGAATGCAATAACAACCAGCAATGAAAAAGAAATCAAGAAGATCTCAAGAATACTGGAGAGCTGCAAGGTAGGCTCTTGACAAGGTTCAATACATTTTGTATAATTGAACCATGACTAAAAAGGAGAAGATCCTTCAGCTTTACGCAGAAGGTAAATCTTATAGGCAGATACAAAAGATACTTGGTGTTTCAAAAGGCACCATATCTTATCATGTCGGGTCAGGACAAAAAGAAAAAACATCTAACAGGCGGAAGCAAAGCAGACATAGAAACAGGGCTTACATAAGAAAGGCTAAACAAGGCCAGAAATGTGTAGACTGCAAAGAAGACTACCCACACTGGGTACTTGAATTTGATCACCTTCCCCAATATGAAAAGAAATTTACTATTGGAGGAAACTCAGCAAGAAATAAGCCAATAGAAGAAATACAGGCTGAGATAGACAAGTGTGAAATTGTATGTGCAAACTGTCACCGCAACAGGACCTACTGGAGACAGCTAAAAAATGGCGAGTATAACGAAAGCATAAATTACTATGAGGAAGAGGGAAAGCATGAAGACTAAACTAACAGTATCTGCTTTAATGCTACTGGGTGCTATGGGCTTAACGGCATACGTAACATTCAAATCACTAGAAGCATTAAAAGAATTAGATTTATCTGATCCATTTGAAGTAGATTTTGACGACGAATAAGTGAAGCGAAAAAGTGCGGCGAAAAAGAGAACCCTATGACTACTGATCGAGACCGATCATGGCGTCTTAAATTAGCAATAGAAGAGATGCTCAAGGATATTGACATGAGCGGGGAAGAATGGAATGATTACGATAAGGACGGTATCCCATACTGGGATAAATATGCAGAGCGTCTGAAGTATATGGAAGAGAATGGAATATGATGGATTGGTTGGTAAGACAGCTATTTAAGATCAAACCACTCAGAATTGCCCTATTCGAAGAGGTTGAATTATACAATTCAATTACTCGTATTATGGCAGATGATGAGTCATCTAAGATTGCCTGTGCCCTATGGTGCGAAGAGGACGGATGGCGTGGATGGAACATAAAGGAAGATGGAAGATATTACTTTCATGATGTCCCTGAGCACACATTGGGAGATATAATGGCAATTGTTACGGATAGAGAATATGCTTAAATATTATATTAATCTTATTATATGTTTATTTAAGAAACATGTATGGCAGAATGCAGGAGCATGTCCATTTACAGGAAAGACCTATAGGGTGTGCACAAGATGCACGGTGACTGAGGCAATCTAATGGAACTTGCTCCATGTCCAGAGTGTTACTGTGCAGTAGAGGTTAAGTATATGTCTTTACATCTTTTATGGCACGGGGGCGGGGAAGAGGAAGAAGAAGCTCCTTATTACCCAGATAGACAAGAATATACCCTATGAGTTATCCATTACCAAAGGATCCTCTAATAGCTTCATATCTTGATCAAGTAAGAAGATTAAATAAAGAAAAGATTTCAATTTGTCATTACTGTAAAAAGCAGTCAACTGGAATAAATGCTATAGATCATAGAATAGTTTTTGTATGTAATGACCATTATGAGAATAGAGTAGGATATATGCCAAATGAATATCTTGCTCAAGATGACTACAAGGACAACAGATCCAGAGTAACTGGATTCTTTGGTCCAAACAGATAGAGCCTATCCCCTATATCCCCCTCCCATTTATCTCCTCTCTATTGGCCTTATAGAGCCTATAAAGTGGAGTATTGTGGAGCATTGTGGAGAATATTTACTACACATAATGATACATTTACTATAGGTATATTAGATTAATTATATGTATGTAATGGAGCACTTTCACATAGATGGCCGTAATGTCAAATTTGAATTTGCAGCATGTCCTCATGTCTACAATATTTCAGGGATTTTGTCAATAGCCTCGTAAATGGCATATTTTGCCCTCATTGTCAATAGATTTTCATAGAAAAATTCTGACATATTCTGGGTATATTATGCTAGATTTAGTATATGTTTTATATTATTCTATATAGATTATATTAGATTTAATATACTTTTTCAGGGATTTTAGATCATCTGTCGTAAAGGGGAAATTTTGCCCACATTTTTTCCACAAAAAATCCACAGGCTGTGGATAACCTGTGGATAATTTGGGCACATATACTAACCAACTAAGTATATGTTATGCCTATCTATAATACAGCTTGTACTTGATTAGATACATTGTTTGTATCATGTATCCAGGAGTACTTGTAGCTTTGTTCTTCTGGCCTTGGCATTTCCGCCAACTTTTTCTTGGCATCAACTGGAAGTTTGATATTCTCCCATACATAAGTCTTGCCAAGTTTGTCTAATGTTTTAGATAACTCATATGCTAGGAACAATCCTTCTGATGATGTGCCTGACTGATATACACCAGATGGTGTTAGTTCGTCTTCATGCCGCCTGCCGCCCCATTTGATGACCTGTGCTATCAGTTCGATGATTCTATCGACTGTGTAGGCAGGTTGGTCAATAAGGTAGCGAGCCATGATAGCAGGGTTGAACCAATGGTCTTCTGCTAAGTTTGCTATATCTTGTGCTACTTTGATTTCGGGTGTCTTACTCATAGTCCGCCTTTCTTAGAACCCTCGATTATATCATAGAGGGCTGACTTGCGCCAGCCCTCTATAGATTCGCAATTTGACGATATGCGAGATCGGTCCACCCACTGGACAAGCTTACTTACTTGCTGGCTTTTCTGCTGTAAACTGCACGCCGTTCTTCTCGGCCTCCTGGAGAGCTACCTTTGCAGCTCCTGAGAAACGCCCACGGGCACCAACAGTAATTCCCTTTGACTTTAGATATTCACGCTTTGTTGTCATTTGTTATCCCCTTTCAAGAGATGTTTTCTTTCTATTATAGCAACTTTTCACGGTTTTGTAAATAGCTGCCGTAAACCAGGCATTTTGCCCATACGTCGTAAAACGGATTAATTGCCCCTATCAGACAAATCAGACATTCTATCTCTTATTAGATCTGAGATAATGTTATGTGCTTCATCTACTTCATGTAGAGATCCAGACCACAAGAGCTTTTGGGCAGCTTGTAGTCTTTCATTAATATATAGATCAGTTTGTTGCATTTACTTTCCTCTCGTTAGATAAATATATGAGATTAGATATATAACCCCATGAGCCAAGCAGATCTCTAGAACACTCATTCATCCTCCGCCTCCTCATCATCTAGCCAGCCGTCCTCATCTAGTGCTACAAGGAAGTTGTTCTCTCTCATCCAATCACGGATGACTTCTTCTATGATGTCCCCGCCTGAGTCCATGTTGAGGCCAAAGCCGTCTACATCTTCCCAAAACTTATCAAAGATTTGTTTTAAAGTTATGCCTTCAGGCACAGCCTCGTCAACAAAGTCATTAACAGCAAGGTCCTTCATCTGATAGTTCTCAAATATCTCTCTGATGATATCAAAGGACCATACCCACATTAATGACGGGAAGACAGGAATCTTCTCTAACTTATCTATAATCTCATTTAGTTGATTATAAACATCATCCCTACGTGTAGCCTCCTGTAGGTCTAATGGTTCATTGATGTTTGCCTTATCCATTTTGTTTGCTCCTTTCAGCAATTGCGAATGCTAATGCATATGTTAGGCTGTAGACATGTGACAATGCGTCACATTGACCTTCCCAGTATTTCCGCTCCATGGATTCCATGGCGTCAGAGTAATCGTTGTCTTCCTCAATCTGCTTGGCTTCCAGGTATTCCCGTTCAGCCTCCAGCATTAGGTTTTTAAGTTCACCGTGCATGATGTTGGTGCCCGTCTCACCAAGGTCGATTAATTTTTGCAGGCGGGGTTCTAAGTAGGTTGTATTCATCATCCCATTATATCCTCTACCACTGACAATAAATGGTGGGTGGCAGTAAGTTGTCCTGATACCCAGTTATACTCTATATCTAATTGACCATAATCTTTAGAGCCAATATCTATTGCTTCCATTTGTTCTTCAAGTTTATCTAAATCTTGTTGTAAACTAATCTGATGTAACTTTATATATTCTTTTAGTTGACCAGTTCTATTAATGTATTCTGATTCCATTATTCTGCCACATATCCTTCCGCTAATAGACCTTCGAAGAAATCCCAAGTTTGTAGTAAATTAGATTTAATATACTCATTAGGAGCATTATCAATTGCCCATGTTAAGCCATTACCAAACTCCTGTATATCCTTATATGTATAACCTAACATTATTTCTCCTCATCCCATTCAACATAATATTGGTCACCTGGTTTCAAATCATAGAATTGATTGAACCTGCCTTTGAGATAATTGCTTTCGCACATTTCTGCAAAACAATAGTCAGCATATAACTCGCCTTCATCAAGATTAGAATTGACCCAATCTTCAACTAATTGTTCTCCTATGTAGGAATACTCTGCGTCTATAACCATTTGGTTTTCATTCTCTAGAAAACTCATACCTCCGCCTTTTCTGTAGATTCCAATAGTACCATATGGGTCTGACATTCTTTCATAGCCTCTTCATCTCGCCATGAGCCCTCTTGGCATTCAGAGCAGAATTGACCACAGTCATTCTCACAATAATCAACACAATCATAAGATTGGCAAGCATAGCAACGTGTCTCATAATCTAAGAGTTCTTTTACTTCACCACGGACAATCTCTAGTTCTCCACCCCAACCTGTCTCTTCCTCATACTCTAGGGTAAGCAGAGAATTAGGAACAAGATTACTTAGTTTAGTTAAGATAGTTATAGCAGGTGACCATGCAGTCTCATATTTATATACAAGCCAGTTGTCTGAACCTTCTCCTATGTTATGTTCAATTAGTTCTGTATTTGGATATTCATCTCCGTCACGGACGGCAACATCCCATTTAGTTCCCCAATTAGAATTGTTCCATGAGTACCAATCTTTTTGAGTTTTAGCAAACTCAACAGACTTGCGGAACCAATCAGGGTCATTTGTATCTACAGCACCATGATTAGGCTGGCATGCATATTCCTCATCAGTAATACCGTCATCTTTATATGAATGAATGTTGAAGAAAGCAAATACAGGATTACTAAACTTAACCTGCTGAATTTTGGTGGGGAATCCTGAAAGACTAATATCACCCATACCATATGTCTCTTGTGCTAATGTAAATGGCGCATTCAGTCTATCTTTGATATAATCAATTTCTTGCTTTGGACCTTGTATGGTCAAAGTGTTGTATACCCAATTTGGCATATTCATATCCTTTCGTTGATATGACCCAATTATATAACGGACCACTGACATTTGTCTATATGGTGTGCATCACACCAAATTTGATCAAATTTTCAGGGATTTTACTTGACTTCCGTAAACAGAATATGATACCCTCATGCTTTTGCGGGCAAACAAAGATATGGCCCCAGCTATAAGCTGGGGCCAATTAATAAGGCTGCTAGATCCACCAACGAAAGGAAAAGGATCTGCCTTACTTAGCGACTAGGAGATATCCTAATAGCCGCACCCTTGTTTGATGTATAAGGTCCCCCTGGACCTAATACTATTATACCATAATCAGTTGACTGTATTTTGTACAGAAATCTATGAGAGACATCGAGAAGACTTTTGTCTGCAGGTCCTCTTCATACAGTGTAAACGTTTGATTGCGCCAATCAATTACGGGCACCTTGTGCTCATTGTCGCCAATCTCATTTACATGTAGACCCCATCCAGTTTCTGAATTCCAGTCTGTGCCAACTAAATGACTGATTGCAATACGTGTAGCATATGACTCATCGGACCAGCGAGGGCGTGCTGCTGCTACAGCCTCTGCAAGGTTAGACAGCATATTGTGTCCAGCCCAGTGTCCGTATAAAAATATAATATTTTCCTTGGAGTCTCTGAATCCAAAGTTTGCTCTATCTCCCATGTTATTCCGCCTTTTCTAGTATAGGTGCTGCTTCTTCTGTTTTATTTAATTCTATCACTTCGTAGGCCTTGATGTCAAGGGCCTCTTTGTGTTTGTTGTAATGATGGCTGCACATAGCTAGCTCACCATCTAATAGTTTAATTATATATGAAGCACGAGCTACGCTGCATGCATCACAATAATAAACTATGTTTAGATCATCAGAGGTCATAGTCAACAGTTCCAAATTCTATACGGTCTGCAACATCATCCATAACCTGGCCGTCGTCTGACGACTCAGCCCACAGGCGAATGTTGTTAATAATTACTTCCCGTGCAAATTTAACGCCGTCTTCAAAACCATCTTGATAATCCATTTTATCTCCCTGTATATCCTGTCGGTTCGTAGTCTGATACATATGATTCTGTTAGATTATATTTATCTCGAATCCGACTCACTTTCTCTATACTACCAGTTCCAACATTGAATGTCAATGGTGACATTGCTTGCGGGTCGAGCCCAACGATTTGTGCATCCCAATAGGCCATCTCCATGGATAGCCTATCAGGAGCAGTCAACTCAAAATACATTAGGATTCCCTAACATCTTCTGTGTGATACTCATCAATAATTACGTCGCCATTATAACAGTCAACTGTAATATCATTTACGTAGTCATCAAGGTCAAAGTCTTCGTACTCTGCAAGAGGAACGTCTACACGACCTGAGAAATAAATTGTGCCTTCGAATCGAACTTCCTTCTTTGGCTGGTAATCAAGAATCTCGCAGAGGTCATTAAGAATTTCTTCTTTCTCTGTGTTAGGATTAAACCAAGACTCTTCGCTTAAGTTATCAATAATCTTAGATATCTGTCCATTAGAAATAGAAAGTTGTCTTTCAAGACTCTTAATTCTATCTAACTTATATTCCAACTCGTTAACCTTGATTGTTGGATATGTTGCGGTACCGTCGACAATATCCTTGTATGTTACAAGAACATTAGCGTCGTATGATAGTGGAACTGCAGGTGTTACTGTTGCTCCATATGTATCTGTTTCCATTGTGTTCCTTTCGTTTGTAGGTTGTATTGTAGCATGTTGCACTGACAATAAATTTGGCTTACGTCCACACGGGCATGTGATTTCCACCACACCCGACGGGAATCCGAATCCATCTGAAGATGTTACTTCAATTAAGCAGTCACACTCATCAGGGTCGCAGGCGAATGTATATTTACTTGAGACTAGTTCGTTGTTCATGATGAGAATTGTACCAGGGACCACTGACATTTACAAGGATTTCCAGGAATTTTTTTTTGTGAGCCGTAACATAAAAAAGCTGCCTTCACGTATGCGGGCGTCTCACATGCTGATATGCGATCTGTATGAGATTTGAACTCACGATCTCTACCGTGACAGGGTAGCGCTTTAACCGCTAAGCTAACAGACCAAATAAAAAGATGAGCAGTTTTAAGACTTACTCAGGTCTATAAATCATTTTTTTAGAATGATTTTACCAACTTGAGAATTTTATTTTTCTCAGCAGTAAGAATTGGGTCAAAGCCACTTGCGCCCGCCATTAGCGTTTCGCTATTGCCACGACCAGAACGGAAATAGTCAAGGCGTTCAGTAAGCGCATTGAAAGCACCCCATTTTGTTCCCTTGATATTAGCGTTTGTAGGTGAGTTATGATAAAGGTCATCTAGCAAGACAACTTTATTTTCCCACTTAGTAAGAGCAACTTTCGCTGCGTCCTTATCAGGCTTAGGATAAATTGTTTGAATCAATTTAGAAAATTCAGCGTCAGTAATTGATTGCTCAAATAACGCTTTCGCTTCTAATTCGAATTCGTCAAAGTATCCAAGAGCAAGCCCAAGAGTTTCACGAGCAACTTGAATTCGACCTTCAACAGATTGAGTATGACGAATCTTGAATGATTGCTTAGCATTACGCATAGCAAGATTCAAAGTGTTTTGGCATACAACACGAACAGGTGTAATCGCTGCTTGAACAGCAACAGAGCCATCGTGTGATGTCCATACGATTAGATAAAGTTTTGTTTGGTCATTAGCACCTTGTGGGTCTAATACCATAGTTCTAGGAATATCAACAGTTCCGAAAACTACTTTACCTTTTTTGAGAGAGCCAGCAGATTCCCAACGGCACTCAGGGTTAGCATCGTGAATATTATCTGCGAAAGCAAATAACTCTTCATTTTGTAATACGTGATAACGCTTTCCAACAGTAGCAAGAACATCGGTTCCGCCGTTGAATGGGTTAGTGCGTAGCACTAGAGAATTCTCAGATACATCGTTGAATGTTTCAGGAATATAATCGGTCAATGGAGATAAGCGAACATTCCAATTGGATAGTTTTGCTTCATCAAGCATTGTTTGAGTGCTAACATCTTCATCTTGATTGAAGATACGATTAGCGAGATTGTGCCAAGCGGGTTTTCCACGCAAAGCAAAGGCAACATCGTTGCCGTTTGTTTCTAGGTTATGAGCCATAGATTTTTCCTTTCGATAGTTTGTTAGACTTATTATAACAGGCGGGGCTGACATTGTCTAGGATTAGTTATAATATGTCTGAATTGTCCGATGTGATTAATCTCACAAATTTTCAGGGTTTATCCACAGGCAGCCGTAAGGCTGTGGAAAACCCCGCAGGTGTGCGGGCCCATTCGGCGCTGCAGCTATTCTGGAACCGAATGGGAATTGGGGCGGGGATCTAGATGATTACACAGTTCAAACCCGCCCCAAGATTATTAGCCAAGCAATTTAGTTAGTTCAGTTTTTGGTGGAAGAGATGAACGATTTATTTTCAGCGCAGTTGTTTTTTTCTTTTTTAGATTATCATAAACATACGCTTTTATATCTCCGTCAAACTTACGCAAGTTAGAAAATACTAATTCAGTTAGATAATCTTTATCTACACCTTGGTCAGAATAGATAGTCAAATCATTTGCCTTGTTTTCGTCATAGATTTCTACACGATAACGATTTTTCATTTTGTTCCTTTGTTAGTAGGGATAAGAATTATAACATAGGGGGCTAGAGGTTGTCTAGCCCCCGTTTGTTTTACTTGCCGATTTTTACCATAGCATAGCGCAAACCGCTACCTGTATCTAATCTTAGTTTAGTTAGATTAGGGCGAACGGCGATAATCTCTGCGATTGTGCCTGTGATACCGCTTTTGCCTGTGGTGAAAATATCGCCTGTGCGATAGAAACGACCTTTAGCAACATCTAGTATTGGAGCCATTTTATTCCTTTCGTCTAGTAGGTGTGGTTGAGTAGTTTATAGTCATACTCAGGACTTTGCTCATCTCTTAGAGATAACGAGCAATAGCGTTATAGGTAGAAGTATTGACTACTTCCTCATCTGTCATCTTGAGAATACGGATAGCGTTTTCCATTTCCTCTTTCATTTCATTGTAAGTATGGCGGTGGATTTCCTCGTAGTCCTTTTCAGGTTCTTTAGGGAAATCATTTTCCTCACAAGTCAAGTCAAAATCAACATTGAGAGTTTTATTCCAAGAGCGATAGTTGGTGCGTAGGTTTTGTGCTTTGGAGATTTGTCCAACTGCCCATTTGCCTACTTCCTTCTGCCATTTTTCCTGAGCCTTACGATACTTTGCTTCGTTCTCGTCTTGCTTAGCGAAGTTAGCGTTTAGTTCTGCTAACTTTGTTTCTAAAGCCTTGATAACTTTTGGCGTTGCTATCTTGACCTGTATTGCTTTTCCTCTAGCCATTTGTGTTTCCTTTCGTTGGTTGGTTGTTAGAGTATTATAGCAGGGGGGTCTGACACCCCCCCTGCCACTTTATTACGCTAGTGTATCTGCTGAGATAGTAGTCCAGCGTTGTCCGTTATCTGTTTCCAGACGAACACGCACCGAGCCAGATGCGTTAGGAATAATCTCTTTGATTACTCCTGTTTCTTTTGACTTTAGGGTGGTGAATAAATCGCCAACCTGATAGGTCTTATTTCCTATGGTCATTTGCTTCCTTTCTGTTAGGGGTCTGATTATAGCAGAGCCTACTGACATTTAGTAGCCTCTGCCTGTGTGAGTTGTATCACAATTCTTGTGGTAGCCACGCCTCTAGGTGGTGAGCCTCTACGATAGCGGAAGCGGGTGCGGTATTTTGATCCCGCCAAGTAATTGGGGCGGGTAGTGTGATAAGTCTGTTATAGTCCTCATCATAGTAAGCATCAATAGCATCAATACAAGGTTCTACCATTGATAGCGGAACGGGTGGGTAATGATTACCCTGTAAGTGATAACCGATAGCGGTTTCTAAGTCTAAGCCTAGCTCATCTGAAGCCAAGTCGTATGCGAGATTACTTCCCATTATTCGTTCTCCTCTAGGATAGTTTCGGATAGGTTGTCCATTTCATCTATTGTAGCAATAAGGTCTGACATTTCCTTTTCGGTCAATAGGATTTTGGTTATGCTATCGGCTACCTTAGCAGATAGAGCCGATGAATACATAAAGATATATTTGGCAAAGATTTCATCAGGCAGTTCATTTCTGCGTGTGTGTAGTTCGCCTGCCATAGCCATAATATCCTCATCAAAGATACTATTTTTAGTTGCGTCTAATAATTCAATAGCAGTTGATAGCATTACTCTGCCACCTTTAGAATAGCCCATGAATTGCCAGCATTTACTTCAGCAAGAATTGGTTCTAGTCTTGGTGCGATAAGTTCTTTTAGCAAGCCCTCTAAAAACATTATTTGTGTTGCTTCAGGCAGGCGTAGCAGTTGTTGAGCAGTTGGATTATTTTCATCTACTTCAGTTGTGAATTGTAGTGTGTGTGTGATTTTTTTCATTTGTTGCCTTTCGTTGTTGGTATTAGAGTATTATAGCGTAAGCCACCGACATTTAGCGGATTTGGGCTAATTTTCCAGGGTGATAAATATCACACCCGTAACGACACGCCCGACCCCGCAAGTTTGCGGGCCTATTTGCTAGATTTAAACACTAAATAAATTCCAAGTGGAATTGGAATAACTAAAATTGAAATTAATAAAATTCCAATTGCAGCTCCAATAAATTCTGCAATCATTTTTTAGTTGCGCTAAATCTAATATCCGCTTTACCATAAACACACAATCCACATGACACGCATGCAGAACCGTTAGTTGAAATTAGCGGAATGCTTTTATTATTTTCAGGACATTTAGCACCAGGCTTGCCCGTTAATTCTTTCATGACACTTTCTGTCATTGCGAATGTCTTACCTAGATAAGCAAGACGGATACCGTTATCACGTTTTAATTCGTGGCCCGTTTCTTTATTCTCATCATCCGTCGAATAGTAAAGAGATAGATTAGAGATATCCTTAAGAATAAGCGCTGCAGACTTTACACGAGTATAGACCCAAAATTGCACGTCGGTGTTATTTTCGATAACAGTCTTCCAGGCATATGCGTACGTGT
>JACCDJ010759829.1_pt1 | contig 13909 bp, 14 predicted proteins | sample 7444481 | NCBI WGS metagenome assembly JACCDJ01 (sample SAMN15323435, study PRJNA562643) | freshwater metagenome | isolation source: river surface water | place: USA:Blue River Watershed | collected 2017-08-15 | reverse complement strand
CTGGCGGCCAAAGTGATGCTGGTGGCCGATGGTAACGATGATCCCAACGCGCTGTTCCCGCAAAACTTGCGGATCACCCTGACCAATGGCGGGGTGCAGACCATTGCCGTGCCCCACACGCTGGGCAGCCCCGATGCACCGCTGTCGCCAACCCAGACCCAAGCCAAGCTGGACTTTGCCCGCGAACTTGCCCCGGCCGGATCCGATCCGCGCCTGTTCACCGACCCTCTGACCTATTTCACGGACCCGACATGAGCTTCCCGACCTATTTCGAAGCCTTTGACATCAAGCAGATGCTGGCCGATTACCCCATCGGCGATGCCTTTACCGCGCGCTATCGCACGATCAGCCGGGATGAGATTTTCGCGATCCAGGATGCCCAGTTCCGCAGGCTGATGCAGCGCGGCTGGCAGATTCCGTTCTACCAGCGGCTGTGGGGTGCGCAGGGGATTGAGCCGGGCGACATCAAGGGGCTGGCTGACATCACCAAGCTGCCGGTCTACGACAAGACTGACCTGATGGCCTCGGTTAATGCACATCCGCCTTATGGCGATTTTGACGGGCGCGGCGTCAATCCCGTGGTGTTCCACACCACCAGCGGGACCACCGGCCGCCCGCAGCCGCTGATGTTCGGGCCCAAGGGGCGCGAGGTAACCAACCTGCTGGTCGGCCGGATGTATCGCTGGATGGGCCTGAAGCCGGAAGACGTGGTTCATTCGGTCTATGGCCACGGGATGATCAACGGCGGGCACTACATCCGAGAATCCGTGATCCACTTCACCAATTCGCTGTTCCTTTCGGCCGGAACCGGGATTGAGACCCGTTCGGTCGGTCAGGTGAACCTGCTGGCGGACTTTGGCGTGACGGTAATGGTCGGCTTCGTGGACTATATCCGGAAGCTGGCTGAAGTCGCTGAAGCGGAAAAGCTTTTTGACCGCATCAAGCTGCGCATGATCATTGGCCATCTGGGCACTGAGGATCGCGCCGCCACCGAAGCCGCCTGGCACGGGGCGAAGGCCTATGACTGGTACGGGGTGGGGGATACCGGCTCGATCGCTGGCGAGGGGCCGGATCGTGACGGCCTCTACGTGTGGGAAGACGCGCAGTACCTTGAACTGCTGGATGTCGAGAGCGGGACCCCCGTGGCGAAGGGTGAGACCGGAGACATGGTCGTCACCTGCCTGTTCAAGGATGACATCGCCCCCTGCATCCGCTTCAACACCCATGACATCAGCCACGAGCTGGATGGCCGGGGTGAGCTGGGCTTCAAGCGGATCGCTGGGTTCAAGGGACGCAGCGACAACATGGTCAAGCTGCGCGGGATCAACCTGTTCCCCCACGCGATCGCCGCGCTGATCGAGAACCGGCCCGACTTGACCGGCGAATACATCTGCCACCTGCGGCGCGATGCCGCGACCCAGCGAGACGACATGGTGGTAACGATCGAAAGCCGTGGCGGCAGCAATGTGGGCGAGCTGGCCGAAGTGCTGCGGCGCGGGCTGGGTGTCGAAGTGGCCGTGCAGCTTTGCGCCCCCGGTGAGACCGCGAGTGCAACCCAGATCGACACGCGCCAGAAACCGATCCGGCTTATCGACGAACGCGGTGTGTGATGCAGGATCGCTGGGGCGCCTTCGTTGACCTTGATCCCGCAGCACACAGCGGCGAGGGGCCACTCGCCGGGCTGACCGTTGGCGTGAAATCGAATATCATGGTCAAGGGGCTGCCCTGGACCGGGGGAATGGGCCTCTATCGCGATCGGATTGCCAGCCGCGATGCCGAATGTGTCGCGCGGCTGCGCCATGCGGGCGCCGCGATCCTTGGCACGGTCAACATGCACGAGGCGGCGCTGGGCGCACACACGGACAATGCCTTTTACGGCCGGACGCACAATCCGCATCGGCATGATTATACCCCCGGGGGCTCGTCCGGCGGCAGCGGCGCCGCAGTCGCCGCAGGGCTCTGTGACATCGCACTGGGCACCGATACCATGGGTTCGGTTCGTATCCCGGCGGCCTATTGCGGCGTTTACGGCCTGAAGCCCAGCCACGGCGGGATCAGTGAGGATGGCCTGGCCTATCTGGAGCCAAGCCTGGATTGCATCGGGCCGCTGGCGCGTGACTTGGATGTGCTGGAGCGGGCCTGGACCGTGCTGGCCAACAATCCCGGAGAGCAGGTTCCGTTGGCGCGGGCCCTTGTCCTTAAAGGACAGGGCGGCGTTGCGGTTGAGCCGGCCGTCGAAGCTGGCTTTGAAGCGGCTGTCCGGGCGTTGGGCTTGCCGGTGGAAGCCCTAGAGCTGCCCGAACGGCTCACCGATGTGCGGATGGCCGGGCTGGTTGCCGCCGGCCATTGGCTGATCGCAGACCTCGGTCCGGACTATCGCGACGATAATCCGGGTCTTTCCGATGAGCTCAAGTTCATCCTGAAGATCACCGCGGGGATGGAACGGCGGCCCCAGGTGCTAGCCCGCACCCGTGCGGCCTTGGGCGATGCGCTTGGCGCCGATGGCGTCCTGATCATGCCCACCGCGCCGCAGGTGGCCTTTGCCCATGGCACCCGTGCGCCATCCAATCAGGCCGACTTTACCTGCCTTGCCAATGTGGCCGGTTTGCCAGCGATTTCGCTGCCGGCTGGCTGGAGCGAGGATGGACTGCCGGTTGGGGTCCAACTCGTGGGTCCGGCGGGTACAGAGCGCAGCCTGATCGCCTTGGCACGCCAGATCGATAATCAGTTGCAAGCCTATCGCCGTCCGCCAAACTTCGGCACCTGAGGGAGAGAAAACCATGCGCATTGTTTGCCTGTTCAACCTGAAAGAGGGCGCCAGCCGCGAAGCCTATGAAGCCTGGGCCCGCGGTACCGACATCCCCGGTGTCAACGCGCTCGGCTCGGTCCGTGGCTTTACCGTTCACCGCGCCACGGGCCTGTTCGGATCCGATGCCAAACCGCCCTATGACTACATCGAAGTGATCGACATTCACGGCATGGACGCCTTCGTGGCCGACGTATCCGACCCTGAATTCCAGAAAGTGGCCGCCGCCTTCGGTGAATTCACCGACAATCCCTGCTTCATCCTGACCGAGGATCTCTGATCATGGGCCGGTTCGCGGGCAAGACGATCGTCGTCACCGGCTCTGGCAAGGACAAGGGCCTGGGCCAGGGAATCCTGCGCCGCTTTGCCGATGAGGGCGCGAACTGTGTCGTGTCTGACCTGAAGATCGATGCCGAGGCTGAAGCCGTGGCCGAAGATTTGCGCGCCCGCGGGGCAAAGGTCGCGACGATCGCCTGCGACGTCTCTGACGCTTTGCAGTGCCAGGCACTGGTCGACCAGGCGGTCAGCGCGCTTGGCTCGGTCGATGTGTTCGTCAACAACGCCGGGATCGGTTTCATGATGAAGCCGATGCTGGAGGTGGACCCGCAGGATTGGGCCACCGTGATCGCCGTCAATCTGTCGGGCGCGTTCTATTGCACCCAGGCCGCGGCCAAGGCGATGATCAAGGCAGGTAAGGGCGGGCGGATCATCAATATCGCCAGCCAGGCCGCGAAGACCGGCTTTCCGCACCTTCCGGCCTATGTCAGCTCAAAGCACGGGATGGTTGGCCTGACGCGGGCGACGGCGGTTGAACTGGGTGCCCATGGCATCACCGTCAACGCTGTTTGCCCCAACCACGTCACCACCGGGCTTGGTGCGCAGCAGAACGCGTATTTTTCTAAGCTGCTCGGGTTCGAAACGGTCGAGGCTTACCTCAAGAACATGGCTGCCAAGAACCCGATGGGTCGACCCGGCCTGCCCAGCGATACGGCTGCTGCCTGCGCCTGGCTGGCCAGCGACGACGCCTTTTACGTCACGGGCGAGGCGCTCAACGTCTCCGGCGGCGAGGAGATGCATTGATGCGTGAAGAACGGATGGACCTGCCCGGTGGCGCGAAGATGGCGCTTTCGGTGGTGGTCAATGTCGAGGAAGGCAGCGAGCAGACCATCGCCCGTGGCGACAAGGGAATGGAGCCAGTCGACGAGCTGGGCATCTTCATCAAGGCCCCGATCCGCAACTATTCGAACGAGAGCAATTACCTTTACGGGATAAAGGCCGGCGCCCCGCGCGTGGTCAAGCTGCTCAAGCAGTTCGATATCATGGCAAGCTGGACGGTCGCCGCGCTCAGTCTTGAGAACCATCCTGAGATTGCCGAGGCGATTGTCGAACTGGGGCATGAACCGGTCAGCCACGGCTGGCGCTGGGTTCACCAGTTCCGCCTGAATGAGGAGCAAGAGCGGGAGTTCATCCGCAAGGCCGTGACCAGCATTGAAAAGACCTGCGGGGTGCGGCCCTATGGCTGGCTGTCGCGCTATATGTTGACCGACAACACCCGGCGGCTGCTGATCGAAGAAGGCTTTTCATACCACATGGACGATTACAGCGGCGACGTGCCGTTCTGGGATCGCGAGACGGTGCCCGCCAAGCCCATGGTGATCGTGCCGTATCAGCTCGATAACAATGACATGAAGATGTGGACCGATCCGGCCATGACCCCGGAACAGTGGCTGGCCTATGCCAAGCGCAATTTCGATCAGGTCTATCGCGAGGGCGTGGAGGGCAATCCCAAGATGATGAGCCTGGGGCTGCATCTGCGGATTATCGGTCGTCCCGGCCGGATCTGGGCACTGGAGGAATTCTTCAAACACGTCCGCAGCCATGACGGGGTGTGGGTGACCACCCGCAAGGCGATAGCCGATCACTATGCCGCGACGGTGCCGGCATGACCCTGCGCCTGACCACCGGCGAACACGTCGCCCGACTGTTCATTGATCGGCCGGATAAGCGCAACGCCTTCAACCAGGCGATGTGGGACGAATTGCCCGAACTCGTGCTGCAGGCGATGGCCGATCCGGCCGTGCGGGTCCTGACGATCGAATCCGCGCATCCCGGCGTATTCTGTGCCGGGGCGGACATCGCCGAATTGCTGGCCAACAAGGATGACGCGCAGTGGCGGGCCGCCAACCAGGCCGCGATCAATCGTGCCCAGCACGTGCTCGCCCGGGCCGACAAGCCGGTGATTGCCTATATCGATGGTGATTGCGTGGGCGGCGGCTGCGGCATCGCGCTGGCGGCAGATATTCGCGTGGCCACGCCGCGGGCGCGGCTGGGGATCACGCCGGCCAAGCTGGGACTGGTCTATCCGCTGCACGATACCAAGCTGCTGGTCGATCTGGTCGGTCCCGGACAAGCCAAGCGGATGCTCTATACCGGCATGCTGCTTGATGCTTACGAGGCGCTGCGAATCGGGCTGGTTGATGAGGTGACCGATAGCCCCGGCCAGCTTGAAGCGCTGATTGCCGCCAACTCCTGCCATTCGACCACCGGAATGAAGCGTTTCGTTCGCCGGGTGCTGGACGGGCAGGCCGACGACGATGCCGATACCCTGGCGGTCTTCGCTGCTGCCTTCACCGGCGCGGATTTCGTTGAAGGCACCAGTGCCTTCGTCGCCAAGCGCAAGCCGGAGTTCAAGTGATGTCCATTCCCCACGGAACGATCATGGGCGGCCTGTCCGTTGTACCAAACCTGGCTGCGGCATTGGCCGATTACCAGGGCGTGCTGAAGCTTGACCTGGTCCACGAAGGGCCGCTCTCATCAGAGCTTGCGGCAAGTTGGGGCTGTCCGGCCAGCGCCGGGGCACGCCACGCGGTCTTGCGGCCCAAAAGCGGCAATCCCTGTTGGTTCCGGCTGGTTGAACAGCCTGACCACCCGCAGTTCAAGCCCACCACCACTTATGGCTGGGGGGCCTTTGAATGCACTGTTGAAGACGTTTTTGGCTGGCCGGACCGGCTGAAAGGCAGCGGCTTTACCATTGTCGGCGAGCCGCGCGAACTGCCGGGCATGGATGCCTTCATCCCGATGCAGGTCCTGGGGACCGGCCGCGAGATGGTCTATCTCAACCAGGTCTTCAACAACATGGACAATGTTGACCTGCCCAAGGCCCAGTCGATCACCGATCGGATCTTTATCGTTATCCTGGGGACCCCCAGCCGGATCGAAAGCTGCCGCTGGTATCAGGAGCGGTTGGGGTTGGAGCCGGTTGATACCTTTGAACTCCCCTATGCCATGATCAACGATGCCTTTGGCCTGCCAGCGGATTACATCTCCTCGCTGACCATGGTCCAGGCCGGGCGACTGCCGATTGTCGAGGTGGATGACTATCCCGAGCAGGCCAGGCCGCGCGCGCGGCACGCGGGGATGCTGCCGCCGGGCAATGCGCTGGTGACGCTGGCAATGCGCGATCTTGATGCGTGCCAGGTTGACTGGATCGCGCCGCCGGTGCGGCGCGATGGCGCGCTGTATGAGGGCCGTCGTGCCGGAACTTGCCAGGGCTATGCCGGCGAACTGATTGAATTGGTGGAGGTAGGATAATGGCGCTCTATTGCATTCACGCGATCGATGGATCGGATGGTGCGGAGATCCGCCCACGGTTGATCGGGGCACATCTGGCCCATGTCGAGGCGAACATTGATCGCTACTTCGTTGCCGGACCGCTCAAGAACGCGGCTGGGCAGACGATCGGCTCGATGCTGGTGGTGGAAGCCGCCGATGAAGGCGACGCGCGCTCGTTCCTGAACGAGGATCCCTATGCGGGCGCCGGCTTATGGAGCCAGGTCCATGTGGCGGCCTTTGCTGCCGTGGCTGGCAGCAGCGTGGGCGGGGCGGCCTGGAAGAAGTAGCCGCCCCGGTCCCGTGCCGGGTTACTTGACGCCCATTTCCTTGAGCAGGTTGGTCGCGCCATCAACCTTTTCCATGACCCACAGCATATAGCGGTGGTCGACATGAATGGTGCGGTTGATCGCCGGGTTGAAGCGCCAGTCGGAAATCACCCCGTCCAGCGTGCCGTCAAAGGCCAGACCGACCAGTTCGCCCTTGGCATTGAGCGTGGCTGAACCGGAATTGCCGCCGGTGATGTCCACCGTGGTCAGGTAATTGACCGGCAGCGTGCCGAGTTCGGGCGCGACATAGTTGCCGTAATCCTTGGCCTTGACCAGTTCGACCGCCTTGTCCGGCGCATCGAATTCGCCCTTGCCGGTGTGCTTGGCCACCATGCCCTCGGCGGTGGTGAAGGCGCTCCAGGTCACGCCATCCTGCTTACGGCCGGTGACATGGCCATAGGTGATGCGCAGCGAGGAGTTGGCATCCGGATAGACCGGCTTGCCCTGCTCGCGAGCGAAGGCCATCCGCCCGGCCATGACCGTGCGCTGGGCCTCGGCCAGCTTGCCGCCTTCTTCCTTTTCCTCGTCCAGACGCTTCTGGCTCCAGGGATAGGCCGCGACGGCCAACTGGATGAAGGGATCGGTCGAAGCTTCAAACTCGGCCGCCGGCTTGTCTAGCCAGGCAAGCCGCGTCGCCGTGTCGGTCAACTTGGTTTCGGCATAGAGCTTGTCGAGGCCAATCGCGTCGAGCTTGGCCAGCATGGCATCATTGCGCTCACCAGCGGCGACCATGCGGTAGTGGCTCAGCGCCCATTCCATGATCTTGCGATCGATCCCCGCATCAAAGCGGCGCTCGATCTGCTTCAGGCCTTCGGTGCGCGGGGTGCGATCGCGGTCCTGAAAACCCGCTTCGCGCAGGGCATCAGGCTTTTCGCGCTCCTTGGCCCAGCGGTAGAGCGTGCTCGCGGCTGACAGCAGCTGCGCCCGCCCGATCTGGCCCATGTGGATGTCATTAACCGCGCGTTTGTCCTGCGCCGCCAGCAGGGCATCGAGCCGGGCCAGCGCCGGGCCGTAAGCAGCCTGGCGCTTGGCATCGGCGGCCACCCAGGCGCGGAACGCCTGGTCATCGGCGTCCTTCTGCTCGATCAGGCGGATCGCGTCTGCACCGGCCATCTGGCCCAGCAGGTTCTTCTTGGTGTTGTCGGCCCCCTTGACGCTGCTGGCATATTTGATCTGCGCGGCCTGGTTGCCCGCGGTCAGCTTGTTGACCAGATCGGAATAGTCCGACAGCAGCTTTTGCGTCAGCGGATAACGGTCGGCGAAGACCGCCTTGGTTTCGCTGGCCATGCGCCAGCGGTTGGTGTTGCCGGGGAAGCCCGCCAGCATCACGAAATCGCCTTCCTTCAGGCCTTCCTTGGCGATCGTCAGCCAGGACTTGGGCTTGTAGGGAACATTGTCCTTCGAGAAGGTGGCCGAGCTGCCATCGGGCGCGACATAGGCGCGGTAGAAGCCGAAATCGCCGGTGTGGCGCGGCCACTGCCAATTGTCGGTTTCGCCACCAAAGTTGCCGAGGCCGCCCGCCGGGGCATAGACCAGGCGGACGTCCTTGATCTCAAGCTGCTGCTGGAGGAAGTAGCGCTCGCCGCCGAAATAGCTGCGCACGTCGCAACGGCGGTTCGGCTGCTTTTCGCAGGTGGCGATCAGCGCCTTGCGGTTGGCATCCATCCGGTCATAGCGCTGACGACCGGTCATCTTGACGGTCACGCCCTTGAGCATGTCAGTCGTGACATTGCGCAGGGCCTCGATCACGAAGATGCGGGTGCCCGGTGCGGCTGGCACTTCGGCGCTCTTGTCCTTGGCCAGAAATCCGTCGGTCAGGTAATCCTGCCCCGGCTTCGAATTGTACTGGATCGATCCGTAGACGCAGTGGTGGTTGGTAACGACCAGGCCTTCGGGCGAGACGAACGAGGCCGAGCAACCGCCGAGCGAGACAATCGCATTCATCGGGGCCTTGCTCAGGTCAGCCAGCTGTTCCGGCGGCACCTGCGCCCCGGCTTCCTTCATCTTGGCGGCGACTTCGGCCATCTGGCTGGGCAGCCACATGCCTTCGTCAGCCAGAGCCGGTGCGGAAACAGCCAGCAGCGACGCGCCGGCAGCAAACAAACGAAACTTCATTCAGGCACTCCCCGAAGATTTGGCGCAGTCCGGAATCACCGGCCGCGAATGGGCGCGACAAAGCGCAACTTGGGTCCCGGCACAAGCTGGATCATGGAAGGGGGTGTCAGAGGGCCTGGTCAGCCTTCACGTCGGGCGTGGTATTGTCCATATCGCGCCACAGCAGCCAGCGGTTGCCGCGGCGCTGGTAGATCAGCATGGAACGCCCAGCGCTGTTGATCGCGGTTTTGTCGGGCAGCTGGGCAGTCATCCAATATTTGGCGACGAGGATCCCGACCTTGCCCTGGATCGAGATATGTTCCGGCTCAAACCGGAAGGTGACCTTTGCCCCCTGATCGCGGAACCGCCGCAGGTAGGCGATGATGGCATCCGCGCCCTTTGCCGCCGGGGCTTTATCCGTCATCAGCCAGGCATCGTCGGCATAGAGCTTGCGCATCGCAGCCCAATCACCGGCAGAATAGGCGGCATTCCAGATATCGCCCTGGGCTGCGATTTCGGCTTTTTGGTCACGGGCCAGTGCGGAACTGGGCATTAGCGCTAGCGCAGCAGCGAGCAGCAGGGATCGTACCATCGTAAAGGTCCTCCGGGGCAGAGGTCGCAGCATTGCAAATTTGTCCGGACAAATCCATAGTCCTCGGTAACGGGAGGAGCCGGCCATGCGTTACACCCTGATTGCCGCTGCGCTGTTGCTTGCTGCATCGCCGATCCGCGCAGACGATGCCCGGGCAATTATCAGCAAGGCTGCCGAAGTGGCCGGCGGCGAGGTCTGGCTCAGTCCGGCGACCCTGCGGCTGGAAGGGCATGCGGAATTCTATGCGCCGGACCAACCAGGGGTCGTTCGGCGGGCAGACAGCTATGTCATGTGGCGGGTGCTCGATCCCAATCGCACCGCGGCCCACGGCCCCGAAGGCAAAGTGCGGATTACGGCCAAATCCGGCAGCAAGCTGCTGTTTGAAGTTGGCTATGACGGCGAAACGACCTGGAACGACAAGGGCGTGGTGGCCAAGGCAGAAGCCGATGCCTATTGGGCGGCGAATTTCGGCTTTGGCATTATCCGCATGGCGCTGAAACAGGGGTTCAAGCTGGAGCGCGCGCCAGACCGCACTGTTGACGGGCATGCGCTCGACATGGTGCGGATTGTTGACCCCACCGGCCAGCCAACCCTGTTCGGCATCGACCGCACCAGCCGCTATATTCGCTACATGGGCTTTGCCACCCCGCGCGGCTGGCATGAACGGGTCTATGATGATTTTGTGTTGTTTCGGAACCCGCGCTGGTTGCAGGCCCGCAGCGTAACGCTGTTCTATAACGGGGTGCGGCAAAACACAGTTTACTGGGACAAGGCGGTGGTTGGGCAGCCGATTGACCCAATCATCTTCACCATGCCCGCCAGCTATGGAGCCAAACCATGACCGCCTGGATGATCGTTACCGCCCGCATTCATGATCGGGAGAAGTTTATCACCGGCTATGGACCGGCAGCGGCCAAACTGATCGGGCAGTTCGGCGGCAAATATGTCGTCCGGGCGCCAGGCGCGGAAATCCTTGAAGGTGAGGGCTGGGCCGGGGCTTCGGTGGTAATCTCGGAGTGGCCGGACAAGGCCGCCATTCTCGCCTTCTGGAACTCTCCGGAATATGCCGAGGTAAAGAAGTTGCGCGAAGGGCTGGCCGATGTTTCGATCATGGTGATCGAACAGCCCGGCTAGAGCAGCAGGACGGCAAAACCGAGTGCGGTAGCAAAGCTGGCCAGGGTGGCTGCAACCACCGGAATGGTGGCCCGCCAGCCCATGTCCAGCAGCAGGTCCATCCGGCTGCGCATGGCCGTCGCCGTGACGGCCAGCAGCAGCAGGCCCTTCGAAGCGATCAGGGCGTAGTGGCTGATGACCTGCGGCACGGCGATCACGCTGTTGAGCGCGACAGTGCCCAGGAAAGCGGTGATGAACCAGGGCAGGGCAAGGCGGCGCCACAGCGGCTGCGCCTCTCCCGCCGCCTCGCTGCCGCGCATCATGAAGCTGACCAGGACGACGATCGGCGCGAGCAGCGCAACGCGGGCCAGCTTGACGATCGTGGCATAGGATCCGGCCGCATCGGAGAAGGCGTAGCCGCCGCCAATGGCCTGGGCGACATCATGGATCGAAGCGCCGATCAGGAAGCCGGCCTGCTGGTCGGTCAGGTGCAGTTCCGCCGCCAGCACCGGATAGACCGACATGGCAAAAGCGCTGGCCAGGCTGATCCCGACCAGGGTCAGCGCAAACTGGGCCTGGCTGAGCCGTTCCTTGCCGATCACGCCATAGAGCGCGAGCGCGGCGCTGGCTCCGCAAATCGCCGTTGAGCCGCCAGCCAGCATCCCGGCATAGCGGGACTGGGTCGCCATGCGGGCACCAGCGATCCCGGCGGCAAAGGTGGTGGCCATAACCACCAGCAGCGCCAGGAACGGCGCCGCACCCAGCGCGGTGATTTGCTCAACCGTCACTTGCAGGCCCAGCACCACGATCCCCACCCGCAAGCAAGTCCGCGAGGCAAAGTCCAACCCGCGGTGCGAGCGCGGCTCGCGCGCGATAAAGTTGAGTGAGAGACCGATCAGCAGACCAAGCAGGATAATCGGAAAGCCGTAATGCTCGGAAAGCCAAGCTGCGGCTGCGGCCGCCACGCCACAGATCGCCAGGCCGGGGAACACGCTGTCTTTCTTGCTGGCGGCCTGGGCGGTCAGTTCCGCCAGGTGCAGTTCGCCATACAGATCGCCGCCGTGGGGGAGGGCATCCCAGTCGATCGCGGGGCGCTTGCCCACGTTTCTGTCCTGCGGTGTCATATTGACCTTCCCTTATCCCGCCGAAACGTTAGTCTGCAAGCAAGCAAAAGACAAAGTCTGGGGAAGAGCCATGGCCACCGGCGGCACCAATCAAACTGAATTGAGCCTGATCCGTTCGCGCAATCTGCTGATCACGCTGCTGTTTTTCGGCACGATCATCAACTATGTCGATCGGCAGGTCCTCTCGCTGCTCAAGCCGAGTATCGAGGCGGAATATGGCTGGGGCGATGCCGAATTCGCGCACTTCGCGTCGATGTCGCAGCTGGCGGCAGCCTCGGCGCTGATCTTCGTGGGCTATTTGCTGGACCGGTTCGGCGTGCGCCGCGCCTATGGCACCGCCGTTGGCCTGTGGAGCCTGGCGGGCATGGCCCATGCCTTTGCCACTACCGTTACCCAGTTTGTATCGGCCCGCGTCGCGCTGGTCGCGGCAGAGGCCATCAATACCCCCGCCGCGGTCAAGGCGGCGGCCGTGTTCCTGCCGCTGAAGCAACGCTCGATGGCGATGGGGATTGTTAATTCCGCGCCGAATCTGGGCAATATTATCGCGCCGCTGACCGTCATTCCTTTCGCCGCCCTGTTTGGGTGGCACGCCGCCTTTATTGTTACCGGCCTGATCGGCTTTGTCTGGCTGGCCTTCTGGATCGCCGGGACGCGCAAGTTGCAACCGGTGGCTGACACGCTGGTCGAAGCCGCCAAGCCCTCGTTCGGCGAGGCGCTGAAGGACAAGGTCACCTGGGCCATCGCCGGGGCCAAGGCGCTGACCGACATGTTCTGGTGGTTCTTCACCTTCTGGCTGCCTGACCTGTTTGTGAAGGTCTTCGGCCTGACGCAGAAGGAATTGATCGGGCCGACCGCGCTGGCCTTTACCCTGGCGGCGGTTGGTGCGCTTTCCGCCGGTGTGGTCTTTCCCCGGCTGCTGGCCCGCGGGATGAGCGTCAACCGTTCGCGCAAGACAGCACTGCTGCTCTATGCGTTGATCATCGTGCCGATCCCGCTGGCGCTGACCGCCAGCAGCCCGTGGACCGCTGCCGCGATCATCGGCATGGCCCTGTTCGCGCACCAGGGCTTCTCCACCAACATCTTCGGCTTTGCTGCCGACGCCGTCCCCAGCTCGCGCGTGGGTACGGTGATGGCGATTGGTGCCATCGCCGGCAACCTGGCCGGCTTCGGCATTCAGGAGACGACTGGCTGGCTGCTGACCAACGGTTATGGCTATACCCCGTTGTTCTATGGTGCGGCGGTTTCCTACCTGCTCGCGCTGGGCGTGATCCACTTCCTGGTGCCGCGGATTGTGGCCCATGATGAGGGGTGAGGGCGGCCAGCCGATCTATCTGAACGTTTGAGCGAAACCCCGCTCGGCCTGAGCCTGTCGAAGGCCCTGCGCGGCGCTTAACCGAGGGGGCTTCGACAAGTTCAGCCCGAGCGGTCAGAGGAGGTCCTGCCCGCCCTGGTCTGTGATCAAAAGAAAAGGCCCCCTGCCTTGCGGCAGGGGGCCTTTCTTTATGGCCGTATGGCCGGGCTGGATCAGAAGCTGAACCGGCCCGTCACACCCCAGTAACGGTCCGCATCGCGCGGGATCTGGTAGCGGTAGGAACCGCCAACACCGCCGTTGACGATCGCCGCCGGATAGGCCTTGTCGAACAGGTTGCGGACCACGAAGGTCAGCTTCCACTTGTCGTTCGGATCGACCAGGCCAACGTTGGCATTGACCAGGGCATAGGCCGGGATCGTGCCAAACTGGCGCTGCACGGCATCAGCCGCGAACAGCGAGAGCTGGCTGCTCTGGAAGTTCATCGAAGCGCCAAACGCAAGATTTGCGAAGGCACCGGTTTCGATGGTGTGATCCACGGCCATCGAACCCTTCCAGGTCGGGGCATAGCCCAGCTTGGTGCCAGCCGGGATCGCCGCGGTCGAACCGAGCGGCGCCTTGAAGTTCACCACGTGGGCATCGTTAACCGACAGACCACCGCTGATGTTGGTGTTCGGGCCAACGCGCCAGGCGAGATCCATTTCGATGCCCTTGGTCGAGACCGAACCGGCATTGGTGAAACGGGTCACAACCACGCCAGCCACCAGATCCGGGTTGTTGGCCTGGAAGTTGTTGTAGCGGGCATAGTAGGCGGCGATGTTGAAGGTCAGCGCGCCGTCAAGCAGCGTGTTCTTCAGGCCGGTCTCATAGGAGTTCGAGGTTTCCGGCTCGATCACGTTCGTGCCGGTACCCGTCAGATTGTAGAAGACGTTG
>JACCDJ010427556.1_pt1 | contig 13920 bp, 10 predicted proteins | sample 7444481 | NCBI WGS metagenome assembly JACCDJ01 (sample SAMN15323435, study PRJNA562643) | freshwater metagenome | isolation source: river surface water | place: USA:Blue River Watershed | collected 2017-08-15 | reverse complement strand
TGGCCGTGCCCATGGAAGCAGCAGGAGGCGGCATCATATTAACAGCCAGCCACAATCCGAAACAGTGGAATGCATTAAAATTACTGAACCAAAGAGGCGAATTCATCAGCGATGCTGATGGTAAGGAAGTTCTTAATTTAGCCGAGAACTCCGATTTTAACTTCAGTGAGGTAGATGACTTGGGCAAAGTCACAAACAACGACTCCTATTTACAAAAACACATTGATCATATCCTCAACTTGAAGCTGGTGGATGTGGCCGCAATCAAGGCAGCCAATTTTAAAGTAGTAGTTGACAGTGTGAACTCCTCTGGAGGTATTTTTGTTCCTGCACTGCTCAAAGCTTTGGGTGTAAATACCATTTATTCCATTTTTGATGAACCTAATGGGCATTTTCCACACAACCCTGAACCCCTGCCTGAGAATTTGGTCGCATTAGCTGATGAAGTAAAAGCAAAAAATGCTGATTTAGGTATTGCAGTCGATCCAGATGTAGACCGCTTGTGTTTTGTTTGTCAAGATGGCTCCATGTTTGGCGAAGAATATACCCTGGTTGCGGTAGCCGATTATGTATTGAAACATACGCCAGGCAATACGGTATCTAACCTCTCCTCTACCCGAGCATTGAGAGATGTAACCGAAGCCAGTGGAAATAAATATGAGGCAGCAGCCGTTGGTGAAGTAAATGTGGTGAACCTGATGAAGAGCAGCAATGCCGTTATTGGCGGGGAAGGAAATGGCGGAGTGATCTATCCTGCTTCACACTATGGCCGTGACGCCTTGGTGGGTATTGCTTTGTTTTTAAGCCATTTGGCTAAATCAGGAAAAGATATTTTAAGTCTTCGTCAATCGTATCCCAATTATTTCATCTCGAAAAATAAAATTGACCTTACACCCGAATTAAACATCGATGAAATACTCAGCCAGGTGGAGAAAAAGTACCAAAGCCAGCCTCATAGCACCATCGATGGACTGAAAATTGAGTTCGATAAACAATGGGTTCACTTACGTAAATCGAATACCGAGCCAATCATTCGAATTTATGCAGAAAGCAGCAGTTTAGCGGCAGCCGATCAACTGGCTGAACAAATTATTTCAGATATTAAAACAATTGCCAACCTCACATAATCAGCATGAGAGTTTATTTAGACAATGCGGCAACCACCCCTCTTGATAAAGCAGTATTGAAAGAGATGTATGCGGTGATGGACTCGCAGTTTGGAAATCCATCATCCATTCATGCTCATGGAAGAGAAGTAAGGTCGATTGTAGAAAAAGCAAGAAAAACGATTGCTTCTCTGCTCAAAACCTCTCCTGCAGAGATATTTTTCACTTCAGGAGGCACTGAAGCCGATAACACTGCCATCCGTTGTGGTATCATCGATCACGGTATTAAACACGCCATCACCTCTAAAATTGAGCACCATGCGGTCTTGCACACACTGGAGGTAATGGCTGAGCAAGGTTTAATCAAATTGAGCTTCGTGGACATCGATGAAAAAGGAAATATTGATTTCGGCCATTTAGAGAGCTTGTTGAAAACCAACGAACGCAGTTTTGTTTCGCTCATGCATGCCAATAATGAAATCGGTACGCTAACCGATATTGAACGTGTGGGAAATCTCTGCGAACAATATGATGCACTTTTTCATTGCGATACTGTTCAAACAGTTGGCCATTACGAGCATGATCTGAGTAAGTTGAAAGTTCATTTCATGGTGGCAGCTGCTCATAAATTACATGGGCCGAAAGGTGCCGGTTTCCTCTACATCAATCACAAGGTAAAGATCAAACCCTTCATTTATGGAGGAGCACAAGAGAGAAATATGCGTGGTGGAACCGAAAATGTATACGGCATTGTGGGCTTAGCCAAAGCAATGGACTTGGCTTATGAAGAGATGGAAGCTCATCGTAAACACATTCAATCTCTCAAAGACTACATGATTGCTGAATTAAAAAAGCAGATTCCAGGAGTTAAATTCCATGGAGAAATTGAGGCGGATAAGAGTCTCTACACCGTCTTGAATGTATCCTTCCCAGAAATGGAAATGGCAGAAATGTTGTTGTTTAATTTAGATATCGCCGGCATATCTGCTTCTGGTGGCAGTGCCTGCAGCTCAGGAACCAATATTGGATCTCATGTATTAAGAGGTATTGGATCTGATGCCAACAGACCTGCGGTACGGTTTTCTTTCAGCAAACTGAATACTTTAGCCGAAATCGATTTCGTAATAGAACAGTTAAAAAAGATTTTTGCTCCAAAAAATTAAGCGAAACCATCTCGATTTTGCGTTAAAACATTAAATTTAAGCAAACATCGTTATGAAAAATGCCATCTTCTTATTGTGTTTCTTATGCAGCTCCTTTTTGGTGATGGGGCAAAGAGTGGGTTTGGTTTTAAGCGGTGGTGGAGCAAAAGGCCTGGCGCATATCGGCGTACTCAAGGCCCTGGAAGAAAATCACATTCCGATAGACTATGTAACCGGTACTTCCATGGGTGGAATTGTTGGGGGAATGTATGCTGCAGGTTACACCCCTTCTGCCATCGAGTACATTGCTTTGAGCAATGATTTTCAAAATTGGGTGAATGGCCGTTCAGACAAACAATATCAATATTATTTCAGCAAAAAACCAGATAATCCATCAGTTCTAAAAGCAAAACTGGAGATCGATACAGGCTTCAACGCCAGTTTACGTTCGAACCTGATCAATGACATCCCGCTAAATTTTGCCATGCTCGAATTATTAGCCCAAGCTTCGGCAAACGCCAAAAATAATTTCGACAGCCTTTTCGTGCCCTACCGATGCATGGTATCAGACATATTTTTAAAGAAGGCAATTCCAGTTAAAAATGGGAGTTTAGTGGAAGCCATCAGGGGAACGATGGCTGTTCCTTTGGTTTACAGGCCGGTTAAAGTTATTGATAGATATGTTTTTGATGGGGGTATTTACAATAATTTCCCGATCGATGTGATGCAGCAAGACTTCAATCCCGATTACATTATTGGAGTGAATGTATCCTCAAAAAAGTATAATGAGTATCCGAAAGGTCAGGAGGAAAAACTTGCAAACAGTTTTTTAATGTACATGTTTCTATCCAATCCCGATTCTACCGGGATGGGCCCGCATTCGGCTTATATACAACCGGATATTTCCAATCACAATTCAACCAATTTTAGTTCGGTTCAGGAGCTAATCCAATTAGGTTATGATGCAGCCATGGCTCAAATGCCAAAAATATTAAAGGAGATTGGCAGGCGTAACCTTCCGGAAGAGGTAAAAGCCCGCCGTAAAGCATTCAATTCAAAAAATCCTGATTTAGTTTTCGAGAATGTACATATCAAGGGAGCAAATAGCCGACAACAATCTTACATTGAACGAGTTTTAGGTGCTAATGGGGATAAATTAGATCTATTTAAAATTAAAGCTGCTTTTACTAAACTGGTGGCCGACGAGAATTTTGAAACTGTTTATCCAAGACTCAGTTACCAAGACTCACTCAATACCTTCGATTTTGACCTGGAAGTTAAAACACAGAAAAACTTTAAAGTCGATTTTGGTGGAAGCCTATCGGCCAGGCCTATCAGTAATGCTTTTTTGGGTCTCCAGTACAGCATCTTAGATAAAAATGCCTATACATTCGGGGCTAACTTTTATTCTGGCCGATTTTATGAATCGATCCAAACCACAGCTAGGATGGATATTCCCAACAAGAAACCCCTGTTTTTGGAAGCTGATTTCACTTATAATTACTGGAATTATTTGAGCACCAGCACCATCATAGTTGACAAGATAGAACCTACTTTTTTAGAACAATCAGACAGGTTATTATCCTTGAAAGTTGGAACACCAGTAGGTAAAAACGGCAAATTAGAACTCCAAACTGCTTTTATCAATTTTGAGGATCAATTCAGTCCAAATGATAAATATGTGTCTGGAGATATTTTCGACAAAAATTATTTCAATGGCTTTAGCAACTCACTGAGCCTTTATATCCAAACGCTCAATAGAAAGCAGTATGCCAGCAAGGGTTTATATTTTCACGTTTCTTTAGGCCAATTTACGGGCGAAGAACATTATAAGCCTGGAAATGTCTTACGTAATGAACCAATCTATCCAAGTCTAAAGTCAATGGAGGAAAGTAGAAACTGGCTCAGATTTAAGTCGACTATTGAACATTATCCAATATCCGGTAAAAGATACTCTTTAGGATACCTGGCTGAAACGGTTGTAAGCAACAGGCCCTTATTTAGTACCTATAAATCTACTTTGCTCACGGCTCCGGCATTTTACCCATTACAAGATTCAAAATCAATTTTCCTGACGAATTTCAGAGCTAATACCTACCTGGCTTTAGGTTTGAAAAATGTCGTCAATTTGAAGAAAAACATCGATTTCAGATTAGAAACATTTTTGTTTCAAGCCTATCGAAATTTTGAATTGCTCAGCTATCAGGATGTGGAATTAGGCCCGCGTTTTCCTAAAGCGAATTATGCTGCAAGTGCCGGTTTGGTTTATCAGAGTCCGTTGGGACCAATCAATTTGAGTCTAAATCATTACAATCAGCATCAAAGACCTTGGGGATTGATGTTTCACGCTGGATTTTTACTCTACAACAAACGAGCTTTCGACTGATCTAGAATGGCATCCCGATGCCAAAATTGTACTGAACAAAGCGGTAAACATCGGGGAAATTGGTGCCGGCATAGCTTTGTTTAAACGATTTGTTGAACAAGTTTTTGATCACCCATTGATCGCCATTGTCGAATTGGGGATCTCTGATTTTAAGTGCTGCATCTAATCGGAAAATGAAATAGTCCATATCAAAACGTAAGCCTGCTCCCGCTCCAATTGCAATTTGTTTAAAGAATTTATCTGGTTTAAACTCACCTTTTGGGTTATCTGCAAAAGGTTTGATACGCCAGATATTACCCATATCTGTAAATGCGGCCCCTTTAAGTTTTGCTCCAAATAAATTATCTAAAATTTTGAATCGATATTCCAAGTTCGCTTCTAGCTTAATCTCTCCCAATTGATCCAGATTTCTGAGATTTTTACGAATTTCTTCGGGAATATCTGCCCGGTTGTAATTACCCGGACCAAGCGTCCTGGCTTGCCATGCCCGGATGCCGTTCGTTCCGCCGGCAAAGAAATTCTTTTCAATTGGCAAAGCCTCACTGTTGCCATAAGGAACTCCAATTCCGGGATTGAGTCTTAAAACGAGCTGACGGTCTCCTCCAAAATGCCTGTACCATCTTAAATCTAATTCTGTTTTAGCATATTGTAAGTACTCCAAACCGAATATGGTTCTATTACCATCAATTATTTTAAGATTCAGGGTCTTACTCAATAGCCCAAGCGAATTTCCGCTCAAATCGGCAAAAGCTCGGAAGTAGAAAAAATCATCAAGACTGTTTAAACGAATATTATTGTAGGTGAAAGAGTACTGGCTGCCAAAATTCACAAACTGACGGTCGTTGGTCTGCACGTACAAGAAATAGCCGTTGTCTTCTAAATATTTTTTAAATGCTGGATCGAGCTGACCCTTCCTGTATTCTAAACTGATGGGCGTAAAACTGTGCTTTTTATAACGTGTTTCCATCCAGTCGTAAGTGATGGAATTGATATAAGCCCTGTTTTTAAAGGCATCCTTTTGCCTGAAATACTGAAAACTACTCGAAATGGTGGTATGCGGAATGCCGTTTCTCCCGGATACCGAATTGGCAAATGGAACTAAAATACGGGGGAAAATAAGATTGGCGCCAATCTCAAAATCGCGGTTAAATGCCCTGTCTGCCGACTGACTCACAGATTTTGAATCGAAAAGTGCACCATAGCGAACCTTCAGATCTAATTGCTCTGCCCCGCCAAAAACATTCCGGTTGGTATAGGTGTTTGCAAGGTTAAAACCGTTTCTAGCCGAATTGAAAGTATATTCGCCCTCAATTCGGTTACTCATTTTTTTAAGTGGAGTGAGATCCAATACTGGTCTTAATACAGCTGAGCTATCGCTCTGCTTTTCATAAGTTATCTTCACGTTCCGGAAAACATTCAACTCATAAAGACGGTCGTAGCTCAAATTTTCCATCTCTACATTATAGCGATCACCTTTTTTCAAGAAAATATACTTGGCAATCGGTTTAAGTCTGAATCGGCCAGAATAATCCTTCAGGTAATATTGACCTGCATGGACACTGCTATCGGGACTGATGTTTGTTGTCATACCCGCACTGTTCCTGATGGTGATATTTGTTTGATCGAGGGTAAAAACCTGATGTTTCTCTTTAGCAAGCGGATTTATCAAAAACATTTTGAGGTCAGCGGCATTGGCCGTATTGATATTGGTATCCACTTCAAACCTGACGTACTGCCTTAAAAATTCATAATATCCATTCTTTTTCATCAGCTGATACACCAATTCCCGCTCGGTAGCTAATGAATCGGCATCGTAACGCATTCCCGAATGCAAACGAGTAAAACTTGGTTTATTGACCTCATAAAGCCATGCAGCTGCACTATCCGGAATAAGGTACTGAATATCTCTCAGCCTAAACTCAGGTCCGGCATTGGCAATAAATTTGACCTTCGCCTTTTGATCCTTCACTTCGATCTCACTCTTCACTTGGGCCTTCAAGAAACCTTTTGTAGCTAAAAATTTCTGTATTTCGAGCCTGGAGATTTCTACAAGCGAGCTATCCAAGATGGCAGGCGCCTGACCCAATTTTTTAATTTTGTCTTTACGATATTTCCCTTTTTTGGTGTTCACCAAGTTGTAAAGCATTAAGTTAAGGGCAGAAGCGGGTCTTAGGTCACGTTGAACATAATCGCCTGCTTGTTCTTTAAAACGGGAGTCGAAATTTTCTAAATCCACCTTCTTAACCAATACTTGTTCCTTTTCCAGATAGCGGGTAGAAGAGCATCCGGAAACTAAAAAGAGTCCAAAAAGCAGTATTATTGTAAAAATATATTTGCAGTTTGCCATTATGCTTTCAAAATCACAGATCAGTTTTCTAACATCTTTACAACTGAAAAAACAGCGTAAAGAACAGGGGCTTTTTCTCGTTGAAGGCTTTAAATCTGTTGCCGAATTTCTCCAATCTGACTATCAGATTGAAACCATTTACCATACACCCGCTATTCTTTCAAAATTGGACAAAATCTCCGGGAATATAAAGCTCGAAGAAGTTAAACCTGAAGAATTATCGAAAATTAGCAGCCTAAATACCCCTCAAGACCTATTGGCTGTCGTTCGTATACCCGAGCAACAAAAATTAGACCCAAAAAGATTAAAAGGCAACTTTAGTTTAATGTTAGATGGCATACAAGACCCCGGCAATATGGGTACCATCATTCGTACTGCAGACTGGTTTGGCATGAAATACCTGATTTGCACTTTGGATACGGTAGAAGCATACAATCCAAAAGTGGTACAAGCCAGTATGGGATCCTTAGCTAGGGTCAAAGTAGTTTATACAGATTTGCTCCCATTCTTGGCAGAAAATCATATGGCAACTTATGCCACCGCTTTGAACGGGAAGTCAATTTATGAGACCAATTTTGGCGAAGAGGGGATTCTTATTTTGGGAAATGAAGGCAACGGAATCAGGCCTGAAATTTTAGAAAAGTGTGCCCATCACATCACCATTCCACGTTTCGGACATTCAGAATCTCTCAATGTTGCAGTAAGTGCCGGAATTTGTTGTTCAGAAATAAGAAGAAAAGCCCTTAACTTTAGTTGATAGAAATAATATTTTACTATTTTTGCAAGCCTTAAAACAAGGGTCGGATGGCCGAGTGGCTAGGCAGAGGTCTGCAAAACCTTTTACAGCGGTTCGAATCCGCTTCCGACCTCCAGTAAAAAACTTTAAAAACTAAAACAATGGGAGTAACTCGCTTAAAAAGAAAAGACAGAAGAAACAAAACAGTTTCTCGCTTAGAAGTTCAATTCTTAAAACTGGCTCACAATATTGAAACCGGTAGCCGTTCTAAAGAGAAAGCCAGCAGCCAGGTTGCAAAAAACAATGCTGTTTTGGCTCAGATTGCAGCTAAAGCCAAGTAATTGAAATATATTGGAATTTGCAGGGTTCGAAATCTGTAATTCTATTTTTTCCCGGTTGAGCAATTAACCGGGTTTTTTTATGCTTAATTGCTAAGAATTTTTTGGTTGATGGCCTTGACCAGCCCAGGTCCTTCATATATAAAGCCTGTATATAGCTGTACCAAACTAGCACCAGCCTGCAATTTCTCCAGAGCATCGGCAGGCGAATGAATCCCTCCCACTCCAATGATCGGGAAAGCGCCTTTGGATTTATGGTGCAGATAAGCGATCACTTCTGTAGAACGTTTGCTCAAAGGTTTTCCACTTAAGCCGCCTGCCTCATTTCTAAGATTTTCTGCTGAAGATAAGCCTTCACGACTCAGCGTGGTATTGGTAGCAATCACTCCGGCAATTTTTGTTTCCTGAACAATCTCCACGATATCATCCAGCTGCGACTGACTCAAATCGGGGGCAATTTTTAATAGAATTGGCTTTGGTGCACTCTTCTGGTTATTTTTTGCCTGCAATTCATGCAACAGGGCCGTCAATGGTGCTTTTTCCTGTAGCTCCCGCAAACCCGGGGTATTGGGGGAACTCACATTCACCACGAAATAATCCACTACCTCAAATAAGCGCTCAAAGCAGATCAGGTAATCTTTAACAGCATCTTCGTTCGGTGTGTTTTTGTTTTTACCAATGTTTCCACCAATGATCAGGCCATCGCGTTTGAGCTGTTTCAAACGACTGGCCGCCACATCCACTCCCTGGTTATTGAATCCCATTCGGTTAATTAGACCTTCATCCGCCGGCAGGCGAAACATTCGAGGCTTATCGTTGCCTGGTTGCGGCAGCGGAGTTACGGTACCAATCTCGATGAAGCCAAAACCCAAAGCAGCAAATTCTTCAACATACTGGGCATTTTTATCGAAACCTGCAGCCAAGCCAACCGGATTTTTAAACTTCAATCCGAAAACCTCCCTTTCCAATTCAGGATGCTCCAGGCGACAAACACCCTGAACAGAGTTCCTGAGAATTGAAAAACGCAAGAAACGTTTCAACATACCAGTGACCACATGGTGAATTTTTTCCGGATCAAATTGGAAAAGAAGTAAACGCAAAATGGAATACATGGAGTAAAAATAGCTGATTTAGTGAACTTACGGTAAAAATATAATTTCAAACTATACGTTTTAACTAAAAATATATAAATACAATAAGATGCGACAATCCATGTTGCCTATAAACCGCATTCTTACACTGACCTTTTGTCTTTTGTTCAGTTTACGCGGAATCGATACTAAGGCTCAGAATTGGGATATTAAATTACTTGACCAACTCAATCAGCCGCCAGAGAACGATCCTGATCTGGGTTTAAAGTTCATCACTGACAATGCATGTATTGTCGATATAGCTACCCCTACAAGTATTATATTAATAGGTTTAATTAAAAAAGATCAAAACTTGACTAATCAAGGCTTGGTTATTGGAACGGCTTACCTAGGAACAGCCTTATTAACCACGGCAATGAAAAATATAATCAAAAGGCCCCGACCGTTTGAAACCTATCCGGATATCATCTATCCAAAAAGTGATGCCGGTGGATATTCATTCCCTTCCGGACATACCTCTACAGCCTTTTCAACAGCAACCTCATTAAGCCTTGCCTTCCGAAAATGGTATGTGGTAGTTCCATCATTTGCCTATGCGGGTACGGTTGCATACACCAGGATGGATCTTGGCTTTCACTACCCAAGTGATGTTTTAGGGGGCGCTTTACTTGGATCTGGTACGGCATACCTAAGTTGGAAAATTAACAATGCCTTACATCATAAGCAAAAATCGGGGAAAAGGCTGTAATTACGACGTTTTTTGTACTTTTGCGGCTTCATGATCGCAATTAACAACCTCACTTTTGAAATTGGTGCCCGAGCACTGTACGACGATGCCAATTGGCACATCAAGCCGGGCGATAAAACGGGCCTAATCGGTGCCAACGGAACCGGTAAAACTACTTTGCTCAAGCTCATTGTAGGCGAATATACCCCAACCAGCGGCACCATTTCTATGGCCAAGGACCTGAAGATGGGTTACCTCAACCAGGACCTGCTTTCTTCGCAAGCCGATAATACCATTCTGCATGTGGCCATGGAAGCATTTGAACGCCAGAACCAATTGCATGACGAAATTGAAAATTTGTTAAAGAAGCTGGAGACGGATTATTCTGAAGACCTCCTCCACAAACTCAGCGATAAACAACACGAATTTGAAGCCTTAGGTGGTTATCAAATTGAATACCGTGCCCACGAGATTCTTGCCGGTTTGGGGTTCAGTGATGCTGACACCAAGCGTCGACTGTCTGAATTTTCAGGAGGATGGCGCATGCGGGTGATCCTGGCCAAGATCTTATTACAAAACCCAGATATTTTGTTGCTCGATGAGCCAACCAACCACCTCGATTTACCTTCCATAAAATGGTTGGAAACCTACCTGCAGGCATTTGAAGGGGCAATTGTAATTGTATCTCACGACCGTTACTTCCTGGATCGGGTGGTGAACCGAATTGTAGAATCACGCAAGGGAAAACTGACTCCCTACGCAGGTAATTACAGCTTTTATTTAGAAGAAAAAGGCTTAAGAGAAGAGATACAAAGCAATCAGTTTAAAAACCAGCAGGCTAAAATCCGCCAGGAAGAAAGATTAATTGAACGTTTCCGTGCCAAGGCGAGTAAGGCAAAAATGGCCCAATCTCGGATCAAAGCTTTGGAGCGGATGGAAAGAGTGGACGATGTGGATGACGACAATCCAACGGTAAATTTCAGCTTTAAGTTCAGCAAACAATCGGGGCGCCATGTGGTACGCATGGAGCACATTAATAAATCATATCCGAGCTTGCCTATTCTGAATAATGCCTTTGGGACTATTGAAAAGGGTGATAAAATTGCACTCATCGGGGCCAATGGACGTGGTAAATCTACCCTCTTAAGAATTGTAGCCGGAACGGATAAACAGTTTGAAGGGCTCTGCGAAAGCGGACATAATGTGACCCAAACCTTTTTTGCCCAGCATCAGCTGGAAGCCCTCCACATGGATAACACGATTTTGAACGAGCTTCAGAACTTCGCCCCAAAACATACCGAAACTGAATTAAGATCTATTTTGGGATGTTTTCTCTTCACCGGAGATGATGTATTTAAGAAGATCAAAGTATTATCAGGAGGAGAGAAATCGCGGGTGGCACTGGCAAAAGCTTTAACGGCCGATGCCAATTTCCTGATCCTGGACGAACCGACCAATCACCTCGACATCCAATCGGTAAACATCCTTATTCAGGCTTTAAAGCAATACGAAGGGACATTTATTGTGGTTTCCCACGACCGCTACCTACTGGATAATGTAGCCAACAAGATCTGGTTCATTGAAGATCAGGAGATTAAGGAATATCCGGGTACTTATGCCGAATACGAAGAATGGAACAGCAAAAGAGTGACTGGCGCAAAAACTGCTGCTCCTGCTCCAAAGAAAGAAGAGAAAAAGGAAACTTCGTACAAGAGCGAAAGCCCTGATAAAAACAAGGAATTAAAAAAGCTGAACCAGCAATTACAAAACCTCGAAGCAGAAGTAGCCGAATTGGAAAATGAGGTGAAATTGGCAGAAGAAGCACTCGGTAAATCTGAAATTTATGCCGACTCGGCGAAACTTTCTGCAGCAAATAGCCGTTATGAGGAATTAAAAGCTAATTTGCAGTACAAACATCAACTATGGGAAGAATTGGCCGGAAAAATCATGGAAATGGAATCTTGATCAGCTTTACAGGATGTTTGATCCTATTATTTGCTGGTTTGCCCTATACGTTCGCACAACGCAAACAAAAGCAATTAAATGCTTCGGCTCCATTACAGGAGTTAAAATACAGTAACCACGTTTACCTGCCCGAAATAAAAACGGTTGAATTCTATAACCGTAAAAAAGAACAGTCGTTTCCGGTTTACACATTGGGCAGCAATGAAGAGCTCCTGCTCAGTTTCGATGACCTGCGCCCGGGATTCCGGAACTTATTTTATTCGGTTGAACACTGCGATGCAGACTGGAACAGCAGCCGCCTCTCTCCCATTGAATACCTGGAAAGCTTCCCAGAAGAACGCATCAACGATTACCGCAGTTCTTTTAATACGCTCCAAAAATTCACTCATTACGAAATCACGCTGCCCAACCTCAGTATCAAACCCAAAATTGCGGGCAATTACCTGCTGAAAGTTTATGAAGATGCAGATCAAAGAAAACTACTGCTCACCCGCCGCTTTTATGTATTAAGGCCACAACTCAATATTGGTGCCGAAATCATCCGCTCCAATCAGCTGGACCGTAGAAACGAATACCAGAAATTGAATTTTGTGGTCTATACCGCTAATTTAACCGTTCAGAACCCCTATCTGGATATCAAAACAAGGGTTTTTCAAAACCGACGTGACGACATCACCCAAAGTGTGGAGCGACCGAGCTTTATTAGGTCCGACCAATTGGTTTATAATGACATCCATACTTTAGATTTTGAAGGCATAAATGAGTTCAGACGATTTGACATCCGCAGCTTTCGCTATCAATCAGAACGTATTGGTTCAATTAAACGCGATAGTATCAATCAGGTGTTTTTAAGCAATGAGTCCTCTAATAATAGAAGCGCTTATGCATTTAGTTTTGATGAAAATGGCGCCTTTTTCATCCGCAGCCAGGAAGGAAGTAATAGTAGAACCGAAGGCGATTATGCCTGGATAAATTTCCGCTTAAGTAGCCCTCAACCCGCCGAAAACGGAGCTGTCTATGTTTTAGGAGCCTTCAATGATTTCCAATTGCGTGAGGAAAACAAACTGACCTATTCAGAAAGTTCCAAACGTTTTGAAGGCAAAGCTTTTTTAAAACAAGGAATCTACGATTATCAATATATATGGGTTGATAAGAATGGCAAAAGAGATTACTCCCGATTTGAAGGGAATCATTTTGAAACTGAAAATGATTATCAAATCTTGATTTATTATCGTAAACCAGGTGCACGCTGGGATGAGCTGGTAGGTTTCAATCAGATTAATTCAGTAAACCGTTAGCGTTTAGTTGCCCTCAACATTTCCCGTTTTCCGGGGGCACCGGGTGCTTTTTCAATACTGAAGCCCAAAGATTTCATGCTTCGTTTCAAATTACCTGTAATGGCATAGGTGACAAACACCCCACCGGGTTTCAGGTAGCGACATACCCTTTCTAAAGCCTCGGTAGTCCACATTTCGGGTTGGTGGATGGCTGCAAAAGCATCGAAATAGATGATATCAAACTGATCTTGGGTTATAAAATCAGCTAATTTAGATTGATCAATGGATAGACGACAATTTGCGTTCAATTCCACCCGTTGATTTAAAGCATTCGGATAGACCGCTAAAAAACGCTCCCAAAGTTCGTTATTCAGGTAGTTTTGATAACCCGTTTCAGAAACTAAAGCTCTATCCAATGGGAAAGCTTCTATACCCAAATAATCTAGATTGATGTGATTCTGAGTGCAATAATCAGCACTCAATAGGAAATTTAGCCCCGTCCCAAATCCAACTTCTAAAACAGAAACCTGCCTGGAAGAATTCATCTGTAAAAAATGAACCAGACCAGACTGCAAAAAAACATGTTTACTTTCATTAAAAGCGCCATGTTTAGAATGATAGTGTTCTCCTATTGCTGGATTGAAAAGTGTTCGGGATCCATCCCCGGTTATGACCCAATTATTTTCCATTGATGCGTAAATATACGCCAATCTCTAACTAAGCTAAATTAGAATTAAGTCATTTGTGATCTCCAGATATCGAATAAACAAAGATTTTACTTAAAATCGGGTTTAATGATGAACAT
>JACCDJ010173288.1_pt1 | contig 13920 bp, 14 predicted proteins | sample 7444481 | NCBI WGS metagenome assembly JACCDJ01 (sample SAMN15323435, study PRJNA562643) | freshwater metagenome | isolation source: river surface water | place: USA:Blue River Watershed | collected 2017-08-15 | reverse complement strand
GCTATCATCGGAGCGGCGGTATACATTCCGTTTTTAGGTTCGACGCATCTGTTCGATTGGGATGAGGTGAACTTTGCGGAATCGGCGCGGGAGATGATTGTGACGGGGGATTTTTTAAGCGTCCAAATCAATTTCCAGCCCTTCTGGGAGAAACCGCCCTTGTTTTTGTGGTTGCAGGCCTTGAGTTTCATGGCATTCGATTCTTTTTCGGGACAATCCGATATTTCCATGGAGTTTGCCGCCCGTTTTCCGAACGCGATTATTGGCATATTGACGCTGTGGACTCTGTATGCGATTGGTAAAAAACAGTGGAGTGCGAATTTTGGAAATCTTTGGGCCTTCTCCTATTTAGTAGCCGTCACACCGCACTTGTATGCCAGTTCGGGGATCATTGATCCGCTATTTAATCTGTTGATTTTTCTAGGAGTCTATTTCTTCTCTGAGTTTTTTAAAGATTCGACAAGGTACAAACATGTTATTTTTGCCGGAATTGCCATTGGTTTAGCCTTGTTAACGAAGGGGCCGGCGGCTCTTTTACTGTGGGCGTTGACTTTATTATTTGTGGGAATTCTTTTCCACTCGAGAGTCACTGGAAGACTTTTCACGGCAGCGGTTGTGGCAGGATTAATCTCTGTTTTGTTCTTCGTGGCTTGGTATGGTTTAATCGCTTATAAGTTTGGCTGGCAAATTATTGAGGACTTCTTTACCTATCAGGTGCGCTTGATGACGACGGGTGATGCCGGACATGGTCAGCCTTTTTATTACCATTTTGTTGTCTTGTTAATTGGCTGTTTTCCGGTGTCGATTTGGGCGGGGGCAAGATTGTTCAGGCTTAAAAAAGAAGAGCATGATTTCTCGAACTGGATGAAGGTCTTGTTTTGGGTGGTCTTGATTCTATTTAGTATCGTGAAGACGAAGATTGTGCATTATTCTTCGATGTGTTGGATCCCGTTGACTTATTTCTCGGCGGTCGTGTTGCAGGAATGGCAGTGCGGTGAATTTAAGTTTAATTGGAAATATGTAACGGCTATCGGTTTTGTGGGCTTGCTTCTAGCCGCTGTTTTAACGGCGGTTCCGTTAATAGGCCAAAATGCGGGCATCATCGCACCTTACATTAAGGACGTATTTGTTCAGGGTAATTTGCAGGCGCCTGTGTATTGGGCTGGATGGGAGTTTTTAATCGGAGTGGCCTTTGCCTTGGCCGTGATCTATTACCTATTTACGAAGAAGTTACATACCTTATTTGCTGCATCGCTCCTCACCATTATGGCCTATATGGCGATCGTGGTGCCTAAAATTGAGGGATATACGCAAGCGACGGTGATTGATTTTTATATCGCGAAAGTAGGCCAAAAAGTCTATATCGAGCCGGTCGGATTCAAATCCTATGCGCAGCTCTTGTATTTTCAAAAGCCCGCAGGAAGTCCCGCGGGCGATGTATTACTGGCTGCCAAAAAGCTGGATAGACCAGCCTATTTTATTATGAAAGCTGATGCGGAGGACAAGTTCAAATACCATCCGAACTTGATTTTCCAAAAAGAAGAGAATGGATTTCTCTTCTACAAGCACCGTTAAACTCCTGGGAAGAAGAATGCACCTTCAATAGCGGCATTCTCATCTGAATCAGATCCGTGAATGGCATTTGCCTCGAGTGATTTGGCAAACTGTTTCCGAATAGTACCTTCTGCGGCATCAGCTGGATTCGTGGAACCGATGAACGTACGGAAATCCGCTACTGCATTTTCTTTTTCCAAAATCATTGGGATAATCTCGCTTTTCGACATGTAGTCGCACAAACTTTGGAAAAAAGGACGCTCGCTATGAACCGCGTAAAACTGACCTGCCATTTCTGGGCTCATTTTCAGTTTTGTCATGGCAATAATTTTATAGCCAGCTTTTTCAATTTGTTGAATGATGGGACCTGTGTGACCGTCTGCGACTGCATCCGGCTTAATCATCGTGAAAGTTCTATTTGTTGACATGGGTATAATTTTCAACAAATTTATCTCTAACTTTGCGTTTGCCCAAATTTATTTCCGGCACATCCCTTTTTATGACCTCCATCTCAGCCTTAAAATCTCTCTTAATTCCCGGTACAAAAGCCGTCATTACCGCTCATTATAATCCGGATTCGGATGCGATCGGTTCAACGCTAGCTTTTCAGGGTTATTTAGCGAAAAAGGGGATTCATGCCACCGTGGCGGTTCCTTCTGCGGTCGCTGGTAATTTGAAATGGATGCCAGGTGCGGAGGATATTTTAGCGTATGATGAGCTAGTTCACAAGCTGCAAATCGATACCCTGGTTGAGGAAGCTGATTTTATTTTCTGCTTAGATTTTTCTGGTATTCAGCGCTTACACAACATGGCCCCCATCGTACGAAAGTCGCGGGCAAAAAAGGTGGTGATTGATCACCATTTAGATCCGGAGGACTTTGGCGATTATTATTACCATCGTACAATAGCCGCTTCTACCTGTGAATTAATCTACGATTTAATTCTAGAATGGGGCGATCAGGATTTGTTAGATGCATCAATCGGTGCGTGTCTTTATTCTGGGATAATGACCGATACGGGTTCTTTTCGCCATCCTAATACGACGGCCCATGTGCATACCGTTGTTGCGGCTTTAATTGATTTAGGGGTGAATACAAACGAGGTGCATCGCAAAGTCTTTGATTCCTCCAGTATCGATCGGTTGAAGTTTATCGGTCATGTGTTAGGCCAAAGAATGGAATACCTTCCTGACTACCATTTAGCCTTTATGTGGATTACAGCAGAGGATTTAACAAAATTTAATTCTCAAGCAGGAGACACAGAAGGTATCGTAAATTATGGATTGCAAATTACCGGATGTGTCTGGTCTATTCTGATGATTGAGCGTCCTGATGGCGTAAAGCTATCTTTTAGATCCATCGAGCCTTTTGCAGTCAATGAATTTGCGGCCACTTATTTTGAAGGTGGTGGACATAAAAATGCGTCCGGAGGACGTTTTTCTGGTGGAACTTTAGCGGATGCAAAGAAAAAACTAATGGAAGTGTTACCTTTGTATCTTTCTGAAATAAATCGAGTTAAAAATTTATAAAAACGAAATCATGCGTAAACAACTAGCAGTAATCTTAGTAGCGGCAATGGCACTAGCATCGTGTAACAATGTCGAATTAGTAGACGGAGTAAAAATTCAAAAACACGAGCACGATGACGCGGCTCCTAAATTAAAAGAAGGCGATATCATTACGTTTGATTTAGTGATCAAAAATGACGCGGATTCTACGATTAAGGATTCCCGTAAAGAAGGAAAACCATTACAAGATTTAGTCCCTCCAGCTCCTGCTGCAGGTTCTTTTAAAGGATCTTTTGAGAATGGCCTTCGTTTATTGTCAGTAGGCGATAGCGCAACGATTTTCGTTCCGGTGGATAGCTTATTTAAGGATGCAAACCAACCTGTGCCTCCATTCTTAAAGCGTGGTACGGATGTTCGATTCATTGTAAAAATTAAGAAATCTCAATCTCGGGCTGAGTTCGAAAAAGAGATGACTAAATTATCTGCTGAGCAAACAGGAAAAGACACCAAATTAATTGAAGCTTACGTAGCAAACTCGGGTAAAAAGTTTACAAAAACTTCGACAGGTCTTTACGCTTCTATTTCAAACCCAGGTACTGGCGAAGGCCCTCAAATGGGAGAATCATGGGAAGTAAACTACATCGGAACTTTCCTTGACGGAAAAGAATTTGATAAAGGTGCAGGTGTTGCGATGCCTCCAGTAGGTCAATTAGTGCCAGGCTTCAATGAAGCATTAATGTTATTAAAAAAGGGGGGTAAAGGTACTTTTGTGATTCCATCAGCGTTAGGCTATGGCGCACAAGGAGCTGCTCCTCGTATCCCTGCAAATGCTATTTTAGTATTTGAATTAGAAGTATTGTCTAAGAAATAATTGAATGAAAGTTTTCGGATTCCTTTTTATTGCCTTTTTTACGTTTTCTTGTCTGTCTGATATCGCTTTAGAGGACGATGTGAAAGCGAAAGAAAACAAAACACAGATTTTAGCCTATTTTGCTAGTCAAAATCAAACTCCATCCGCTTTATCTGATGGGAGCTATTATTTTGTGACTAAATCGAATCCATCGGGAGAATTAGCGACGAAAGGCGATTCGCTGTACATACATTATGAGTTTTCGAACCTGGCGACGGGTAAGGTGCTTGATAGTACAAATCGAGCGACTAATTCTCCTTATTTTTTACGTTATGGTTTTGGAACCCCTGTATTTGCGACCTTGATGACCGCATTGCGAGAAGGAGAACAAGCCACGATGGTGATTCCAGGTACTGCTCAAGCCTTCCCTGACCTTCCAGCCTACATGCCCATGAAAGTGAGGATTAAGTCGTATGTGGTCCGTACACAAGAAGATATGATTCGCGAATTTATCTCGCGTAATGGATATACAGTAACGGATTCACAAACGGATGGTCTTCGCTATATTCGTTTGAAAGCAGGTACAGGAGATATTCCAGCTCAAGGTAAGATCGTTAAAATCAAATATACAGGTCGTTTTTTAAGTTCCAAAGCCTTTGATGGTAACATGGCTCGCACCGACAGTTTAAGTGTGACCATAGGTGGTACGCAAACCGTACCGGGTTTCCAAATGGGTATTGAAAAAATGCGTTTAGGAGAGAAGGCGGTCATTGTTTTCCCTTCAGCCTTAGGTTATGGAGTGAATGGAAATTCAACTATTCCAGGTTATACACCCTTAAGTTTCGAGATTTACGTTGCAAAAATTGAGTAGTATGTTGAAGTATGTAGTTTTATTCTTCGCTTTTGCGATTGGCATCACAAGTTGTTCAGTAGAAAATCCTGTCGAACAGGAAGTCGCTAAAAATGATGTAGATATTCAAAATTATTTAAAGCAACGTAACCTTTCCTATACAAAAACAGTGGATGGAATGTATTATTCCATTACCCCTTCAGGAGCCACAACTGCTCCTGCCGCTACCGATTTAGTTACCTTGCATTATAAGCTAACTCTATTAGACGGAACTTTCGTGGATTCTACTTCTAAAGTGGCTAATCAATCGAAATCAATCATTTTCGGAGTATCCCAAAGCATGTTTACATTACCTGTTTCAATCATGAAGGCAGGAGATAAAGGCACTTTTTTATTGCCCTCCTCTCTAGCTTTTGGAGGTAATACATTCGGTAATGTTCCTGCTTACGCAGTAATCAAAGCTGAAATTGAAGTGATTTCGATAAAGAATCAAGCAGATCAAATTACTGCCATGCAAAATACCTATGGATTCACGGCTCCAGAGAAAACTAGCTCTGGTTTAGTTTTCCAAAAAACACTAGAGAATCCGACGGGCACTGCGGTCGTGAAAGGTCAGTCTGTCAAGGTGAATTACTTAGGACGCTTAGGCTATGGATACATTCAAACTGATGCGTCGAGTAAAGTCATTTATGATTCTAAATTTGGCGCAGGTACCTTGACCTTCTCGGCTGGGGCCGGACAATTAGTCGCTGGATTTGAGGAGACCGTGCTAAAAATGAAAGTGGGTGAAAAAGCCAAAGCCATTTTGCCTTATTCCATTGCTTACGGCACAACGGGTAATTCAACTATTCCGGGTTATTCGCCATTGTACTTCGAAATCGAGGTAGTTTCAGCTCAATAATGCATCCGGTTCTGTATTTAGCAACCCAAAACAAGCATAAAGTCGAGGAGCTAAGCTCCTTATTGCAAGACCATTTTACGGTTCGTGATTTAAGCACCCTTAACTTAGTGGAGGAAATTCCAGAGACAGGATCTACCCTAGCAGAGAATTCCCTACAGAAAGCACGATATATAGCGGAAAAATTTCAGGTTACTTGCCTAGCCGATGACTCAGGATTAGAGGTGGAGATTCTGCATGGGGCTCCTGGCGTATATTCAGCTCGCTATGCAGGAGAACCTAAAAATGATCAAGCTAATCTTGAATTGTTATTGCAAAACCTGCGAGGAGTAGAAAATCGGAATGCTCGTTTTGTGACCGTTTTAACTTACCACCATGAGGGAATTTACCATCAATTTGAGGGCGAAATAAGGGGAGAAATTGTGGAGGCTCCGAGAGGTAATCAAGGTTTTGGATATGATCCTGTTTTTCAGCCAGAAAAGGAGTTGAGAACCTTTGCGGAAATGTCTTTAAATGAAAAGAATCAAATCGCCCACCGGGCGCGTGCTTTGGAGAAATTCAAAAACTTCTTAGACGAAACACAGAAATGTGCCGACGAATAGTATAAAATTCGTTTAGCTTGCTATTTTTGTAACGTTTGCAAAATATTAACCCTTACATGAAATTCAAATTCAGCATTTTGCTGGCTTTATCCTTGTCCTTCGCTGTATTGCCTGTTTTTGGTCAATATGTGATCAAGGGACGTATTACCGATGCGAAAAATGGGGATCCAATTCCATTTGCCTCGGTAGGATTCGTGGGGGTCAGTCAAGGAACTACCACAAATTTTCAAGGGGAATTTACGTTAAATTCGAAGTATACAGCCGATAGCCTTTTCGCCTCATTTGTGGGGTATAAAAAGCGGGTGAAGAAAATAACCAGAGCCGCTAAGTGGCAGGAGGTTGATTTTCAATTAGATCCTACTGGTCGAGAAATGGCCGAAGTAATTGTTTATTCAGGCGAAAATCCAGCTTTCAAGATCCTTAGGGGTATTATACGTAATCGGGAGAAGAATGATCGTTCTAAATTGAGTGCCTACGAATATGATTCGTATGCAAAGATGGAACTGGATGTAGATAACATCTCCGAGAAGTTCAAAGAGAGAAAAGTGATGAAGGACATTGCTCAGGCGATTAAAAAGTTTGAGAAAATAGCGGGTGAAGATGGTAAATTAGTCATCCCGACTTATATATCTGAATCTGTAGGTAAATTCTATTATTTAGAGAATCCGCAGCGAAAGAAGGAGGCAATATATAAGACAAATATCAAAGGGGTAGGGGTAAAAGATGGTTCTTTAATTTCCCAATTAGTGGGAGGAAATTTAGTGGCTAATTATAATTTTTACCAAAATTTCGTCGGATTCTTTGGCAAAGATTTTGTGAGTCCAATCGGTGAAAATTGGAAAGGAAATTATAGCTACTTTCTGGGTGATACCGTCAATGTGGATGGTCATGTTTGTTATCAATTGGATTTTGATCCAAAGAATCCAATGGATTTAGTCTTCAAAGGCCAAATGTGGATTGATACCACCTCCTTCGCCTTAGTTCAAATAGATGCATCGGTTGATAAAGGAGCGAATTTGAATTTTATTGACAAGATTAAGATCTCACAAGAATTAGAACAAACAAGTTCTGGTGCCTGGTTACCCGCTCGAACTCGATTCCTGATTGATTTAGAAGAAATTACGAAAGGTAGCGCCGGTATGTTGTTGAAGATGTACATCTCTAACAAAGATTTTGTGGTGAATAAACCTCATGAGGTGGGATTCTATGATTTAGTGACAGAAGTCGCCGAGGATGCGATGCAGCCTAATCCGGAGTTTTGGAAAAATGCGCGACACGAGCCACTCAGTACGCAAGATTTAATGGCTTATGCACTGATCGATTCCGTCCAAAACCTTCCCGTAGTTCGTACTTACGTGGAGATTGCAGAGATCGTTTTGAGTGGATACAAGAAGTTTAATGATATCGAGGTAGGCCCCTATGTTTCTAGTTTTGCCATCAATAAAATTGAAGGCGCGCGCTTTAGACTTGGATTTAGGACGAATGCAAATTTCGATAAGCATTGGATTTTACGGGGAAATGTGGGATTCGGCACGAAAGATTTAATCCCGAAATATGCCTTCGAGGTAAATTACCTCTTCTCTAAGAAAAAGTGGACTGTCGCTGGATTAAAACATTCCTATGATATCGAAAGGGTAGGTTTAACGCCTGAGCTCATTGGGGATAATAAATTGTTTTACTCTTTTACCCGCTGGGGAGCGTTTTCTGGCGCATTTTTCAGACGGGAATCAGAAGCCTTTTTCTCTTCAGAAGTCATGAAAGGCCTGACGGTTTCGACCTCCCTAAATACGCGGTCCTTTGATCCTTTATTCCGTTTTCAGTATCGTTTGAACCCTGAATTAGGGAGTGCATCTCCTGTGCAAGACTATTATCAAGAAACCTTTGCGACAGTAGAATTGCGTTTTGCGAAAAACGAGACATTCATCATGAATGGGAATGAGCGTATTACCCTAGCGACGAAGCGAATTCCGGTGGTTACGATTAAGTACCAGCATGGATTTAAAGGCTTTTTGGGAGGCGATTTTAAATACGATCGATTTACGTTGAAAGCTTATCAGACATTTCGCTTAGGGACCTTAGGCCGCTCAGATTATACCTTCACGGCGGGGTATACCCCTTCGAATCTTCCAGCCCCATTATTGTTTCCTCATTTAGGAAATGAAACCTTCTTTTTTGTCCGCTCGGCATATTCCACGATGAGTTATTTTGAATTTGTGAGTGATCGCTATGCCTCAATTCAATACAACCATAATTTCGATGGATTACTCTTTAATCGCATTCCACTTATCAAGAAATTGAAGTGGAGATTGATCACCTCAGCTAATGTTTTGATGGGCAGTCAACGTGAAGCGAATCATGATATTATGCGCGATGTGAATAGCCCTTTGCGCTCTAAATTCTTAGCTCAGTATGCCTTTGATTCCTTAGATCCTAACAAGCCATTTGCAGAGGTGGGCTATGGAATCGATAATATTTTCAAGATTTTACGGGTGCAAGCATTTCATCGATTGACCTATTTGGATCATGGTAACCCCCAAAAATTCAGGCTAATGGCCTCCGTCAATTTCTCTTTTTAGAACATTATAAAGACGAAAATTTAAACATTTCAAGAATATTTTTAATGTGTTTGATTTCGTAAGCTATGCGACCTATATTTACGAGGTTGCAATCCAAAATATATGCTTTTAGTACTTGTAGGGCTCTGTTTATTAAGTTACTTGTTAGGATCAATTCCGACAGCAATTTGGTATGGAGATCGTTACCACGGAATCGACATACGTCTACATGGTAGCGGAAATGCAGGTGCGACGAATACCTTCCGAGTACTAGGAAAAAAAGCAGGTTCTATCGTTTTATTTGTGGATGCATTAAAAGGATTTACGGCGGCTAGCCTTGCGACCGTTTTGTATGTCTTTGGTTTAGTGGATTGGCAAACTTGTGTCACCCTGAAGATTTTATTCGGTTTTTTAGCCATTATTGGCCACCTACTTCCCATCTTTTGTGATTTTAAAGGAGGAAAAGGAGTTGCTACAACATTAGGTATGGTCATAGCGCTTCATCCCCAGGCGGCTTTAGTCAGTAGTTTGGTTTTTCTACTTGTTTTTGCCTTTTCTCATTATGTTTCATTAGGTTCCATGGTGACCTCATTGGTATTTCCACTTTTACTTCAGTTCGGAGTATTTGGGAAGGAATTGCCTATTTTGATTTATTTTGGATTCATCATTTCTTTTTTAGTGATATTTACGCACCGTAAAAATATCGGTCGAATCATTTCAGGAACGGAAAATCGGATGTATCTTATTCCTCGAAAAGGCAGATTATAGCCTTTAAATTTTCATTTACTATGCAATCAACACACGAATTTATCGCCTCCCAAAAGGATCGATTTTTAGCGGAGCTATTAGACTTATTACGAATTCCCTCTATTTCAGCAGATCCGGCCTATTCGGGGGATGTGCGTAAGGCTGCAGAGTGGATAGCGGAGAACCTTCGAAATGCAGGGGCTGATCACGTGAGATTAGAAGAAACACCTGGCTATCCGATTGTCTATGGGGAGAAAATGGTAGATCCCGCTGCTCCCACAGTTTTGGTTTATGGCCACTATGATGTGCAGCCGGCGGACCCCTTGGAACTTTGGGATAATCCTCCCTTCGAACCGGTGATTAAAGACGAAGTGATTTATGCCCGTGGTGCTTGTGACGATAAGGGTCAAGTTTTCATGCATGTGAAGGCATTTGAGGCGATGTGTGCCACCGGTAATTTAGCCTGCAATGTGAAGTTTATGATCGAGGGTGAAGAGGAAGTAGGTTCTGATAATCTAGGAAACTTTGTGGCGGCGAATAAAGAATTGCTAAAAGCGGATGTAATATTAATCTCTGATACCGCGATTATAGCGAATGATATTCCATCGATTGATGTCGGTTTGCGTGGTTTGAGCTACATGGAAGTGGAAGTGCAAGGGCCTAATCGCGATTTACACTCAGGTGTTTATGGTGGTGCGGTGGCGAATCCGATTAATATTTTATGCCAAATGATCTCCTCCATGCACGATGAGTTCAATCACATTACGATTCCTGGATTTTACGATGGAGTGATGGAAGTGAGTGCGGCGGATAGAGCAGCGATGGCTCAGACGCCTTTTGATTTAGAAGCTTACCAAAAAGATTTAGGCATCGAAACCGTTTACGGGGAGAAAGGCTTCACTACCTTAGAACGAGCGTCTATTCGCCCTACTTTGGATGTCAATGGAATTTGGGGCGGTTATACAGGAGAAGGAGCCAAAACGGTTTTGCCTTCTAAAGCCTTTGCTAAAATTTCGATGCGTCTGGTGCCTAACCAGTCCTCTGCACAGATTACCCAGTTGTTTACGGACCATTTTAAATCCATTGCGCCTAAAGGTGTGAAGGTAAAAGTGACGGCTCATCACGGTGGAGAGGGTTATTTAATGCCGACAGACAGTATTGCTTTTCAAGCAGCATCGGATGCGATGACCACGACATTTGGGAAAGAACCCGTCCCTACGCGCGGAGGTGGAAGTATCCCTATTGTGGCCTTATTCGAGAAAGAATTGGGCATTAAGTCAATTTTGATGGGTTTTGGACTAGATTCTGATGCCATTCACTCGCCTAATGAGCATTATGGCTTATTTAATTTTTACAAAGGGATAGAAACGATTCCTCATTTCTTCCAAAACTTCGCAGAATTATCGAAATAAAATGGCAGAAAACTTAAGTGCTTTAGCGACGGAATCGTCCTCGACCTACCAAGATCTAGAAAAGCAGACGGTCGACACCATCTTGCGCCAAATTAACGCGGAAGACAAATCGGTGCCTTTAGCGGTGGAAAAAGTCATTCCCGCCATCGAGCCTCTAGTACATGAAATCGTGAAGCGCATGAAGCAAGGCGGTCGCTTATTTTACATCGGTGCTGGAACTTCCGGACGTTTAGGCGTTGTCGATGCATCAGAATGCCCACCTACCTATGGCGTGCCCCATGACTGGGTAATCGGTCTAATTGCGGGAGGAGATTCAGCGATTCGAAAAGCAGTGGAGAATGCGGAGGATGATGAAAAACAAGCTTGGATCGACATGGAGGCCTATGGTATTGATTCTTTAGATACCGTTATCGGGATTGCGGCATCAGGTCGCACGCCTTATGTTGTAGGAGGATTGCGAGATGCAAATGCTCGAGGAATTCTTACAGGTTGCATTGTTTGTAACGCTGGAAGTGTGGTGGCTGCAGAGGCAAAATACCCGATTGAAGTGATCGTAGGTCCAGAATATGTGACGGGAAGCACCCGCATGAAATCAGGAACTGCCCAAAAGCTTGTTCTTAATATGCTTTCCACTGCTGTCATGATTCAACTAGGACGTGTGAGGGGAAATAAAATGGTAGACATGCAGCTGAGCAATCACAAATTAGTGTTACGCGCCATTCGCATGGTGCGAGAAGCGACAGGGGTGAGTGATGAGGTCGCTGCGGAACTTTTGGAAAAACACGGTAGTGTGCGAAATGCAGTCGATGCAATTCAAGCAAAATAAATTGGGATAATAACGCTTTAATCCCTTTATTTGTAACATAATTAATCAAATACCTCGTATGAAAAACATATCTAAACTAATTTTAACGTTCGTTTTCGGAACAATGGCTTTCGGTTTTCAAGCAAAAGCGGAAGACTTTCCAGCAGACATCAAGCCTCTAATGACTAAATATACTTGTTTCGCATGCCACAAAGTGGATGCTCGTTTAGTAGGCCCAGCTTACAAAGATGTAGCTAAGAAGAAGTATTCAGTAGATAAAATTGTTGCTTTAATCGCAAAGCCACAGCCATCTAACTGGCCTGGTTACCCTCCAATGGCTCCAATGACTAACGTGCCTAAAGAGGATGCCGTGAAATTAGCTAAGTACATTAACTCGTTGAAATAATTTATCTGATTGCATAAAAAAGCCTTCGAAGGAATTCGAAGGCTTTTTTGTTTTATAACTTTTTCAACATCCAAATGTCGCAGCCATCATGACCGCTATTGCCTAAGGGTCCATCGAGCGATTTGAAACCGACTTTTTCGTAAATCGAAACGGCTTTTGTTAGTTCAGGCATAGATTCTAAATACACTTGAGTATAACCATGTGATTTTGCCCAGTTCATCGATTTTTCCATCAATTGCTTGCCAAGACCTAGGCCTCTGGCTTCTTTGGCCACATACAATTTCACCAGTTCGCAAGTGCCCTCCGGTAAATTATCAGTCGGGAATACACCACAACCACCCACCAATGACTGGTCAATAGTCGCTACAAAATAATAGGATCCAGGAGTTCTAAATAGCTCATACAAAGCATCCGTGGTCGGATCAAAATAGACCGTCCCCGGTTTGTTTGCCCCAAATTCCGTCAGTGCCGCCCGAATGACCTTCGCCAATTCTACGTTATCACCTGGTTCAATGGGCCGAATTTGCATGTGCTTATTTCGCTGCTTTTTTCGCAGCAGGCTTTTTGCTTGCTTTTTCAGCTTTCTCCGCCTTAGCTGCTGCTGGGAATAATTCTGGTGTGTTTGCTACCAAAATTAAATACCAGCTTAAGATTTTTTTGATATCTGATGCAAAAACGCGATCCGTATCGTAATTAGGAACCACAGTTGCTAGGGTGCTAAATAACTCAGCATCGCTTGCTTTCTTCGCCTCGATAGGTAGAACGCCATTGAATTTAGCATGGATTTGTAAGAATAAGTCTGCTAAAGGTAAAGTGCTATCTTGGTGATCATCTAAGTACAAAGAGATGTCTTTTAAAACTGAAATACGTGTTTGACCACCTACTACTGATTTTTGTTTCGCAGCGTCCAAAGTCTCCACAATCACTCCCGTGCGCGTAGGCTTTAACACTTTGTACAATCCACTTTTTCCCGAGATATGGGCAACTTCATTCAATAAATCCATGTTTTTTCGCTTGTTATGGGGGCAAAATTAGTATTATTTCCCTATTCTGTAAGGAGATGTCTGAATTAATTCATCGATGGACTTTAAAATATCCTCCCGTCCCACGTGCTTCTCCGCCGACGTAATAAACAAAGGTGGCAACTCATCCCACATCTCTAATAAGAAATTCTTGTATAGCTCCACACTCTCATTGATTTGCTTTTGGGATAATTTATCCGACTTCGTAAAGACGATATAGAACGGAATTTCATCCTCGACCATCCGACTCATAAACTCGATATCTACCGCTTGCGGCTTCAAACGAATATCCACAAGCACAAATAAACACGTTAAATTCTCTCGATGAATCAAATAATCAAAGATCATCTTTTCAAATTCCTTCCGCTTCTCCTTACTGACTTTGGCAAAACCATAACCAGGTAAATCCACTAAAAACCACTTCTCATCAATAATAAAGTGATTAATCAACTGCGTTTTTCCCGGAGTCTGCGACGTTTTCGCCAAACCCTTGTGAAAGGTCAAGGAATTAATCAAAGACGATTTCCCCACATTCGAACGGCCAATAAAGGCAAATTCTGGGTACTTCGCCGGCGGGCAATTCTTAAAATCGGTGTTACTGGTAACAAATTTAGCGTTAATCTGAGCCATAGGGCGGGTGATGATGAGAGACAAAGGTAAGGAAAATAGTGGGCAGTAAACAGTAATCAGTAGTCAGTATCCAGTAATCAGT
>JACCDJ010112556.1_pt1 | contig 13926 bp, 12 predicted proteins | sample 7444481 | NCBI WGS metagenome assembly JACCDJ01 (sample SAMN15323435, study PRJNA562643) | freshwater metagenome | isolation source: river surface water | place: USA:Blue River Watershed | collected 2017-08-15 | reverse complement strand
GAACACACTATGTTGCTCAAGAAGTAACATTAAGCAAAGATGGTACAACTGGAGAAATCCACGTTCGTCATCGTGCGCACGTTCAAGAAGGAAAATTATTCTATAAAGGAAAATTAGTAGCTGAGAAAGCACCTTTAAAAGCTTAATTTATCATTCAGTGAACATTGGTATTGATATGATGGGTGGTGATTTTGCACCACTAGAAGCTGTCAAAGGCGTCCAACAATATCTATCCAATCATCAACAAAATTTATTTTGCATAGGTGATGCAACCCAGTTGGAAGTTCTCTTTCAGCAACATGGGATTGCTTCACCTTTTTTGCATATAATAGATGCACCAGAAGTCATTGGATACCATGAACATCCTACTAAGGCTTTAAAAGAAAAACCCAACTCTTCTATCGCAATTGGATTTAGCTATTTAGCAGAAGGCAAAATTGATGCTTTTCTAAGTGCCGGAAATACAGGTGCCATGTTGGTTGGCGCCATGTTTAGCATCAAACCAATTAAAGGCGTTTTAAGGCCTACTATTGCAACGCTTTTGCCAAAATTAAATGGAAAAACAGGTATCCTTGTTGATGTTGGTTTGAATGCAGATTGCAAACCAGAACAACTGAATCAATTTGCTATTTTGGGCAATCTATACACAAAACATATTCTTAATATTGAAGCGCCTACAGTTGGTTTATTGAATGTAGGAGAAGAAGAAGGCAAAGGCAATTTATTAGCACAAGCCACTTACCCACTTTTAAAAGAAAATACACATATTCATTTCATAGGCAATGTTGAAGGTCGTGATGTTTTTAATGACAAAGCCGATGTCATTGTATGTGATGGATTTACTGGCAATGTGATCTTAAAAACTGCAGAAGCCATGTATGAAGCTGCTGCACATCAGGGTCTAGAAAAGGACGCCTTTTTTGGACGTTTCCACTTCGAAAATTATGGCGGCACGCCTGTCTTAGGCGTGAACAAGCCCGTGATTATTGGCCATGGTATTAGCAACGCAAAAGCATTTTCAAATATGATTGCTTTGGCTGAAAAAATGATTGATACCAAATTCTGCGAAATCATTACAAGCAATTTTGCTAACATCCAATAGTATTAGGTTTTTTTAACTTAATTTCACCCTCAATAAAAGCAACACATTTTATGTGGTTAAATAACGTTTTAGAAACCATTGGCAATACGCCAATCATTCGATTAAATAAAGTCAGCGTTGATATTCCAGGAACCATCTTGGCAAAAGTGGACTATTTTAATCCAGGTAATTCTATCAAAGACCGTATGGCTTTGAAGATGGTGGAAGTAGCCGAAGCAGAGGGAAAATTAAAACCAGGTGGTACCATTATAGAATGCACTAGTGGAAATACTGGTATGGGCCTCGCTTTAGCTGCAGTCGTAAAAGGATATAAATGCATCTTTACTACAACGGATAAGCAAAGTAAGGAGAAGATGGATATTTTAAGAGCAGTTGGTGCAGAAGTGATCGTCTGCCCTACCAATGTTGAACCAGAAGATCCTGCGAGTTATTATTCGGTAGCAAGAAAATTAGCAGGAGAAATACCTAACTCCTTTTTCTTTAACCAATATGATAATTTGGCTAATAGACAAGCACATTATGAAACAACGGGGCCAGAAATTTGGCGTCAAACCGAAGGTAAAATTACCCACTTAGTTTGTACTGCAGGTACAGGTGGGACCATTACTGGAACAGCAAGATATTTAAAAGAACAAAATCCATCTATTCAGGTTTGGGCCATTGATCCAATAGGCTCTTTATTGACCCATTATTTTCAAACAGGTGAAGTAGATATGTCCTATGTGCACCCATATATTGCCGAAGGTTTTGGTGAAGATTTTGTTCCACAGAATTATGATATGTCTGTCATTGACCATTTTGAACAAGTGGCAGATAAAGAAGGCGCTTTAATGACAAGAAGACTTGCCAAAGAAGAAGGCTTATTCTGTGGATATAGCGCAGGAAGTTGTTTTCAAGGGCTTTTACAATTAAAAGATAAGCTGAAACCAAGCGATGTGGTTGTTTGCATCTTTCATGATCACGGAAGCAGGTATGTAGGTAAAGTTTACAATGATGACTGGATGAAATCTAAAGGATTTATTGACTGATTTAAGCAGGATTTTAAGGTCTAGCTAACATCCGTTTGGTGCTTAAATTGTATATTTGTTACTCAATAATTAAACAATGAATAAGTACAGATCAGGCGTTTTATACGGTAAGGAATTAGAAGCATTATACAACGATGCTAAAGCAAACAATTTTGCCATCCCAGCAGTCAATACGACTGGAACAGATACGATCAATGCAGCGATTGAAACAGCAGCAAAAGTGAAGTCTCCAATTATTATTCAGTTTTCAAATGGTGGTGCACAGTTTATTGCTGGTAAAGGCATGCCAAATGATCATTTACAAGCAAATATTCAGGGTGCCATTGCAGGTGCTTTACATGTACACCAGGTTGCTAAATTTTATGATGTGCCTGTTGTTTTACATACTGACCACGCATCCAAAAAATGGTTACCATGGATCAGTGCTTTAATTGACGAGAGTGAAAAATACCACAAATTACATGGACAACCTTTGTTCAGTTCTCATATGTTAGATTTATCTGAAGAACCAATCGAAGAGAATATCCAAACCTCTGTAGAATTCTTTAAACGTATGGCGCCATTAGGTATGGGTATTGAAATTGAATTAGGTGTAACAGGTGGTGAGGAAGATGGCGTTGATAATAGCGGCATTGAAAATGATAAATTATATACACAACCTGAACACGTTGCATACGCTTATACTGAATTAGGAAAAGTGGGTAATTTATTTACCGTTGCTGCTGCATTTGGGAATGTACACGGTGTTTATAGTCCTGGTAATGTAGAATTGAAACCAGAAATTTTACACAATAGTCAGTTACATATCGAAAAGACTTTAGGCACAGCACCAAAACCAGTTTATTTTGTTTTCCATGGTGGATCTGGATCTCCTCAAAATCAAATTAGAGAAGCGATTGGATATGGTGCAATCAAAATGAATTTAGACACCGACTTACAATGGGCTTTCTGGGAAGGTGTATTGGGCTACTACAAAAAGAATGAAGCTTATCTTCAAACTCAATTGGGTAATCCAGAGGGCGCAGATAAGCCAAATAAAAAATATTATGACCCTAGAGTTTGGTTAAGAAAAGGCGAAGAGTCTTTTATCAAACGTTTAGAGCAATCATTTGACGACTTAAATTGTATCAACAGAAACGCTTAAATTAGTCCCCTATGCGTGAAAAAGAAGAAGATATTGAAGTCAACCTAACTGGAGAAGAATTAAATCATTCTGATGCAGCTGATAAATCTAGATGGTTTAAAAGAATCCGTAAAGGAATTAGTACTTCAACAGCAGATAAGAAAGAAACACCAGAAGGTTTATGGACGAAGTGTCCAACATGTAATCATATTTGTACTAGTTCTGAATTAAAAGAAAATTTGTACATCTGTGACAAGTGTAATTACCACCACCGTATTGGTAGTGATGAATATTTTGCCATCTTATTTGATGACCAAGAATTTACAGTACTTTTTGATGAGATCAAAAGTAAGGACGCACTTAATTTTACCGATCTAAAGAATTACCAAAAACGTTTAGATGAAATTCATTCTAAAACAGATTTAAAAGATTCTATGCGTGTTGGTGTTGGAAAAATGAATGGCGAAGGTTATGTGGTTGCATGTATGGATTTTGAATTCATTGGTGGATCATTAGGAAGTGTGATGGGAGAAAAATTCAGCCGTGCTGTAGACTATTGTATTCAACATAAACTACCCTTTTTAGTCATTAGTAAAAGTGGTGGCGCACGTATGATGGAAAGTGCATTCAGTTTGATGCAGTTGGCTAAAACAAGTGGTAAACTATCTCAATTAAGTGATGCCAAACTACCATTCATCTCCTTATTAACAGACCCTACATTTGGTGGTATTTCTGCCAGCTTTGGAATGTTAGGCGATCTTAATATTGCAGAACCAGGTGCTTTGATTGGTTTTGCTGGTCCTAGAGTCATTAAAGAAACCATCAAGAAAGATTTACCTCCTGGTTTCCAACGTTCTGAATTCTTATTAGAACATGGATTCCTTGATTTTATAGTGGACAGAAAAGAACTGAAGCAAAAATTGTCCGAAGTGGCTTTTATGTTCAGAAGTTAATGCCAAAAAGAAATCAATTTTAAATAGTACTTTTGTATCCCGGTGTAGCACATCGGGATATTTTTTATGGCGAAAGCACCCAAGTCAATAGAATTAAACAATAGGCAAGCCTATTTCAACTACCAGATAGAAGATAAATATGTGGCAGGCATTGTATTGATGGGAACCGAAGTTAAATCGATTCGTGCTGGCAAAGTGAGTTTCAATGATTCCTTCTGCTTTTTTGATAAAGGAGAATTATGGGTAAGATCTTTGTTTATTAATGCTTATTCTCATGGCAATAAGAATAACCACATAGAAGTACATGATCGTAAATTGTTATTGACAGCAAGAGAATTAAAAAAGATAGAAGCGAAAACCAAAGAAAAAGGGTTTACCATTGTGCCATTGCGCATTTTTTTTAACGATAAGCATTTTGCTAAAATGGAGATTGGCATTGGCCGCGGTAAGAAAGAATACGACAAACGCGAAACCATCAAGAACCGCGACATCGACAAAGACATCAAGCGCATCCTCGCTAAATAAACATTTATATTATTAAATTAGAATAAATACCTATCCCTAGGCTCTCGCTCGCTAGAGAATTTACGGGCTTCCATCAGACGCTTGTTCGCGTCTTCTCGATCGCTACGGAATAGTATTTATTCTAATTACTCAAATATACTTTCCGGTGTCTTCTTTCTTGAATGCTATCTGCTCTTTTAAAGATGCAGCATCTGGACGATGTGTTGTTGCGAATGCAGCTATGAGTAAAACAATCAGAATGAAAAAAGCGCCTAATACTTCTTTAGGCTCCAACCAATACCCTATTATTTGATTGATTTTTGCATGTTGAGGCGCACTTAATTCATACCTGATTTCAATTCTAGAACCGATTTTTGATTGATAAATTGATGGATCTAATAACACTTGATATTGCTTCCCTGCTTCATGAAATACCGCTTGCACCTTTCCATTTTTTGTTTCAATTAAGGCAGGCGTGGTCACACTATCAAAATAATCAGGTGTTCTACTAAAAGGCAAGTAGCAAATAAAGCAAGCAATGAATAATATGAGGACTGATTTGATCAACTTTGGTTTATTAAAATACTTTGGTTCATTAAAATTAAAAAAGCGCCCCCGAAATTGCTAACGAGAACGCTTAAAGCTATATGATTTGCATTGCTGCAACATTAAATTATGCTGATAAGCTCCTGAAATCCACAGGAACTAATTTACTTACTCCAGGCTCTTGCATGGTCACACCATAGATCACATCCACTGCACTCATTGTTTGCTTATTATGCGTGACAATAATGAACTGTGATTTATCAGAAAACTTCTGAATCATTTGTGTGAATTTACCAACATTGGCATCATCCAATGGCGCATCCACCTCATCCAAAATACAGAATGGTGCTGGCTTAATTAAGTAAATCGCAAACAACATCGCCGTTGCGGTCAATGTACGCTCTCCTCCACTCAACTGTGTGATAGAGGATGGACGCTTACCTTTAGGTTTCGCCACAATCTCTACTGCAGTTTCTGAGAGGTTCGTTGGATCTACTAATATTAAGTCACATGAATCTTCCTCGGTAAACAAGGCTTTGAAAACTCTTTGGAAGTTCTCTCTAGCTGTATTGTAGGTTTCTAAGAAGGCTTGATTGGCTGTCGCTTCTACTTCTTGTATGGTCAATAACAAACTTTCCTTCGCGGTAACTAAGTCATTCTTTTGTTCTAAGATAAAATCATAACGTTTTTTCATTTCGGTGTAAGCTTCAATCGCTGTTGGATTCACTTCACCCATATTCTCTAAACGCTTCTTCATTTTTTCAACATCTTGCTGAAGTTCTTCCAATGTTGCTTCAGTTTGTCTTCCAAGATCTAAAATCTCTTCTAATTCCACCTTAAACTCCACGCTTAATCTTTCCTTCGTTCCAGCCAATTGTAGTTTTAAGTTGTTTAATTTGTCCTTGATCTCATTGATCAACTGATCCATTATTTCCTTAGACTTCACTTGAAGTCTTAAACTACTTTCTTTTTCTTGCAGGGCAGTTCTTAAAGTATAGTATGCTTGATCTGCCTCGTTTAATTTAAGTTCTTCTGCTTCCTTGTTTCTTAATAATTCAACCAACGCGGTCTCAATTGTTGCTAATTCATTATTACTCTCCACAATTGCTGTAGAAGCTTCTGTCAATTGAACAGTATTGGAATGTATTTGTGCATGCAAGTCATTCAATTGATTGTCCTTGAAAATCACTTCCTGTTGTAAAGCCTCGATTTTGCTTTGTTGCTTTGTCAACTGTAAATTCATTTCATTGAATTCTCCAGATGCTAAATGGTATGCTTGCTCTGCTGCTTGGTAAGCTAATTCGATATCTCCTAATTGCGCCTGAGTTGTTTGCAATGCAACATTCAATTCTGTCAATTGTGTTCTTGTGTCACCAATTAAAGCATGTTCTTGCTCAATTTTTTCTGCTAATTCTGCCAACTTAGCCACTGCAGCCACTTGTGCAGATTGTAAGTTTTCTAATCTATTCTTATTTGCAAAGACATCGTTGATTAAACGATTGACATTTTGTTCTGTCGTTCTTATTTCTTGTTCTTTCAATAATTCATTGTACTGTAAAACCGAATCGTGCTTCACTTGAATTTGAGATTTTAATTCATTCACCACAGTTTCTTGTGATTGAATGTCCTCCAATAATTTTTCTAAGTTCTTTGCACGTCCTATTTTCTTTCCTTCAAATAATCCAACACTTCCACCTGTTAATGTATACTTCCCTCTTACAAATTTTCCTGTTTTCTCTAAAATCATGCCTGATGTACTTGCTTCTAATGCAGCATCGTTTTCGGCAATAAATACATTCCCTAATAAATGATTGGCTAAAGCAGCATATTTTGGATCAATCTCAATCACAGATAATGCAGCAATCGTATTGGAAGGTGCAGCTTCAGCCTTCGCGCCATTTAATTGATCTAATAAAAAGAAGTTGGCCTTGCCTTTTTTGTTTTCATCTAATAACTGCACCGCTTGCATCCCTTCCTTTAAATCATTCACAACGTAATAATTTAAATAAGGTTCTAATACATTTTCAACAGCAGTTCGGTAAGCTTCTTGCACATATAAAATATCTGAAAGGATTGGGGCATTGTGATTCCAGCCAGTATTCTTATGCAAAAATTTAACACTCTCTGGATAACCTTCCATAGAGTCCACTAAACTTTTTAATAAATCGTATTCGTTTTTCTTAGCATCTAAAATCCTTGCTTGTTCTGCTAATTTGGTTCTTAATGCTTCTAAAGCTTCTTGTGTTTCAAAAATACTTGCTTTCGCTGTTTCATTTTGAGCAAGTAATTCAGCTAAATGCGCTTTACTTGTAGCCAATTCGGCTTCTTTAGTGGCCAATTGGGTGGTGAGTTCAGCTACTTGCTCAGCTCTATGCAATTGCTCCTCATCTAATTGATGTTGGCTTCTTTGAATATTTTGAATCGAAGTATCTGATACCGCAACTTTCTTCTCTGCCTCAAATTGGTTTCTTTGAATTTGACCAAACTGTTGACGTAATCCATCCAACACGCCACGTTGATCATCAAATTGTGCACGCTTATTGGTTAATTCAATATGAGATTGGTCTACCCTATTTTTGAAATCATTGTAGATTTTTTCTTCTTCAATCACTTGCAATTTGGTATACTCAATTGAATCCCCAATTGTTTTTAATTGTCCTTCGGCACGCTCTAAAAATTCTTGTAAACCTTTTTCTTTATCGTTTAAATAATTTAAACGTTGCGCTGCCAAGCTTTTATCATTCTCTTTTGTTCTTAAATGCTGCAACATTTCGTTGAACTCATGTTGCATGCTTTGTAAGCCTTTTTCTTTTTCGATGAATACAACACGCTCTTGTTCAAGTGCCGCTTCTTCTAAAGCAATCGTAGCTTCTAATTGAAACTTCTTGTCTGTTTCAGCTTCTTGTTGTTCTGTTAATTCCTTATAAGTTAAATTAAAACCTTCCAAAGAAGCAATCGCTAATTCGATGGCAGTTTCCTTGTAATCTTTCTTGATCTCAAAATACTTCTCTGCTTTCTTCGCTTGATTCTCTAAGGTTTTTAATTGGTTGTTGATCTCGAACAACAAATCTTCGATACGAGATAAATCTTGCTCTGTGGCATCTAATTTATTCTTCGCTTCTTTTTTTCTTGTTTTGTAGATGGTGATCCCAGCGGCTTGCTCTAACATCTTACGACGACTATTATCCTTATCCTTGATAATATCATCCACCATTCCTAATTCAATAATCGCATAGCTGTCTGTACTCACACCCGTGTCCATGAATAAATTATGGATGTCTTTTAAACGACAAGACACATCATTTAAACGGTATTCACTTTCCCCATTTTTGTAGTAACGACGTGTTACTGTAATGGTGCTAAATTCTGTTGGTAATAAATTCTTTGTATTCTCGAAAGTCAAACTCACTTCGGCCATGCTACTTGCATTTCTGGTCTTAGAACCATTGAAAACCAATGAGTCTAAATTCTCAGATCTTAATGCTGAAATCTTAGATTCCCCTATCACCCATCTTATACTATCAATAATATTACTTTTACCACAACCATTGGGTCCGATGATACCAGTTATACCCTCGTCAAAACTGACAACAGTTTTATCAGCAAAACTCTTGAACCCCTTGATTTCTAATGACTTTAATCTCACTTTTGTAACGCTTTAAATTGTCTGCGAACATAAGAAAAATCAGTCAAAAAGACAAGTGAAATGGGTGTATTTAGATTGAAATGTGGACAAAATCTACCCCTTTTCAACAAGGCGGCCTCCCTCTGTCGTCAGGGTACGTGCTGGGAACTTATTTACGACCATATAATCATGGGTCGCCATGATAATGGCAGTGCCATCCTCTTTAGCAATTTGGAACAATAAATGCATGATTTCATCGGATGTTTCAGGGTCTAAACTACCTGTTGGCTCATCCGCAAGGATCATTTTGGGTGAGTTTAACATCGCTCGAGCAATATCGACCCTTTGTTGCTCCCCACCACTCATTTCATAGGTCATTTTGAATCCTTTATTCTGAAGACCTACTTTATTCAATACATCATCTATTTTTTGTTGAATCAATTGTTCATCCTGCCAGCCTGTTGCTTTAAGAACGAAGCTTAGGTTCTCGTTTACATTTCGGTCAGACAATAATTGAAAATCTTGGAATACGACCCCTAAATTTCTTCTCAAAAAGGGCAATTTTTTCCAATCCATCTCCTTTAAATTAAAACCTACCACATGACCAACACCTTCCGTTAAAGTCAATTCACCATACAAGGTTTTCAATAAGCTACTTTTGCCAGTGCCTGTTTTCCCAACTAGGTAAACAAATTCGCCTTTTTGAACATTCAAGTTAACATCCTGCAAAATAAGGCTGCCACTTTGATAAATATTTGCATGTTCAATTTGTACAACAATTTCACTCATATAGTTCTTGTTAATAGATTAAAATTAATAGCTAAATACTTCCTTTCCAAAACTTCCTTCTAAAATCAATTCCTTCTTTTCAGAGGCTTCTACATGGCCTACAACTTGTGCTTCGATACCTAAACCATTTGCAATCGCAATTAAATGATCAGCGGCTGCAGCATCTGTGAAAATTTCTAAACGATGCCCCATATTAAATACCTGGTACATCTCTTTTGTATTTGCTCCAGAATTGGCTTGAATCAATTTAAAAATTGGAGGCGCATCAAATAAATTATTTTTTACAATACGCATGTTGCCTGGCAAGTATTTCATGCATTTTGTTTGACCGCCACCACTACAATGGATCATTCCTTTAACCGCATCAAAATGTTGGGTTAAAATTGCTTTTACAAGTGGTGCATAAGTACGAGTAGGACTTAGTAATAATTTACCTACACTAATCTCACCAAAACCTTCTATAGAAAGCATATCCGTCATCCTGTTTTTTCCTAAATAAACCACTTCGTCTTTTAAAGTTGGTTCAAATGATTCAGGAAAGGCAGCGGCATAATGATGTGATAAAACATCATGTCTTGCACTGGTTAAACCATTGCTTCCTAATCCACTATTGTATTCGGTTTCATAATTGGCTTTTCCAAAACTTGAGAAGCCTACAATCACTTGCCCTGGAGCAATTAAATCGTTGGTAATTAATTTTGATTTTGGCCATCTAGCAGTCATCGTTCCATTGACTGCAATGGTTCTTACTACATCTCCTACATCTGCAGTTTCTCCTCCTAAAAAGGCAATCTGAACCCCAAACTCTTTTAAAGTATTAAAAAAAGATTGTGTGCCATTGATTACCTGACTAATGACATCGCCTGTAATCAATAATTTATTGCGGTCAATCGTAGAAGAAAATAAAATTTGATCATAAATACCAACGCATAACAAATCATCTAGGTTCATTGCAATTGCATCCTGCGCAATGCCTTTCCAAACGGACGCGTCTCCAGTTTCTTTCCAATATAAATAAGCTAAAATACTTTTTGTGCCTGCGCCATCTGCATGCATGATATTGATATGGTCCTGACTGCCCCCTAAAAAATCGGCATATAATTTACAAAAAGCATTTGGATACAAGCCTTGGTCTAAATCCTGAATGGCGGCATGAACTTCTTCTTTTTGAGCGGATACGCCGCGCTGAGCATACAATGACATGGCTGTAAATTGATTTTACAACAAAGGTACAATTGTTTTACATTTGTACCTTATTTACAAGATAAAGATGAAGGTTCACTACGATTTAAGTGCTTTGCCCCAATTTAATGACGCCATTGTAACAATGGGCGCTTTTGATGGCGTTCATAAAGGGCACCAGCAAATCATTCAAAGAATGAAGCAATTGGCCCAAAAAGTGCAGGGAGAAACCATCATCATTACATTTCATCCACATCCAAGAAAAGTCATTTCCTCTGTTCCTGGAGAAATCAAGCAATTGAGCAATATCAAAGAAAGAATCCAATTGTTAGAAGCAGCAGGGATTGATCACCTTGTGATCATCAATTTTGATTATCAATTCTCAAATATGACTGCAGCGCAGTATGTGGAAGATTTTTTATACCGAAATTTCAAGCCTAATACAGTGATTGTAGGCTATGACCACCATTTTGGTAAAGGCAGAAATGGGAATATTGAATTATTGAAAACAATGGGTGCTAAATTACATTTTCAGGTAGAAGAAATCCATGAACAATTGGTTCAAAATGAAATTATAAGTTCAACTTTAATCAGAAATTATATTGCTGAACATGAAATTAAAAAAGCCAATGATTTACTAGGCTATGAATACCAATTTGAAGGATTTGTAGTGAGAGGAAATCAATTGGGAAGAACAATAGGTTACCCTACCGCTAATTTACATATCAATGACGAGGAGAAGTTGATCCCCGCCAACGGGGTCTACGCCGTGAAAGTGAAGGGTGCGTGCACCAACCATGCAATTTTAGATGGGATGATGAATATCGGGATTCGTCCAACGGTGGATGGTCAAAAGAAAGTGATCGAGGTCAATATTTTTAATTTCGACCAAGACATTTACGAACAATATATAACAGTGATGGTTTATGAATTTATTAGAGGTGAAGTGAAGTTTGATGGATTAGATGCATTGAAAAATCAACTGGGTCAAGATAAAATAACCGCTTCAGCAATCTTAGCTAAGCAATAAGGGAAATTGGATTAAGACATTATTTTAACGACCAACTCCTTTAATAAGTCTGCGTCTGAATTACTTGCATCATTGATGCCTAAAACGCGCAAATTGTACTCATGAATCAACAAAAGTATTTGTTCTACTTTGGCATAATTATAGTGTCTAGTAGCCGCCATGGTTGTTTTAATTGAAAAGAAATTCAACCCAACTTCCGCCATGATTCTTTTTTCGTCATTGGTGCCTAAACCATACACAGCATATAGTTTACTGAAAAAACTATAAAGGGTTGGAAGGATCAATTGAATGGGTGCAGCTTTTTGATTAGATTCAAAATATTGAATCATTTGAATGGCCCTACTGAATTTTTTATGTGCAATGGCATCCTGAAATTCAAAGGCATTGAATTCTTTACTGATGCCTATATATTTTTCAATATCGTCCTCGGTGATTTTTTTACGATCCCCCAAGTTCACCATTAATTTTTCTAACTCATTTTTAATCCTGCTTAAATCATTGCCAATATGATCCACAATAATTTGGACTGCTTTTGGGTTGATTTGGTAGCCGTTTTCCACCACCCATTGATTGACCCATTCAGGCAATTTATTGTCATACATTTTCTTTGTACTAACAACTACTGCTTTTGTTTTGAGTAATTTGGCCAAAGCCGATCGTCCGTCAACATTTTTGTCCTTATGGGCTACCACAAGTATGGTTGAGGACAATGGATTTTCAATATATGAGCCTATTTTCTCTAGTGAATTCATGTGTTGTGCCTCTTTGATAATCACTACCTGCTTTTCTGCAAAGACTGGATAACGTTTACAGGCATTGATCACTTCTGCCCAATCGGCATCTTTGCCATAAAAAACGGTTAAATTAAAGGCTTGTTCCGCTTCTGGCAATAACTTATGTTCTGCATATTGAACCAGCTGATCGATGTAAAAAGACTCTTCCCCCTCCAGCCAATAGACGGCGTCGAAGACATTATTTTTCCAATTCGATAAAATTTTGGAAATAGGCATCCCCAAAGATATACAGGAATGGTGTTTTTTTTATATCTTGTGCAAAATAAATAAACAAATTTTATTATGAGTAACGAAAATTCAGGTAACGGAGGCAAAATTTTAATTGCTGTATTGGCTGTTGCCCTTATCGGTTCATGGATCTACTTCAGTACTTCTAAGACTGAAATTATCACAAATTACACAGCGCAAGTGAATAACTTAGATAGTGCTAAGAATGCAATTCAAGCTGACTTCATCGCTGTTTCTGCAAAAGCAGATTCTTTGACACAACAAAACACACAATTACAAGGTGATTTATTGTCTAAGTCAAACGATATTCAACAATTAAAATCTAATATCAGCAACATCTTACGTAAAAAAGAAGCGACTGATAAAGAATTAGCTGAAGCGAAGTCTATGATTGCAGAATTGAACGGAAAAGTAGCTGGCTTATTCACAGATTTAGCAAAAGCACAAGAAGAAAATAAAGCTTTAACTGTTAAGAACGAAGTGTTAACGACAGAAAATACAAACTTAAATACAAATCTAGCTTCTACTACAAAAGAGAAGGAAAGATTACAAGACATTGGTTCAACTTTACATGCATCTTCTTTTAGTATTCAAGCTGTAAGAGTAAAAGAGGACGGATCTGAAAAAGTGACTAAATCTGCAAAGCGTGCGAACACGATTCGTTTGTCTTTCCAAATTGACAAAAATAAAATCACACCATCTGGTAACCAAGATTTATACGTTTGTATCACTGCACCAAATGGTGTAAGCTTTTCAGAAGGCGGCAAAATCAATACTAGAGAAGATGGTACTAAAGCATATTCTAATAAAATTACAGTTCAGTATGTTCAAAATGCTGTATTACCAATTAGCTACGACGTAAAACAAAGCGCTAAGTTTGTTGAAGGTGAGTACTTAGTAGAAGTGTATAACAACGGATTCAAAATTGGAGAAGGAAAAACAACTTTGAAAAAAGGTGGTTTATTCTAACCCATTACCTACTTATAAAAAAAAGACCACTCAAATTGAGTGGTCTTTTTTTT
>JACCDJ011204361.1_pt1 | contig 13928 bp, 15 predicted proteins | sample 7444481 | NCBI WGS metagenome assembly JACCDJ01 (sample SAMN15323435, study PRJNA562643) | freshwater metagenome | isolation source: river surface water | place: USA:Blue River Watershed | collected 2017-08-15 | reverse complement strand
CTGATCGCGATTGCCGTGATCGTGCGCATTCACCCTGACCAAGCCCCCCAAGCCAAAGCGGCCTCGGGCAGCGAGTTGTTGGCTTCTGCACTGCAAGTTTGGCCCATCGCGGCCATCTTCTTGGTGGTGTTTGGTGGCATTTACGGTGGCGTGTTCACGGCGACCGAAGGTGCGGCCATTGGCAACGTGCTGACATTTGCCATCACCTTGCTGCGTCGTGAAATGACGTTTGACAAATTGGTGGCCTGTATCCGCACCACGGCACAAACCAGCGGCATGATCTTCTTGATCTTCATTGGTGCCGACATGATCAACGCGTCTTTGGCCTTGTCGCAATTGCCCGCGCAATTGGCCGATATGGTGAGTCATTTGCAAATTTCACCCGTGGTGGTGATGGCTGGCATCATGATTTTTTACATCATCTTGGGTTGTGTGATGGACGAGATGTCCATGATCCTGTTGACTGTCCCCACCTTGTTCCCCGTGATTCTGGGCATGGACTTCTTCGGGTTAAACCCATCGGATAAAGCTCTGTGGTTTGGTATCCTGATCCTCACTGTGTGTGAGATCGGCATGATCTTCCCGCCAGTAGGTTTGAACGTGTACATCATGAATGGCTTGGCCAAAGATGTGCCCATGGTTGAGACCTACAAAGGGGTGGTGCCATTCCTCATCACTGACGGCATCCGCTTGTCGCTGCTGATTGCGTTCCCTGCCATCTCGTTGTGGTTGGTTCACGCATTAACTTAAGTTTTTTAACCGGAGACAAAAATGAAATCTCGCTTCTTCAAAGTTGCTGCCGCTGCTGCCTTCACCGCTGCGGCACTGAGCCAAACCGCCTCAGCTCAAGAGGTGACACTCAAAGTGCACCACTTCTTGCCTGCGTCGTCGTTTGCGCAAACTTTGTTCATTCAACCGTGGTGTGACCGCATCGCCAAAGAGTCGAACAACCGCATGAAGTGCCAGATTTATCCCTCCATGCAATTGGGTGGTTCGCCCCCCCAGTTGTTCGAGCAAGCACGTGATGGCGTGGCCGACGTGGTGTGGACATTGCCTGGCTACACCGCCGGCCGCTTCCCCTCGGTGGAAGTGTTTGAAATGCCCTTCATGATGCAAAGTCCAGAAGCGACCAGCAAGGCCGTTTGGGATTACGTGGACCAATACGCCAAGGCCGAGTTCAAAGACGTCAAAGCTTTGGCATTCCACGTGCACGGTGACGGTGTGTTCCACATGGTCAACAAGCCTGTGCGTACCGCCGCCGACCTCAAAGGTGTGAAGCTGCGTGCGCCGACACGTGCCACCAACAAGTTCATCGCCATGTTGGGCGCCACCCCCGTGAGCATGCCTGTGCCACAAGTGGGAGACGCGTTGTCCAAAGGTGTGATCGACGGCGCTGTGGTGCCATACGAAGTGGTGCCCGCAGTGAAGATCCAAGAGTTGGTGAAGTTCCACTCAGAGACAGATCCTGCTGAACCTGCGTTCTACACCTCGGTCTTCATCTTCGCGATGAACCAAGCCAAGTACGACTCTTTGCCAGCCGACCTCAAGCGCGTCATCGACCGCAACAGCGGTCAAGGCTTGTCGGGCATGGCAGGTAAGGCTTTCTTGGAAGCCGACACCGAAGGCAAGAAAACAACGGCCAAAAACACGGTCAACGTGATTCCCAAAGCCGAATTGGAAAACTGGAAGAAGTTGTCACAACCCCTGTTCGATTCATGGGTGTCTGACATGAATGCCAAGGGCCAAAACGGCAAGCAAATGCTGGATGGTGCTCGCGCCTTGATCGCCAAGCACGCAGGCGGCAAGTAAGCGTTCTTCGTATCAACCACCAAGGGGCCGCTTGCGGCCCCTTTGTCATGGTGCATCCGATGTCACTTATTCATCGGCGCTGGCGCTCCAGCGGTCGTTCCAGGCATGTTCGATTTGGCGTCGGTCACGCTTGGTCGGACGACCGTGCTCGATGCTATGCGCAGGCTCGTGGGCCAGGCGGTTGAGTTCGGCTTGCTTGGCCCGTCCGGCGATGCTCTCCGGTGTTTCCTCGTAGAGTTGCTGCGCCACGGGCGCGGGGCCGCGTGCTGCACTGATGCCTTTGACCACAATGGTTTTGGTCACATACCCTTGACGCACGGTGAGCGTGTCTCCCACCTTCACCTCACGCGCAGGCTTGACGTCTTGGCCATTGATCTGCACACGGTGCTTGGTCACCTCATCGCACGCCAAACTGCGGGTTTTGTAAAACCGCGCGGCCCACAGCCATTTGTCGATGCGCAGGCTGTCCATGCTCAGTGTGGCAGCACGTCCAACACGCGGGTCAGGTCGTGTCCGGTGTAGGTGGGGCGGGGGCCGATGGTTTCATGCGGCAGGCCTTGGCGGTTCACCCAGAGCGTGCTGAACCCAAACCAAGTGGCACCCAGTGCATCCCAGCCATTGCTGGAGACAAACAAAATATCTTGCTTCTCGGCGTGAATGGTCTGTTGCACCAAACCATACGATTCAGGCGAGGTTTTGAACAAACGAATCGCGTCGACCGAGATCACGTGGTCAATCAAGTCCGTCATGCCTGCGCTGGTCACGGCGGTGTTCAACATGTCGGGGCTGCCGTTGGACAAGATGGCGGTGGTGATGCCGCGTTGCTTCAAGGTTTGCAGCACGCCCAAGTTTTCAGGGAAGGGTGTGAGCTGGGCGTATTGCCCCATCAGTGCGTCGACGTGCGCGGGCTGAGCGTCGAGCTTGAAGCGCTCGAGCGTGTAGAGCAGGGCGCTGCGGGTGATGTCCCAAAACGATTGGTAGTGCTGACTGCCTTCCGCGCGATGCGGATCCGACATCGTGATGAGTCGCGTGTAGTCAATCTGCTTGTCGCGCCACAGCACCGAGATGGCAGCGCCTTGACCCGGGTACAGCTGCTCGGCCAAAGCGCCGATCGAATACACATCGAACAAGGTGCCATAGGCATCGAACACCACGGCTTGGATGGTCATGGGCTTAGCTTTCGTGCGGCATCAAGCTGCAGGTGTCGCCACTGGCGGGGCGTTCAATCGTGATGCGGTGGATGTTGGGCAACGCGCCTTTGAGGTCGTTGTAGATGAAGGTGCACAAGTTCTCCAAGGTGGCGGGGCCAAGGCCGGGCACTTCGTCGAGGAAGTGGTGGTCCAATTTCTCGCGCACTTTCTCGACTTCTTGGCGCAGAAACGCCAGGTCCATCATCATGCCGGACTCCGGGTCGGGTTGGCCAGCAATTGTGACTTCGGCGTGGTAGGTGTGGCCATGGATGCGCAGGCTGCCTGCTGCATCAATTTTGCGGCGCAGGGTGTGGGCGGCTTCAAAGTAGAAGCGCTGGCTGAGTTCAAATTTCATCGGATGCCAATCAACTTATGGGTTTGCAAGCTCAGGCGCCAACGCGGATGCGCTTGGCAATAGGCCACGGCGGCGGCGGTGTTGGCCGCCGCATCAGGCCCGTCCATGGGTTGCAAATAAAAGTTTTCGAAGTTCAAAGATTCGTACAACGCGGGCTCGGCTCCGACCTGTGGGAACACCAGTTTCAGCTCTTGCCCCGCGCTGACCACGCGGGTGCTGCCCGCCTTGGGGCTCATGCACAGCCAGTCAATGCCCGCGGGTGGTGGCACGGTGCCATTGGTTTCCACAGCGATGCGAAAACCCTCAGCGTGCAGGGCTTGCACCAAGGCTTCGTCGACTTGCAACAGGGGCTCGCCCCCGGTCAGCACCACCAAGCGGTGGGCGCTGTCGGTGGCAGGCCAGAAGCCCGCAACGGCGGCAGCCAAGGCGTGAGCACTGTCAAACTTACCGCCGTGCGTGCCGTCGGTGCCTACAAAGTCGGTGTCGCAGAACTGGCAAATCGCCGTGCTGCGGTCTTCTTCGCGGCCGCTCCACAAGTTGCAACCCGCGAAGCGGCAAAACACGGCGGGATGCCCTGCATTGGCGCCTTCACCCTGCAAGGTGTAGAACATTTCTTTCACGCTGTACGTCATAGGCGCTATTTTCGCAGCAAGTTACATGTCACCTTTTTGTGGGCCAATTGGGGTATGACACAGCCTGCACACACCCTTGCACAGACCTTCGCACCCACCGGTGAACTGCGCGTCGCCATCAACGTGGGCAACCCCATCCTGGCCCGACGCCACCCCGATACGGGGGTGCCCGAAGGCGTCTCGATTGATCTGGCCACCCAGCTCGCACAACGCCTCGGCGTGTCCCTGAAGCTGGTGGTGTTTGAGGCGGCCAGCAAATCGGTCGAGGCGATCACAAATGACGAGGCCGATGTCGGCTTCTTCGCCATCGACCCGCTGCGCGGCGCCGCCATTGCCTTCACCGCACCGTATGTGCTGATCGAAGGCGCGTACATGGTCAAACAAGACTCGCCTCTGCACAGCAACGACGAGGTGGACCGCGCGGGCCACACCATCGTGGTGGGCAAGGGCAGCGCCTACGATTTGTATTTGAGCCGTGAAATCAAACAGGCGGAACTCGTGCGCAGCCCCACCTCGCCTGAGGTGGTGCGTTTTTTCTTAGAGCACGGGCACGATGTGGCAGCGGGTGTGAAGCCGCAACTCGAGGCGGAGTTGCCACGCATAACGGGCTTGCGCATGCTGCCCGGCCACTTCATGGTGATCTCGCAAGCGATGGGGCTCCCCAAAAACCGCGGGGCTGAGGCGGCGGCCTATTTGCATCAGTTTGTGGAAGACATGAAAGCCAAAGGCGTGGTGGCGCAAGCCATGCAGCGCCACCACATCGAAGGCGCGAGTTTGGCACCGGCTGCTGAGAAAGCCACGTGATGGATGCGTTGACCACGCAAACCTTGTCGAGCGTTCAGACCGGGCTTGAAATCGCTGGTACCGTGGCTTTTGCGCTGTCGGGCGTGATGGCGGCAGCCCGCAAGAAGCTCGATGCCGTGGGCGTGTGTGCGGTGGCCAGTGTGGCCGCGTTTGGTGGCGGCACCTTGCGCGACGTCTTGCTGGACCGCCGCCCTTTGTTTTGGATTGAGCACGCAGGGTATCTGTGGGCGGTGCTGGCCCTGTGCGTGATGGCGATGCTGTTGATGCGCGCCAAGCATTTCAAACCCACTGAGACAACCATGCAGTGGCCCGATGCGCTGGGCTTGGGGTTGTTCGCAGCCAGCGGCACCCAGATCGCACTGGACATGCAAATGCCGGTGTTGATTGCCGTGTTGATGGGGGTGATCACCGCCACCTTTGGCGGCGTGCTGCGCGACATCGTGTGCAACGAAATTCCCACCGCCTTTCACGACCACCACCCCTATGCCGTGTGTGCATTTGCAGGCGGTTGGGTCGTGGTGCTGCTGCAATATCTGAGCTTCGATCCCAGTGCGGTGGTCGTGATCGGTGCTGCCAGCGTCACGCTGTTGCGCTTGGCGGCGCTACGTTTTGAGTGGCGCTTGCCCGTCTGGAAGATCGACGACTGAGGCTTACTTGCTGGCCACTTCGTGCGCGGCCATCAGCTCCAGCGACTTCACCAAGGCTGAGTGATCGAGCTGCCCCCAGCCGTTGGATGCACACGCTTGCATGAGCTGCGCGGCGGACGCCGTTTGTGGCAGCGACACGCCGATGGCTTTGGCGCCATTGAGGGCCAAAGACAAATCTTTTTGGTGCAAGGCAATGCGGAAACCGGGATCAAAGGTGCGCTTGATCATGCGTTCGCCATGCACTTCCAAAATCCGGCTGGAGGCAAAACCGCCCATCAGCGCGGCACGCACTTTGGCGGGGTCTGCGCCGGCTTTGCTGGCAAACAGCAGAGCTTCGCCGACTGCAGCAATGTTCAACGCCACGATGATTTGATTCGCCACTTTGGTGGTTTGTCCATCGCCATTGCCGCCGACGAGTGTGATGTTCTTGCCCATCAACTCAAACAAGGGTTTGACGGTGTTGAACGTGGCTTCGTGGCCGCCCACCATGATGGTGAGGCTGGCGGCTTTGGCGCCCACTTCGCCACCTGAGACGGGCGCGTCCAAATACTCACAACCCAGTGCGTTGATTTTTTGAGCAAAAGCTTTGGTCTCCATCGGAGAGATCGAGCTCATGTCCACCACGATCTTGCCTTTGCTTAAGCCTTCAGCAACCCCATCTTTGCCAAACAACACCGTGTCCACATCGGGTGTATCAGGCAACATCAAAAAGATCACATCGGCCGAACGCGCCACATCGGCATTGGTGGCGCACACAGTGGCACCGGCCAACTCTGCGGGCACTTTGCTGCGGGTGCGAATGAACATGTCGTGTTTGGCTGCCAACAGATGCTGCGCCATGGGTGAGCCCATGATGCCTAAACCGATGAAACCGATCTTCATAAAAATTTTCCTTGTGTGAATCTTGGATAAGGTCAGCGCACCATGCAGGGACGCTTGTGGTCAAACTTCCAACCGGGGATGAGGTATTGCATGGCCACCGCATCGTCGCGTGCACCCAAGCCATGTTGCTGGTACAGCTGGTGGGCCTTCTCCACGGCGGCCATGTCGAGCTTCACGCCCAAGCCGGGTTGGGTCGGCACTTGCACATGGCCGTTGACAATTTGCAAGGGCTCTTGCGTCAGGCCCTGGCCATCTTGCCAAATCCAGTGGGTGTCGATGGCGGTGACTTTGCCAGGCGCTGCTGCTGCCACATGCGTGAACATGGCGAGCGACACGTCGAAATGGTTGTTCGAATGCGAGCCCCAGGTGAGGCCCCAATCGCGACAGGTTTGCGCCACGCGCACCGAGCCCGCCATGGTCCAGAAGTGTGGGTCTGCGAGTGGGATGTCCACACTCTGCAGGGACAACGCATGCACCATCTGGCGCCAGTCGGTGGCCACCATGTTGGTGGCGGTGGGCAAGCCGGTGGCACGACGGAATTCGGCCATCACCTCACGCCCGCTGAAACCCTCTTCAGCGCCGCAGGGGTCTTCGGCGTAGGCCACCACACCGCGCATGTCGCGCATCAAACGCACCGCATCTTTCAGCAGCCAACCGCCATTGGGGTCGAGCGTGACGCGCGCCTCTGGAAAGCGTTGGTGCAGGGCAGTGACGGCTTCGATCTCTGCCTCGCCGGCCAGCACGCCGCCTTTGAGTTTGAAATCATTGAAGCCATATTTTTCGCGTGCGGCTTCGGCCAATCGCACCACCGATTCGGGTGTCATGGCCTTTTCGTTGCGCAGGCGAAACCAAGCGTTGTCGGCATCGGGTTCGGTGCGGTAGGGCAGGTCGGTTTGGGTGCGGTCGCCAATGAAGAACAAATAGCCGAGCATCTCAACTGAGCTGCGCTGCTGACCCTCGCCTAGCAAAGCGGCCACGGGCAAATTCAAGTGCTGGCCGAGCAAATCGAGCAGCGCCGATTCCACCGCTGTCACCGCGTGGATGGTGGTGCGCAGGTCGAAGGTTTGCAAACCACGGCCACCGACGTCGCGGTCTGCAAATTTCTTCTGCATCGCATTCATGATGGCTTGCACATGGCCAATGCTTTGGCCAACGACCAGCTCGGTGGCGTCTTCCAGCGTGGCTCTGATTTTTTCGCCTCCAGGCACTTCGCCAATGCCGGTGTGGCCGGCGTTGTCGGTGAGGATGAGCAAGTTGCGCGTGAAGAAGGCGCCATGGGCGCCAGAGAGGTTCATCAACATGCTGTCGTGGCCCGCAACGGGGATGACACGCAGCTGTGTGATGACAGGAGTCGAGTGAGGCATGGCGAGCGCCGACTTAGTCGGCTTTGATGTTGCGGGTTTCGATGAGTTTTTTCCAACGCGCAAATTCAGCGGCTTGGAAGGCGGTGAATTGCTCAGGTGTGTTGGCCACAATCTCAAAGCCCAACTCCAGCAGCTTGGGTTTGACTTGTGGGTCGTTCAGAGAGGAGACGATGGCCGCATGCAACTTGGCTTTGATGTCAGCAGGCAAACCTTTGGGGGCCGCCACCGCTTGCCAGGAATACACGTTGGCTTCTTTGATGCCAAGCTCTTCCAGCGAGGGCACATTGGGCAGCAGTGGCGAGCGCTTGGCGCTGGTGATGGAGAGCGGGCGCAGCTTGCCAGCCAAAATTTGTGGCATGGCTGTGTTGATGTTCATGAACGATGAGTCGACTTGGTTACCCAACAAATCGGTCATCACCGGGCCGCCGCCTTTGTAGGGCACATGGATGCCGGTGGTGCCGGTTTGCAGCCAAAACAACTCAGCGGTCAAGTGGTCACTGCTGCCATTGCCTGAAGAGGCAAAGGTCATTTTGTTGGGATTGGCTTTTTGAAACGCAATCACGTCGGCCATGGACTTGTGGGGCGAGCTGGCAGGCACCACCAACACGTTGGGCGCTTGCACCGCGATGCTGATGTAGTCAAAGTCTTTCAGTGCGTCGTAGGGCACCTTGGCGAGCAGGTGAGGGGCAATCACATAGGGGCCGAGTGATGCCACAAGCAGGGTATGACCGTCTGCAGGCGCGCGTGCCACGATGCCTGCGCCAATAGTGCCCGTGGCACCGGCCTTGTTGTCGGTGATGAAGGTGCCACCGAGTTTCTCTTGCAGCTTGGGTGCCAAGGTGCGTGCAATCAAATCGGTGGCACCACCGGGTGGGAAGGGCACAACCAAGGTCACGGGTTTGTCGGGCCAAGCAAAAACAGATGTTGTCATCGCGAGACCGAGAGCAATTGCAATGAGCGAGCGTCGTTGGATTTTCATGGGGATGTCTCCGTTAGTTGCTTGAAGTTGTGAGGGTTTAAACCGTGGCACGTGTGTTGGTAAACAGCGCGTAGAGCGAGTGACTGCTCGCCATGAACAGTCGGTTGTGTTTGGCGCCACCAAAACACAGATTGGCACAGCGCTCAGGTAAATGGATGTGACCAATGGCGGTGCCATCGGGCGTGAACACGCGCACACCATCTAATTCTTCGGGCTTGGCATGAGCCGAGCCATCGCTGCCCCAGCCGCACCAAATATGGCCGGTGGCATCAACGGCAATGCCGTCCAATGCGCCAGGGCCATGGGCATCAATCACCACGCGTGGGTTGGACAAACCACCCTGTGCATCGACGTCATACGCCCACACCTTGCGATGCGGTTTGGCGCGGCTTTCAACCAAGTACAACACCGACTCGTCGGGTGAAAAAGCCAAACCGTTGGGGCCAGCCACATCCGTCAACACTTGTTGCAACGCGCCGTTGTGAGGGTCGATGCGGTACAGCGCATGCGGCAACTCGGCAGTGGCTGCATCACCTTCCCAATCGCCGGAAATGCCAAACGGCGGATCGGTGAACCACACGGCGCCGTTGCGTTGGCAGACGATGTCGTTGGGTGAGTTCAATCGCTTGCCGTTGAACGCATCCGCCAGCACAGTGATGTCGCCGTTGTATTCGGTACGGGTGACGCGGCGCGTTTGGTGTTCGCAGGTGAGCAAGCGTCCCTGGGCATCGCGAGCCAAGCCGTTGGCGTGGTGCGAAGGCTTGCGAAATTCACTGACCTGCCCCGATGCGTCGTCCCAGCGCAGGATGCGGTTGTTGGGAATGTCAGAGACCAGCAGGTAACGGCCATCACCAAACCACACCGGGCCTTCCGCCCATCGCATGCCTGAGGCTAGTTGCTCCACACTCGCGCTGAACAAGCGCAAGGCAAGGAAGCGGTCGTCCAACACCTCGACCCGTGGGTCGGGGTAGCGTGCATGGGTTTCAAACGGAATGGCAGGTCCAGTGGTCATGGCGTTATTTCAACAGCAAGTTAGGCAGCCACATCGAGAACGAGGGCACATAGGTGACCAACATCAACGCGGCGATCAGACCGCCATAGAAAGGCCAAATGGTTTTCATCACCGTGCCGACCGACACCTCGCCAATCGTGCAACCCACAAATTGCGTGGTGCCGACGGGCGGTGTGTTCAAGCCCAACGCACAGTTGATGAGCATGACGATGCCGAACTGTTCGGTGCTCATGCCCATTTGCTGGCAGATGGGCAAGAAGATGGGCGTGCAAATCAAAATCGTGGCCGCCATGTCGAGGAAGGTTCCAAGCACAAACAGGATGATGTTGACGCACAAGAAAATCACCCAAGGCGTGGCGCTGATGCTGGAGAGCATTTGACCGGTCAATTCGGCCACGCCATACAAGCCAATCAGATAACCAAACATCGAGCTGATGCCGATCAACAGCAACACGGCGCCGGTGCTTTTCACGGCTTTGGCAGCAGCTTTCAAGAACTGTTCACGGGTGAGTTTTTTGTACACCAGCGTGGCCAAGAACAGCGCCCACAACACCGCGACAGAGGCTGACTCGGTGGCGGTGAATGCCCCCGACAGAATGCCCACAATGATGATGACCACCACAAACAAGCCAGGCAGCGACTGCGCAAACGAATGGCCCACCACCGCCCAGCCTGGGAAGGTGCCTGCAGGGTAACCACGTTTCACGGCCACGGCATAAGCTGCCACCAAGTTACAAAGGGTCAACACAATGGCGGGCACGATGCCGGCCAAAATCAAAGCGGCAATGCTCACCTTGCCGCTCGCCGCCAAGGTGAAGATGATCAGGTTGTGGCTGGTGGGCATCAAGGCGCCCACCAACGACGCGTGGGTGGTGACGTTGACGGCGTAGTCTGCGTCGTAGCCTTCTTTTTTCATTTGCGGAATCAGTACCGCGCCCATCGCCGACACGTCGGCCACGGGAGAGCCAGACACACCGCCGAATAAAGTGCACGCCAACACGTTGCTCATGCCTAAGCCGCCGCGCACGTGGCCAGCCAAGGATTTGGCGAAATCCACAATCTTGTCGGCGATGCCGCCGTACATCATGATTTCACCAGCGAAGATGAAGAACGGAATGGCGAGGAAGGAGAACGGGTTCATGCCCGAAATCATTTGCTGGAAGCCCACGGCCAAAGGCAGTCCTTCAAACAGCAAGGTGGCCAGAGACGACAAGCCAATCGAAAAGGCGACTGGCACGCCCAGCAACAACAACAACGTGAAGCTCACGCACAAAATGGTCAGTGCCATGAGGGCTCCACTTCTTCACCGCGAATCAACGCGATGATGTGCTCTAAAGAAAACAAGACGATCAACGCGCCCGCCATGGCAGGCGGTGCGTATTTGAAAGCCTCTGACAAACCGAGGGTTGGAATTTTGTAAGCCCACACGCTTTGTGCCAGCACGGCGCAGTTGTAAGCCATCACCACACCAAAGCTCAACACGAGGGCGTGGATCAGCAGCTCCATCTTCAGGCGAATCGCGTCAGGCACGAGCACCAGTAAAGATTCCAAGCCAATGTGGCCGGCATCGCGCACGCCCACGGCCATGCCCAGCATGGTCACGTAGAGCACCAGCAACACCGCGCCACTTTCCGCCCAAGTGGGCGTGTCGTTGAGCACATAGCGACCAATGACTTGGTAGAGCACCGCGACGATCAGCAGCATGAGGCCACCGACGCCGACCTTCAAACACAGCCGCGCAAGGGCGGCACAAAAGCGTGTGTACATGAGGGACTACTTATTTCACCGCGTTGATGCGTTTGACCATGTCTTGCAACTTGGGATCTTTCAAGAACTTGTCGTACACGGGCTTCATCGCCGCTTGGAAGCTGGCTTTGTCCACGTCCACAATCTCGGCACCGCCAGCTTTGACGATGGCGAGTGATTTGGTCTCACGCTCGTCCCATAGCTTGCGCATGTAGGTCACTGACTCTTTGGCCGCTGCACGAATTTGCTTTTGCTCGTCGGCCGACAAGGTGTCCCACACTTTCTTGGAGAACAGCAAGATTTCGGGTGCCATCGAGTGCTCGGTCTTGTTGTAGTACTTGGCGACTTCAAAGTGGCGTGAGCTCTCGTAAGAGGGGTAGTTGTTTTCAGCGGCATCGACCAAGCCCGTCTTCAGCGCGGTGTAGACCTCGCCGTAAGGCATGGGCGTCGCGTTGGCACCCATGGCTTCGAGCAAGGACACCCACAAATCGCTTTGTTGCACGCGGACCTTCAAGCCCTTGGCGTCGGCCAAGGTTTTGATGGGCTTCTTCACGGTGTAGATCGAACGTGCGCCCGAGTCATAGAAGGCCAGACCGACAAAGCCTTGGGCTTCGCAGTCTTTCAAGATTTCTTCACCGATGGCGCCGTCCAACACTTTGCGCATGTGGTCGGTCGAGCGGAACAAGAACGGCATGGTGGGCACCATGGTGGCCGCGCAGATGTTGTTCATGGGGGCCACGTTGACGCGGGTCATGGCGATGGCGCCGAGTTTGGTTTGTTCAATCGTGTCCTTCTCATTGCCGAGTGCAGACTTGGCGAACACCTTGATGCTGTGCTTACCATTGCTGGACTTGCTCAACACCTCACCCATGTAGCGCACGGCTTGCACGGTGGGGTAGTCGTCGGGGTGGATGTCCGAGGAGCGGAATTCGGTGGCGTTGGCGCTCATGGCCAGCAGCGATGCAGCAGCTGTCGCGACCAAGGTCTTGAGGAAGTTCGAACGTGCGTTCATGGATGTCTCCTGTGGTGGTTGAAATTAAAAAGGACCTGCTTTGACAAAACCGCCGCCTTGATAAATCACGGCGGGGTCGTTCAAATCGAGATGGGGTTGCTTCGCCTCCAGCGCCGCACGGAAAGGCTCAGCGCTGTCTTGTGGGCGGTAGCCAATGTGTTTGGCGTGTGTGTTGTCCCACCACACGTGGTGGTTGTCGGACATGCCGTAAATCACGCTGTAGCCCACGACAGGGGAGTTGAGGCTGGCAACGACCAAACGCTCTAAGTCGTCGTAGCTCATCCAGGTCGCCAGCATGCGGCGGTCTTTGGGTTCGGGGAACGATGAGCCGATGCGCAGGCACACGGTTTCGATGCCGTAGCGGTCAAAGTAAAAGCGGGCCAGGTTTTCGCCAAAGGCTTTGCTCAAGCCGTAGTAGCCGTCCGGACGAACCGGTTGGGTGGTGTTGACCACTTCGTCTTGTCGATAAAAACCTGTGACGTGGTTGGAGCTGGCAAACACGATGCGGCGCGTGCCATGCATGCGCGCACCTTCATACAAGTTGTAGGCACCAATGATGTTGGCTTGCACGATGTCATCAAACGGTTGCTCGGTGGAGATGCCACCCAAATGCACCACGGCATCCACGCCTTCGAGCAACTTGAACACGGCGGCGCGGTCTTGGAGGGCCGCGGGCATGACTTCTTCGCCGGCAGCGGCCGTGCCGAGCTTGTCTAAATCACTGACGCGCAGCACATCGCACTGATGTTGCAGACGTGGGCGCAGCACACGGCCAAGACCGCCCGCGGCGCCCGTTAACAACAATCGTCCGTACAAATGTGTAGAAGTGGAGCTCATGAACTTGGGGTTTTATTCTGGTTGAAAGATTGTATTTGGTAGCGCTACCAAATTGATTGAGAGCATGTTAACCAGCCCATCCGGGAGCGTCAATGTTTTTACCTCAGGGTTTTCGCTAGGCTGGTGCTGTCGCGCTCGATGATCGAAAAGCCGACGTCGACAATGTGGGTGTCGACCGTGCGGTCTTCGGCCCGAGCCATCAAAAATTGGGCGGCCATGGTGCCAATTTGTTCGCCGTTGATGCGCACGGTGGTGAGGGCGGGCACCATGTCGGCCACGAAAGGCACATCGCCAAACCCCATCACGGCGATGTCGGTGGGCACAGTCAAACCACGGGCACGCGCTTCGGTCATGACCCCCAAGGCCAGCAGGTCGGAGCTGCAAAAAATGGCCTCTGTTGCAGGTGCCTCGGCCAAGATGCGTGCCATCGCTTCACGCCCGCTTTTGAGCGACCTTGAGGCCCCCACATTGGCCACATAAGCAGTGGGCAAACCTTGTTGTACCAGGGTCTCTTGAAAGGCCAAGGTGCGGCGGTCAGCGCGCTCGTCTTCGGCGCGCACGATGGCGAATTTTTTGTAGCCTTTGCCCATCAAAAATTGCGCCACGGAACGGCCAATGTCCGAGTGGGAGAAGCCAATCAGCATGTCAATCGGGGTGGG
>JACCDJ010765245.1_pt1 | contig 13932 bp, 10 predicted proteins | sample 7444481 | NCBI WGS metagenome assembly JACCDJ01 (sample SAMN15323435, study PRJNA562643) | freshwater metagenome | isolation source: river surface water | place: USA:Blue River Watershed | collected 2017-08-15 | reverse complement strand
TGATGTGGAACTGGCTGGTCTCGGTGTTGGCTTCTGGTGCAACAGCGGTGTTGTTTGACGGAGCGCCTACTGCGCCGACCATGTCGCGATTGTTTGACATTGTTGATGAAGAAAACATCACGCTGCTCGGAGTGTCTGCAAAATTTATTGACTCGTTGCGCAAAGCCGATCTTCAGCCGAAGAGCACGCATGCATTGAAGTCACTGCGCACTATTTGCTCAACAGGATCACCGCTTGCCCCAGAAGGTTTTGATTGGGTGTATCAATCGGTGAAGAGCGATGTGCATCTTGCATCCATTTCTGGTGGTACAGATTTGTGTGGATGCTTTGTTGGTGGAGATCCAACGAAGCCGGTGTATCGCGGAGAGATTCAAGGACCAATGCTTGGCATGGCAGTTGATGTTGTTGACGAGCAATTGAGCTCGCTGCGCAACAAGCCGCTCACGCCAGGCGAATTGGTGTGTCGTCAGCCGTTTCCAAGTATGCCGATTGGTTTTTGGAACGATGGAAACGAAGGCTTTCCGGTTCAATCTCAACCTGGTCCTAAGTTTTTGTCGGCATATTTTGAACGTTTGCATGGAATGTGGGCACAAGGCGACTTTGCATCGTGGACATCGAATGGGGGAATGATCATTCACGGTCGAAGCGACACCACATTGAACCCTGGTGGTGTGCGCATCGGAACCGCCGAGATCTATCGAGTGGTTGAGCAGCATTCAGATGTATTGGAAAGCCTCGTTTTTGGTCAAGATTGGGATAACGATGTGCGCATCGTGTTGCTTGTTCGCCTCGCTGAAAACGCAGTGTTTACAGGCGAACTTGTTGCAGATTTGAAGCAGCGCATCCGTGTTGCGTGTACACCACGACATGTTCCGGCTCTTGTGGTGAAAGTGCATGACCTGCCACGTACTCGAAGCAACAAGTTGGTGGAACTAGCCCTTGCCGACGCGGTGAATGGCAGACCGGTGCGAAATAGCGAAGCCATTGCAAATCCTGAATGTATTGCGGTCATTGCCGCGATGGACGAACTGCGCAGATAACCCCGATAGGCTGACGCCCGTCCTTCCGAGGTAGCTCAGCTGGCAGAGCAACGGACTGTTAATCCGTGGGTCGTGGGTTCGATCCCCACCCTCGGAGCGAAAGCTCCAAGATCGCGGTGCATCGGCACCGTAATCGTTAGTCGTATACGACTAGTTTCTCGTTATGGAAACTCGAGTGCACCCACTAGACCCTCTGTCTAAAGCAGAACTCGAAACCGTTGTCGCTGCTCTCAAATCGCGGTTTCTCATTAATCAGCGTCACCTCATAGCAATGGTGCAGGTTGAAGAACCTTCAAAGTCAGACCTTGCTCAATTCAAATTAGGCAACCACATACAGCGGGCAGCACGTGTGACGGTGCTCGATAAGTCAAATTGCGAAGTACAGGAATGTGTAATTGCTGTTGATGGGACGTTTCTCAACACAGAAGTAATTGAGGGCGCTAAGGCGCCGATTCTGAGTATTGAGTCGCAGAAGGCAATCGCCGCGGTAAGGGCTGATCCACGGATTATCGCAGCCTTGCAAACTCGAGGTATTAACGATGTTGCATCAGTGCAAATGGAGACGTGGTCAATTGGTGCACAGATTCCACAACATTTAGATGACGGTAGAAGGTTGATCTGGACTCCCATGTGGTTGCAACCAGAACCCCACGCAAACTTCTATGCACATCCAATATCTGGGCTACATGCGATTGTCGATCTTGCAGATTTTTCTGTAGTTGCAATTGAGGATGATCCTGAAATTGCAATCCCGCAAACTCCTGGTCCGTACCGCGAAAGCCAAACTGGCGCAACGATCAATTTGAAGCCGCTTTCCATTCACCAACCTGAAGGGGTTTCGTTCAAATTGGAAGGTCATCACGTGCAGTGGGAACGATGGAACTTTCGTGTTGGGTTTTGTCAACGCGAGGGTTTGGTTCTGCACGACGTGTGGTTTGACGACAACGGTTCGTTGCGAAAGATTGCTCACCGCCTGTCAATCGCAGAATTGGTGATTCCTTATGGCGATCAAAGTCAAGGTTCTTATCGTAAAAATGCATTTGATACTGGAGAGTTTGGCCTTGGCAATTACACCAATTCGCTCACTCTTGGCTGTGATTGCCTTGGAGAGATTGTGTATCTCGATGTTGCTGTAACCAACCCTGCTGGCGAGGTGCGCGAAATAGGCAATGCAATTTGCATGCACGAAGAAGACTTTGGAATTCTATGGAAGCACACTGACGTTGACGGAAATGTTGAAGTACGTCGCGGTCGTCGTTTCGTGGTCTCCTCAATTGTGACGATCAATAACTATGAATACGGTTATTTCTGGTATTTCTATCAAGACGGTTCAATTGAGTTCGAGGCAAAACTCACAGGAATCGTGTTGACATTGGCGGATCATGTTGGAGCCAGCCACCCGTCTGCAACTGAGATCGAACCAGGACTATGGGCTCCGTACCATCAACACATTTTCTGCGCTCGACTTGACCTTGATATTGATGGTGATAACGAGGGTTCGACCAACACCGTTGTTGAAGTTGATTCATTTGCCCATGACATGGGTCCGCGAAATCTCTATGGAGGCGCTTACGAAACCAAAGAGACGACTCTGAAAACCGAGCGAGATGCTCAGCGTTTAATTGACCCGATGGTGGGAAGATTCTGGAAGATAATTAATAAGAGCAAACAGAATCACATGGGTAAAGCCGTTGGTTACAAATTGATTCCGGGTCACACGACATTTCCTCTTGCGCTTCCAGAGTCAGTTATTGGCAAGCGTGCAGGCTTTATGTATAAGCATTTGTGGGTGACTCCTCAGCAATCAAAAGAGAAATTTCCAGCAGGTGATTATCCATATCAACATGCCGGAGGAGCAGGACTGCCTGAATGGACAAAAGCAGATCGTGTTGTTGACAACACTGATCTTGTTTTGTGGTTCGTATTTGGCACCAACCACATCCCGCGCACCGAAGATTGGCCTGTGATGCCCGTAGAGCGAACTGGCTTCCATCTGAAACCCAGCGGCTTTTTTCGCAGGAGTCCAGGGATTGACGTTGCGCCATCTCCGAAGTCCTGCCATTAGGCTCAGTTTGCTTCACGAAAAAGGAGCAATTGCGGGCCAGTAGCTCAGTGGTCAGAGCAGGGGACTCATAATCCCTTGGTCGTGGGTTCAATCCCCACCTGGCCCACCACTGTGTCCAATATGTACCGAGCCAATGTTGGCATTGAATGAATGAGAGTGACAGGCTCGCAAGTATGCAATTTGATGTCGCAGTAATTGGTGGAGGACCAGCAGGTTCTTCGGCTGCCATTACTGCCGCTCGCGCTGGGCTTCGGGTGCTACTTGTTGAAAAAGGTCCATATGGACGAGACAAGGTGTGTGGCGATGGCTTAACGCCGCGAGCAATTGCTGCACTCGATGAGTTGAAAATTGATTACTCGGTTGCGCATCGCATTGATGGTTTGCGCATGATTGCCGGAAAAACGCAACGCGAGCTGGCTTGGCCAACGACATCGCGTTTTCCTAACCACGGCGCTGTGTGGCCGCGACAAAAGTTTGACAATCATTTGCTTGACGTTGCTATTGCATCTGGCGCTGAAGTTCGGTTCGAGTCAGAAGCATTGCCAGTGCTTGAAGGGGATCGTGCAGTTGGCGTGCAGGTTGGTAGCGAAGTGATTCGCGCTTCACTCGTAGTTTTGGCAACTGGCGCACAAGGTGCTGCTGCAAAAATGCTTGGCGCAGTTCGCGACCCCGACGAAACATTTGGTTTGGCAATTCGTGCATATGCGCCAACTCCACGTCACGCAGAGCGTCATCTTGAAGCGTGTCTCAGTTTGCGCGATGAGCACGGCACGCCGGTTCCCGGTTACGGATGGATGTTTCCTGCTGGCGACGGAACAGTGAATATCGGTGTTGGTGCACTCAGCACTATGAAGGGCTTCAAGAAACTCAATCTCAACACGTTGCTCGATCAGTATGCGTCAATCGTTCGTGAGCCGTGGTCGCTCGGTGACTATATAGATAAGCCGCGTGCTTGGCGCTTGCCCATGAGTTGTGTGCGTCGACATGGCCCAGGCTGGGTGGCTGTTGGCGATGCAGCCGGTTTTGTGAACCCGATGAATGGCGAAGGAATTGACTACTCATTGGAGTCGGGCATGTTGGCAATCCAGTGCTTCGTGGAAAATCCTGATACTGCAACTGTCGAATATGACAAGCGAGTGGGCGAGAGGTTTGACGCGTTCTTGCGCACGGGGCGCAGGTTCAGTTTCATCATTGGTCACCCGTGGTTGCTGAAGCCAGGTCTTCGAGTGGCGGTGGGTTCGCAAACAGCAGCCGACATCACACTTGCGGTCATGGGGAATCTCATTGACTCCTCAACGCCAGGTGCCGCGGGCCGTGTGATGCGATTTGCAGACAATGCTCTCCGCATTGCAGACCCGCTGCTTCGCCGCACCCGTGCAAAGGCGTAAGCCCTCGTTGTCTACAGTTTGCGCATGACCACTTCGTCGTTGCGCTCGCCACTTGTAGGAACAGTGGTTGCAGTGAAGGTTGCAGTTGGTGACGTGGTTGCTGCTGGATCAGAGATCGTGGTTATTGAATCCATGAAAATGGAACATCCCGTTGTGGCCGATGTGGCTTGTCGCATCACTGCGCTGTTCGCAACTGTCGGAAAGTCGGTAGCAGAAGGTGAACTCCTTGCTGAGTGCGTTGCCGAAAGTGTTTCGCAAAGCGCGGTTGCCACCTCTTATTCATCTTCAGGGAAACGTGCCGATTTGGAACAGTTGCGACTGCGGCAGGAACTGTTGCTCGACGCATCACGTAGCGAAGCCGTATCCAAACGTCATGCAAAAGGTCAGCGCACTGCGCGAGAAAATGTTGCCGACTTGACCGATGATGGAAGCTTTGTTGAATACGGAAGTTTTGCTGTTGCAGCACAACGAAGTCGCAGGAGCGAGGACGACTTGATCGCCAACACTCCCGCCGATGGACTCATAACTGGAATTGCAACGATTAATTCCGAACTTTTTGGTGAGGAGAACACCAGTTGCACAGTTGTCGCTTACGACTACACCGTGCTTGCCGGCACGCAAGGGTTCATTAACCATCGAAAGAAAGATCGCATCTTTGAAGTTGCGAAACGAAATATGACACCAGTGGTGTTGTTCGCCGAAGGTGGTGGTGGTCGGCCGGGCGACACTGATGCGCCTGGAGTTGCAGGTCTTGATGTGATGTCGTTTGCATCGTTCGCGCAACTTTCTGGTCTTGTTCCATTGGTCGGCATTGCGTCGGGTTATTGCTTTGCGGGCAACGCAGCATTACTCGGTTGTTGCGATGTAGTCATTGCCACAGAAAACTCAAACATTGGTATGGCTGGTCCAGCAATGATCGAAGGTGGCGGTCTTGGCGTAGTGAAGCCAACTGAAATTGGTCCGATTGCAACTCAGACTGAGAATGGTGTGGTCGACATTCGTGTTGCCGACGAAGCCGAAGCCGTTGCAGTTGCAAAGAAGTACTTGTCGTACTTCCAGGGCACAACTTCTCAATTCAGTCGTCATGGCGATGAGGCCTTGCGCGAACTGATTCCAGAGCAGCGCACTCGCGTATATGACGTACGTGCAGTTATTAATACGCTGGCCGATATTGACTCTGTTCTTGAACTTCGATCTGAATTTGGTGTTGGAATTGTCACTGCGTTTGCGCGAATAGAGGGCAAGCCGGTTGGCATTGTTGCGAATAACCCTGCGCACCTGGGTGGAGCAATCGACACACCAAGTGCCGACAAGATGGCACGGTTCGTGCAACTCTGCGATGCGTTCGATATTCCACTTATTTCGCTGTGCGATACGCCGGGATTCATGGTGGGGCCAGACGCTGAAGAGACAGCACAAGTTCGTCACTTTGCTCGACTATTTGTTACCGCTGCAAGTGTCACCACTCCATGGATCACTGTGGTGTTGCGCAAGGGATATGGCCTTGGAGCTCAAGCAATGGCGGGGGGCAGCTTTCATGCAAAAGACTTGGTCGTTGCGTGGCCAAGTGGGGAGTTCGGAGGCATGGGCCTAGAAGGAGCGGTTCGTCTTGGGTTTAAGAAAGAACTCGATGCCGCCGGAACTGCCAAGGAGCGCGAAGAACTGGAAAAGCGACTCATTGACGCTGCATATATAAGGGGTAGTGCTCTCAGCATGGCTAGCCATACCGAAATTGATGATGTCATCGACCCTGCCGATACTCGGCAACGCATCGTGGGCTTGCTTGCGGCGTGTCCAACGCCACTTGTAAGAACGGGCAAAAAGCGCCCAATGGTCGACACTTGGTAAAACCGCGCAATTTCGGTGAACTAAGATCTCCTGACCAACAAACATACGTGTTTCTAGAGGCACGTAAGAGGGAGAAAAAGAAAAATGAGAAAGCAGACACTTAAAGGTCTTGCTGTTGGTCTCGTTGCAGTAGTTGGATTGGCCGCTTGCGGTTCGTCAGACTCTTCATCAGACACAACAGTGGCAGCAGGTGCAGCAGGCTTGGCATGCGAAGTTACCGACATCGGTGGCGTTGATGACAAGGGCTTCAACCAGAACGCCTATGACGGTCTCAAGCTTGCAGAAGCAGAACTCGGTGTAAGCATCGACCTGCTCGAGTCAGCATCAGATGCCGACTACGCACCAAACCTTCAGTCATTCGTTGACAAGGGTTGCAATGTCATCGTAACTGTGGGCTTCTTGCTCGCAGACGCAACTAAGGCAGCTGCAGAAGCAAACCCAACAGTTCAGTTCGCAATTGTTGACTCCAACACTTCGGCACCAAACGTTCAGGGTCTTACCTTCGCAACTGATCAGCCATCATTCTTGGCTGGTTACATGGCAGCAGCAACAACCAAGACCGGCATCGTCGGTACTTTCGGTGGTATCAACATTCCACCAGTAGCAATCTTCATGCAAGGTTTCGCTAAGGGTGTTGAGTACTACAACGCACAAAAGGGAACTTCAGTGAAGGTTCTCGGTTGGGACATTGCTGCGCAAGACGGAACCTTCTCTGGTGACTTCAGTGACCAGACAAAGGGAACCAGCATTGCGAAGAGCATGGCCGACGAAGGCGCTGACATCATCTTCCCAGTCGCAGGTCCAGTAGGCCTCGGCGCATCACAGTTCGCAATGGACTCAGCTGGTGCAGTGAAGATCATCGGTGTAGACGTTGACATGACCATCTCGAACCCAACTCAGGCAGAAGTGTACGTAGCATCAGTTTTGAAGAAGATTGACGCTGCAGTACTTCAGGCTGTGAAGGACGCTCTTGCAGGAACTGGCGGCGGAACCGATTACCTCGGAACGTTGTCAAACGGTGGTGTTGGTGTGTCAATCACGTCAACCATTACACCTGAACTTCAGGCAGAGCTTGATGCAGTAACTGCTGGCATCATTGACGGTTCAATCGTCACTAAGTAATTCTTCGCTCTGTAGAGCGAATTAGTAGTAGGAGCGGGGGTCGCGAAAGCGGCCCCCGTTTCCATTTCTCCACCGAACAAGCCTGCATTGAAGTAGCAGTGGTGTAATTGATTAGTCTGTGGTGCATGGGAAGTCTTCAGTCATGAAGCTTGAGTTGCGTGGAATTACCAAGCGTTTCCCTGGAGTCGTTGCCAACGACAATGTAAATCTTTCTCTCAACACTGGTGAAGTGCTTTCACTCATCGGTGAAAATGGTGCAGGCAAATCCACGCTGATGAGCGTGCTGTATGGAATGTATAAACCCGACGAAGGTGAAATCGTTATTGATGGAACCCCTTTGGTGTTTACATCGCCTGCAGATGCCATTGCTGCTGGAATTGGCATGGTTCACCAGCATTTCATGCTTGTTCCGGTGTTCACCGTGGCAGAAAATGTTGTGCTCGGCGTTGAGCCAACTGGTGCTCTTGGAAAACTCAATATTGATGAAGCGCGCAGAATGGTGCGCGAAATTTCCGATAAGTACAACCTTGATCTTGACCCCGATGCAGTCATTGAAGACTTGCCTGTAGGCGTTCAGCAGCGCGTTGAAATCGTGAAGGTGTTATTGCGTGACGCAAAAGTTGTGGTGTTCGACGAGCCAACCGCGGTGCTTACGCCAAGCGAGATCATTGAGTTTTTTGAAATTGTGAAGACTCTTGTTTCTGCAGGTCGTGGCGTGGTTTTCATTACGCACAAGTTGAAAGAAGCGCTCAATATTGCAGATCGAATTGCAGTGCTGCGACGCGGCAAAGTAGTTGGCGAAGCCGACCCAAAGACTGCAACTGAATCACAAATTGCAGAAATGATGGTTGGTCGTCCGGTTCAATTGACCGTAGATAAGAAATCTGCAACCGCTGGCGATGTGGTTCTGAAGGTCACCGACCTCACTGTGCTTGATGCCGATGGCAGAACTCATGTTGAAAACGTTTCGTTTGAAGTTCATGCTGGCGAAATTGTTGGCATTGCAGGTGTGCAGGGGAATGGACAGACTGAATTGGTTGAGGCTCTCACCGGGCTGCGTAAAGCCGCAAGTGGGGTTATTGCACTTGATGGCAAAGACCTCACGCATTCCGATCCTCGCGAGCGCCACCAAATGGGTATGGCGCACATTCCTGAAGACCGCCAGCGTCAAGGGCTAGTGGGTGGGCTGAGTGTTGCCGAGAATCTCGTTTTGACCCGCTATCACGATGATCAGTTCTCTCATGGCGTAATTGTCGATTGGGAAGCTGCAGATGCAATTGCGGAAACCTTGATTAGTGAATACGACATCCGAACTCCGAATAAGGAAACCGGTGTTGGAACATTGTCGGGCGGAAATCAGCAGAAAGTGATTGTTGCACGCGAGCTCAGTCGCGATCTTCGACTCACGATCGCTGCTCAACCAACGCGCGGAGTTGATGTTGGCAGTATCGAATATATTCATTCGCGCATAGTGAAAGAGCGCGACGCTGGAACTGCGGTACTAATTGTGAGCACCGAACTTGAAGAAGTAATGGCGCTTTCAGATCGACTGCTGGTGATGTATCGAGGCAAAGTTGTTGCCGAACTCGATCCAAAGAAAGCGACACCTATGGAAGTCGGTTTGTATATGGCTGGATCGCGACCAGACAGTGCGGTTTCCGCATGAAGAACCTGTTCAACAAGATAGGTGAGCGCCTTAATCGAGTGAGTTCCATGAAACTTACGCTGCTCGCGGTGTTGTCGGCGCTCATTGTTGGCGCTTTCATCATCGTCATTTCTGATGTTGACAACTTGAAAAATGGCGACATCCTTGGCGCAATCTCCACCGTGGGCAGTGCGTATTGGGCGTTGGTTGTTGGCTCATTCGGGTCGCTCCGTGCTATTTCCAACACCATTAACAGCTCAACACCGCTCATTTTGTGTGGCGTTTCAGTAGCCATTGCCTTTAAAGCCGGATTGTTCAACATTGGAGCAACCGGTCAAATGCTCGCTGGTGGAATGGCGTCACTGTGGGTTGGGTTTGCAATGGATGGTCCAGGAATCATTCAGGTTCCTCTCGCCATCCTTGCTGGTGCAATTGGCGGTGCGGCATTTGGAGCAATCCCAGGAATTCTGAAAGCACGCACTGGTGCTCACGAAGTAATTACCACCATCATGCTCAACAACATGGCGGCCTTTTTCATTCTGTGGCTGCTGAAGACCAATATGTTCCAGCGCGAAGACCGCACTGATCCAATTTCGAAATTGGTCAGCGCTGAAGGCAGGCTGCCTCGACTCTTTGGATTTATGGACGGTCGTGCTGATCTTGTTGCACACCTGGGTTTCCTCGTTGCCATCGCTGCTGTAGTTGCGTATTGGTGGTTCCTGAAAAAGACCACAACCGGGTTTGAGTTCCGTGCGTATGGACTGAATGCAGACGCCGCAACCTATGCGGGTATGCACGTAAAGCGCCTCACCGTGTTGTCGATGATGTTTGCTGGTGGCTTTGCTGGCTTGGCTGGAGCTGCCGAAGTGCTGGGTACCTACGGATACGCATCCACAAACTTTGCGGGCAACATTGGTTTCGACGCTATTGCTATTGCGCTGCTTGGTCAGTCAAGCCCATTGGGAACAATGTTTGCTGCCATTTTGTTCGGTGCTCTGCAGGCGGGTGGTAGGCAGATGCAAACAAATAGCGATGTTCCAATTGACTTGATCATCGTGCTTCGTGCGCTCATCGTGATGTTTATCGCTGCGCCATTATTGGTGAAAACCATTTGGCGAACGAAGAACGCAACAATCACAGCTGGCCAAACATTTAGGGGGTGGGGTTCATGAGCACTACCGAAATTGCAGCGCCGCTGTTATCGCTTGAGCAGAAGAAACGCTCACGCAACGTTGGCTTTTCACTCATCTTCCTTGCGCTTATCTCGGCCTTCTTCTTGTCGGCTCGTCCGGGTGATGCTGGCTTCAAGCTTGTCGAGTCATTCACGCTGGTATTGCCGGCACAGTCTTTCGCTCAGGCACTAGCGATTCTCCTTGGCGCACTTGGCGCAGTGCAGTTGTATCGGGGCTTTGGCAGGTGGACCAATGTGATGCTCGCGTTTGCAACGGCAATGTTTGTGGTGGGTTTCTTGGCGTGGGCAACCTCGGGCGGATCGTTCAACCTGACTGGCATGTTGCAAGACACGGTTACTCGCAGTGTGCCCATCACGCTTGGGGCGATTGCTGGAATTCTGTGTGAGCGCAGCGGAATTATCAACATTGCAATTGAAGGACAGTTGCTTGGAGGCGCGTTTGCTGGTGCGGTTTTGGGCTCGCTGTATGGGCCTTGGGTTGGCGTGCTCGGTGCAATGGCTATGGGCGTCGGCCTCTCTGCATTGCTTGCGGTGTTTGCAATTCGCTTCAAAGTTGACCAAGTGATTGTTGGTTTTGCAATCAACTTCTTCTCATTGGGGCTCACGAGTTTCTTGTCGCAACGCGTACTCACCGAAAATCCCGAGTACAACATTGTCAAGCCGTTCACTCCCTATGCCGTTCCACTGCTTAGTGACATTCCAGTTATCGGTGTAGCGCTGTTTACGCAAACGTATTTTGTATACATCTCGGTAATTGCCGTGGTGGTGACCACGTGGTGTATGTATCGCACCCGTTGGGGTCTGCGCACTCGTGCGATCGGTGAGTATCCGCAGGCTGCTGGAACGCTGGGAGTTGATGTATTGAAGCTCCGTTATCGCAACGTATGGATTGCGGGAGCAATTGCAGGGCTCGGTGGCGCCTGGTGGCCAATTGGCACAGTGGGTCGCTTCGATCAAAACATTACGAATGGCCGAGGGTTCATTGCTCTTGCTGCAGTGATCTTTGGACGCTGGCACCCTATTGGAGCTCTTACTGCTGCGTTGGTGTTTGGTCTTGCTGAAGCAATTCAGTTGAAGATGTCGAATTTGGATACGGGAATCCCATCCGAGTTCTTGCTGATGGCGCCATACATTGTCACGCTCATTGTTGTGGCTGGTTTTGTTGGTCGCAGTCGCGCACCAAAGGCAGCAGGTCAGGCGTACGACGCCAGCAAGTAATTGCTATTTGGCTTTTGGCCGAAACGCTTCAACGCCATTGCCCACGTCGATATGGGCGCCACCGATGATGTCGATGCAATAGGGAATAGCGGGCAACACTGCATCGAGGCACTGTGCAATTGAGGTTGGTTTGCCTGGCAAGTTAACGATTAGGCAAGTGCCCCTAATGCCCGCGGTTTGTCGAGACAAAATCGCCGTTGGAACGTACTGCAGGCTTACTTGGCGCATCAGTTCGCCAAACCCCGGCATCATCTTTTCACACACCGTTTCGGTTGCTTCAGGTGTGATGTCGCGAATAGCCGGGCCTGTGCCACCGGTGGTGACGATGAGCGAGCAACCCTCGATGTCTGCAAGGTCTTTCAATGTCGCTGCAACTACATCGGTTTCATCGGGAACGATTCGTGAAACATCGGTCCATTCACTGGTGATGTGCTTGCCGAGGTATTCACGAATTGCTGGACCACCTAAGTCTTCGTAGACACCTTGTGACGCGCGGTCAGAAACAGTGACAACGCCTATGCGTACCATTACCACTGCAACAACTTCGGATCGTGTCGCCGACTTGGTCGGGTTATTCGCAACTTGAGTGAACGCAACACTTGGCGAGCGCCGTAGCGAAACCCAACTCTTTTAAACGCAGCATTGGAAAGAATCTGCAAACGCTGCGTTGTCTCACGCAAGTTATTCAAGAAGGCTTGCTGCAGCGGATCAAGCACGAATGTTGCAGTTGCTGCCGCGTAGTTGTGGCGTTCGAAATGGAACCATTCATAATCCTCGTGGTACGTCTGCTCAATGAGGTCTGCGGTTTCGCGGTCGTAAACCTGCTCGGCTTTGATGCCGAGCCCGCTGTTCAGACGCTGCAGTGAGACATTCGTTCCGCCTCGCGCGTTGAGCACATCGGCAAGTCTTTGCATTTCGCCATGTTGATCAATGCGAATGAATTCCTGATATTCCAATTGGTTGGAATACAGCGTGTTGAACTGCGGTCGGAAGTGGTCATCTATGGAGAAAGCATCTCGATTTGCGTGAATGGCTCGAGCAAACTTCCTGAACGTTGCGGCCACATCCACGCGACCGTCAACCAGCACATCCGAGCATGCTTCGATGATTGATGATGGTGTTCCTGGGGCGCGCAAGAAAGCGCGATTTTCCCACGAGGAGTATGCGCGCTTCAGAGGGTCGCGCAATGCGGCAACGCGAAGCCATTCAGGTGACTGAATGACTTCCCACTGTTCCTTCGGCGTGAGGTCAAACATGCGACGAAGGCCATGCACTCGGTAGTTGTGGATGGTCTGCTCTTGAGAAATATTCGGGGTGATGATTTCGCGGGCTGCCTGCTCGTTATAGGTTCCCTCAATTTGTGAGATCAGCAACTTCAGGGTGCTGCACGCAACCTTCGTGGTCGGTACATACATCACTTTGATGCGGGGGGCGATCAGCGCGTACCCAATCATTAATGGCAATTGCGGATGCGGATCGTATTGCACGGGACTATCTTTTCAGGTCGCAACGCAACAACACGTCACGCAAGAGGGCGTCTACGCATTGGTCAACCGATTCGCCATGTGCGCACAATACAAATTCGGGCGCAGTAGGGGCTTCATATGGTGCGTTTACGCCAGAAAGCCCAATCTTGGCTCCAGATTTCACTTGCGCATACAGGCCTTTTGTATCGCGTTCTTCACATGTAGCAAGCGAGGTGGCAACGTGCACCTCGATGAATTCCAAATTGTCAGAAGTGTGAATGAGGCGGGCAAACTGTCGACCTGAAGCAAACGGGCTGATGATTGGCACGATGGTGATCGCTCCAGCACTAGCGAACAGCTTTGCAACTTCTGCCATGCGACGAACATTTTCTGCTCGGTCTTCGTCGGAGAAACCTAGATTGCTATTCAGTCCGTGGCGCACATTGTCGGCGTCGAGCACGTATGCAAACTTGCCGAGTTCGGTCAATTTGCGAGACAACTCATGAGCGATCGTTGATTTTCCCGAACCTGATAGCCCAGTAAGCCAAATAGTCATGCCATGAAACTTGTGGGCACCCCACAGTTGTTCTCGACTTACTTGCGGCTCGTGCCAGACGGGTGTGTTTGCCGAGTCGGTCATGTGCGAGGTGACAACAACATTCCTGCACCAGCCGTCTGACCAGTTGCTTCGTCAACAATGATGAAGCAACCCGTTGTGCGGTTCTGGTGGTAGTCGTCGTACAGCAGCGGGGCAGTGGTATGCAACGTGACTCTGCCAATTTCGTTCATGGCAAGCTGATTCACACCAGTTTCACGACTTAGCGTAGAAATGTTTAGGCGATATAGCACTTCGGTAATTTTTGTGCGAGCAACTTTAGATGTGTGCTTAATCGTGTAGATCTTGCCTGGTTGCATTGGAGCTGCATCGTCCATCCAGCACAACATGGC
>JACCDJ010328125.1_pt1 | contig 13934 bp, 14 predicted proteins | sample 7444481 | NCBI WGS metagenome assembly JACCDJ01 (sample SAMN15323435, study PRJNA562643) | freshwater metagenome | isolation source: river surface water | place: USA:Blue River Watershed | collected 2017-08-15 | reverse complement strand
GTGCCTCGGCCAGATCCACGTCAATGCCGCCAGATTTACCTGAGAAGGGTGCGAAGTCCTCATAAACAGCAAATGAAAGCTTGCCGCTCGCGCGGATTTTTTCCATGTCGGCCAGCGCGGCACCGTGGAAAGCGATCGACAGGCTGGCGAGCAGCCAGACGATGAGGCGGCGCATGGTAAAGCGAAACATTCTTGTCCCCTGGCGTGCGCCCGGTGAATGGCGCTTTTTTAATTGAACGAATCATACACGGCGACGCTCGTCACAAGCGCCGCCTTTGCTGCACGTCTCAGGGTTTGACGCGACGTGTTTCCAGATAAGCTTTGATTGCCCATACCGCTTCCTGTTGCAGGATGCCCTCGAATGGTGGCATGTACACGGCACCATTGCGCACACGGCCTTTTCGTACCGTGGTTGCATAGTAGTCGTCGTTTTCCTTGAAGCACGCGGTCTTGCGATCGGCTGACTGCGTCATGCAGTCGCGGTCCAGCATGCGCAGATCTGGGGCAATGCCACCGGAGATCGCTTCGATACCGTGGCAGCGGGCGCAGTTCTGGGCATAGGCCGAGGTGCCCACCTTGACCGCTGCGTCATTGCCGCGGTAAGGATTTTCGGCAGACCATTTGTCGCCAAGCGCAGGCAGGTCCTTGGTATCGACTGCCTGGGGCGTAACATCGCCGTGAGCGAGCGCGGACAGGGAAAAAACAAGGGCGGCAGCGCCGCTGAGGCCGCAAATGGCCAGGCGTGTGAACAGCTTCATGGGAAAAACTCCGGAGTCGGTTAATTAAACTGCCTTCAGGATCGCAATAGCCGCGCCATGCGGCAAGTACGGCCAATCCAGACCGATTATCAGACTTTTGCTTCAGAACGGAACAAGTGCTACATTCCACAAAACAAGAACGATAAAAAAAGAAACAATCGGGTAGACGGGATGAGACATGGGCCAGGCAGCAGATCCCCAATCCGGGGGGGCGGGATCGTCAGTAACTGCATCACGGTTGATATTGCCGGATAAGCAATTTTCTCCGGCGGGCATATTTCATGCCTCGGATCAGGCCGTCATGATTGAAGAATCCCACCGCCGTTCGGCCTCGTTTGGTCTGGCGCCAGAATCTCGGCCGGATTATTCGCCCATCCAGAAAGCCGATCTCGTTTGCAGGGTGGACGAGAACCGCGGGCTCTACAGCCACGCGCTGCCGGTCATGGAGACCCTCTACGAGCAGATCATCAATACGCACAGCATGGTCATTCTGACCGATGCGCAGGGCACCATCCTGCACACCATGGGCGACGACGATTTTCTGGAGAAGGCAGACCGCGTTGCCCTGCGCGCAGGCGTAGCCTGGTCAGAAGAGAGCAAGGGTACGAACGCGATTGGTACCGCGATCGCCGAGCAGACACCCACACTCGTGCATGCGGACCAGCATTATCTGACTGCCAATCATTTTCTGACCTGCTCGGCTGCGCCGATCATTGATCACCAGGGGCGCCTGATCGGTGTGCTCGATGTCACTGGCGACCAGCGCAGTTTTCACAAGCACACGATGGCACTGGTGCGCATGTCGGCTCAGATGATAGAGAACCAATTATTCTCGGCCGCCTTCGACGACTCGATCACCCTGCATTTCCATAGTCGTCCCGAATTTATCGGCACGCTGATGGAGGGCATCGCCTCATTTTCTATGTCGGGCCGCTTTCTGTCCGCAAATCGCAGTGGTCTGTTTCAGTTGGGCCTGCCGTTATCGGCGCTGCAAACGCATACTTTCAGCTCTCTGTTCGGCATGCCTGTGTCGGCGCTCTTCGATCACTACCGCACCAGCATGCCCACGCTGCTCGACTTGTGCCTGCATACGGGTGTGCGCGTGTCCGCACGGGCAGAGTTGAGGCCGGCAAGCTTGTTCTTTCAGTCGGAAAGCAAGCTTGATGATCCCGTACCGCGCAAGAGTGAGCGATCCGAGAGTCGGCGAGATAGTGCCAGTGATGAAGCAGCCCGTCAGCGCCGTCTGTCAAGCTTGCATTATCTTGATACTGGCGATGAAAAAGTTGCTGCGATTATTCGCAAAGTTAATCTCGTCATGGGTCGGGATATCCCCATCCTCATCACCGGCGAGACCGGCACAGGCAAGGAATTGCTCGCGCAGGCCGTGCACAATGATTCTCCGCGCGCCGATGGTCCCTTTGTTGCCGTCAACTGCGCATCCATTCCCGAAAGTCTGATTGAATCGGAATTATTCGGTTATGAAGATGGCGCATTTACCGGGGCGCGCAAAAAAGGCAGTACCGGCAAGATCCTTCAGGCAAATGGCGGTTCGCTTTTTCTTGATGAGATCGGTGACATGCCACTCGGCTTGCAAGCGCGCCTGTTGCGCGTGCTGCAGGAGCGGCTCGTCATGCCACTGGGTAGCAACAAATCCATTCCGGTGAATGTGGCGCTGATCTGCGCGACCAATCGAAATTTGCGCGACATGATTGGCAAAGGTCAGTTCCGAGAAGACTTGTACTACCGTCTGAATGGTCTGGTCGTACGCCTACCACCTTTGCGCGAGCGCAGCGATCTCGATGTTGTCATTCATCGTCTGTTGGCCGCGGAGGCGAGTGGTGAGCCACCAACGGTGTCACCTGAAGTGATGGCCTTGTTCAAGCGCCACAACTGGCCCGGCAATTTCCGTCAACTGACCAATTTGCTGCGCACGGCGATTGTCATGGCGGGATCCGCGCGTGAAGTCAAAATCGAGCATCTGCCGGAAGATTTTCTCGATGATGTCGGTCAGCTGCCGATCACCACAGGCCCCGCATCGCAAAGCCAGGTGACGACGGTTCTCGCCGGCGGCAATGCCCGGCTCGAAGATGTGGAACTGCTGACGATACAAAAATCGCTTGATGAGCATCGCGGCAATGTCTCGGCAGCGGCACGCGCATTGGGTGTGTCACGCAATACTATTTATCGCAAGCTGCAGAAATAAAAGCGGCATCAGAACGAGACCGGCACGAGTGTTTGCTCGTTGCCGGTTTTTTTTCAAGGCGATGGGTGTAATTCCATCACGGCCTCGCGCAGCGCAGCTGCAATCAGGGGATCGGCTGGCGTATGTCCGCCGCGAGGTACCCAGTGCAAGCGCGCATGAGGCATGAGTTTGGCAAGGCGCGCTGCATTTTCCGGAGGGCAGACCAGATCATGGCTGCCGTGCACGATCACCGTTGGTGTTTCGGCAAGTGCTTGTGCAGCCCCGAGCAAATCGGCTTCGCCCGTGAAGCATGCATTCATGAGGTAATGCGCTTGCAGACGGTATTTGCCTATGGCGCGCGCCGAGGCTTTTGATGGTGCGCTGGGTAGTGTCAGCTTGCCCGACATCGCTTGCATGATGGCTTCTTCATACGCACCCCAGCGCGTGGCGGCATCCTCGGCTTCTTGTTCAGACCCGCGCAGCAATTGCTTGCCGAGTGTGGTGAGCACCTGCTGTTTTTGCTCGTCGTGCCAACCCTGCGTCAATTGTTCCCATGCATGCGGCACCATTGCGCGCAGCGACTGAAAAAACCAGTTCAACTCGCGCTGGCTGGCGAGAAAACTGCCCCGCAACACCATGGCACGTATACGATTTGCATGTTGCGCAGCATAGAGCAGCGCCAGCGTGGCACCCCAAGAGCCGCCGACCACCATCCATCGTTCAATGCGCAGTCGTTCGCGAATCATCTCGATATCAGCCACCAGCTTTGCACTGTCATTGTTGAGGATGTCACCTTGCGGTTGGGATTGTCCGGCGCCGCGCTGATCAAACAGCACCACGCGCTGTCGGGCGAGGTCAAACCACTCCAGTACCGAGGGCTGCGTGCCGCTGCCGGGGCCGCCGTGCAGCACCACTGCCGCTGGTGCATCCGCTTGGCCATACTGGGCCACAAAAAGGGTGTGGCCATCGCCGGTGGGCAGGTTTTGCTGGTCGAAGGGTGTCGCGGACATGGATTTTTCCGGGCGTGCTTTGGGCTAGAATGAGGCCAATAAATAACACAAGAGACCAGTTTCGCCCCAATGCATTTTCATTAAAAATCAGGCGCTTTGATTGTAAAGCGCTGTTTTCAAAGGGGCGAAAGGAGATGATGATGCCTACCTGTTTGTCTGGCCTGATGGTTTCAGGCGGTTTTCCATTTCGTTTTTCTGCGATGGCAATGAGCGATCTTTGCAACCATCGTGCCGTTTGCGTTCTAAATGATGCATTGGCGGCTACGCACAACAATTAACTCCACCTCCTGAAAATCATGAAAATTCTTGTTTTAGGTTCTGCTGCGGGCGGTGGTTTCCCGCAATGGAATTGCAATTGCACCAACTGCGCTGGTGTGCGCAAAGGCAGCATTAACGCCAAAGCGCGCACGCAATCATCGATCGCGGTCTCGGCGAATGGGACTGACTGGGTGCTGATCAATGCATCGCCCGACATTCTTTTTCAGCTGCGCTCCAATCCCGCATTGCAGCCTGCGCGCGCGATACGTGACTCCGGCATTGCTGCGGTGATGGTGATGGATGCACAAATCGATCACATTACCGGCTTGCTGATGCTGCGCGAAGGCAAAAAGAAACTCAATCTGTATTGCACGGACTCGGTCTGGGATGATCTCAATCACGGGCTGCCACTCGCCAAAGTGTTGTCACATTATTGTGGCGTCGAGCATCATGAAATCACGGGTCTGTCAGCAGACAAGACCCGGTTTGCACCGATAGAAGTGCCGGGCATTGCGGGTATTCGTTTTCATCCGCTGCCACTAAAGAGCAAGGCGCCGCCGTACTCACCGCATCGTGCCAACCCTCAGCCTGGCGACAACAATGGTTTGCTGATCGAAAATCTCGAGACGGGCAAGACCTTGTTTTACGCGCCAGGCCTGGGCGAGATCGAGCCGCATGTACTCGACGCAATGCAAAAAGCTGACTGCGTGCTGGTTGATGGCACGGTCTGGACTGGCGATGAAATGATCACACTGGGTCTGACGCAAAAGACAGCGGCGGACATGGGCCATCTGCAGTTATCAGGCCCCGGCGGCATGATCGAGGTGCTCGACAGCGTGGGTCAGCGCCGCAAGGTACTCATTCACATCAACAACACCAACCCGATTTTGAACGAAGACTCGGCCGAGCACGCGGCGCTCGCGAAGCACGGTATTGAAGTCGCATTTGATGGCATGGAGATCAACGTATGAACGCACCCACCAAGATGACGGAACAGATGCCCTGGAGCCGCGAAGAGTTCGAGGAAAATCTGCGAGCCAGAGGCAAGAGCTATCACATCAATCATCCGTTCAATATTCGGATGAACAATGGTGAACTCACGCCTGATCAGATTCGCGGCTGGGTGATTAACCGGTTCTACTATCAGGTCATGATTCCCGTGAAAGATGCCGCCATCATATCCAACTGCCCCGACCGCGAAACGCGTCGCAAGTGGATAGATCGCATTCATGATCATGATGGCTATGGCGACAAGCCTGGTGGTATCGAAGCCTGGACGCGTCTGGGTGAAGCTACCGGCATCTCCCGTGAAGATTTGTGGTCGCTGAAAAAAGTCGAGCCCGGTGTGCGCTTTGCGGTTGATGCCTATGTCAATTTTGCACGCAGCCGCCCGTGGCAAGAGGCGGTGTGCTCATCACTGACCGAGATGTTTGCACCCAAGATTCACAAGGATCGCCTCGCCAACTGGCCCACGCATTACCCCTGGGTGAAGGAAGAGGGTCTTGCCTATTTTCGCACGCGTGTCACGCTCGCCGAGCGTGATGTCGAACATGGCCTGGCCGTTACGCTCGAACACTTCACCACGCGTGAGCAGCAGGAGCGCGCGCTGGAAATCCTGCAATTCAAGCTGGATGTCTTGTGGGCGATCTCGGATGCCATCGAAAAAGCCTATCCCTGAAAGCACACGATGAGTGAACTAACTGCAAAGCCGAAACTTGCCCGCCTGTTCCGCATGCAATGGGAAGAAGCACAGGGTGCCTATGTGTTGTTGTACCCGGAGGGTATGGTCAAGCTGAATCAGAGTGCTGGTGAAATTCTCAAGCGCTGCGATGGCGATCGCGACGTGCAGGCCATCATCGACGACATTGAGCAAACGTTCAATGCCACGGGCTTGGAAAAAGATGTCACCGGATTTCTTGAAATTGCAACCGAGCGAGGCTGGATTGTCTGAGACCACACCCACCACAACAACGACGCAGGTGCCGCCACCGCTGTGGCTGCTGGCTGAAATCACTTACAAGTGTCCGCTGCATTGCGTGTTTTGCTACAACCCGCTGAACTATGCGGCTGATCGCAGAGAGCTGACCACAGAGGAATGGAAAGACGTACTGCGTCAGGCACGCGCGCTGGGTGCGGCTCAGCTCGGTTTCTCCGGCGGCGAGCCACTGGTGCGCGATGATCTTGAAGAGCTCATTGGTGAAGCCCATCAGCTGGGTTTCTATACCAATCTCATTACCTCGGGCATTGGTCTGACCGAAGAGCGCATCTCGCGCATGAAAGAGCTGGGACTCGATCACATTCAGCTTTCGTTCCAGGATTCGACCAAGGAGATGAATGACTTCCTCTCCAGTACCAAGACCTTTGATCTGAAGAACCGCGTCGCCAAGCTGATCAAAAAATACGACTATCCGATGGTGCTCAACGTCGTTCTGCATCGCTACAACCTTGATCATGTTGGTCGTATCATCGAGATGGCCGTAGAGATGGGTGTTGAATATCTCGAGCTGGCCAATACCCAGTACTACGGCTGGGGCATGGTCAATCGCGATCAGCTCATGCCGACGCGTGAGCAACTCGAGCGCGCCGAAGCGGTGGTGAATGAGTATCGCGCCAAACTCGGTAACAAAATCAAGCTGCTGTTTGTCGTTCCCGATTATTTCGAAGAACGTCCCAAGGCTTGCATGAATGGCTGGGGTTCGGTATTTCTTGCCGTGGCGGCCGATGGCGCGGCGCTGCCTTGTCACGCCGCGAAAAGTTTACCGGGCCTGCAATTCCCCAATGTCACAGAGACAACTTTGAAAGATATCTGGTATAACAGCGATGCATTCAATCGTTATCGCGGTTATGGCTGGATGAAAGAACCCTGCCGTACTTGTCCTGACAAGGAAAAAGATTTCGGTGGCTGCCGTTGTCAGGCTTATGCGCTGACCGGTGATGCCGAAAATGCTGATCCGGTGTGCAGCAAGTCGGCGCAGCATGGCGATGTAAAGAAAATCGTATTGCAGGCGCAGGCGCCGCGGACGGAAGAAAAGCCGCTGGTCTATCGAAACGATGCCAACTCGATGCGTTATGCCGCGATACCGATAAAAGAAGAACGAGACAAGGTTACCTGAGATGACTGACGTGGCACGCCGGCTTTTTCCGCTCTCCCGACTTTTTAAGCCTCGTGCCACGATCTCCCCGGTTTCCGTCGCAGACCGACTCTTTCTTCAGTGGTTGTGCTTCGTTGGTCTGCTGATCTTTGCTTCTTTTCTGATGTGGCGCGCCAATATCTGGGGCGTGCTGGTCGCTGCCGATCCTACTGGCATTACGCTAATGATCATCGCAGTGTTCGCCGGTTCCACCCTCTGGGTCGGCATGCGTGCCTGGTCTCTGATGAACGAGCGTCAGTCGCTGGATGCCTGGAAGCTCGCCGCGATCACTTACGGACCCTCGACCTTGCCCGACAACGGCGATACCGCAGTCCACGCCTATTTTTCCGCACTGCTCGATAAAAGCCGCCGTCGTGATTACGACAATGCGCAGCTCACTGAAGTGCTGGCCGAGCGCCTGCATGGCCCCAGCGAATCCGCATGGTGGGTGAATGGGATTCAGATCAAGCTTGGCCTGTTGGGCAAAGTGATCGGTTTTTCCATTCTCGCGATTGAAATTTCGCAGATACAAAATTTTGACGCCTCACAGTCGCAGACCCTGCTCAAAACGTTGACGGGTGGTCTGGGTATTGCGCTCCTGACCACAGCCGTTGGTCTGGTGGCGAACATGCTGCTGGGCGTGCAGCTGGTCAGGCTTGATCGTTGCGGTGACGGCATACTCGCGGACTCGCTGGAGCTGGCAGAGACACAGCTGGTCACGCTGACCCACCAGGATCGATAGTGGCTTTGCGAAAGAAGCGTCGCGAAGGGGAGGTCGATCCCTTTTATGACATGCTGTTCAATATCCTGATTGCTTTCGTTTTTTGTTTCATCATTGCGCTGCTGGCGATGAATCCGAAAGCGAAAAAAGAGGGCGATATTCCGGCCAAGGCTGAGTTCATCATCACCGTCTCCTGGCCTGACATGAACCCGAATGATCTCGACACCTATGTACAGGATCCTGCGGGTGCAGTCGTGTGGTTTCGTTCTCGAGAGGCAGGGTTGATGCATCTTGATCGCGACGACCGCGGTCTGGCAGGTGACTCTATCAAAGTCAATGGTCGAGACATAGTCAATCCGCTCAATCAGGAGGTCGTCACGATTCGCGGTTTCTCGGCGGGCGAGTACACCGTGAATGTGCAGTACTACGAAAGTAAAAACAGCGAAGCTGTCGAGACCACGATTTCTGTCGTTAAGGTCAATCCCCGTGCCGAGATTGTCTACTACGGTACCCTCAGGCTGGACCGTAAAGGCGATGAGGCCACCGCAGTACGATTTACCGTCGACCCTGATGGCAGCGTCAGAGATATCAATACCCTACCTAAACAGATCGTTCCGCAGATATGACCCATATTTCAATTCTTCTGACCTTCCTGTACCTCACCGTTGCGATACTGCTGCTGGTGCTGTGTCTGGCCACCACATGGAAGCGCTGGATCAAGCTGGTGATGATTCTCGTGGTGACGGCAAGTTATTTCGTTGCAAATTTCACCTTTGAAGACATGCTGGGTTGGCCCACGCCACGCATGCTGCCCGAAAAATTCATCGTCATTTCTGCGGTGATTGAAGAGCCCAATCCTGCGAAAGGTATCGAAGGCGCGATCTACTTGTGGATATCACCACTTGATACGCAGCGCCCCGGTACAGTGCCGCGGGGTTACAAGCTGCCCTACCTGAAAGATAATCACTCCGAGATCTCTGAGTCGCAACGTCGCAGCCGTCAAGGTATACGTCAGGTCGCCGTGATCGAAGGCGGTGGTGGCGGCAGCGGCGGTTCATGGTTGAAGATGAACACCGAAAAGAAAATCAAGCTCAAGATCAGCGATGCGCCAGCAGCACGCATGCCGGAGAAGTGATGATGAAGCGCATGACCTTCATTCCGGTGGCGCTGGTCGTGGCCGGATGCTCGCAATCACTGCCGGTGGGTGATTCGTATTTTCCGTTGCCGGTGGGTGCAACCTGGGAATACGATGTTACCTCTGACATCAATAACATCATCACGCATGACACCTATGTTCTGAGCGTCGATCGTACGGTTGATACCGATGCGGGCGAGGTCTTAGTGCGGCGCGTCGAGGTACCTGGATCGATTGGTATCGAATACTGGTTGCGCAAAGAAAAAGACCGAATCGTCCGTATTGCCCAACGTATCGATGCGGATGAACAGGCCAAGCTTGATCGCAATCCGCAGGTGATACTGAAGCTACCCGTCACTGTCGGCGCAAGCTGGATGGTACCAACGGAGTTGTTCGTGATTGCGCCCAAGCTCGAAATGGGTATGGGCACGACAAAAATGCCCAAGGTGCTGTTGACCTACACCGTTGAGGCTATCGATGAAACGCTTGCTGTACAGGCGGGTACGTTTAAGTCATGCGCACGCGTGACCGGTATCGGTAATTTCGCTTTGTATGTGGATGCCGTACAGGGCTTTCGCGATATCCCGGTCGTCAATCGCGAGTGGTATTGCAAGGGTGTGGGGCTGGTCAAAGTGGAGCGCACCGAACTCCTGCAGTCGGCCTACTACTCCTCTGGCAAGATCACGATGGAACTGACGTCGTTCACATTCCCCTAGAGCGTGTTGGGCATGCGCTACACCCTCTAGCCTCCACGCCCCATGCTGTACATAAAAACACCAGCCAAGGCATGTGCATTGGTGGCTCGAGGTGAGCAGATTCTGCGGATTCATTCCATCGCAGTTCCGGAACCCAGACTTTCAAGCGGTTACTTAGGGGTGATCTTTTCCCTTTGGAGCAGCCATGTACAACAACCTCTCGTCATTTCCTATCCAGTCACCGCTCTCTTCCACGATCGGCACTGATCCGGCGCGAACGTCCGCACCGCCAATCCACCACCAATTATTTGCCGCGACAAACCTGCCCGTCATGCGCAGCCGGGTCGCTCATCATCAAGGTCTGCCTGATCAACCTGATCGTGCCGGTATGCGCGAGCGGCGAGCTCAGTCTGAAATGACCGTGAGAGCGCTTCAGCGCAGTCGCGGTGTGGAGCCAGCCACGAATTCCCACGCCGAGGTGCTGGAAGCCTATGGATACCGCCAGCTGGCTCAGTGGGTGATGGATATGCCTGCCAACGTGATGCATGCGTTGCAAGCGATGAATGAGGCCCTTGGTGATGCGGTGTCATTTCGTATTGGTCCTCCCGGTGCGCAGGCCGCTCCGGCTCGCAGCAATCCACTATCGGTGGACGACTTCATGAAGAAATTTTCCGCGGATTTCGAGATCAGGCTGAACCCGGCCGCGCGGAAATCAGCTGATATGCGAGGCATGATTATCGTCATCGGCGAACATCACTACGATCCATCGATACAAGCAATGGTACAAAAAGTGATGTTCGAATTTAGCCGGAGGCGCGGGGATCGGCTTTTTTTGGAGGGAGGGGACGAGATGATGCGCGAGAATCGCTTGCAGAAATATCAGATTCAACGTGACGACTGCCAGCTCTTAGAAAAAAATGACGCAGCTGTCAATGAGTTGAGCATCATACTGGACGAGATGCATCTCTACTTGTATGACTGCGCCATCTACCTGAAAAAACACGTGGCTTTTTCTCGAGAGGATTTACGTGACAAAAATTCGTTGAACATCCATCATTTCATCAGCAAGCATGAAAAGAAACTGCCCGCATCCAAAGTCGCTGCCTACGGCGATCTGAAAAAAAATTCCGTGAACTGGAGACGCGGCTCGAAAACGCAGCCGATAAATATCAACCCCAGCGTGATCAGCGAATGGCTGATGGCGTGCGTGAGGAACGAAGCGAAACAGGACTGAACTACGTTATTGTCGGCGCCACTCATTTGACGGGGGTCGGCGAGCGCTTGCTGGATCTACCTGTGATGATGATGGTGCCTCGCGTATTGGGCGGATGGGTACCGGCTAACAAAGATGAACTATGACATCCCCGGATATTCGCGGGCTGATGCTTTTGCAAATGTCAGCGATCATGAAGGATCAGGAGCGAGTTCTCTTACCCGGTGCGTATCACGAGCACTTCACGCCGTAAGATTCATTTCCCCAAATAAAAAAGCCGACGGCATACGCCGTCGGCCAAGACTGCACGGGATGAGCTACCGAATTCCGTATCCCAATGCAGGCGGGAGTAAAACTTTTTATTTCATCAGCTTGAAGACCCAGACGGAGCCGCCCTGCTCGAGCGTGTTGACCTTCTTGGCCACTTCGCCGCCCCACAGAGGCACCGCACCGCCCCAACCGGATACGACAGCAACGTACTGCACGCCGCCTTCTTCCCAGCTGAACGGAGGTGCAACAACGCCCGAGCCAGTCTGGAACTTCCACAGTTCCTTACCGTTCTTGGCATCGACAGCCTTGAGGAAGCCTTCAGGCGTACCGTAGAACACCAGATCGCCACCGGTGGTCATCACACCACCCCACAGAGGCGCCGAGTTCTTGTTTTCCCAGACGATCTTGCCGGTCTTGGGATCGATCGCGCGCATTGCGCCGATGTAGTCATCGTGCAGTGGTTTGATGGTGAAGCCAGCGCCCAGATAAGCCGCGCCCTTCTTGTAGGTCACAGGCTCATTCCAGATTTCCATGCCCCACTCGTTGGCTGGCACATAGAACAGACCTGTCTTGGGGCTGTAGGCCATAGGCTGCTGGTTTTTACCACCGAGGAAGGACGGCGCGGAGAACACGACGTTACCCTTCTTGCCATCCGGACCTTTGGTAGGGTCGCCAGGACGGTTCGCAGGATCGTAGTTTGGACGACCGGTTTTCAGGTCGATGCCGGTAGCCCAGGTGATCTTGGATACGAAAGGATAGGCACCATCAAGTTTGCCGTTTTTTGCATCGATCACATAGAAGAAACCGTTACGGTCAGCAGACGCACCCATGCGCTTGCCGTTCATGTCGAACGTGACGAATTCATTCACGCCGTCATAGTCCCAGCCGTCGTTCGGTGTCTTCTGGTAGTGCCAGGAGATCTTGCCAGTCGCAACATCGATAGCCACAGTCGAGGTCGAGAACAGGTTGTCGCCAGGGCGCAGGTGGCTGTTCCATGGTGCTGGGTTGCCGGTACCAAAGTAAGCCAGACCGGTTGATGGGTCATAGGTGCCGCCGAGCCAGGTCGTTGCACCGCCCGATTTCCACAGATCGCCAGGCCAGGTCTTGTTGGTTGTGCCGGAGATACCGTTTTCGATGGCCTTGCCGCCTTCGTATTTGTAGCCCATGTGGCCTTCGACCACAGGACGCGTCCAGACCATCTTGCCGGTCTTGGGATCGCGCGCTTCAACGCGGCCGATCACACCGAACTCACCACCTGAAACGCCGGTCAGCAGCAGACCTTTGGCGATCAGCGGAGCAGCCGAGGCTGAGTAGCCTGCGGCGTAGTCATCGATTTTCTCTTTCCAGACAACGTCACCGGTGTTCTGATCCAGAGCAACCAGTTGCGCATCCAGCGTTGCGAAGATAACCAGATTGTCGAACAGCGCAGCGCCACGGTTGATCACGTCGCAGCAAGGCATAATGCCTTCAGGCAGACGGTGCTCGTATTTCCAGAGCTTCTTGCCGCTCTTTGCATCGAGTGCATAGATACGGGAGTACGAGCCGGTCACGAACATTTTGCCGTTGTGAATCAGCGGTTGCGATTCCTGACCGCGCTGCTTCTCGCCACCGAACGAGAACGACCATGCCGGGACCAGCTTGGCGACGTTGCCCTTGTTGATCTGGCTCAGCGGCGTGTAACGCTGACCCTGCTGACCCATACCCCAGGACAGGACGTCTCCGACGCTTTGGGCGTCTTTTTCGATCATTGCGTCCGTTACGCCCGCGGCAAATGCCGACGAACCGGTGATCAGCGCCATGCCGATCAGAGACGCCAGTAGTTTTCTTTTCATTAATTTCTCCCCCTTGGTTATGCCAATGTTGGCTATACGGTTGCAAGCGTTGTGCGTGGCACGCAGCCACAGACGAGAAGCAACGGTTTTAACAAGGCAAAGGCCATGCCATGAAAATTTCTCAAGCAAGTGGGCGAGAAGTCGCAAAAACACTCAAGTGCGGCGCTCTGTTCTGGTACAGAAAGACGGGAGTGTCACAAAATTCAACAGCAGCCCGTGGTGACACCGGTGCACTCGCCAGTCGGAGTCCGCCGGGTTGGGGTGGCATGAATCCTTCATGCAAAGCGCTTGGCCACAAAAATATTGACTTGAATAAGGCTATTCAATGACCCTCACCGCAGAATTAATGGCACGTTTTCTGGCAGCGGCCGTTCGCTTTTCGGGCCTGCCGGCGGTCGATCCGGCGGACCTGCCTGCGATCGAGCAAGTGAGCGCGCAAGTCCTCGCACAAAAAGTCTGTCCGGACGCGCCGGGAACCTGCAACAGTGTCGCTGCGTTGTTTGATACTGAAAGTTACCGCATCTATCTGCGCGACACATTGAATCCGACTGACCCGATGGACAATTCATTCATTGTTCATGAGCTTGTACATGTGCTGCAGTTCAAAAAATTTGGTCATGATTACTTCACCAGTTGCCGCAAGGTGCTCGACAGCGAGCAGCAGGCTTATTATGTGCAGAACAATTATCTGGGTGAAGAAGGGATCGACTGGCGCGAGGGGTTTTTGCT
>JACCDJ010043101.1_pt1 | contig 13945 bp, 5 predicted proteins | sample 7444481 | NCBI WGS metagenome assembly JACCDJ01 (sample SAMN15323435, study PRJNA562643) | freshwater metagenome | isolation source: river surface water | place: USA:Blue River Watershed | collected 2017-08-15 | reverse complement strand
TTGAGATTTAACTCTTGAATTGATTTCACAATAAGTGGTGTGAGTTGACTATAACTGACTTTCCAGTATTCATTTGAATCAACTGGCTTATACACAGCATCAGGATATGATTCGTACAATTCTTGTGCAACGAAACCATGCACGAGACTGTTAGGGTTTGCATTGTAATAGAAATCTCGTACTTTAATACTCATCAAGTCAGTAAGACCAATAGTTGTATCGGTAATTGGATTATTGTTTTTTAAGCGTTCATCAGATGGTGCACAGACATTTGCTTGTCCTCCTGTATAACAAATAGATCCGACATCTCCCCCATCACCATCATTAAATTGAATCCATTTCCCTGCACTTGGTGTATCGGCACCTGCTTGGATGACAATACCGTAGCGGTTATCGTTGTTACCGTCGTTGAAGAAATTAGCAGAGTAGGTTGAAGATGCATCAGCTGCAACGTCAAGTTTAAAAGAAGGAGTTGCATCACCGATACCAAAATTACCAGCAATATATCCATTTCCTAGATTTGAAACATTAAATTGGGTTACTCCGCCAACCTGTAAATCTAAGAGATATTGTGCTCCACTACCTACTGTTGTCTCTGTTCTGTTTATTCGTAAGTCAGTAAATCCTGCGGTTCCTGATTGATTAACATCAGCTTGGATATATACACCAGCTTGTGTTCCTGATGAAGCAGTAAATAAACTTGTAGTTCCAATAGAACGCCCCATTTCAATACCATTATTTGTTGAGAAAGACCTAAATCCTCCTAATAATAATGTATTATTATTAGTATAAGTAAGTAATGGACCAGCTAATTCCAAACTACCATAAACAATTGAGTTACCACCGAGATACATTCCACTACTATTTGCAACAAGTCCTGAAGAATAAACAGTAAACTTGCTTGCTCCATTAACTTGTAAATCAATTAAATTACCCGCATATCCAGTAACTTCATTAACAGCAATACTTGTGCCGTCTGCATCACCAGTAAAATAACCAGATGTAGACCCATCAAATGCACCACCACCTAGTGAGAGCGTGCCATAATTTGCCGAAGCTGTCGGAGACCCCGAAATATGCAATTTTGATACTGGCGCCGCCGTCCCAATCCCCAATCGATTATTTGCATCATCCCAGAAAAAGTTTGTATTATCACCAGCAAAGTTCCCACTGGCATCAACAAAGACAATAGAACCACTCGCATCTGAAAGTGTTAAAGTCTGTTTCGAAAAAGCAAGCCATCCTGAACCATCATAAAAGTTTGGCGTGCTTGTACTTGCATTATAAAGGAAGAGACCTGCCGCTGGAGATGCTATTGCATCACGCTGACCAGTACTTAATCGTGGGGGGAGAAATCCTTGTGTTGTTGAATAGACTTCAAGAACTGCAGATGGAACAGCCCCCGAGAGATTATAATATTTACTCGAGTCAGTTAAGAAGTTTGCAATAAGAGTACCCCCACCACCATAATAATCACTCTGAATAATACCAGAACTATTGAGCAATAAACCATTTCCTCTCATAAGAGTACCCGCTCCTGCAATTTCAAATTTTCCTACGTTTGTCGTCATGTAGCCATATTTTGAAAGTATCCCCTCAGGGGTATTTATATCCGAACGAATTTCAAGCATTGTATCACCTGTCGTATTTTTTACTCTCAAAAGATAGTCATAGAGTGTCTGTCCTGTAATCTGGAGATATGCTGTTGGATTTGATTCTCGAATACCAATATTTCCATTTCCTTTTACGATAAGTCTATCCCCGCCGACAAGCGTGTATGACGCACCAGATGCAGTACCAGAGAATGCAACTGATACAGTAATATCAGTATCTGAGGTGATAACAGAAATTGTTTTTGTTTCAGAGCCTGAAGTTGTTGTCACAGTAATCGTATCACCCACTTTAAATGTATTTGTAAATTGAGTACCTGAACCAGTGACAGTCGTCGGTGCACCACCAGTAATCGTGACTGTACCTGTGCCTGCTGTTGGTTGTGTAACTTGGAAATTCGCTGTCGGAGATGCAGTACCAAGACCAAAACGATTATTTGTATTATCAAAATAAAGACCCGTATTGTCTTCGGTTAAATATCCCGATGTTGTCGCAAATGGGATTGATCCTGCAGTAAACGCTGTAGTTGTTGAATTCTGCAAAAGAATGTTTCGATCACTGTTTGATGGAGAAAAATAAAGTTGAGTACCATCAAATTCCATAGCCCCTGCTTCGGCAGTAGTCAGATTTGTTCCTGATGTAAATTTAAGTGGTGCAGTTGAAGCAGTTGCAGTACCAGCAGGTAAGTGTAATCGCGCGGTTGGACCTGTCATTCCAATTCCTACATTACCAGAAATTGCTATTCTAATAGCATCAGTTCCCCCATTAATACCAAAACCAAGCGCAGCCCCACTATTTGCTGAAGTCAAATACCCAAGAGCATTTTCAGTTCCATAGATAACACCATTTAAACTAGAATCGAGGAAGTAGGCAATTTCTCCTGTACCACTTCTTCTAATATCAAGATGTGCACCGGGGCTTGCAGTCCCGATACCCAATCTGTTATTTGTATCATCCCAGAAGAAATTTGCATTGTCTTCGGTATACACACCCGATGCACCTGCAAATACTATTGAGCCAGCAGTAAATGCAGTTGCAGTACCTGTACCACCATTAGCCACACCGAGTGTCCCTGTCACTCCACTCGTAAGTGGAAGTCCTGTTGCATTGGTAAGTGTGAGTGCAGATGGAGTACCGAGGTTTGGTGTTGTAAGTACGGGTGAAGTACCAAACACAAGAGCTCCCGATCCTGTCTCATCAGAGATAGACGCGAGGAGATCGGCCGATGCACCAGTCGAGGTAAGATTTTTTGATGCATCAGTAAAAAGAGCCCGAGAAGCAGTAAGCCCAGAAAATGTAATTGTTCCACTCGATGTGATACCTTGCGCAAGTGCAATAGCACCTGATGCATTTACCTGAAATGCATCGTCTGCACCCACAGTGAAGAGGGAGAGTGGTGTTGTATCACCGATACCGACATTACCTGATTCAAAAATTCCTGCATAGTTATTTTGAGCACCAGATGCACTTGCGTATATACCAATATTTGTAAGTGCATTCGAACCACTTGATCGTGTTGATACCGAAGAAAAATATCCAGCATACGATGAAAGTACCCCTCCATTTGTATCGAATGTTGCACCGTTATTTGAAAAATGAGCAACTCTATTTGAAAGTGTTTGACTTGTTGATGCATTCAAAACATCGAGTTTATATGCAGGTGTTGATGTGCCAATACCAAAATTACCTGTTGATGTAAGTGCTGTTTTTACCCCGGCAGAATCATCGAGTACATACACATCGGTATTAAATTTAGGTTTATAGTATCGTGCAACTTTTGCAGGAGACGCCCAATATGTAAGGTACATTCGAGACCCATCAAACAAAAGTTCATTGGGGGCATTTTCACCTGTTGGAAGTTGTACCATTTGAACCTCAAGAGTCTCAGAGTCAATACGAGCAAGAACCCCAGGTGACATATTAAAGACAGCCCATATATACGAACCATCAAACGTAACACTATATGCCTCTCCCGTAATTCCAGGGATTTTAATCGTATCAACATCACTCAAATCATCTTTGAGAATACGACGTATCGTACCGTTCGCACTTTGTTCCTCTGCGACAAAAATATATTCACCCATAGAGATGATATCATCGGTAAAGTTCTCTGTTACACCAAATGTTGTATTTGAATCGACAATATCAAGTGTTGCAGGGTCAATCTTAAGAACATAGTTTGTTGTTGTTCCAGTCGCCGGACCAGACCCGACGAACAAATACTCACCATCGTATTCCATCGCGTGAGCATATGCAGTTGTATAATTGAGATCTACTTCATCAGTACGAGTATACGAAACGAGGTCGTATTTCAAAACTTTTGGAATCGCTGTTGATCCATTACTCATGCCATTATTGAGCACATACAGTGTATTGTTATCAACAACAATAGACGTAAATCCTGAACATGAAGGATTTGTCGGCACGTCAGTAATCACATCAGTTGCAACAAGTGTCGTTGGGTCAACTTCAACAACACGAAGCCCACACGACCCACTATTTCGTGCAGTTACCATGTAAAGTTTACCTTTTGTTTTTGAATACCCAATAGTCTCACCACGGTTATGATTTCCATCGTTTGTGAGTGTTGTTGTTGTATACGACGCGAGGTCATCGAGTGGTAATTTGATAATTCGAGCAGGACTCGTACGGGTCGTTGCATACAAATAATCACCTACAATAATCGTCCCGTGAATAAGATTATTACCGGTACTGAGTGTTACGATTTCTTTTTGTTCTGGTCGATAGACCCTGTCTGTCCAACCAGCTAATCGAACATTAGGAATAAAATTTTTTGAAGCAATAGTAATAGAGCCTGATGCATTTGTGATCGCAATACCATTACTTGCAGTAAGTGTTGCAAGCGTATAGTCGATACCATTCCCAATAGGAATCTGCCCTACACTTGGAGTTGCATCATTTGAAAGAACGATACGTTTTCGTGTTGTTGATGGTGAAAGATAAAAATTAGTTCCATCAAATTCCATAACCCCCGCTTCAGCGGTAGTAAGATTTGTCCCTGCAGTAAATTTAAGAGGTGCAGTTGATGCAGTTGCTGTACCCGCACCAAGGTGCAACAACCCTGTTGGAGAAGTTGGACCGATACCTACGTTTCCGCTACCTAAAAGTGTCATTGCAACAAGAGGTATATCGCCAACATTTAAACGAAACTGAATCGCAGACAATGGACTATTGTGGACATTATTAAGAGAAAAAATACTATCATTTTCTGCTGAATAATCAAGTATTCCTAAAAACGAACCACTTCCACTACCTCCTCCAAGAACAATACTTCCATCATCAAAGTTCTCAGTAAGAGTCACCTGGGAGCGACCATAAAATTGTGCCTGAGATTCGGCATCATGAAAAACAGCGAGTGGGTATCCTGGGGTTGCTGTACCAATACCTAAATACTGATCGACAGCATCCCAAAACAAACTTGAAGCATCCTGAGCAAGAACACCAGAAGAATCTGTAAAGAGTACCCCTCCCGCTGAGTTCAGGCTTGAAAATGTAATTGTTCCACTTGATGTAATACCAGAAGCGCTCGCAATCGCACCAAGAGAATCCACCTGAAATGCATCTGATGCTCCGACAGTGAAGAGCGAAAGTGGTGTTGTATCTCCAATACCAATATTTGTACCTGTATCAAATATAAGACTATTACCAATAGCAACTCCATCTGGAGTGAATTTAGTGAGGTAGTTAAGAGTCCCTGATCCACTCACAATAGAGAGTGATGAGAGTGATGCCCATGATGTATCAGTACCATTTGTCGTAAGAAGTTTTCCTGAATTACTCGCTTGCGATGGTGCGAGTGCATTGAACGCCGCATTTGCAGATGTTTGTCCTGTACCCCCTTGTGCAATAGTAACTGCATCATTTGTTGTAAGGATTGTCGCATTCGCATCGGGAAGTGTATATGTTCGTGCAGTAGTTGGCGCACTAAAAATCACAAGACCGTCACCAACTTCTGTCCATGGGTGACCAGGGTTTGGTGTCACCGCAGAAACAATTCGAACAAGAGAAAAAACAAACAAAAATACAAGTGTTGTGTACGCAATATAATGAAACGAAAATCGTGGTCGCAGGTGTGCGACACTTTTTTGTATACATACTTTTAATTTTGTATTATTTTCAACAGACATAGTACGACTATAGTATATCACAAGAAAATACACAGCATACATATATACTGTGTATTACTTTTTATTTTTAGAAAAAATATTTTAAAAAATAAAATTATTCTGTGACGAGTGGTGGGTTTTCTTCTGGTAGTGGCTCTTGTGTTTCAGGTTCATCAACAATAGAAACAGAATCATCAGGAATAACAGCAGGTGGTGGAGTCTCTTCTGTCACATTCTCACCGCCACCTGATGGTGGTGTATCGTTTACGATAGGAGTTTCGATTGTTGTCTCATCTTGTGGTGGGAGTATTTCTATAATATTACACTCACCTGCTGTTGTTTTTTGCGTTCCACCTGAGACTGAAATACAATATGGCTCACCTGTTGCTTCATCATACAGTGTAATACCTGTTCTTTTTTCTGGTGATCCAACCTTTAATGTCTCAACAGTAAGCCCCTTCAAATACCCTACTCCACCAGTAATATTTGTCACAACAGAAGAGAAGAAATTTGATGCCATTACACCAACAGAAGATTGCGGAGAAAGAACAGAGCCAATACCTGCTATTTGTAATCGTAATTCTTCAATCGCGAGATGTTGCTCTTTCATTGATTGAATAATATACGGAGTAAGACCCATATAATTGAGTGATTTGAATCCAGTTTTCGCATCTGTCACCACAAGATCAGGGAATACACGCTCTACTTCTTGGGCGATAAATCCAATATGCTTTGTATCTGTATCTACTTCTGCATTCCAGTGATACATCACAGGTGTGAGCGAGAGTAATCTCTCAAGTGTCGTCGCACTCTCAGAGAAACCGAGTCGAGTACTCATCATACTGTCTGAATAATAATCTTCCGATGTGAGTATCTTTTCTAAATCAGATAGTGCAACGATATTTTTCTTTTTATTAATATCAGATGAACATGAAAGTGCTGTTGATGTCGGATTGATATCACACGTACCAGAACTATTTTCAAATCGTGCAACAATACCAGAAGTTACACTACTTCCCACTTGTAATGTGTATGTCGTAGCTGTCGTACCGATACTTACATTACCCGCAAAGTAGTTGAGCGCGACAGAACTTGATTGATATATACCATATCCTGAAGTGTTTGCAAGATATATTGCATAAAAATTTGTAGCATTTTGTTCATTATTAGGATCAACATGAAGAGCACGATAGTCGACAACACTACTTATATTTGGACGGATTGTAACACCAGAAGTTACACCATTTGCTGATCCTGTTTGACTAATAGTAGAATCTATTAAAAGATCACTGTATCGAGCTTCACCAGTTGTTGGATTAAACGTATTTGTTAGATATACAAAAGTAAAATCATTATTTGCAGTACCGTTTGTCGTAAGTGAATTTTGGAATTTAAAACCAGTACCGCCAGAGCCCGACATTGTCGTCTCAAGAACCATCGCATTATTTGTATTAAAAAGTCCACTCTGGAGATAAATAGCCCCGAAACGATTTGTAAGTGTACCAAGTGTACCAACTCCATTTTCAGGATTAAGACTACCATTGTGGTCAATTTTAAATTTTGTTACTCCACCAACCTGTAGATGAAGCAAATCACCTTGATATCCACTCACCTCATTTACTGCAATACTTGTACCAAGTGGATTCCCCAAGAAATATCCTGATGTCGCACCATCAAATGCACCACCTCCGAGAGAGAGTGTTCCTGTGTATGACGAGACGGTTGGTTGTGAAGCGATGTGAAGTTTTGAAAGTGGAGTTGTGGTGCCGATACCGACGTTACCATTACCCTTCACAACAAAACGCGTACCTCCAACAAGTGAATAATTTCCATAAGCATTCTCAAAACTACCTGCGGAAAAACCACTACTAACTGTCATATTTGTATCAGAACTAATTGCGGAAATTGTTCTTGTTTCTGATCCATTACTAGTCTGCAAAGTAATAGTATCACCAACTTTGAATGTATTTGTAAATTGTGTACCCGAACCAGTAATTACTGTTAGTGACCCACTATGAACAAAAACTCGACCAATGACATCTCCAACCGAAGATTGCGCAACTTCAAGATTTGATGATGGTGTGGTAGTTTGTATTCCCCAATTTTGACCTTCTGTTATAATTGACTTAGAAAGGGCTGCTCCAAAGAAAATACTTTGACTACCCATAGGATAACCAAGATATAAATCTCCCGCACTAGTAGTCGCTCCAATACTAACATTACCATTTCCATAATCAGCAACTATTGGATTATTGTTGTATCCGTAAATAATACCACCACCTGAAAGACGAATACCACCATCAATATCAAGCGCATACTGCGGATTGGTAACCCCAATACCAACATTCCCCGCAGATGTAACAGTCAAATGTTTTGTGTATGATCCTCCATTAATTGCTGATTCGAGGAACCATGATCCTGAGGGATTCGCCGTACCTTGAACAGGTAATACATACGAACGAAAATCAACTGCTTGTGACCCCGCAGTAGCATCTGTTTTCCATCCTTTTGCACTCCATCTGATCGCTGGGGAGATTTGTTGTGCACCAGCGGCTGCTGCTGTTGTATTCACAAGAGCAAGACCTGATGTTGTTGTTTGAGTAGTACCTAGAGATGTAGTTGTAATATCTAGTTTAGACGATGGAGTAATTGTCCCAATACCGACATACGCATCTCCATTGTATCCAAATTGCGCCACAGTAGAACCTCGAGATACCATACGGACACCTGTTCCCGTTGTTGTATTGTCTGACATATATGCATACGTAGTACTTGCACCAACCATAAACATTCCACTTGCACCACGAATCGTTTCCGTGTGAAGTGTACTCCATGCAGTATTACTTGAACCAAGGCTGTATGAAGAAATATAATTTGTAACATCACCTGGAATAATATTTCCAGCAAATTGAAGTGAATCTCCAGTGTGAGTGATAGTGACACTTCCATTATTAAAATTAATTACTGAATCAGATGCAAGAAAAATATCTCCCCACATTTTTGTTGTACTACCGAGATCAATAGCACCACTTGTACCAGGAAGAAGTGATGTGTTAATAGCAACACTTGCAAGGTTTGAAAGTGCTGTATTTGGTCCACCAGTCACAGTACCCCACGTGAAGTTACCACTTGCATCAACAGTAAGATATTTATTTGCTCCACCGTTGTATCCATCACTTGCATCAGGAATCACGACAGCCCAGTTCGCAAGTGATGTTGACGCAACACCCGGTTCTGAAACCAATCGATAGGTAACATTTGTTGCACCAGCACCGATAGTACCACCCGTATCATCACGAACAGTTACGAGCATACCAAGAGACCGACGAGCAAGAGTTATCGTCTGATTATCTGCGTCAACAGTATTTAAAAGTTCATCGATATTTGAAACCTGCATATGTCCCCCTTTCAAATAGTTTGTATCAGCAAGTGCAAAACTTGCAGAAGTATTACCAGGGGTCATTGTACTACCGAAATAAATACCAGGGAGTGATGTTGGGGCAGCAGAAACAGAATACGTAAAGCCACCAACAAGAGCGATCATGATGATGAGAGTTGCTACACGCGTAACAACAACGGGATTTTTTACACGTGTTATTGTGCGAGAAATTTTCTTTGAATATTTTTTAGAAAGAGAGCGACGAAAAACACGCACATGTTTCTTTAATGTACGAATTTTCTGCTTCATAAGAGTGATACTTTTTTTCAAAAAGATATGAAAAAAATTCATGAAGAAATTTTTCTTTTTTCTCTTATACATATTACCTATTTATTATATCATGTAGATATAAAATACATAGCGTATATATGACTCTTTTTTGTGTTTTTTAGGTAAAAAAGTGGATAACTTTTCTCAAGAAATTATCTTAACGTACAACCCACCCTTTTTCTGAAATTTTTGCTTCGAGAGTACTCATAATTGCACCAATTTCGTCATCAGTAAGCGTTCGTTCGTATGATTGGAACACAAGTCGAAATGCGTAGGATGTTTTCTCCTCTTTTGAAAAAGTATCAACCAACTTTGGTTCAATGACTAACAACTCACCCGAATTTTCTTTTATCACATCACAAACGATATCACTTTTTATTTCGCTTGGAACCCACACTGCAATATCACGAGTAATAAATGGATAGAGACTCCAATTTTTAAAAGAATTCACACGAGTAGAATCAAAAACATTTTTTAAAATAGCCTGGTCTGGCTCTTGAAAAATACCAACAGATAGAGGTTTTTCAAGAAGTGTTTTTGATGAAGCAAAAAATTCTTCTATTGCCATTTCTTTAATTTCTTTTTTGTCGATAAATGCAACATGTGTTTCTTCGATACCACCTACAAACACTGTACCGATTTCAAATAATTTTACGTCACTCATTCCGAGTAATGGTGCATTTAATTTATTTACCTCGTATGATTTTTTTAGACCGTCAGATAGATTTGTTCGCAGGAAATTTTTATCACGTGCTGATGCAAGCACTTCAACCTCACCTTTATTTGTAAATGTATACGTCATCACTTCGTTATACGAGAGAGAGAGTAAGTGTTCACGAATACAAGATATTTTTCTATACATCTCATTTTTTTGTGGGACAAAAGACAACACAGGAAGTACTGGTTGTATATTGTTGTAGCCATACACACGACCAATCTCTTCTATCATGTCTGTCGTAGAGACAAGATCAAGACGAAGTGGAGGAACCGTCACCGTAAAACCATCATCAGTTGCGTGGTATACAAATTGATACTGTGTAAGAATTTTTTCTATATCAGACAATAAAATATCAATACCGAGTTTTTTTGATATCAGATTCGAAGAAATAAAAATTGTTTTTTCCTTCTTCCATTCCTCACGAGTCGGATAGACATCAACAACCTCTTCAAACATCGCGTCAGGGCACATCTCAGAAATAAGAGCTGAGAGCTCGAGCATTGCAAAATCACAGAGTTCTGGTGAAAGGTCATTTTCAAATCGCTTTGCCGAATCAGAAAGAAGTCCAAGCCGTCGAGCTGTTTTTCGAACAGAAATAGGGTCAAAATTCGCTACTTCAAGAACAATATCTGTGGTAATATCACTAATCCCTGAATCTCTACCACCTTTTACTCCAGCTAAACCAAGGGTTTTATCACCAGATGAAATAACCATATCCCTATCGAGAAGTTTTACTCTAATTTCATCTTTTCCAACAATAGGTAGTTCTTCGTCGTTTTTTGCAGACGTAATAGTGATTGTATTATCTACAATTACAGCGAAATCAAATGCATGCGTTGGCTGACCGCAGTTATACATCACAAGATTTGTTGCATCAACGATATTGTTAATACTTCTCTGTCCGATAGATTCCAAATGTTTTACCACCCACTCTGGTGATGGACCAACTTTAATATTACGAATTATTCGCGCAGTATATCTACGACAATTTTCTGTCTGTATATCAACACGAAGAGACGCTGGAGAAAGAGATCTCTTTGTCATGATATCTTCGTATGTTTTTGTTGGGTCAGTAAATGAGATACCGAGCTGCCCCGAAAGTTCTCTCGCTATACCACGATGAGAAAGTAGATCGTGTGCTCGATTCGGTAAAATGTTTAAATCAAAAATCCAATCTGAAATCCCGTTAGAGGTAGGGTCTGTTTCAATAGACCCGTCAGCTCTAAGCGGGACAATTCCCTCAACTTCAGTAAGGTGATACGTAAAAACATCACGGAGTTTCTCCGGCTCAACAACATTTGGGATATACCACTTTAACCAATTATAGGAAACTAACATAGTTATAAAGTTAAAAGTTATAAAGTTTATAAAGTCTTAATAAACCCAGAGAGTATTCTTGATATCTCAAGACACCTCTCGTTCAAGTCCTGATATACAGTATTGTTAACATATTTAAAGTCTAATGCCAATGAAAGCATTGAACGTACCTCACCACAGGAACCTTTTGCAATATAAAGAAAATTTCTAAACTCTTTATTTGTTTGTCTTTCAAAACCCTCTGCTATGTTATTCATAATCGAAACTGATGCTCTCTCAATTTGATTTTTAAAAGAAAAATCCTTACAAGAACTAAAAACCCCATATAGTGCAATAGTTAATTCTCTTGATTTCTGCCAAGCAGTAATATCTTCAAATTTTTGTATTTTCATACTTGATAACTTTTAACTTTAGAAACTTTATAACTTATAGCATTTAACACACTTACAACCGATTGGTTTGATATGGTCATTAAAAAATTCTTTTCCATAATCATATGCGAGCTCTTCTCCTTTTTTGATATTTCGTTTTGCAAAAATAAGCACACGCCCCTTCTTGATTTCTGCTTCACAATTTGGACGACATGAATGATTGATATACCGTGCAGTATTCTCTCGAATTGTTCCATCAATCGTTTTCTTCTTTGTAATTTCAAATAAATACAAACTTTTACTTGTATATTCTTCTTTCTCTGAAATTTCTCGCCCAAAGTATTCAATAATAAATGCTCCTTTAGGAATATCTTCTTCGGCAAACAATCCAAGACCTGAACCTTTTGCTGCGCGTTTTACTTTGAGTGTATAAATACCTATTTTTTTATCTGTTTTTTGCATGTATATGTTCTGTTCTAGAATTGATTCAATCGCACATCTCCCTGATAAAAAAGTCGCACATCAGGAATACCCCATTTAATCATCGCAATACGATCAAGTCCTCCGCCAAATGCAAAACCCTGAACTTTTTCGGGATCAAGTCCAGCATTGCGAAGTACGTTTGGATGAATCATTCCCCCACCCATCATTTCAAGCCACTTACCGTTCCACTTGGCGTGCACTTCAACAGATGGTTCAGTGAACGGAAAGAAGCTCGGACGAAATTCAATTTCTACATTTTCTCCGAGAACTTTTTTATAAAACTCAATCAATACCGCCTTCATACTAGCGAGTGAGATATTTTCTCCGAGCATACAGCCATCAATCTGGAAAAATTGCATTTCGTGTGTTGCATCAGTTGCTTCATTACGGAATACCTTACCGATTGAAATAGATGCAAATTCTTTTAGGTTTTCTTTTGCAACACGTTCAAGCACTCGAGCTGTTGTATTTGTATTGTGAGTACGGAGTACACGATTACTTGATCTATCAGAAACGGAGTCAGAATTGTCTTTGGAAATGGTCTGGCCTCGTCCGTCAGAATCCCCGACGAGGAGATCCGAGGACCTTTCCAAAGACAATTCTGATGAAGTTCTCTTCATTTTAAAATCATCAGAAAAATCTTTTTTATCATGGTCTGGTGAGCTTACCCGAGGATCTGACAAAAAAGATTTTCCTGATGGTGATTTAATGTAAAACGTATCCTGCATATCACGAGCAGGATGATCTTTCGGGACATTCAATGCGTCAAAGTTATACCATTCTGTCTCGCATTCTGGTCCAGATGTAATCTCAAAACCGAGCTCAGAAAAAAGCGTATATGCCTCATGGGCAAGGAGTGAAAGTGGATGTTGTGTACCAATCTGATTATCTGACATGGGGTGATTGTACCAATTTTATACCCCTTTTTCAATGCCTACTATTCGGGCTCGAGCACAGTACTCACACCCACCCCCCTTGCTATATGTTTTGACAGTACATGGTCGTGATACCCATTCTCCAGAGAGAAGAAGTTGCTCGTAATCCCTGATGTCACGAACAAGGAGATCTATTTCTTCGTCAGTAATTGTGGTGTTGTACAGTGCATTTTTACTATCTGACTCCCCTTCGAGGAAAAGAAGTCGTGACTGCGAGACTCGTGCTCCTTCTTTTGAATGACGAAAAAGATATGAATACATTGCAAGCTGACGCATGAGTGACGAGAGCCTACCTTCTTCATCTCTTTTTTCAATCATACTTGTTGTTTTTGGAGTCCCTGTTTTAAAATCAGTTACCACCAAAGTACCATCAGATATCTTTTCAACAAGATCGATTTTTCCATAGATAGAAAGTGACGGAAACCGTGCATCTTTTACAGGAAGTGGCACTTCCGACCGATGATCTTTTGCAAGGTTCGGATAATACGATTCCACCCAATGCATCACTGCATGCACGCCATCACGAGTAAGTTTCATCTTTTCTTTTGTATCCCCCATTCCCTCAGCTGAAAGATATGCGTGGATATATTCCTCAACTTCTTTTTGTGTTGGTGTATGTTTTGACTTTAGAATATGATCAATCGAATCATGAACGGCACTTCCAAGAACAAGAG
>JACCDJ011079820.1_pt1 | contig 13947 bp, 11 predicted proteins | sample 7444481 | NCBI WGS metagenome assembly JACCDJ01 (sample SAMN15323435, study PRJNA562643) | freshwater metagenome | isolation source: river surface water | place: USA:Blue River Watershed | collected 2017-08-15 | reverse complement strand
CTGCCAGCTGCGATTGCGCCGGTACTTGTCGCCTCTGCCTTAGCTGGCAGTGATTTTGCACCACTACCTGCCAGCTTGGCTCTCTTTGTAAGTCTGTCCCTACAAATTGGAGTGAATTATGCAAATGATTACTCCGATGGTGTCCGCGGTACCGATGAGAATCGAGTTGGTCCAACCAGAATCACTGCCGCAGGACTTGCGACACCGGCATCGGTGAAGGCAGCAGCCTTCACTTCATTTGGTCTCGCTGCACTTGCAGGTCTCGCACTTGCAGCGATGACATCTTGGTGGCTTATAGCAATAGGTGCTGCTGCAATTCTCGCTGCCTGGGGATATACAGGTGGAAAGAATCCATATGGCTACCTCGGTCTTGGCGAACTCTTTGTCTTCATCTTCTTCGGCGTTGTTGCAACTGTCGGCACTTTCTATGTTCAGAGCCAGACAATTACTCTCAACTCAGTTCTCGCTTCGATTCCGATGGGAACATTTGCGTGTGCGCTTCTAGCAATTAACAACATCCGCGATCGAGCTCTTGATGCCGCGGTAGGAAAACGAACTCTCGCTGTCCGATTGGGCGATCGACGCTCTCGCCAGTTCTTCGCAGCGCTAATAGCGCTCGGATATCTGAGCGTCGCCGCGATGGGAGAGCCGTGGCTGGCTATGGTCTTCGTAACTCTCCCTATTGCGCTCGGCTTAATCCGGGGTGTTCTGGGACCGGTTCAAGGTAGAGATTTAATCCCATTTCTTGCCAAGACCGGCAAGCTCCAACTTCTATTCTCCATAACCTTCGCAATTTCATTACTATTAAGCCATGGTTAAGTTCCAGGGAATCTTTCTACTTATCTCACTCGCTTTAACTCTCTACACATTTGTCGATTGCGCCATGCGCGATGACCTGCAATTGAAGAGATTCCCAAAGTGGGGTTGGCTCTTAATTATCTTCTTCCTCGGAATCTTCGGTTCGGTCTTCTATCTAGTATCTGGCCGAGTGGGTAACCGCGCTCCTCGTTTGAAGAAGAACAAGCCACGCATACTTCCGCCAGATGATGATCCCGACTTCTTGCGCGGTCTCTAACGTAATTTACTGATCAAGCCCCGAATACGTGTGCTTTCCAGTTCCCCAGACATTGACGTATACATAGTTAAATAAGAAGGTCGAGCCGGCGAAGATACAGAGCCATGCAGCTCTACGTCCGCGCCAGCCAACGGTTACACGTGCATGGAGATATGCGGCATAGGCAACCCAGGTAATGAATGCCCAAGTCTCTTTTGGATCCCAACCCCAGTAACGACCCCATGCGCTCTCTGCCCAAATGGCACCAGCGATTACTGAGAAGGTCCATAGTGGGAAGACAAATGCAATTAATCGATATGAAAGTTGATCTAGAAGATCGAGCGATGGAATTCGAAGTGCCCACACTGGACGCGCGCCAGCGTTTTCATAACGCTCCAAGAAGAGATATGCGCCAGCAATAATGTTGGCAAGTAAGAAAATTCCGCCGCAAATGATTGCGGTGGAAACGTGAATGACCAGCCATGTTGATTTGAGCGCTGGAACCAATGGCGCGCTATCACGGTAGAGCAGCGTAATTGCGGTTCCAAGCGTTAATAGAACGCCAAATGAGATGAACAGACCCAACCAGCGCAAATCGTACTTACGAAGCGCGGCAAGATAAGCAGTGGTGAATGCAAGCGCTCCGGTAATCGAGAACTCATACATATTTCCCCATGGCACATGGCCATTGGAAATACCGCGAGCAACAATTCCGCCGAGCAGTAGGAGCGCACCTAGCGCCATCAAGGCAGTCGCGATCCGTGCGGCTCGTTCAGTTCGTTTGTAATCCAAAGTTTTTACAAGGAGAGTTCCATCGGTGGTATCTGAATTCTGTGGCGCACGAACTGCCCAGGCAGTCTCAAAGGCGTGCGAGAGAAATGAGAGAGCGAAGATAGCCATTGCGGAATAGATGCAATAGTTAGAGATATATGCCCATGTGGTATTCATTTAACCCCTCAGATACGTTGTTAAGCTCTTTACTTCTTCTTCTAGCCCAGGAGCATTGTTCTTTGAGAGACCAGCGACTTCAACTTGAGCCCCGGTAACTCGAACCCAGATACGCCGGCGACGCCCATAAAGTGATGCAAGTAGCCCTAAAATCGCGGCAACTCCCCCGATTAAGGCAAAACCCTTGCCTCGATCATCGACTATCTGGAGGTTGATCCACGGGACCACCTTCTCCAAGGTGATTGAGCCACCTGGATAGTTAAAGGTTTCGCCGATCTTGAGTGAGCCCAACCCGAGGTTGGTCATGCCAGTGGTGTCGATTCGATATACAGATTGTGGAATGCCTGAATCCAAACCTAAATCTCCCGCCCATACCGAGAAGAGAAGTCGTGGATCGAGCAGCTCTGGATAGATTGAGACACCGCCTTGATTTGCAGTGCGTGCATAGGTAGGTAGAAATGAGGAGACAAATCCAACTGGTACCTGTGCATCGGGAACTTTAATTGAACCGATTGAGCGAAGGTTTCCATCCTGCGGCAAGAAAGTTACCGGACCTTGGAATGCAACGCTTCCATCCTCGTTCTTCACTGTGACGATTGGCGAATAGCCATTTGCCTGGAGATATACGCGAGTACTGCCAAATGTGAGCGGTGAATTTACCTTCATGATTTCGCTCTTGCTCACACCGTTATTGGATGTCGTTACATAAGCGGTGTAATCCTTAGGCATATTGGTCTTTGGATCATATACAGCTACAAATTCATCGACCTTAATAGTGAATGGCGGAATATCAGATTCGGTTGTGAGTTTGCCTAGTGCAAGGCTGTCATAGCTAGTTGGCACATTGACGAATCTTTCGCCCACATTAACAATCGCCTCACCGCGAAGGCCAAAGAGTGAACCAAAGCTCACGCCAACGAGAATCAAGATCAAGGAGAGGTGGAAAAGTAGGTTTCCGGTTTCACGGAGATAACCCTTCTCTGCTGAGATAGATCCCGCTTCCCTCCGGACTCGGAAGCGATTCTTCTTAAACCATTGCGCGGCTCGCTCGATCTCTGAATTCGAGCCCTCCCAATTTTCGTACCATTCCATCCGGCTTAAATTCTTTGGGGTGAGTGGCGGTTGAGCCCTCATCGCATGGAAATGCTCGACTGTGCGTGGCAATACACAACCAATGAGTGAGATGAAGAGGAGGATGTAGATAGCGCTAAACCATGGCGATGAATAGACATCGAAGAGTGAGAATCGGTCGTACCAGCGAGCTAACTCTGGTCGATTTTCAAAGAAATCCCGCACTGCGATTGGATTCGAGGTGCGTTGTGGAATCAGCGAACCTGGAATTGCTCCGATGCCCATCATCATCAAGAGAATGAGCGCTGTGCGCATACTTGTTAATTGGCGCCAAGCAAAGCGAGCCAGACCAATCAACCCTAACTCTGGAACTTCAACGTTGCTACTCATTAGATCACCGGCACAAAACTAGCGATGGATGAACGGAGCGAAATCATCAGCTCTCCCCAAGCGCCTGTGACTTGCAGAATACCGATTGCAATCAGAGCGAAACCGCCAATTTTAGATATGAGCGATCCTCTACGTAAGAAGAATGAGCGAATCCGCTTACTGCGATCGAGATAAAGTCCAGAGAGAATAAATGGGATGCCAAGACCAAGTCCATAACCAATCGAAAGAATTGCACCTCTCGTTGCACTTGATTCGGTAAATGCCAATGTCTGCACCGTCGCTAGCGCAGGTCCAATACATGGAGTCCAACCGATTCCGAAGAGAATACCGAGTAATGGCGCACCTGCGATTCCACCGGTAGTTGAAAGCTTCGGCGAAAATGTAGGAGCAAATGGAAAGAGCCCGAGAAAAATAGTTCCCATCACAATTGTGAAGATGCCGAGTACCTTAGTAATCAACTCTTCGCGTTCGATAATCTGACTGCCGAGTCCGCCAAATGCCAGGCCATAAGAGGCGAAGAGAAAGGTAAAACCCAAAACAAATAAGAGCGAGCCAAGAAAAACTCTTCCCTTTGTTGTCGAGTAGCCAGTTGCATATGCAACATATCCCGGAACCAGCGGCAAGACGCATGGCGAAAGAAATGAAATCAGGCCAGCGAAAACGGCGATAGGCAGCGCTGCCAGGAGAGTTCCGCTGGAGAGTTGTTCAATAAGAAAATCAATCACTCTGATGCCACCTTATCTACCAACTCGGAGAGTGATGCCGTTGTAACTACACCAGAGATTCGTCCAGCGACTCTTCCCTTAGAATCAAGTACTAAAGTCGTAGGAATAGCATTTGCCGGTAGCGCTTTACTGAAACCAATTAACAATGAGTCATCAATCAGCGTTGGATAAGGGCTGTTATGTCTGCGCACAAATGCCTCTGCATTAACTGGATTATCGCGAGTAAGAATTCCAACAAAATTAACGTCAGAATATTTGACTGACATTGCAGCAAGTACAGGTTCTTCTGCGCGGCAAGGGGCACACCAAGAAGCCCAGACATTTACTACCGCCATCTCATTGCGGGGCAAGGTGTAATCAACGCCGAGTAGAGTCATGCCGGATAGGGCCGGAGCTTTTATGCGATCTTGTTGAGCGATATAAGTTGTAGCTCCATTTCCAGCGATGAAATCTTCTTGAGCCGTTGAGCTACCGACGTTGCCGCAGCCAGTTAGAAGCAAGAGCGCTACAACTGTGAGCGTTAGCTTCTTCATCAGTGGTGCCCTTACTTCTTTGGCAGCAGGTGGGCAGCTGGCTCAGCGTACGAAGTTCCGGTGATGAGACCATCGTCATCAAAGTGAACGCTAGTTACAGAGGCGAGTGTGCATTCACGTTTGCGTGGATCGTGAATCAATCGACGTCCTTCGATTGCGCTACGAAGAATCCAGATTGGCAATTGGTGCGAAACAACGATTGCATCTTTATCTCCGGCAGCTTTCTTTGCGTCAAAGATCGCAGCTAGCATTCGGTTGATCTGTTCTTCATATGGCTCGCCCCATGATGGCTTCCAAGGGTTATATAGATGTCGCCATGCAGATGGATGTCGTAGAACGCCATCACCAATTCCAAAGGGCTTTCCTTCAAAGACATTTGCTGCTTCAATCAATCGCTCATCGGTATGGATATCGATTCCATGTGCGCGAGCGATAGGTGCAGCAGTTTCCTGTGCGCGCTGGAGCGGTGAGACATGGAGCGCACCGAGATTTATAGATTTGGACCATTCTCCTAGCGCCTCTGCCATCTCCTGGCCACGAGCCGACAGACGCCAGCCCGGCTGACGTCCATAGAGAATCTTCTCTGGATTTTCGACTTCTCCGTGGCGCACCACATGGACTGTTGAACTCATGGGATAAGCATAAAGCGTCATTCGCGAAGGCATTCTCCCTAGCCAATGGTTAAGGTTGTCACATGGCTCTCACCACCACACGTGCAGCCTTCTTTGATGTAGATAACACCTTGGTTCGAGGGTCGACTCTCTACTTTCTGGGAAGAGGGATGTACCAGCGTGGCTATTTCACAAAGGCAGATATCTCGCGATTTGTAGTCGCCAACCTCCGATTCCGAATGACTGGAACCGAGAAGCAAGAGGTCATCGAGCGTTTTCAGAAAGCAGCAACAGATTTTGTCGGCGGCCATAAAGTTGAAGATATTCTCAAACTCGGTGAAGAGATCTATGACGAGTACGTCTCACCTAAGTTATGGGAGCGCACCTGTGAAATCGCGCGCCAACATCTCGCCAAGGGTGAGAGCGTCTGGCTTGTAACAGCAGCTCCACAAGATATGGCAGAGATCATCGCCAATAGACTCGGCTTTACCGGTGCGCTCGGAAGTCGTGTTCTGATCAAGGATGGTATCTACACCGGCGAACTCGACGGAAAGTTGCTACACGGTACCGAGAAGGCAGTTGCAATTCGCACACTCGCGCAAGAGCGTGGGTACAACTTGCAAGAGAGTTATTCGTATTCAGATAGCCATAACGATATTCCACTCTTAACTGCAGTCGGCCATCCATCTGCGATCAATCCCGATGCCCTCCTTCGCATTAAAGCTCTCGCCGAGGGCTGGCCTATTCATGACTTTCGGAGAGCACGTTTTCTCAATCGCGCCCTAGGCCCGGCGGTCAGCCGCCTCGCTGCACTCGCCGCACTCGTGGCTCCACGCAAGCGCCGCTAAGTCAATTCGCGCCACAGTGCGCAACCCCGCTAATGTAGGCAGGTTATGGAAATTCGCTCATTCGCAGATTACCTCCGGTCGCTGGACGACCAAGGTCTTATCGCGCTCTTTGAGAGTCGAAGCGATTTAGCAAATCCAATTCCGCCAGATATCGCAAGTTTGGCCGTTCGTGCCTCATCAATTCCAAGTTTGGTAAGAGCAGTTGATGCGCTCAACAAATGGCAGCTCCAGGTCTTAGAGGCAGCCTCAGTTCTACCAGAACCTTTTACTGAGAAAGAGCTCCTCAATTACACCGATAAGAGCGCGAAGTTTCTCATCTCAACGCTTGTTGCTCGAGGGTTGATCTATCTCGATAAGGATGGATATCGCCTTCCAACAAATCTCCGCGAAGTACTTGGTAATGAAGTTGCCGCTTTAGGCCCAGCATCGCCAAAGAAGTTAAAACTTAAAGAGCTCGAAAATGCACCTGCACCGTCGAAGAAAGTGCTCGATGCCATGGTCTGGGGCCCGCCACGAGGCGCAGTGGCAGATGTTAAGAAACCAAATCCCGGTCTTGCTTGGTTGCTCGAACAAGGTTTTGTCTCACCGGTAAATCAACAGACTGTTGTACTCCATCGCGAAGTAGCTCTACATCTTCGCGGCAATAAAGTGCATCGCGAATTAGAGATACAACAACCAGAGTTATTAGGTCGCACTGTTGATGAGAAGAGTTTGCGGTCCGCGGCAATCTCAAATATCACCACCTTTCTTCGATGGACTGAAGAAGTCCTCAACTTCTGGGGGCAATCACCTGCGACTGCTCTGAAAGCAGGGGGCATCGGCGTGCGAGATTTACGCGAACTCACCGCTCATCTCGGCGTCTCTGAAGAGTGCGCATCCTTTGTAGTTGAAGTTGCCTACATAAGTGGCTTGCTCACCATCGATCCTGATGATCGTGTTCTACCAACCCATCAATTTGATATCTGGTTGGCGCAGAAGCCATCTACCAAGTGGGAGAACCTGCTCTCAGCGTGGTTGATTACATCTCGCATGAGTGGTCTGGCGGCAGCGCCAATGGGGCCAGAGCTCGATCGCAGTAACGCCGCCCTTCTCCGTCGTACGGTTTTAGCGCTACTCGAGAGCGTTGAAAACACTGCACCAGCTCAACCATCCCTCATCTCCGCTACACAATGGCGCCTTCCGTACCGCCGCACCGGTGGCATACCTGCAGAGCATGTTGAGTGGATCCTCCGGGAGGCAGAGTGGCTCGGTGTAACTGGGCAAGGTGCGCTCTCGCCATATGGTCGCTCACTTCTTCGCGGCGATGAACTTGATGAGATCGATAACGATCTTCCGCCAACTGTTGATCACATTCTCATTCAAAGCGATAACACTGCAATTGCACCAGGGCCGCTTGAGCATGAGATGGCACAAGAGCTAGATTTAATCGCAGATATCGAATCTCGTGGCGCTGCAACTGTCTTTAGATTTTCCGAGAGCTCGCTGCGGCGCGGTCTTGATCATGGTCGAACTGGCGACGAGATTCTTAGCTTCTTAAAGAGAGCATCTAAGACTCCCGTTCCGCAACCTCTTGAATATCTCATAGGTGATATCTCAAAGAAGCATGGAAAACTTCGGGTTGGAAATGCCTCATCATTTATTCGGTGTGAAGACAGTGCGCTCATCACCCAAATTCTCAAAGACAAAAAGGTTGAAGCATTGGGATTGCGGCGAATCGCACCTGAAGTTCTTATCTGCACCCACGATGCCCACGATGCAATCAATGTATTGCGAAGCGCTGGATACCTGCCAGCTGCGGAAGATTCACAAGGGCTTTTGCTCAGCGGTCCTCGAATTCAGCGAGCGCAGAGCAAGGCGCGACCTCCTCGGATTATCGGAGAATTTGAAGTGCTCGAGAGTTCGCAGCTAGAGACAATTGTTCGAACCATCCGCACGGGCGAGAAATCGAGCGCAAAGCAGAGCACGCTTCGAAATATCTCGCAGGAATCCCTCGGATCGCTACCGCGCACTACCGCCAATGAGACCCTTGATGTATTGACGAAACATCTGCTCGAGAGCCCAAATAAATCACTCTCCATCGGATATGCCGATAACAATGGCTTGGTCTCGCATCGAATTATCGACCCACTCAAAATATCGGCAGGATCGCTATTAGCTCGAGATCACGCCACCGGCGAGGTCCTCACCTTTAGAATTCCGCGTATAACGGGGGTAGCAACGATATGACGAGCGCTAACAGCGGTGAATACGGCAGACTTACCCCTATGTTGTCGGCAATCGAAGCGCTCGTAAAGTGCGAATCTCCCAGCGAAGATCTCGATGCCTGCCGCGCCGTCGTAAAGTTGGCGAGCGATATCGCAACTCGTGTTTTGGGAACTCCAGCGGAGATTAAAGAGATAGAAGGCCGGCCGGTCTTCTGGTGGGGTGCTCACCAACCTCGCGTACTTATCCTCGCTCACCTCGATACCGTCTGGCCGGTTGGCTCATTCGAACCGCTCTGGAGCGTCGAAGGTGATGTCGTTCGCGGACCAGGCGTCTTCGATATGAAGGCAGGATTTGTCCAAGCGCTCTATGCACTCAAGGGAATTACTGGTGATGTTGCGCTGGTTGCAACCACCGATGAAGAGATTGGTAGCCACAAATCCAAAGCGCTGATTGCGCAACTCTCTTCAACCGCTGATGCGGTTCTTGTCCTGGAAGCATCACTAGATGGCAAGGTGAAGACTGGCCGTAAAGGCACTGCCATGTTCCAAATTTCTGTTCATGGCAAGGCGGCACATGCTGGACTTGAACCGGAGAAAGGAATCAATGCGACAACTGAGATTGCCCATGTAATTCTCGCTATGTCCGCACTTGAAAATCCTGAGCACGGCACAACTGTGGTTCCAACGCTCCTCCAATCTGGAACCACAATTAATACAGTTCCAGAGTTAGCGGTCCTTGAGATTGATGCCCGTTCATTTTCACAGACAGATCTCCAACGAGTTGATTCTGCGATCAAGGCTCTAACCGCGACTCTTCCTGGCGCTCGAATCGAAGTCGCCGGCGGTCTCCATCGCCCTCCACTACAACCATCTTCCACATCCGAGCTCTACGAAATAGCTGAGAAAGTCGCAGCTTCGATCGGCATGGCGCCACTTGGTTCGGCTGAGGTCGGTGGCGCATCGGATGGAAACTTCGCTGCTGCAGCTGGTGCTCGCGTTCTCGATGGCTTGGGAGCTGTCGGTGGTGGCGCACATGCGGCAAATGAATGGGTGAGCCTCTCATCGATCGAACCACGTAGCGCCTTCTTGCACGCCTTTATTAAAGAGTTGCTCGCATGAGCGATGGACCACTAATCGTTCAGAGCGATAAGACGCTCTTACTTGATATCGATCATCCGCTCTCAGTCGAATGTCGCCGCGCGATAGCGCCATTTGCAGAACTAGAGCGCGCACCAGAACATATGCATACCTACCGCCTCACAAATTTGGGGCTCTGGAATGCTCGCGCTGCCGGCCATGATGCCGAGATGGTGATTGATACCCTCATTAAATATTCACGATACGCCGTTCCACATGCGCTGCTTATCGATGTTGCCGAGCAGATGTCACGTTATGGGCGTCTGCGGTTAGAGGCTGATCCCATTCACGGACTCATCTTGGTCACTACCGACACCGCGGTTTTGGAAGAGGTAATCCGTGCCAAGAAGATTGCACCACTACTCGGTGCGCGAATTGATAATGAAACCATCGCTGTCCATCCAAGCCAACGCGGTGCGATCAAGCAGTCGTTGCTCCGCCTCGGTTGGCCAGCTGAAGACTTTGCTGGCTATGTCGATGGCCAAGCTCATCCAATCGAGCTCAAGCAAGATGGCTGGAAGATTCGCGAGTATCAAGAGCATGCAGCTGAAGGATTCTGGCATGGTGGCTCTGGCGTAGTCGTTCTGCCCTGCGGAGCTGGAAAGACAATTGTCGGCGCTGCGGCAATGGCACATGCCAAGGCGACCACCTTAATTCTGGTAACCAATACCGTTGCTGCTCGTCAGTGGCGTGATGAGCTTCTCAAGCGCACCTCACTCAACGAAGATGAGATTGGCGAATACTCGGGATCAAAGAAGGAGATTCGTCCGGTCACTATCGCTACCTATCAAGTGATGACTAAGAAGAAGAACGGTGTCTATGCACATCTCGATCTCTTCGATAGCCATGACTGGGGGCTGATTATTTACGATGAAGTGCATCTACTTCCCGCACCAATTTTCCGCTTCACTGCAGATATTCAATCTCGACGTCGCCTCGGATTAACCGCAACTCTCGTCCGCGAAGATGGCATGGAGGGAGAAGTCTTCTCGCTCATTGGCCCAAAGCGCTTCGATGTACCTTGGAAAGAGATTGAAGCCCAGGGATATATCGCTCCTGCCGAATGTATTGAAGTTCGAGTCAATCTCACCGAGGCGGAACGTCTTGCCTATGCAACAGCCGAGCCAGAGGAGCGTTATCGCTACTGCGCAACAACTCGCACAAAGCGAGATGTTGTACAAGAGCTCGTCAGTTTGCATGCAAATGAACAAATTCTTGTGATTGGCCAGTATTTAGATCAGCTCGATGATTTAGGTGAGACCTTGGGCTCGCCAGTAATCCAGGGCTCAACTCCACAGAAGGAGCGAGAGGAACTCTTCCAAGCATTTCGAACTGGCGAGATCTCATGTCTAGTTGTCTCTAAGGTTGCAAACTTCTCGATTGATTTACCTGAGGCGACTATCGCAATTCAAGTATCTGGCGCATTTGGCTCACGCCAAGAAGAGGCGCAACGCCTGGGTCGTGTTTTGCGACCTAAGGCCGATGGTCGAGGTGCGCGTTTCTACTCAGTTGTTTCCCGCGACACTATCGATCAAGATTTTGCGCAGAACCGCCAACGCTTCTTGGCCGAACAAGGCTATAGCTACACAATTATTGACGCTGACGATGTTTTCCAAGGGAAGATCTAAAGCGAACTGGATCGACGCGCCAAAAGTCATGGTGTTCGCCGTCAATCTGAGTTACCGGAACCTGCTCGCCATAAAGCTTCTCTAATTCCGGGTTACCGTCAATATAGATAATCTCAATCTCAAAATCGAGCGCTTCCTTAAGCCCTTCGAGAATATTCACAGCATCTTCGCAGAGATGACAGCCGTGGCGGGAGTAAACGGTGACCATATGCATATTCTCGCACCCTGATAACGTTGCCCGCTATGAGGGGCTTAATCCGCAACGCTAAAGGCACCCTCCTATCCCTGGCTCTCATCACCGGCTTACTAGCCCCGCTCCCAGCGCAGGCGATTTCTCCTTTTCTGCAACGTGAAGCAACTCAATGGGGGCATGTCTATGCCGGTCCCAGCACTACTGAGCCACAGAGCCCACGTAAGAAATTTGCAAACCTTGAAGCGAAATCTAAGTTTGTTGTTAATTACAAGAACTTTCCAGATTGGGCGAAGCGCGATTTTCAATCAGCTGTAGATATCTGGTCGGCACATTTTTCATCGAGCGTTCCAATCACTATCGATGCTTCGTGGAGTCGAATTAGTTCATTTGGCGTTTTAGGAAGCGCGAGACCTGGTGATTACTTCGCTAGCTTCGCCGGTGCCCCTGATTCAAGTCTCTGGTATCCATCAGCGTTAGCAAATGCTCTCGCTGGCAAAGATTTAGATCCTCGTCAATCAGAGATAGTGATAACGGTTAATTCTCTGGCACAGTGGAATACGCGTAACGATGGCAAGTCCTATCCCAATGAGTACGATCTTCAATCAGTATTTATCCATGAGATGGGCCATGGGCTCGGTTTTCTCTCTACCGATTCGTATGACCCATTCTTTGGCTATGGCACGATCGAAGAGCCAACGCCATATTCCGCATATGCTCAGGTAGAGGACGGACGTCGCCTCGCTGATTTGCCTTCGCCATCACTCGAATTAGGTAAGGCGCTCACCTCACCGTTGGTCTGGTCAGGCGCGTTGGGAATCGCAGCAAATGGCGGCGTCAAACCACTTCTCTACACACCTTCACGTTATGAAGATGGCTCATCTGTGAGCCATCTCGATGAGAACACCTTTGCAAACTCTGAACTCGACAATGTAATGACACCAAATCTAGATGCCGGTGAAATATTCCAAGGACCTGGGCCATTGATGTTGGCAATGATGGAAGATATGCGTCGTAAGCCACCGGTCGGCATCGCAGTTGGAGTTCCACAAGTAGTGCGAAATCTCAACGCACTTATTGCAGATTCGAGCGCCATTATTACCTTTGATCCACCAGCCAATGCTCGCTCTGCGCAGATCACTAGTTATGCGGTTAAAAATCTCAAGACCAACCAGATCAAATCTGTCACCTCATCCCCCGTTACCTTTACTGGATTAAAGAACGGCACCACTTACACATTTTCAGTTACGGCAGCTAACTCCAATGGCACCTCCGAACCCGTCACTACCCAGAGCGTGACCCCACAAGCTGGTTGGAAGCGCACGGTTATTGATGCCCGCAGCGATGCCTCACTTATTTCAAGCGCTACCTTTAACGGACTCCCGGTACTGGTCTATATCGATAGCAAGAGCGGTGATCTCAAACTCGCTCGTTGGGATGGCGCAATCTGGCGCCGCGAAACTATCGATGGCGCTGGTGGCACCGGTGGCCGCACCAGTGCGAGTATTAAGGGAGCGCTCTCACTCTGCGTAAGCGGAATAGGCAAGGCGCAGACTCTTCATATCTTCTACTCCGATAGCCAAGATACCGATCTTCGCTATGCAAAGTACGATGGCAAGAAATACACCTATGAGATTGTTGACGGCAATGGGGCTGCAGTAAATAAATATGAAGATCCAGTTCGCATCCGCACCGCCTCTGATCTCAGCGTATCTAGCGCCTGTATCGCATCGACAAAGGGTGTTCAAGTCTTCTATCGAGATGAGAGCCAGGGAATCTTGCTGGGAGCTGTTAAGCGAAACTTTGCCAAGAGCTGGGATTACGAGCTAGTTGATGGTGATCGTAAGACCGATGGTCGCACTACCGGCGATGTCGCTTTCCATCTCAAGGCAACCTTTGATGGTAAGCAGAGCTATATCGTTTATGACTCAGTATTAAATATTAATCAGAAGAAAGAGGTAACTGCAGGCGAGATTCGAGTCGCTACCCGTAGCGATTTCTCACCTTCGAGCTGGGCCTATCAAACTCTCGAAGCATCAACCCCCGCGACTCCACTTCTTGGATTTGATGTCGCGATCGATAAGAGTGTAAAGGGAGTCTTTGCAACCTGGCTCAGCGCACTTCCAACAACTCTGCCAAAAGCAAATAAGATTCATTGGAGCTATATCGGCAAGAGCCCACAGATTGAGAGTAGCGCTACGGAAATGTTCGGAAGGCCAGCAAAGTACCTCGCTACAAATGGCTCGCTGATTGCATTCAATTGCGAAAATCGTCTCTGCGCTCTCGACACTTCTCGTACCGTGCCGAAGATTTCATTTATCGCAGCAAGCGAAAACCCAGATGGAATAAGTTCCACCTGGGTCATCGTCAATCGTGTGAAGTATCTTGTCGCCAGCATTGGTGGCCAGCTTTCGATGCTCCGTCCGTAGCAGCTATTACTTGGCGTTACGGCGCTGGATACGTGTCTTCTTCAGAAGCTTCTTATGCTTCTTCTTAGCCATACGCTTGCGACGCTTCTTGATAACGGAACCCATAAGTCACGCTCTTCCTTGTAGTAGTGCCCGAATAGCTTTGCTACCGGTAAATCGATGGCAAAGGTTACCGCGAT
>JACCDJ011029281.1_pt1 | contig 13949 bp, 10 predicted proteins | sample 7444481 | NCBI WGS metagenome assembly JACCDJ01 (sample SAMN15323435, study PRJNA562643) | freshwater metagenome | isolation source: river surface water | place: USA:Blue River Watershed | collected 2017-08-15 | reverse complement strand
CGATGAGCCAAACCACGCGGCCGTCATCAGTGGAGGCTTCGCCAAGGTCGGGCGCACCGGCCGGGTCGCTTTGGGCCGAAGCCCGCACGAGGAATTCGGTGGCTCCCAGCGCCGCGTCCCAGGTGCCTTCCGGGCCCGCCGCGCGGCGTGGCCGCGTGGGGCTGGCCAGCGCCTTTCCCAGGAGCAAGAGCTTGCGCCGGCTGGACACCACGGCCCGGCTGTCCACGGAGTTGTTTCCTCGGCGCTCGACTTCACGGCCGATCTCCGCATACACCAAGCCCGCGGCACGGATGGCCGCTTGGCAGTCTTTGGGCAGCAGGCCAATGCCGGCTTCTGCGCGCTTGTACAAGGCGTCGGCCTCGCTCAGCAGCCGCTGGACCACGCGCCCGATGGCCTCGTTGAAGCCGGGGTCCTGCATCCACAGGTCGGGGTCCAGGCCTTCCTGGCGCATCCATTGGCGCGGCAGGTACAGGCGACCCGCGCGAGCGTCCTCACCCACGTCGCGGGCAATGTTGGTGAGCTGCATGGCCACGCCCAAATCGCAGGCACGGGCCAGCGCGGCGGCGCTGCGCACACCCATGATCAGGGTCATCATCGCGCCCACGGTGGAGGCCACGCGTGCCGCATAGGCGTGCAGGTCTTCGATGGTCTCGTACCGCCGCTGCTGCGCGTCCCAGGCGAAGCCCTCTAAGAGCGCGTCCAGCAGTGCACGGGGAATCTGATGCTGGTGAACCACCATGGCCAGCGCCAGGTCGGACTCCAGTTGTTGCGGGTGGGCGCGATAGACCGCATCCAAGCGCTGCTGCAATTCGGCGGTGGCCGCGGCCTTGTCCACACCATCGTCGATCAGGTCATCGGCCACGCGGCAAAAGGCATAGAGCGCCGTGGCGGCCAGCCGTATGCGGGGTGGCAAGAGCAAGGAGGCGGCAAAGAAGGTCTTGGAGCCCCCGCGCATCAGGCTTCGGCAGGCCTTGAGATCGAAGTCCTCGGGCAACCGCTGGCCCAAGGCGCTGGGAGGAGGCAGGGCGTGGGTGTTCATGGGCGTAGGCTGAATTCGTGAGCAGGGGGAATGACCTTGTCCAGCGCCATGGCCGACATGAGCACGCCAGGAACGCCCGCGCCAGGGTGGGTGCTGGCGCCCACCATGTACAGGTGTTGGATGTCTTCGCTTCGGTTGTGGGGCCTGAACCAGGCGCTTTGCAGCAGCAAGGGCTCCAATCCGAACGCCGCACCCTTGTAAGACAGCAGCCGGTCTTGAAAGTCCAGCGGCGTGGTCACGCGCGAGGTGACGATGTGGGACCCCAAGTCCGGCAGCACCGTGCGCTCCAGTGCCTCCTGCACCGACTGGCGGTAGCGCTCGGCCGTGGCGGGCCAATCGGTGCCGCTGTCCAGGTGCGGCACCGGTGACAGGGCATAGAACGCGTCGCAGCCGGCAGGGGCCATGCTCGGGTCGCTGGCACTGGGACGGTGCAGGTAGAGGCTGAAGTCCGGGGCCAGGCGATGGCGCTTGAAGATGTCCTTGAGCAGGTCTCGATAGCGCGGCCCCAAGACCAGCATGTGGTGGGGCACGTCTTCGTAGCGTCGGTTGGTGCCGAAGTACCACACGAACAGGCTCATGGAGTAGCGGCCTTTCTCAATGCGGCGGTCGCTCCAGTGCCGGCGGTGCTCGGGTGCGATGAGGTTCTTGTAGGTCCAGGCCACATCGGCGTTGCACACCACCAGGTCGGCGTGGAGGGTTTGGCCATCGGCCAGCGTGACGCCTTGGGCACGCCCTTGCTTCACCAGAATCTGTCGGACCTCGCTGTTCAAGCGAATGTCATGGCCCTGGCCGCGGATGAGTTTGGCCAGGCCCTGTGCGAGCGCGCCGGTTCCGCCCATGGCCCAGTGCACGCCCCAGCGCTTTTCCAGCGCATTGATCAGGGCATACGCCGACGTCACCGAGAAGGGGTTGCCGCCGATCAGCAGAGGGTGGAAGCTGAAAACGATGCGCAGTTTGGGGTTGCTCAGGTAGCTGGCCACCCGGTCGTAGATGGGTGTCCAAGCACGCATGCGCACCATCGAGGGGATGGCGGCCAGCAGGTCGCCGACACTGTCGAACGGAACGGTTCCCAGGCCTTCGAAGCCCAGCTTGCGGCACTTTTCGGCGTAGGCCATGAAGCGGTCGTAGCCTTCAATGTCCTCCGGGGCGAAGCGCGCCACTTCTTCGCGCATCCGGTCGGTGTCGCCGCAATAGTCGAAGTGAGAGCCGTCATCAAAGCGGATGCGGTAGAACGGGTCCATCGCCTTGAGGGTGACGTGGTCGCTCATGCGCTGGCCGCACAAGGTCCAGAGTTCTTCCAACAGGTGAGGCGCGGTGATGATGGTGGGCCCGGCATCGAAGGTGTAGCCGTCTTGGCGCCACACGGCGGCGCGACCGCCGACCTGGTCGAGCTTTTCCAGCACCGTCACCCGGTAGCCTTTGGCCCCCAGGCGTACGGCAGCGGCCAAGCCGCCAAAACCGCTGCCGATGACGATGGCGTGCGGCCGAACGGCGGCAGGCCCCAGTGATCCCCCCTGGGGCGGGTGGACCACGCCTGGGTCAGGCCGAGCGGGCGTGTAGTAGCTCTTCATCGGTCTGGATCCTCAGGTGTGCGGTGCCCGTGGTGGGTGCGGACGGCGGCGTGTGGCCCTCGGTGGTGGCCCCGCCTTTGGGGTCTTGCGCCAAGGGGGTTGTCCCGGGCTTGGGGTGCTCGCGCAGGGCCCAACGCCACAGGGCACTGGGGTTGACCGGCAGCACCAGCATCCAGTGTTCCAAGGTGCCCATGGCCAGCAAGGTGGCCACCAACAGCTTGCCGATGGCCGTGGCGCTGCCCGGCTCCGCGGCCATGGCGCCCATCACCAGCCACACCACCAGCGCCGTGGACACCGTGATGGACCACGGCATCAGAAGGTTCATCGGCGCGCGGCGGAAATAGTGCTGCAGGTAGTTCAGGTGGCTGGGGAGAAACTCCAAACCCAGGTTGCGAACGCCCAGAAACAGATTGAGCTTGGCGCTGGCCCTCATGCACCAAAGACCCGCAAAGGTCCACAGGCCCACGGTGTTGGCCTGGTTCCACGTCATGGCCGCCAGCAGGCTCAAGGACAACAGCAGCCACAGTTCATGCCACAGGATCACCTGAACGGCTTGGAGGGCTTGACGCCAGCGGGAACAGCCCTCGGTGTAGCCCCACTTGCGTGGACCGGTGATCCAGCCGGTGAGAAAAGACAGCTCATGCCAACCCCACAACAAGAGCGCGCAGGTGAACGCGCAGTAGGCGCCCGCCACGCTGGTTTGTGAGGCCGTGTGCGCCAGGCCCAGCAGTGCCCCAATGGCCAGCAGACTGGAGATCACCAGGCTCCAGCGGAAGGTGCGGTGTGGCAGGCCGTCCAGCAGGATCACCACGCCGGTGCTGAACCACCAGATGAACACGGCGAAGACCGCCGGCAGGAGCCAGTCAGCCATGGGCGGGGGCCCTTGCGTGGGTTGCGCCGAGCATCATCAAGCGGCCGTGTCTCACCAAGCCGGCTGCATCCGAATCTGCTCGGGCAGCTCGTGAGACTTCACCGGCAGGGTGTACAGGCGCAGATAGGTCCATCCGGCGGCCAGGGCACAGCCCGCGCGCTGCAGTTGGCCCACCACGCCGCCGCGTTCACGGGCCGCCTCCATGCGCCGTGACAGGTCGACCAGTCGGTCCATGCCGGCCCGGAAGGCAGGGTTGTCCAGATCCAGGGTGAGGGGGAAGACCTGGCGTGTGATCTCCGAGGTGATCTTCAGGACCTGCCAGTCGTACTCCGTGGAGTCCAAGCCCATGGCGTTGTGCAGCATGGGGCGGGTGTGGTCCCGGACGTACATGGTGGCGTAGACGGCCAACAGGAAGAAGCGGATCCACAGCTTGTTGCCACCCTGCAGCAGATGGGGGTTGGCCCGCATGATCAGGGCGAACGATTCGCCGTGGCGGAATTCGTCGTTGCACCAGCGCTCGAACCAGCGAAAGATCGGATGAAAGCGCTTATCGGGGTGCTTCTCCAATTGGCGGAAGATGCTGATGTACCGCGCGTAACCGATCTTCTCCGACAGGTAGGTGGCGTAGAAGATGTACTTGGGCTTGAAGTAGGTGTACTGCTTGGTTCGCTTGAGGTCACCGAGGTCGATGCCGATGCCGAAATCCCGCAGGGACTGGTTGATGAAGCCGGCGTGGCGAGACTCGTCACGCGCCATGAAGCGCATGAGCTGCTTGATGTCGGGGTTGTCCACGTTCTTGGCGATCTCGTTGTACAGGATGCAGCCTGAAAACTCCGAGGTCACCGAGGTGATGAGAAAGTCCACGAACTCCTTGCGCAGTTCCGGCGTCAGCGCGGCCAGGCTGGCGCGGGCCTCATCGCCGAAGGCGGCGTCGCGCTGAAAGTGGTCGTGGTTGTTGTCGCCTTCGTACTCGGCCATCATCGCGTCCCACTCGGCCCGCACGGGCGACACGTCGATCGCGTCCATCGCCTTGAAGTCGGTGGTGTAGAAGCGCGGGCTCAACAGCGTGGTTTCCTTGGCCTTACGGGCGGCGTCATCGGAGCTGCTGAACCCCGGTGCAGCGATGCCGTTGGGGAGGGTTTGGCGGTCTGTGCTCATGGCGTTTCCTTCTGAATCAATCGTGCAAAGCTGCCGGCGTGTTGAGGCCCAAAGGACTCCAAGTCCAGTCGTGTTCCGGTTTGAGGGTCGATCAGCGTGAGCCGCCCGTCTTGCCGCAGGTGCAGCTCAAACGGGGCCTGCGCTCCGATGTTGCGGCGCATGCGGTCGTGGCTGAGCACGCGCAGGGCGCCGCGCAGAAAGCCCGCCTCGCCCTCCACCACGGCCAGTCGCTGGCCGTGCACGCCATCGCGAACCTCAATGGAGCCGTCGGGCAGGTCGAGAAAACGCAGTGAGCTCACCCGCACGCTGGGCGCATCGGGATGTCGAATCTCCAGGCCCGACCAGCGAACGGCCGCCACGATCAACACCGTGATCAGCAGCAGGCTGCCCAGGATCGCCAAGGCGGCCGGGGGCACCAAGGGGGCTTCGTGGGCGTGGTGGTGGGACATGGGCGGTGGCCTACAGCGGATCAGGACTGGTGGGCCGGTGTGTGCAGGCCATGGCGGGCGTCTTCACGGCGCGCCTCGGCGCTGGCCCATGCACGCTGGCCACGGGCTTGCGACCACGATTCGGTCAACAGCTGGGCCACCCGCTCGGCGTCTTGGATGGCGCGCAGCGTGGGCTGTGGATGCTTCAGATGCCAGGCCCGTGCATGCGGCCACAACTGCAGGTAGGGGATGCGGGACTGCGGTTCAATTTCCAGCGTGACGTCACCTTGACCGGCTTCCCCCAAGCGAAGGTTGGCCCCGGTGATGCGGCTGTAGGGAATGTTGAAGGTCACGGTCAGCACAATGCCGATGCGCATCACCACCCGACGGTTGGTCAGGGTGTAGAGCGTGTGCCGTGCGCTCAACCAAGCCAAGGCCCACACGATCAGCAGACCGCTGCCGGCCAGCACCAGAAAGGGTGCCATGCCCTTGGCCAGCTCGAGCATGGTGAGTCCGTCTTCGAGCAGGAAGCCCAAGCGCAACACGCCGATGAGGGCGAAGTACAGCAGCAGCTTGCGCAGGTGAAAAGCCTCGCGCGCCAGGAGGCGCCATTGCGGCGCGCCTTGCCACAAGATGCGCTCGCCCGGGGGCAGCTCTTGTGGCAACCCCGGCACCGGCTCTTCGTCGTGCTCCTGCAGCAGCCCAGCCGAATGGCTGTGGTGCGGCCGCAGGGGCTCAGGCGTGCTGCGAACCGGCTTCATACCAGGGGCTCTGCCCGTGAAGGTTCGGCATACAGCGTGCCGCCGCCGAAGTAGCCCGCCACCTTTTCCTCCTCCAAGAAGGTGATCTGGTCGGCTTGCTTGAGGGCCGGAACGTCTTCAAACTGGTGGCCCAGCACGGCTTGCACCTTCACGCCAGAGCGGGTGATTCGGCAAAAGGGCATGGGCACCATGACCTGGCGGCCACTGTGGGTCTTCACCTCCAGGTAGCGGAACATCACCTCGGCGGTGTCCACCCACAGGTCGGTGACCACGCCGCCCGACTCGTCGTCCGCGCCCACGATGGTCATGCCACGGGGGTCTGCGTCCTGGTGGGCCACGTTGTAGTCGGTGGCCACCCGCAGCGGAATGATCTTGACCTTGCCATCCCAGGTGAGGTCGGGCACGTCGGCACGGCGGGCATAGGCCCCTGGGCCGATGCCATCGAGCATCGGATTGCCCGTGGGCACCAGCGGTGCACCCTTCCAGGGGTGCGCGGGCACGGCGGCCAGGTTGACCTCGTGGTCGTGGATCACGTGCGTGGGCTGTGTGGCTTCACCGCCATGCGCCAGCAGGTAGGTCTTGGGCTCCGGTACCGGCCAGCCCATGATCTTTTGCTGTCGTGCGCCGTCATCGATCATGGGATAGCCCTCGCGGTGGCTCTCCTTCTGAAGGTAGACGATCAGCCCGAAAAAGAAGGCCCAAAACAGATACAGCACGAGTTGCGCCACATCGACATACTGCGTGATGGCTCCGGTTCCCATAGGGATCTCCTCAATGACGACCTAGCCGGGGAATTCGGCCAGGCCAAACTTGCCGGCTTGCGCCGACTCGGTACTGCGGGTGCGCTTGCGCACCAGGGGCCCCAGTGCAATCAGGGCCAAGAACAGCAACAACAATTCGATGGCATACACCGTGCCGTAGCCGGTGGCCGGGTGTTGGAGGGCCGGGCCGAAGGAGCCGTCTGCAGCCAAGGCCGCCGCCGCATCCCGCACGGTGCCGCCCAGGCCAATGGACACGCCCGCTGCGGTGGCCTGTACCGCACCCCAGGCACCGAGGGCGAAACCGGTGTGCTCCTGAACCTCCAGGTCCATGGCCGCCGTCAAGGTGGACACGGCAAACAAGCCCGCACCAAAACCCACCAGGACCGTGCCCAGGCGGAACATCCAAGCCGAGTCGGCCGGCGCTGCAAACAGCACCAGGGAAAAGCCTGGCAGGCCGATGAGCAGCCCCAGGGCCGCCAAGCGAAGGGCATCAAGTCCCAGCGACAGGCGCCGCGCCGACCATGCAAAGGCGGCCAGTGAACCGCCTGCCAGCAGCGCGGTCAGGGCCGAGGTCTGCCCAACGCTCAGGCCCAGGATTTCCCCACCATAGGGTTCCAGCACGATCTCGTGCATGTTGAAGGCAGCCGTGCCCAGACCCACGGTCCACAGAAAGCGGCGAGAGGCCGGCCGTCGGATGAAGCGGGCCCACAGCATTCGGAAGGGCAGGGGGGGCGTCTCGTCCAGGCGCTGGCGCCGGCTGGGGTCTCGGGCCTCCTGCTTCCAACTGGCCACCAGGTTGAGCACCACCGTGAGCATGGCCACGCCTTGCACCAGTTGGATCAGCTTGGTGCCGCTGAAGTCGGCCAATGCGGTGCTGAACAAGAGGCCACCGCCCACCATCCCCACCAGCAGCAGCACATACAGCAGCGCCACCACACGGGGGCGAACCGCTTCAGGCGCAATGTCGGTGGCCAGTGCCAGGCCTGCAGTCTGGGTGGTTTGCATGCCCAGTCCCACCAGCAGGAAGGACAGTGCGGCCGCCACATGCCCCACCCAAGCCAGGCCGAGTTCGCCCTCGCCAGTCAGCACCATCAGCGCAAAGGGCATGATGGAAAAACCGGCAAACAGCAGGAAGGTCCCCATCCACAGGTAGGGAACCCGGCGCCACCCAATGGCCGAACGGTGGACATCGGAGCGGTAGCCAATGAAGGTACGAAACGGAGCGGCCAGGATGGGCAGGCTCACCATCAGCGCCACTAGCCAAGCCGACATGCCCAACTCGACAATCATCACCCGGTTCAGCGTGCCCACCAGCAAGGCGCCGGCCATGCCCACGGAAACCTGAAACAGGCTCAAGCGCAGCAAGCGCGCCAGCGGCAACTCCTGCGTGGCCGCGTCAGCGAACGGCAGCACACGGGGCACCACCGCGCGAAGCCAGTGCTCGAGCGCGGGGGGCAGAGGAGGGCGAAGGCGGGACATGGGGTGGTGCTCAGCGGCGCTGGAGTTCCATCGCTTGAGAGATGTAGAAACCGGCCTGAATGCGCTGGGTTCGGGGGGCACACCACTGCGCAAAGCGGGGGTCTTCCTGGACGGTGCGCTGCAGTTGGGCCTCGGCCACCGGCACGATCATGGGCGCGCGGTCGCCGCGCGGGAACAACGACCCGACCCTGTGCATCAGGGCCAGCAGCGGCGTGCGTGGCGCAAAGGTGAAGACCACCGAGGCCTGTGTGCGCTCGACCAGGCAGGCCAGCACACGCTGCACATCGGCATGTCCGTAATGGATGATCGAATCCATGCACACGATGTGGTCGAAGCGCCCGTGTGCGGGGTCGAGCATGTCACCGGCGTGGAACTCGATCTGGCCTCCGCATTCGGCATAGACCCTGTCGCGCTCGGCCTGGGTGCGCTCACGCGCCAGGTCCACCAGGGTGGGCGACAGGTCGATGGCCACCACCTGCGCGCCGCGCCGCGCGGCCTCCAAGGCCAGCGCGCCGGTACCGCATCCGGCATCCAGCACTCTGCGGCCGCGAAGGTCATCGGGCAGCCACGACAGCAGGGTCTGGCGCATGCGGTCGCGCCCAGCGCGCACGGTGGCGCGCACACGGCTGACGGGCGCATCCGATGTCAGGCGTGCCCATGCGGCGGCTGCGGTTCGGTCGAAGTAGTGTTCGATCTCACCGCGGCGCTCGACGTAGCTTTGGCCCAGCATCAGTCAAACCCCAAGAGGTCAAAGATTTCGCGGTCCTTGAGCGCGGTGGCCGTGATCGGGTCGGTGCCCGCCCACAGGCGCGCGGCCAAGCGCAGGTACTCCTGCTGAACGGCCTCCAACTCGGGAGAAGACTCCATCTCGAAGAGCGTGGCCTTCTTCAGCCGGCTGCGCCGGATCACATCCAGGTCTCGGAAGTGGGCCATCGTCTGCAGCCCCACACGGTCGTTGAACTTCTGGATCTGATCGGTGTCGGCGCTTCGGTTGGCAATCACGCCGCCGAGCCGCACGTTGTAGTTCTTGGCCTTGGCCCCGATGGCCTGCACGATGCGGTTCATCGCAAAGATCGAGTCAAAGTCGTTGGCCGTGACGATCAGGGCCCGATCGGCATGTTGCAGCGGCGCGGCAAACCCGCCGCACACCACGTCTCCGAGCACGTCGAAGATCACCACATCGGTGTCTTCAAGCAGGTGGTGCTCCTTGAGCAACTTCACGGTTTGGCCCACCACATAGCCGCCACAACCGGTTCCGGCCGGCGGCCCTCCGGCTTCCACGCACAACACGCCGTTGAAGCCCTCGTAGACGAAGTCTTCGGGCCGCAGTTCCTCAGGGTGAAAGTCCACGCTTTCCAGCACGTCGATCACGGTGGGCACCATGCGCTTGGTCAGCGTGAAGGTGGAATCGTGTTTGGGGTCGCAGCCGATCTGCAGCACCCGCTTGCCGAGCTTGGAGAAGGCGGCGCTGAGGTTGCTGGAGGTGGTGCTCTTGCCGATGCCCCCTTTGCCGTACACCGCAAAGACCTTGGCGGTGCCGATCTTCAGCGCGGGGTCCATCTGCACCTGCACCGAGCCCTCGCCGTCTGGGGGTGTGCCGGTCGGCCGGGGGCCGCGGCCGATTTGGCCCACGGGAATCTGCGTGGTGGTGGTCAAGTGCCTGCTCCTTCATAAACACCCTCGAGCCGGTCCTCGAGTTCTTCACCCGCGCGCCGCAAGGCGTTTAGGGTGGCTTCATCCGGCTGCCAGTAATTGCGTTCGTAGGCCTCCAGCAGGCGGTTGGCCACCCGCACCGAAGCGGTGGGGTTGAGCCGCGCCAAGCGGTCGCGCATTTCCGGGTCGAGCATGAACGTCTCGCTCAACTGCTGATACACCCAGGGCTGCACTTGGCCGGTCGTGGCCGACCAGCCCAGCGTGTTGGTGACATGCACCTCGATCTGGCGCACGCCTTCATAGCCGTGCTTGAGCATGCCCTCGTACCACTTGGGGTTGAGCATGCGGGTTCGGGTCTCCAGCGCCACCTGCTCGGTCAGCGTGCGCACCGTTCCGCCCCCATGGGTGTCTCGGGTCTGGTCACCGATGTACACCGGGGCCACGTCGGCACCGCCGCCCTTGGCCCGCTGGATGGCCTTGCTCACGCCACCCAAGGTGTCGAAGTAGGTGTCGATGGTGGTCACGCCCAGTTCCACCGACTCCAGGTTCTGGTAAGCCAAGCTCACATCGGCCAGCACGCTCTTGAGCAGTTCACCCTGCTGCATGGGTTTGCCCGAGCGTCCGTAGGCGAAGCCCTTGCGGCGGCTGTAGGTCTCGGCCAGTTCGTCGCCGGCGTCCCATTGGGCGTTGTCCACCAGGCTGCCCACATTGGCCCCATAGGCCCCATCGGCGTTGCCGAACACCCGCAGTGAGGCCGTCTCCAGGTCGCAGCGGTGCTGGGCCTGGTAGGCCAGGGCATGGCGACGGACCGGGTTCATGTCCAAGGGCTCATCAGCCGAGGCCGCCAGATAGGCCGCTTCGGCCAAGAGCTTGATCTGCAGCGGCAGGAGGTCGCGGAAGATGCCCGAGATCGTGATCACCACGTCCACGCGCGGGCGTCCCAAGGTCTGCAGGTCGATCAGCTCGGCGCCGGCCAAGCGCCCGTAGCTGTCAAAGCGCGGCTTGGTGCCCATTAGCGCCAGGGCCTGTGCGATGGGGCCGCCTTCGCTCTTGAGGTTATCGGTGCCCCACAAGACCAGGGCCACGCTCTCGGGCAGCGCGTGCCCGTCGCTCATGTGACGGGCCAGCAGGCGCTGGGCCTGCCGGGCCCCGTCGCGCACCGCATAGGCGCTGGGGATGCGGAAGGGGTCGAAGCCGTGCAGGTTGCGGCCGGTGGGCAGGATTTCAGGCGAACGCATCAGGTCGCCACCGGGTGCGGGCCGAATGAAGCGGCCCTCCAGGCCCTTGAAGATGCCCTGCAGTTCGAAGTCTTGGGCCAGAAGGCGGTCGGCGTTGGCCAAGCTCTGCAGCAGTTGCTGCGCCTGCGGGTCCGCATCGTGCCCCAAGCGGCGCAGCACATCCGTGGCCGGTGTGCCCTCGACCAGTGCCTGCACCCATGCGCGCGGTGGGTGCGCATCATGGCTGGATTCGGCCAGTGCCATGAGCAGGTCCACCCGTTCGGCCGGCGTCGGCGGTTGGCCCACCACATGCAGTCCATGCGGAATCAGGGTGTATTCCAGCTCCAGCAGCTTGTCGGTCAGCCAGGCCACGGCATCGCCGTTGAGCAGCGTCCAAGCCGCGTCTGACTCCACGATCTGCAGGTCCAGGGCCTGCTGGCGGATCATCTCCAACAGTTCGGCACCTTCCTCGCCGCGCATGGCATCGGGCTCCAAGCCCCGGTACCGCTCCACCGAAGCCTTGAGGTCGGCCAGGCCCTTGTACAAGTCCGCTTGCGCCACGGGCGGCGTCAGGTAGCTGATCAGCGTGGCAGCGGCTCGGCGCTTGGCGATCGTGCCTTCCGAGGGGTTGTTGGACGCGTAGAGGTAGAGGTTGGGCAAGTCGCCGATGAGGCGGTCGGGCCAGCAGTTCCCGGTCATGCCGGTTTGCTTGCCGGGCATGAATTCCAAGGCGCCGTGGGTGCCGAAGTGCAGGACCGCATGCGCATTGAAGTCTTCTTTCAACCACCGGTAGAAGGCGCTGAAGGCATGCGTGGGCGCGAAGCCCTTTTCGAACAGGAGCCGCATCGGGTCGCCTTCGTACCCGAAGGCCGGCTGGATGCCCACGAAGACATGGCCAAACTGTTTGCCCAAGATCCAGATGTGGCGCCCATCGGACTGCTGGCGACCCGGTGCTGGGCCCCACTGCGCCTCGATCTCGGCCAGGTGCTTTTCGCGGCGCACGTGTTCATCTGCACCGATCAGGGCGTGCACATTGGCCATGGCACCGTGGGTGGCGGCGTTGCCCTCGATGAGTTGCTGCCGCAGGTCGTCGACGGTGGCGGGGACCTCCACGGTGTAGCCCTGCTGCTTGAGCATGGTCATCGTGTTGTGCAACGACTCGAAGACCGACAGGTAGGCGGCGGTTCCGGTGTTGCCGGCATTCGGTGGGAAGTTGAAGATCACCAGGCCCACCCGCTTGTCGGCGCGGCGCGCGCGGCGCAGGTCCACGATGCGCCCCATCCGGGAGGCCAGCATGTCGGCCCGCTCGATGCAGCTGTGCATGTCGTGGCTGTCGGGCGTGTTCTCGAAGGTGCAGCGGTGATCGCAACCGCTGCAGGCCACCTTGCCGGCACTGCCCCTGCCGCCGAACACCATCGCACCGCTGGAGCCATCGAGTTCGGGAATGGCCACCATCATCGTGGCCTCAACCGGCAGCAGGCCTCGATCAGAGGCGCCCCATTGGTCCAGCGTTTGAAACTCCACGGGGTAGGAGGCGAAGTAGGGCACGTCCAGTTGGGCGAGCACCTCCTCGGCGGCCTTGGTGTCGTTGTAGGCCGGTCCGCCCACCAGTGAAAAGCCCGTCAACGACAGCAAGGCATCCACGCTGCTTCGGCCGTCTTTCATGAAGTACGCCTCGATGGCCGGGCGCGCATCCAAGCCGGCGGCAAACGCCGGAATCACCCGCAGCCCACGGGCTTCCAGGGCCGTGATCACGCCGTCGTAGTGCGCGGTGTTGCCTGCCAACAAATACGAGCGCATCAACAGCAGGCCCACGGTTCCGCGAGCACCCGTGGTGGCGGTGCTGGGCAACTCATCCAGCGACCGGGTCATGCCGCCGCTGTGGGCCGAGTCCCTCAGGCGGGGGTGGTACAGGCCCACCTCGGGGTACTCGCGCGGCTCGGGCGGTTTGGCCAGGCCCTTCAGGGACGCACGCGGGCCGGCGGCATAGCGGTCGACCAAAAAGTGCACCATGGCCCCGATGTTGGCGTCCGACCCCGACAGCCAATACTGCAGGCACAGGAAGTAGGCCCGAACGTCCTGGGCGGTGCCAGGAATGAACTTCAGAATCTTGGGCAGCCGACGCAGCATCTTCATCTGCCGCTCGCCAGCCGTGGCCTTGCTGCCACCGGCTTCACCTTCCTTGTGCTTGCCGCGCAGGTTCTTCAGAAACGCCATGGCGCCGCTCTGTGGCGCCTGCATGTCGAAACGGCCCAGCCGGGTGAGCTTGGTGACCTCGGTGGCCGACAGGATGCAGACCATCGCATCGCAGCGCTCACGCCGGGCGCGCAGCGCGGGCAACAGGGGCGTGTAGTGGTCTTCCATAAACAGCATCGAAGCCACCACGATGTCGGCCCGCTGGATGTCCTCGAGGCAGGCCTGCAGCGCAGCCGCGCTGTCACCCCACTCCGACGCCGCATGCACGGTCAGCTCCAAGCCGGGCAACTGCTTGGCCAGTGCCCGGTGCGCACGTGCGGCCGCCGCGCTGAGGTGGCTGTCCATCGTGACGATGGTCACCCTCATCGCGGTTGCGCTGCGCGCATCAACGACTGAAATGGGCCTTGGCGTCATAGAGGGTTTCAACCGTGATCAAGGCAATCCCGTGATCGAGCGCGTAGCGCTCGGTGTTGCGTTTGGCCTTACCTCGCACGAAGAAGGGAATCTTTTTGAGTTCTTGCTCGCCATCGGGCGTCCAACTCATCGCCGGGGAGGCCACCACGGCCTCGGCTGGCGTGTGGGTTGCGGCCGTGGCCGCCACGGCGATCGCACGGGCCCCGTCGGGTGCCGTGGCTGCAGGCTGAACAGCCGGCTCTGCTGTGTCAGCACCCTGGTTGCGCATCACGCTGCCCAGGTGGGAGGGCGCGGCTTCTTGGTGGAACTCGAAGTCGTCCTTGAACATGTGCAGGAGGTGTTCCTCCAGGCCCATCATCAGCGGATGCACCCAGGTGTCGAAGAGGACATTGGCGCCTTCG
>JACCDJ011429910.1_pt1 | contig 13950 bp, 24 predicted proteins | sample 7444481 | NCBI WGS metagenome assembly JACCDJ01 (sample SAMN15323435, study PRJNA562643) | freshwater metagenome | isolation source: river surface water | place: USA:Blue River Watershed | collected 2017-08-15 | reverse complement strand
TAGTGGAAAAGAGTGGATTCGAACCACTGACCTCGGTAATACCGTGCTCTTACATAATAGTATAGGTGAATTTTCAAGTAAGTCTGATAAAGATTCACAAGAGTGTCTAGAATCATTTCAATACTATTAAACCACTGAGCTACTTTTCCTTAGTAGCGGGAACAGGAATCGAACCTGTGACCTCAAGGTTATGAGCCTTGCGAGCTACCTCTGCTCTATCCCGCAATATTAGTAGCGTGTACAGGATTCGAACCTGTGTCACCACTGGGGAGTGGTGGTCCTAAACCTTCAACCATAGTTAGTGGTTTCGAGTTCTCTTCGGGTAAAGAGATTGTCCGCTAGACGAACACGCCAAATTTTGTTAGTAGCCCGTAAAGGATTCGAACCTCTGTTCCCAGCCGAACTGCTGGTGTCCTGTTACCGCTAGACGAACGGGCCATAAATAGACGCTGAGAATACACGTTTTAGTAGTCGTCTTTTGTGAGATTATTTTTATTCCTCACGTTTCCACAAGCTTTTGACTTGTAACGACCAGTACCGATTAGTTAGACTAATCACCCCTTGAGTTGCAAACTACTCTCCACTTACTCTACTTACCCAATCTTGCGAACTGGTTCAGGGTTCGACCCCTTATAAGCTTTTCTGTGAAATCATCCAGTATCTTTCGGATCTGAATGGCCAACGACAACCGTAGGCTATGTAGGTACCTGTTGCTTACAACTAGGCGACACTTTCGAATTATTATTTTAAATGTTACTTTAACATAGTAATTTTAAGTGCTGTGTGGATTGATTCCCAGATGTGGTCACCTTTAAGCTCCGAATCCTTTTGAGACCCAGAATACTTAACACCCAGGTGTGATACCTCTATCACAACCTTTTAAGATATCTTCACCTCGACCTTACTCACCTCACGGCTTTCAAGTCTCCTCCCTTGGTAGAGATTTAGTGTCTTCTAACAGCACCACCTGTACAGAAGATTGTCTTTCGACTTTAAGACACCTCTTAGATTGGACCACACAATGATAATGACCGGTGAGCCACTACTTCTTGTAATAATCCTACGAGTTATTCCTATTATCCTTCCGGACTCAACCAGACGATCCACATCGCCGGGTCACCACACCATTTCACCTACAGTGTTACCCTCGGTTACTGAGATATAGTGGTATCTCGCTTGTCTACTCGAGCTCCCTGGGATGGGAGCCGCAGGCACATTTAGCATTTGTACCCACTTTATTTACCCTTTCGGGTGTTATTTAACGACTATAGACCGCCGCACTTCCAACATCAGGACGAACCTTGACGAGGTTGTGAATATCATCGAATTGTGAGGAGAGTAGGACCACAAACCGCCACACCATTTCTGGTGCCGTACTCGAGCCCTTCTATACTAAACAGTGATGAACACTGAATAACTCTGTCTCTACAACTCCATTTCAAAGAACTATATCAGAACGATTTCTGATTGATTTTACAAATATAAGGTGAAAATTTCTAACCACCAAATTTTTGTCGAGACTTTTTTATACTTTTTTCTCTTAAAAGTTGAGAGATATTTTTACTTTTTTTCTCTCTGATTGTTCTACAAATATAAGGTAACTATTTCTATCCACCAAATCTTTTTGTAAAAAATCCATCTTTTTTACCAGACAGATAAGTTATATACTACTAATTCAAAAAAGTTTATCTATATGTGTTAAAAAAATACTCAGGTATTGACAAATGTGATATACTAACCTTAATACAATTTTGACTAATCAACTTCTTCGAAAATTCAACTAATCTATATCTATTACCACTATCCCAAACCTGAGGATTGTAAATCATAAAAACACTCGATTTACCAAATGATATATCATAAATATGTGGTAATAGTGGATCAATCAACCAAACATTATTGACCTTACCTATCTCCATAAAAGCATTTAAACCACCTCTTGAAAATCCATAAACATCCTTAACCACACTACCAGGTGAAACACTATTAATTAACTGATCACATTTTTGTCTTGATAACTGATAATCAGCCCATATAACATTAACACAGTTAAGATGCTTTGATACCTCTTTTTGCATATATCTAGCACCATAACTTCCACTTGGTTTACCACCCCATACAATAACCCATTCATTAGATCCTGGATTATTTCTATTTATAATATAATTCTGAGAATAACCAAAAACAGTTATTAAACTAAATAATAACACCAATAGATTATTCATAGTTTGATAAATTAAACTTCTCTAATTTCTCTAACTTCAATATTACTTACCGGATAACCAGTCATATTAGAAATAATATTACTAACACGACGCATCTCTTTTTCTTCTCTATATAGAGTCGATGCGCCATTACACTCAACTACAATATCAACTTCTTTAGCAGTTCTTGTACCGTGCTGACCTATTACAGTATACCTAGCATTAAATTTTCTACCCATATTAATTTTAATTTTTTATTATATTAACTATTAACCAAATTGTTCATTTCACTAAACAATAATTTATCAGACATCATAGATCTAACTTCACCACTAATACGGCTAATAACATCCATATTATCACGACCTATTATAACATCATTAATTAAATTAGCAACTCTTACCATATCCTCTTCCACCAATCCACGAGTTGTAATAGCAGGAGTTCCTATCCTAATACCAGATGTAACCATTGGTAATTGCTTATCTCCCGGTACCATATTCTTATTAACAGTGATTCCACACTTACCAAGCAAAATCTCAGCATCTCTACCAGTTATACCTTTATTATATAAATCAATTAACATTAAATGATTATCAGTACCATCACTAACTACTTTATAACCTAAATTCATTAACTCATTAGCAAGAGTCTTACTATTATTTATAACTTGTCTACTATAAACTTTAAAATCATCTTTAAGAGCTTCTCCAAATGCTATAGCTTTTGCTGCTATAATATGTTCAAGTGGTCCACCTTGCATACCCGGAAATACTCCACTATCTAATAAACTACCCCAAGTTCTTAATTGACCTTTAACTGATTTTAAACCTAAATGATTCTCTTCATTCTTTCCAACCATAATAACACCACCTCTCGGTCCTCTTAATGTCTTATGTGTAGTTGATGTAACTATATGACAATGTGGAAGTGGGTTATTTAATAAACCACTGGCAATAAGTCCAGATGGATGTGAAATATCAGCTAAAAGAACAGCACCAATCTCATCAGCAATCTTTCTAAACTCGATATAATCCCAATCACGACTATAAGCAGAAGCTCCTACTATAATCATTTTAGGTCTAACCTTTAAAGCTTGTTCTCTAACCTTATTCATATCTACTCTACCAGTAATAGTATCAACACCATAAAAATGTGCTTCATATAACTTACCAGAGTAATTAACAGGTGAACCGTGTGTAAGGTGACCACCTTGAGATAAATCTAAACCTAATATCTTATCACCAGGTTTTAAAAGAGCCATCATAACAGAGGCATTAGCATTAGCTCCACTGTGTGGTTGAACATTACACCACTCTGCACCAAATAGTTCTTTAAGACGGTCAATAGCTAATTGTTCAATTTGGTCAACAAATTCACATCCACCGTAATATCTTTTACCGGGTAAACCTTCTGCGTATTTGTTAGTTAATATTGAACCAGCTGCTTCTAATACATCGTTAGAAACAAAGTTTTCTGAAGCTATAAGTTCAATTCCTTCTAATTGTCTATGATGTTCTTTTTGTATAAGTTGTAGTATTTCTTGATCTTTCATATACTATTTTATTATTTTAATAATAATAAGTTCAATATTTAGATATTTAGAAATTTTACCTTATATTTGTAAAATAATAGCCCTGCTCGCGAGGGGATCGTAAAACACAGGATGCCTCTTAACAATGCACAATTTTCTGTTCTAATCGTATAGTAGATAGAGTTAGCCTTCTCGATGTCATTTAAAAAGGTATTTAGTCAGGTGGTGGAAATGTGTGATAAATAGGTTCAAAGTGAATCGGATAAATACACAACAGGTTCAAGTCCTGTCCTGACTACACGTTCTGTTATTAGCAGATAGTATGCCTCATACGATGAGAAACAGAGTGATGTCTGTAGATGGCTTGGTATCACAACAAGGTTGTGTACGATTTGCTTAAGTCGTCTCAAGAAGGGGAAGAGTCGGTAGTAACCATTTAAGCATAAAAAAACCTCCATTTTGGAGGTTTTTTTATTATAAATCTATTAAAGATTATTTAACAAATTTACACACTTGATTGTAATTATCACCAGATAACTTCATAACATAAATACCATTTGATAAATTATCAGTATTGATATTTACACTACCATTGAAATTCTGATTTAAAACCATTTGACCACCTACTGTCATAATTTGAACATTCACATTATTAGTAGTTGGAATGTTAATATAACTATTCACAGGATTTGGAAATGTGAAGTTACTAACTTCAAGTTGAGATACTGAATTTGTTGTCTCTGGTAAAAGTACCGCATCAATTACATGCACTACACCATTATCTGCAACAATATCAGCAACTGTAACCATCGCATTATTGATCATAACACCATTCGCGCCAATTGTAACTGTAAGTGGTGGAAAGAATGTTAAGGTTGGGATTTGCTGACCATCTGACAAATCAGTTGATAATACTGAACCACTTGTAACATGATAAAGTAAGATATTACTCAACTCACCTGTGTTAGCAAGTAAAGCCTCAATTGTACCAGCTGGAAGATTAGCAAATGCCGCATCAGTTGGTGCAAAAAGTGTAAGTGGACCAGGACCAGACAAAGAACCTTGTAAACCTGCTGCCATAACAGCTGCTTCCAATGTATCGTGGTCAGCACTATTTGTAACGATATCTAAAATCGTATTAGTTTGTGGAGCTTGTGGAAGTAATACTGCATCAATTACGTGAACTACACCATTACCTGTAACAATATCAGCAACAGTAACCATTGCATTGTTAATCATAACACCAGCAGTTACGAATGTCACAGTAACATCTTGACCTTGTAAAGTAGTGATCATCTGACCATCAGTTAAATCAGTTGAAAGAGCTTGAGCACCTACAACATGATAAAGTAAGATGTTTGATAATAAAGCTTGATCAGCTAATACTGTTTCAATTGTACCAGCTGGAAGATTAGCAAATGCTGCATCAGTTGGTGCAAATACTGTAAATGGTCCAGTACCACTTAAATCGTCTACAAGACCCGCAGCTACTACTGCCGCCTCTAATGTGTCATGATCACCGCTGTTAACAATAACATCGACAACCGTTGGAAATTGAGCAAATGAAGTAAGACTTAAAATACTCAACATGAATGAAAATAAAATTTGTTTCATATGATTTGTTTAAATTAATTTTTGTATTTGTTGTAGTGTTTTTACGTCACTTTGTTTGATATTCTTAAAAAAAGAATAAACAAAATCCACTGTATATACAAATCAATACATGTATATCATACACCATTTTCCCCAAGCAGTTTTTAATTCACCACGTATATAAATGTATATACAAATTAAATAAGACCCTTACCAGTATTAGAAATATCTTAAAATCTGTTGTATATACAAAGATATACTTGTATATAAAAATATCATTCCGTATATTTACCTTATGAAATATATTTTAATATTAATTGCCACAATTCTAGTGTCTTGTGAAGACGAAGCATCTAAATATGTTAGACCAACACCAACAGTAAAAGGTTCTCAAGCAGAATTAGATACCTTATCTCCACTATATCATACACATACAGAAATCTATTCATATGAAGGATGTGAATATATTGTAGTTGGACATGGTGAATCAAGATGGGGAACACATAAAGGTAATTGTAAAAACCCTATACATAACAAATGAAACGATCTAAATCAGATAAAATAATTGCTGGTGTCTGTGGTGGCATCGGTAAATATACTAATGTTAATCCATGGCTGTGGAGAATACTATTTCTTATAGTAGGTGGTGGATTCTGGATATACCTATTAATGTGGGCTTTTATAAAAGAAGAAAATGACTACAATCAAACTGGTTTTTAAAAGCACTGAACACTACCATAAAGAAGTCTTAACAGTAGACAAAATCTATGACGCTCAATACGATGAAACAGAAGTGATATATTCATCCACCGGTCTATATTATACTATAACAGACGATACAGGTAAAAAAAGAGAAATACACGAATCACACTTCATAACATTAGAAAAGTGGAGACAAATTCAATTAGATAAAGTTATAGAAAACAACTAAACTATTAAACAATATAAATTAAATGAATTTTATACAACTATCTCAATTAATTATAGCTCTATCAGTTATATTCGTATGGACATTTAGATATAAAAATGTCCAAAAAGAATTCAAACTATTCGGACTCGGTCCACACACCTTAATGACTGTTGGTATTACCAAAGTAATACTAGCAATCCTACTTATCATAGGTCTATGGGTTCCAGAAACTACCATCGTATCATCAGTATCAATGGGAATTATGATGCTATCAGCTCAATACTTCCACTGGAGCGTCAATAACCCACTAATGAAAAAATTACCATCTATAATACTATTCAGTCTATGTATAATAATATTATTAAACCAATTAAACATTGGCTAAATAAATCAGATGGCGGTCAATGGTTCGAACCATACATAACTAATAAAGATGTTGTTATAATATTACTATTAACCCTAATAGTTAGTTGTATTATAATATTTGGAATATCACTGACATGATAATATATCATAATAACGGAAATTTAGCCTGGAGATCCGATGATAAAAAGTCTCTACACTTTAATAATAAATTAGCCTACTTAGACGGAATAGCTTATCATCTAAACGGTCAAACCGCTTATATAAATGGTGTAGCATATCACAACAACGGAAAAACTGCCTATATCAATGGAATATCATATGACGAATATGGTAAAACTATTTCAACAAATGGATACGGTATTAAAATAGAATTAGGACCTAATATACAAATCTTAGTAGCTGAAAACCTATTTGAATTAATAGTGCTAAATAAAGTAGTTAAATCAAATTCTATTTAAGCTTTATGATAAAATCATACACATCACCTAAACGATCATTATAATAAGCCTCTTCACCTATTATTAACTGCTTACCCGTTATATCCTCTACTATAGTCTCAAGACCTCTTAAAGACTCAAAGAAACTATCTTTTTCTTCAAGAGTTATATTATAAACAAATATAGAACTTATGGCACCATTTAAATCTTTAGGAGCTACTAACTTACCATTAACTTGATATAACCAAAACTTATGATCTGGATAATTATCATCATCATCAAATGTCTCTGTAGTTGATGGATATACATCAAAGTCATCAAATACTTCAGATTGTAATATAGAAACTAATTCAAAATAAGATTCATTATTCTGCTTATTAAGCCATTCAAAACTTGTATTTTCATTAAAGGATTTTAAGTGCTTCATTAAAGTATATATTAGAATATTTAGATTATTTACAATGATTTACATTGTTTACACTAGATATACAAAGTTAACACTTTTCAATACATTTATATACTTGTATATACACTTCTTGTGACTTAGACCCATATAGGGTTACAAGCTATCTACAAAATTTCAATAATTTTAAGGATTTAGATATTTTCATACTAACATATTTAATTTATAATTTCTAATAATTGGTATCATAACTTCTTTATCATTATCTTTAAAATCTTTTTGGTTTAAAAAGTTTGGAGATAAAATATGTCTTTCTGTTTTAATAACCCATTCAATATCATCTGGATTAATACCCATTGAGATTGTGATTAAATAAGCGTAAAGTTTAAGATTACTATTTTCTTTAGCAACATCTTTTAACTGTGTCATTAAATTACCAACTCTTAAATAAAGTCTGTCTTCTGGATAAGTCATTCTAATATGTTATTAATGTATATCTAATTGATTGAATTGGTAGTCTCTCCATTCAGATAGTTTAATAAAGTGTTCTTGTAGTATTGTGGGTTCGATTAGGATAGTTTTCCCATTTCCGGTATTTAATATAGTATAGTATGTTGTATTAATATTAGTAACTACCCACTTATTAGATTCTGTTTCTTTGTAGTTGAAATTAGATTGGAGGTGGCTATACACTTTTTTGGCTTGTGAGAAATATGGAATTGATTCTCTTTCTGAAAGTGGTTTAAGGCATATGATAATATCACCTATATCAAATTGTTTCATTATATGGAGTGTTCAAATATGGTTTGTGTATTATCTTCTTCATTAAGGAGTAGATTGATATTAAATTGTCTTATAGTTGGTAGGAGTAGTTTTATTACTTGTTCAGGTACTTTATCTTTTATTTCGTTATAGTTTTGATCTTTGTTACCATCTAATATTTCGTAATTGAGTATATAGTATGTTTTTTTAATAATTGAGTATTGTTTAGATATTCTAAGTTGTAGTTTATGGTTATCTGATATGGATAGAAATACTTGGTAGTAGTTATCTTTTCCTATAATCATTAGGTTATCTATAAGTAGTTTTGATTTGAAGTCAAAATTATTATATAGTATATCGATATGTTTGTATATTTCTTCTGTTGTCATTTATCTATGATGTTATTAATTTTCATTTCTCGTATTATAGGAATAAGGAGGTTTTGGAGTAGTTTAGGTATTTGGTCTTTAGTTGTGAGTGTATTGGATTGTGCTATTTTATTTTCGGTATTGACGAATCTATAGTTTAAGAGGTATTTTGAAGAAGATATTGGTGAGTGTTGGACTTCTACTTTGAATTTGATTAGTGTTCCGTTTGTTTTATGGTGTGATACTTCGTAGTAGTTATCGTGTGATGATATAATAATATCGTAGTTTTCAAAGGTGGAACGGAGTAGTGGTTTATTTAGGTATATTTGGTTTATTGTTAAGAATAGTTGTCTTGTGGTCATAATATTAGAATGTTATGATTTGTCTAATTTTATCGTTTCTTATAATAGGCATGATATGTTTATTCCAGTCGATATGGTTTTTATCGGTGTTATAGTGGTCTTTAATTAGTTGCATTATTTCGAATTTAACTGGTTCGAGTTGTTTGATGCAAGTGGATATTTTACCGAGAGAGTTGAATTGGAATAATACGTCGCTATTTTTAGTTTCTAATAGTGATATAACTATTGTGGGTACTGTTTGGTATCCAAATAGGTTTAGTTCTTGTTGTGTAGATTTTTGGGAGTGTATATGGAGTTTCATGTTATTTAGGTATTAAAAATTTTTTAAGAGGTCGGAAATTTTTTCGTCTCGGGACTCTTCTGGTGTTTGGAAATTTTTTTTGGGATAAAGTGAGACTTCGCCATTATCATCACGGATCATAACTTGAGTTTTACTATAATCTGAACCTTCATATATTTTACCAGGGGTGAGGTATTTATAGATAGTTTTTCTATTGGCGGTATTTTTGGTACAAATTAATTTCATTGTAATATTTTATTTATTTTATTATCTCTCCATACTTCAATTGGTTGGAAGAAGTTATTTAAGGTTTCATCATTAAAGTAGCCTACTAATTGATTATCTTTATACACTACGTGGAGTTTAGTATCATTATTAGTGTGGCTAGTAATATATCTAACATGGTATTGTTCACCGGGTATAAGGTCGTGTGGAGATTCTCCGCAGAATTTGGTACATATTAAGATTTGCATAGGTAATAAAATTTCTGTATGGATATTAGCCTGGGATATATTCCATTATTTAAGTATTTCTTCTAGTTGGTGGTCCCTAAATAGGTTTAGGTGTTCATTAATAAAATCGTCTTTTTTGATTGTTTTATCGTCATGGTTGGGAAAAGGTGAGTGTTCTCTAATGAATACACTTTGGACTTCTCCGGTTTTATAATTGAAGTGGATATCAATTTTTTGTTTATAAGTGCCTGGTCCGTTAAATGAGTAGGCAGGTAGGACATTGATATCTGATCCCATTCTGGATAGTTCGTCGCCAATTTTATATTTAAGAGTTTCGAGGACTTTAATCCACACTTCGATATTATAGTTCATTTGGTAAATATACGAAAAGATTCCTAATTTCAAAAATAAGATATATACATTATGAAATGGTTAAAGAAGTTTGAATCTGCTGATGATGATTCCCGATTAAAGTTTACACATATAGTAGAGATTTTAGATGATTTGGCTGATGATCCTAGCTTTGATGTTCATATTATATCTGGTACTGGAATACCACTACATTTAAGTTCGTATGATTCAATTGGTGGTATAAATTTCAATGATGTTTTTAAATTAAAACGATGGGAAGGCGCAAGAGATTCATTTTCAATCAGGGTTAATTTTCGTGATAATTTAAATTATGCTCAAACGATTGATATATTAGAAAGGTTTAGGTCGTTTGTAGGTAGGTTTGATGATTTAGGATTCTACTTGTATAGATTTTGGTTAAATTCTGATAGTGATTCAGATCAATATAGACTTCAGAGTATTGAGTATAAGTTTGAATCTTATGAGAAATAAAAAAACCTCCAATTTTGGAGGTTTCTTTTTTATGAGTTAATCATATAAGTTGCTAGACTTTTCCAGGTGTCTGGGAATGTTTGACGGATTTTACTAATCATAATAAGAGATCGGATATTCAAATTCGTCTTGTCTTTATTTTCGTCAAGGAATTCAAGAGCTTCCTTTTTACAATCGAGGTCAAACTCTGGAAGAATATCTTCGATGATAAAGTTCATACGGTCTATTTTTTCTTCTGGTGTCATAGTAAGGTCAACTACTAATGAACGAGATAGTATAGCTCCATCGATTTTAGATTTATCTTTATTAGAGATAAAGATGATACGACCTGTAAAGTTGAATTGTTGTGGATATTCATCATTACGGTTCATTTTAGCCATCCAGGTAATTTGGCGAGTTTCGTATGAGTCAAGTGCTGACTTTAGGATATTAAGAGCCACTTTATCTTCAAGAACTGAGTCACAGTCGTCAAAGATAATAAGTTTACCGTTATGGTCAAAAAGTGTGTTATATAGACCACGTGCAGTAGAGTATCCTTTAAAAGATATCCACTCAGATGGCTCCATGTTACCTTCTTGAATAGTAGAAGTTACGGTATGAGTTTTACCAAGTCCGCCTTCACCGGTAACAATAAGTGATGGTGTGACCCCACATACTACCATAGAAGTAAGGTCTTTAAGGAAATCGAATCGTTGGTTAATGTTGAATTCTGGCATATATCGTTTGTTTGTTTAACAAATATAAGGATATTTTTGGGAATATCAAAATAATTATAGACTCAACTTTTCACCACTTCTTGAATTAAATACTGGACTTCCATCTTTACCACCTTGAATCCCACCTTTTTTAAAGTAGAAACCATCAGTTTTCATTTTATCAGTAATTTTAGAAATAGTGATAAAATCTTCAATTTTAATATTTAATCCTTTCATAGATTCTTCAATCTGTTCTAATGTGTATTTTGTTTCATCAGGAAATGTGGTGTCAGGAGTTTCTGATAATTGAAACCATTCAAAAAACTTTTCAATTTTTCCTTTTACATTCATATTAGATTCTTTAGAAAGTCTTTTCTTTAGATTATCACTTAAATAAGTGGTAAGTGGTGTGTAGACAATATATTCTTTTACGCCATTATAAATTTTATTTATAGTTGGTCTAACATCATCAAATACAATTCTACCTGGTCCCCATAGGTAAGATACAGCAGCTAATTTCCACACTCTAGTATCTTGTTGACCTGTGTTTGGACATTTACTATATTCTTCCACACAAATATTCCAAAGTGGGTCTAATGTCTTTTTTTCTTCTTCGGACGCCTCTGATTCCCACTTTTTATAAACATCTTGATAGTAGGCTTTAATTGAAAAAATCGAATCATCTTTAAAAGTTTTTGATATCTCAGCCAATTTAGGACAACCCTTTGCCTCTAATAACTCGGTAATTTTTTCCATTTCACCATCCATACCATCAGTAGTAATTAAACAATCGCCTTTGAAACCAGATGTTTCTGTCCAGTGCTTAATACCTATTTGACCAGCTAAGTAGGTTTTACCAGTAGCACTTGGTCCACATAGTAAGAATAGATTTTTTCCTTGACTATCTAATTTTTCTAAGATAAGTCTAAATTTTTCGTAGAGTTTTAAGTATTTCATAATATTAAAAGTTATCTTTAATTATATTCACTACATCGGATGTTTTACCATCACATATTGTGTTATGATCACACCCCGGAACACCAATTAACTTCTGTGAATTAGATGCCCAATCGACATTAATTGTTTCTTTTGATCCATCTTTTTTTGTTAGTATAATCTCATTGTCATTTTTTACTTCTTGTGTACCAACTTTAGTATCTAGTGCTATAATATTTACTACTTTTGTACTATTTAACTTTTCACCTTTGTCTAAAACGAATCCAGTTTTAGTTTTTTCTTGCTTATCAAAGAATTCTATAGAAGATTTTATAGCTCTTACATATAAAGGAGTTTTACCATCAGTTTCTTTATCACATACTATCCAAACTTTATCTTCTTTTTTACCTTTCAAATCTAATTTATTGATATCATCAAGAGTAGGTGTTTTTTTATCACCAATAAATTCAAATATTGTTTTACCAGATTTCCAAGTTTGATATTCTTTCTCACTATCATTTGACCAAATAATATCTTCGCCAACTTTAGCCGATGATGAATCTTGTCTCAACTTATCAAAACTATCTAAAGTTATCTTAGGATTAAATTCATAATAAAATTGTTTAATTACATCATCACTTTCTTTTACCTTACCTTCTCCTAACTCTGATCTGTAAAAGTCTAATCTCTTAGCTGATAATTTTCTTGGTGGATTTCCACTTAGAGAATTATACATATGTTTTGATTGGTCACTAACTAGCATAGTACCATCTATACTTATGATTAGATTCTTATAGTTTTTACTACCTTCTAATTTTTGAGCCATTCTCCAACAGATAGGAACTCCAAAAGAAAAACCAACTAAGCAAAATGGAGTTTTAATAACCTCATCAATATTATTAACAACCTTATTAGCAAACTCTTTTATATTAATATTCTCTGGCCAAGAAAATGAATAAACATTATAAGAATCTATTAAAGATGGGGCAATTTTACTATAATCATTTTCCGGATTACCTTTGTCACCACCTGGTACTAAAATTACACTTTTATCTTTATCAAGTTTCTGATCAGATGGATAAGGTATAATATACTTATTTAATTCATCTGCTTCAAATAGTCTAAATTGCTCAAATAGTTTTAAGTGTTTCATATTTTTTTATTTTTTTACATATTTATATATTAATCTGTTCAGATATTTTTTTAATATATAACTCTAATGAAACATCTTAAACCTTTTAACAGATTAAACGAGTCTAATCATTATGATGAGTTATCACTGACAATTAAAGATATATTATCTGATATTTCTGATTTAGAACAGAACCCAGTGATACTTGTTAAGTATTATGAGTGTGGTGTTAGTAGTCAAGGTGTTTTAGGTAAAGAGCAGTTTATTAAATCAAGAGAGTCTTTAAAAATCGTAATTGGAAATCCTGGATTTGGTGAAAGTGAGTCAGATTATTTTAAATTATCTGATGTTAAAGAACCTATTAATAGACTTATTGATTGGGCTGAGTCAGAGGGGTGGAAATTGAGTTCGTATAATATTTTCAAGATGATACCTTTAGAGACTTTTAAATTTCAATATGTTGATGATTCAAAAAGAATTGCTAAATTAGAAATTTTTGGAAAAGTAAGGAGTAATTGGGATCCAAAAGAGGCGATTGATAATTTTTTAAGATATAAAGCTTGTGAAATTGAAATCTTTATTGAGAATTCAGGATGGCAGACTAAGACTAAAGGCTCCTATAGTGGCAGTGAATCAGATGAGATACTTCAATAGTATCTATTTGATACTAATG
>JACCDJ010492041.1_pt1 | contig 13951 bp, 19 predicted proteins | sample 7444481 | NCBI WGS metagenome assembly JACCDJ01 (sample SAMN15323435, study PRJNA562643) | freshwater metagenome | isolation source: river surface water | place: USA:Blue River Watershed | collected 2017-08-15 | reverse complement strand
GGCAGTTCAAGCGGCGCATCATTTCATTGGAGTTGATGCATGCTGTTTGATCACTGCGCTGTATGCCAGCAATGCTGTCATGTCGAAGCCGGCTACCCACCTTTAGAAATCACCCTCACGCGCACCGAAAAGAAACAACTGGTCAGCGTATGCATTGAACAACAATGCCCTCATTTGGGTCCTTCGGGCTGCACCATGGGTGATGACAAACCCTTTGGATGCAAACTCTACCCACTGAGCTACAACCCGAAAAACAAAAGTTTTTATTTTGATACCGACTGTCCTTTGATGGACCCCTACATGGCCTCTTTGGATGATGAATCCAGTGATGCATCGATGCATTTGAAAGGCGCACAACAAGTTATATTGCGCCTAGAAAAAACAGACCCTGATTTTTTGAAGAAAAACCATGCGATCGATCAAGCGTATTTCGACTTGAAAAAAATCCCCGTCGCAAAATCTTCAAAAAAGACAGTGAAAAAAACTTGAAAAAAGGCAACACAATGCATGGCACGCTCTATCAATTCAAACCTTTGAATTCGCACTCCTCAAGCCCCAAGGTGCATGAAGTCGGGTTCCAGAGTTGGACAGAAGACAACCTGTTGGTTGAGAGCGAGCACAACGACATTCTTTACTACACCACCCGTTGGGATGCTTTGTGCCCCTATATCAATGTCTCAGACGAGATGCTGAACTTTGCACCTCGCCCCTTTGTGGTTTATGCCCTGCCACCCGACAGCCCCTACGGCGTGCCCATCAACGACAAATACGGTTTGGTTGATTGCTTTGCTGACAGCTTTTGGCAAGAGGCCCGGCGCGAGCGTAAATTCCGCGAACTTGACAAGCAATACAAGCACTTCACCTATTCAGAACGCGTGGTGGCAGGTAAAGACATCACGGTAGAAGACATGTTCGAGATGGGTGGCGAGCATTTCGCCAATTACTACATCGATGACCGCGAGGTTGAGGGTTTTGTCGACTATGTGCGCCATCTGGATGTGTTGATTCTCCAAGTCCACTCACCTGAAGGCGAATTGGTGTTGACCGATGTGTCGATCTTGCTGCCTCAGTACAACCAGTTGTATGGCAGCTTCTGTCAATGGAACCGCGCCTTCAAAAACCGCTCGCCTGGCATTTACGCGTGTTTGCAAGCGTGCCGCTGGGCTTCAAAGAATGGTTTGCAGTATTACAACCTGGGACCCGTTGACGACTATGGTTACAAAGCTTTGTTTGTGACCGACTATGAGCCCATTTATGCAATGGCGCTGATCGAGCCCGACCATCCATTGGCCACAGACCCGACATCACCGCTGATCGTGGACTTCAAGCCTCACGAACTCAACCAAATTTACCGTCATCCCAACAAGCATGAACAACAGGTTCATGCAGAGTTGGCCATGGCTGGTTGAGGGGGGCGCCACGCTCAGGTGGCGATCAACATCAGAAGTAGTGCTTTTCGCCGAAGCTGATGTCGTAATCGATGAACAGCTCATCGCCTTTGGTCACAGGCTTGATGCATTCCAACACCCCGTTCTTTTTGAAACGCAAATTGGGTTGTTTGGAATGGTTCAGGTAGATGGCCATGTCAAATGTGTTCAAGCCTATGGTGGGGATGCTCACTGACTTTTTGTCGTAGTAGCAAAAAGTGTCAATTTGATCTCGCACACCCCGTGGTAATTTCTTGATTTCCTGCTTGGACACATCTATTTCCTTGATGCGCACATAGCTTTTGAGAGGGTGAGCACCCTTGGGAATGTCTCGAACTGCAAACACACCAATGCCGTGAATCGGGGACACTCCCAGCCGGCAAAAAACTTCAGAGTTCAAATGCTGCAGGATTTTTTTCTTGGTGTTCAACATGGCTCAGCTTTCAATCGATCAGTCACTATACCCAATGGGCATGGCGATTTCAGTGCATTGGGTCCCAAGTTTGCAACCATTTGACAAAATGACCCAGGCCTTCATCCAACGTGGTGTCGCTCCATTGCCCAATCATGCTCAATAAGCGCTCTTCGCTGGCGCAGGTGAGCGCCACATCGGCCGGTTGCATGGGTGCGTACTCGATGATCGGTTGCACTTGAAGGTGCTTCGCGAGCAAGGCCACGAAATCATTCACTTCAACCGGTCGCTGGTGCCCCATGTTGACGATCTCGGGGCTTGTCAATGTTGATGTTGGTTCCACCAATTTGCTGATGGCTTCCACGATATCGCTGACAAAAGTGAAGTCGCGCCTGAGTTTGCCCTCGCCAAATACCTTGATAGGCTGTTGTCGGCGCATGCTTTGGGCAAACATGAAGGGCGCCATGTCCGTCCGACCCCAAGGTCCATAAACCGTGAAGAAGCGCATGCCGATGGAGCCCATGCCGTATTGAGCATGATAGGCATAGGCCATGGCTTCGTTGGCCTGCTTGGTCGCTGCATAAAACGATTGGGGCTGATCGGTGCGATCGGTTTCAACGAACGGCACTTGGTTGCGCAGCCCATAAACACTGGAGGAACTGGCATAGAGTAAACGTGGGGTTTGGTGCAAGTGACAGGCCTGTAAAACCCGGGCAAAACCCACCAAATTGGGTGTGACAAAATCCAGCGGCGCTTGCATGGAATGCCTCACACCCGCTTGCGCGGCCAAATGCACCACCGTGTCAGGCTGCCAACGTGTCAACACTTGGTCAAATGCATTCTCTTGTCCTATGTCCAGTCGTACATATTCAATGCCTGATCGGGTGATGAATTCAGCCAAGCGCTCTTTGCGCAACCGAACCAAGATGGGATCAACCGCTTGTGGTGATTCACCTTCCAAAGACACCAGGTCACAACCCAGCACCTGGTGGCCACTCTGCTGCAAACTGTGAGCGAGTTGCGAACCAATGAAACCTGCAACGCCTGTGACCAATACTTTTTTTGTCATGTCATTCAATCTGCTGAGATGGCCTGAAGCATGGCCATGTTGTTGATCACGCCCATGTCTCGAAAACTCCAAACCGCTTTGGCCTTGTCAGTTGCTGTTCTTTTGTTGACAGGCCTGCTGTTGTTCCAATCCCCATGGAACCAAGACTGGATGCTGGCCGTGCACAGCCTGGACATGGGGCCCGATGCGCTGTGGTCGTTTGCCACCCAATTCGGCGATGCGGGTGCGGCGTTTTTGCTGTTGTTGGTGCTCAGCCAGTTTTCACCACACGGTGCATCCATGGTCTTGAAATGTTTTGTGCTGGGGTCGTTGGCTTCAAGGGTTTTGAAAACCTGGATTTTTTCTCCAAGACCGTTGGGGGTGCTGGACCCCTCTTTGCTGCACACCATCGGCGCACCGCCCAGTGGCCCCAATTCCATGCCCTCGGGGCATTCGATGACGATTGCAGCGGCGGTCTGTTTGGTCTTGCTCATGTTCCCGCGTGCTGTTGGACGCCCATCAATTTGGATACCGCTGATTTTAGGTGGCGCGGTGGTGGCTTTTTCTCGGGTGGTGGTGGGTGCCCACTGGCCGGCGGATGTGTTGGTGGGCACTGGCCTGGGCGTGGTGGTGGCCTGGTTGGCGTGGGTCTGGGAACAACAACGCAGTTGGTCGCATCGCCTGAACCAACCCTGGGGGCAATATTTGTTGTTGTTGTTGGAGTTGGGCATGTCGATCTACCTCTACAGCAGCAGCACGGACACCGAGGCGGCGCGTTGGGCTTTTGACATCACAGCCACGGTGGGCGTGGCGGGTGCCATGTCTCGCTATGCGCGTTTGCGCCGGTCCAGCTTGAACGCATGACACAAGGTTTGATTCCTCGCTGGCTGATCATCTCATTGGGTTGGATGTTGGGGCTGGGTTTGCTCTTCTGGCTGCTTCACCAGGTTGATCTTTCAGCACTGGGCCAAGCAGCCATGGCTGTCAGTCCCCTCATGTGGTTGGCTGCCACGGCGTTTTGGTTACTGAGCTTTGTGTTCAGAGCTTGGCGGATGCAGCAAGAATGGGCCTGGCGCAGGCCTGTGGGCTTGAACGTGGCATTGCGTTTGGTGCTGCTGCACAACGCCGCTGTTTTGTTATTGCCCTTTCGCAGTGGTGAATTGGGTTATCCCTTGTTGGTTCGCCGAGTGTTTGGCGCTCGCATGGGCATGGCCTTGCGCAGTTTGGGGTGGCTTCGGATTCAAGACGCTTGTGTATTGGGTCTGTTCGCCGTGCTTTTGTGGTCTGGGACACCCACATGGTTGATGTGGTTTGCACCCTTGTGTTTGTTGTCGCTGGTGTTTTGGCCTTCCACTTGGTGGTTGCGCTTGCTCAAACGGCGCGCTTGGTGGGCCAAAGCCTTGCGCCATGTGTTGCACCGCCGTGCCACACGCGCTGCATGGTTGCTGTCCGTGGGCAACTGGGTGTGCAAACTGGGTGTGGTGGCTGGTTTGTTGATGCTATGGCTCCCGCTGTCCACATGGTCTGGTTTGCAGGCGGCGATTGGTGGTGAATTGGCGGGCTTGCTGCCCTTGCAAGGTCCTGCGGGTCTGGGCACATACGAAGCCGGTGTTTGGTTGGGCGCTGGCCTGACCAGCGCCAGCACCCAAGAGGTGGCGGGGGCGGCATTGCTGGTGCATGTGTTTTGTTTGGCGGTGTCTCTGGGTGCAGCTGCCCTGGCCTGGTTGTTCTTGAAATGGCCCCCTTCGCTACCCGGATCAGCGATCCGTGAAAATAACCCCCATCTATGAATTCCACCAACACCTCTTCCAATTTGGACACAGCGCTCACACCGCGTGTCCCCGCCCATCGCCTTTCTGTGGTGGTACCCATGTACAACGAAGTGGAATTGGCCCGCGACCTGATCGATGCGGTGCATGAAGCCTTGTCTGACTATCCCTGGCCATGGGAATTGGTGGTGGTGGACGATGGCAGCACCGATGGCACTTGGTTTCAACTCAGCCAGCGCGCCGCCGAGGTCGGCCCCCACATCCGTCCATTGCGTTTGCAACGCAATTTCAAACAAACCGCCGCCATGCAAGCAGGCATTGATTGCGCACGTGGCGACGTGATCGTCACCATGGACGGCGATTTGCAAAACGATCCGCGCGACATCCCTGCGCTGGTGGCGCATTTGCTCACCCAAGACAAAGACATCGTGGCCGGCTGGCGGCAAAACCGCCAAGACGGTTTTTGGCTGCGCAAAGTACCCTCCAAAATCGCCAATGCCTTGATCCGCAAAGTCAGCGGCCTGAACTTTCACGACCTGGGTTGCAGCCTGAAAGCCTTTCGCGCGCCTGTGCTGCGCAAGATTCGCCTGTATGGCGAGATGCACCGTTTCATCCCCGCTTGGATGGCCACGGTCACTTCACCTTCACGCATGGCCGAAGTCCCTGTACGGCATCACCCGCGCTTGAAAGGCGAGTCCAAATACGGCATCAGCCGCACCCTGCGCGTCATCGTGGACCTGTTGTCCATGCACTATTTCCTGCGCTTTGGCACACGCCCAGGGCACTTCTTTGGCGGCATTGGTTTGGCCGTGCTGTCGGTGGGCATGTCGATCTTGGCTTACTTGGCAGTCTTGAAAATCATGGGCGAGTCCATTGGTACCCGGCCCTTGATGTTCGTCGGCTTCTTTTGTGTGCTGGGCGGTTTGCAATTCCTCACCACCGGTGTGTTGGCCGAATTGCTGATGCGCACTTATTACGAAGGCGGCAAAGCACAGGCTTATCAACTGGTTGATGCACCCACGCCCCAAGCCCACGAAGGATGGCATGGCGGCCACTGACCGATCCCTCACGGGTGTGCTGACACCCGCCGCTTGGGCTTTTTTACTGCTGCTGTTTCCTGGACTCTGGTTGTTGCGCATGGCCTGTGCGGTGTGGAGTGGGTCGAGCTTGTTTGTCGACGAAGCCCAGTACTGGGACTGGAGCCGCGATTTGGCTTGGGGCTATTTCTCCAAACCGCCGGTGTTGCCGGTCCTGATCAAAGTGTCGTCTGCTGTGGGTGGCGATGGTGCTGCAGGCGTTCGTTGGTTGGTGCAAGCCCTGTGGGGGCTGATTCCTTTGATGCTGTGGCGATTGGGCTGGGAAATGCAGCGCGACACCTCATCGCACTTGAACAACCCGCATGCAGTGGGCGTGTGGGCCGCGGCTTTGGCCACGGCCACGTTGGTGTTTGGCGTGCTGGGCCAGGTGGCCACCACCGATGGTCCCTTGCTGTTTTGCTGGGTGTTGCACATGTGGCTGTTGTGGCGTGCCCTGCAACGACCTGCTTCAATGACCCGATGGATGTGGGTTGGGCTGGCGCTGGCGCTGGGTGTTTTGTCCAAATACACGATGGCGGCGAGCCTGGCCACCTGGCTGATTTTGTGGCTGCGCCAGCCGCAGTGGTTGGTGTTGCGTGGCATGTTGATGGCAGGTTTGTTGGCCGTTGTTTGTTGGTTGCCGCATTTGGCCTGGAACCATGCACACGACTGGCCCACCTTGAAACACACGGCCGATTTGTTGGTCGGTGCTGCGAGCAGTGACGAATCCAAACTGGTCTTGTGGGCGCAGCGCGCACTGGAATATGTCGCAGGTCAATGGCTGATTGCAGGTCCTGTTGTCTTGTTCATGGCTTGGCGCGGCTACAAACAACGCGTTAACCAAGCTGCTTGGGCCTGGCATTTCAGCTGGCCACTGTGGTTGGTCGGTGCATGGCAAGCTTTGCAAGGCAATGCCCAAGTGAATTGGCCAGCCCCAGCCCTCATGGGGGCTTGCGTGGTGCTGGCCTGGTGGCTGGCGTCTCGCCCCATCCCATGGTCATGGCGTGGCCCGGCCTTGGTGGTCATCATCAGCAGTGTGTTGAGCGCGGTCATTTCTTTGGGTGGCGATTGGCGCGAACGTTTGGGTCTGGCGCCGCAAGCCGAACCCTGGGCCCTTTGGGCCCGCGCCCAAGGTTGGGACGAGTCCTTTGTGGCGCTTCAACCCTTGGTTGCGTCACATGCAGACGCCACCTTGGTGGCACTGGACCGGACCGTCATCGTTCATGCGACTTATGCCTGGCGCGCCCAAGGCTGGCGGCCCCAAAGCTGGCAGCGCACGCCACACCCGGACCACCACTACGACCTGACGCACCGCTTCACGCCAAACGCTTCACACACGAAAGTGCTGCTGGTGTTGCAAGGCCCTTTGCCTGGTTTTGTGGGTGCGCACTTTGGCAAAACCACGGAGTTGCACGCCATGAAAGGCGTTGGCAAAGACCTGCACCTGTGGTTGTTGGAGCAACCCCTGCCATGAAAGCTCGTCACCGGGAACAAACTGTGGGTTTGCTGGGTTTGGGCCTGACGGTCTTGGTTTTTTTGCTGTGGCCTCAGTTGGATGTTTGGACCAGCAGCTGGTTTTATGACCCCGCATTGCGACGCTTCAACCCCACGCACTGGCCTTGGGTGCTGGCCATACACGAAGGTTTTCCAGTGGTGGCGCAGGCCCTATTTGTGTTGAGCTTCATCGCTTGGGTTGGGTCTTGGAGACACCCCGAACAAGTCAGCCGGGCATGGCGCCGGCGCTGCGCAGCTTGGATGCTGTTGGTGATTGTCGGCATTGGCTTGGTGGTGGATTGGGCTTTCAAGGACAACGTTGGTCGGCCGCGGCCAGAGCAAATTGAGGCGTTTGCGGGTGACTTGCCCTTTGTGCCTGTGCTGCAAACCAGCAATCACTGCGATCTGAATTGTTCTTTTGTCAGCGGTCATGCGGCTGGTGCCTTCAGCCTCATGGCTTGGGGGCTGTGGGCACCTTGGCACCGACGCAAGCGGTGGATGGTCTTTGGGGTTGGTTTGGGACTCGCCATCGGACTGATGCGCATCGCCCAAGGCGGGCATTTTTTGAGTGATGTGTTGTTTGCTGGCTGGACCATCTGGTTGATCATGCAAGCCATCCGCTTGGCTTGGCTGCGCCAACGATGTCTGAATCTGAAAAAAACTGCTTCTGCGGGCATGCGCTAAAGTCCAGCATCTTTTGATCTTGACGACAAGTACAACATGGAACTCCTGACCGATCCCTCAATGTGGGTGGCCTTGGCCACCCTCACCGTTTTAGAGTTGGTGCTGGGCATTGACAACATCATCTTCATTTCCATCTTGGTCAGCAAGTTGCCCAAGGCCCAGCAAGAAATGGCACGTCGCATTGGTTTGTTCATGGCCATGTTCATGCGCATTGGTTTGCTGATGCTGCTCTCGGTCATCATCGGTTTGGTCGAACCGCTTGTCACCGTCATGGATCAGTCATTTTCTGGTCGCGACTTGATTTTGTTGGCAGGTGGTTTGTTCCTGATTTGGAAAAGCACGGGTGAAATTCACCATTCTTTGGAAGGCAATGAAGCGCCAGCCGATGTCAAAGCCAAGGCCAATGTGATGGCCATCATTGTGCAAATCATGCTGATCGACCTGGTGTTTTCACTCGACTCGATCATCACGGCAGTTGGCATGGTGGATGATGTGCGCATCATGATCGCTGCGGTGGTCATTTCACTGGGATTGATGATGCTGTTTGCCAAAAGCATAGGCGAATTTGTCGATGCGCACCCGTCCATCAAGATGTTGGCGCTGAGCTTTTTGGTGGTGGTCGGCGTGGTGTTGGTGGCTGAAGGCTTTGGTCACCATGTCCCCAAGGGCTATATCTACTTCGGCATGGCTTTCGCCTTCAGCGTGGAAATGCTCAACATCCGCTTCCGCAAGAAACGGACGCAAGCGGTGCACCTGCGTCCGGCTCAGATGCCGGGTGAGGATGATTCATAAAGGCTGAACACCATAAGCTTTCATGGCTGAAGCCTTTTGAGTCATTTCAGACACTTCGTGGCCATAGAACTGGTAGCTTGGAGCCAACACTCGATCGACGGACACGACTTCCATGAGGATGATGCTTTCGATCACAAACCGCCCGAAGGTCATTGCCTCTAGCGGCTTCGCAAGTTCTAGATAGTCGGGGTCAGAATGTCTGACATTTCGCGCACGCCCTTTGAGCTTGAAGCCTTTTTGGATAAAGACGTCTACAAAGCAAAGACAGTCCTGGGCATTCACCTCGATATTGCGAACACTGCCTGGCGAAGCAATGTTGGCAATCAAGATCTGAGCGTCACTCCAAATCGTGAAAATTTCTTTGGGGGACACATTTGGCACCCCCTCTTCATCACAAGTTGCCAATCAGCACAAGACACTGCGTTTGGCACATTCGACGATATCTTTGGTGAGCATGAGGACTCCACGACAGCTATTTCAATACAAGTATTTTGTAACCAAAATTTAACCATTTATATGCAGTTTTGAAGAAGATGAATCGCTAACTCAACCAATCATCTTATTCACCTGGTGCTATATTCAATGCCAGAATCCCGAATATTTGCCACCAAGACCTTCACAAAATGGCAACATAAATCAGGTCTGACAGACCAATCTTTGATCAATGCCGTCCAGGAAATGCGTTCTGGCATCGTCGATGCGCATCTTGCCAAAGGTCTTGTCAAAAAAAGAGTGGCCCATCCGGGACGAGGCAAAAGAAGCAGTTCGAGAACTTTGGTTGCAACCCGTTTTGAAGATCGTTGGTTTTTTATTTTTGGATTCATGAAAAACGAGAAATCAAACATCACAGCAGAAGAAATGCAATGGTTGAAAGACTTTTCCAAGCGGCTATTGAGTCTGAGTAATCACGAGTTGTCTATGGCCATGGAAGCAGGAGAATTGAATGAAATCAAACCCAAAAACGCCTAGTCGACTCATATTGGAAATGAAGGCCAGCATGACAGGTTTGGATGATGCACTGAAGGTGAATAAAAAAAACATGCACCAATTTCATGCGTTCAACGACTTGCTGATCACCGGAATGTCGCCTTTGCAAATCAAGCAACTGAGAGAGAAATCCTGTATCAGCCAAGCTGTATTGGCTGCCGTTCTCAACACCAGTTTGTCGACTGTTCAAAAATGGGAGATTGGCGATAAAAAACCGAGTGGGCCTAGCTTGAAATTATTGTCATTGATCGATCGCAAAGGTTTGCAAGCCGTCATCTGAATCTCGTTCAACACCCCGAATCGTTCACTGCCCCATCGGGCATGACGGTGTTGCAAAACACCGCCCCTTCGGTTTGAGCGCCCTTGAGGTTGGCACCAGTCAACACGGCTCCCTTGAGGTTGGCTTTGGTCAAGATTGAATCACTGAGATCAGCGCCAGACAAATTGGCTTCCCGCAAATAAGCATTGCTGAAATTGGCCAGGTGCAAATTGGCCCCGGTGAAGTCGGCGCGGCGCAAATTGGCATCTTCGAAGTTGGTCACCAGGGTGCGCTTTTCCATGGGGCGTTCCCCCAGATTGGCTTTGGTCAAGACTGACTCACTGAGATCAGCGCCAGACAAATTGGCTTCCCGCAAATAAGCATTGCTGAAATTGGCCAGGTGCAAATTGGCCCCGGTGAAGTCGGCGCGGCGTAAATTGGCATCCTCGAAATTGGTCACCAGGGTGCGCTTTTCCATGGGGCGTTCGCCCAGATTGGCTTTCCTCAATTTCGCACCCGACAGGTTGGCATTTTGAAAATCTGCCCCGCGCATGTCCAGCCCGGACATGGGTGCATCGGTCAGGTCACAGTATTTGCAGACGTTTGTGGTTTTGAAGTCTTCGAATTTGTTGGCGTCAAAAGCACCTGCAGACCAGGGCCAGACAGCCAGCAACAATGAGGCGGCAGACATCAGCAAAGGGGTGTTTGGCGAAAACGTTGCCATGTGAATTCCTTGAAATGGAAGATTGAATTTTTTTGATAATACCCAAGTCCCCACCTGTGGGTTTGTCCCAGGAGACAGACTGCCCTCACCTGAGCATGAGAAGATGTGCATATTCAAAAAAAAACGACGCATGTTGTACAAGCTCGAATTCCCGTTCCTTTTGCTGGGTGCTTTGCGCACCGGCCTGTTCACTTTGTTGTTGGGTGGCGGTTCTGTGGCTTGGAGCTACACCCTGACCTGCGAAGTGCAAGGCAGTTTTCCCGAGCTTGAAAAAATGATTGTCCAACCCGCCACTGTCACGATTGATATTTCCTCCATCGGCAACCATCTTTACATCAAGATGGATGGCCCCAAGCTCTACAACATGTTTGTCAACACATTGATCAGTCCCGAATTTGAAGGCACCGACCTCACCTCCGACACCAGCATCTGGGTGAAGCGGCGCAATGTTCAAACCAAAGAAGAAGCAGAAATCAAAATTCGCCGTCAACCTGTGTTTGTGCAAGCCCTCAAAGACGTGAAACGCTATGGCAAAGACATGAAGTTCATGGTCTCTGGTCCTTGCAAACTGCCCTTGAATTGATAAACCATGAGCCAACTCGTTGTCCGCAAACTGCTGATCGATCTTGAAGCCCCGTTCCCTTTGCGCTGGAATGGCGGCGATGCGTTCACATCCGCTTGGATGAACGCTTTGTCCATGAGTTTTCCAGTGGGCGAGCAGTTCTTCATCGACAGTTTGCGACGTGCTCAAAAAGAACTCTCGCCCGAATTGAAAACCCGATTTGCCTCCGAGTTGCAAGGCTTCATTGGTCAAGAAGCCACCCACCGCCGTTTGCACAGTTTGTTCAATCAACACTTGCAAGCCCAAGGCTTGGTCAATCATTGGGCGGATCGGGCTCAACAACGGGTGGCTCACATTGAAAAGCTGAATGTGCGGCATGGCGTGGCGGCGACTGCAGCCACGGAGCATTTCACCGCCGTCTTGGCCCATTGGTTGCTGTCCAACCCCGATTTCATGGCGAAAGCCGAACCCCGTTTGCAAACCCTGTGGCAATGGCATGCCAGCGAAGAGAGCGAACACCGCTCTACCGCTTTTGAAATGTACAAAGCCCTGAACGGCAATGAGGAATGGCGTTTGCGCTGGATGCGATTGATGACCTTTTTCTTGTTGACCGATTTGATACGCCAAACCGTGAACAACCTCTGGCGTGACGGCAGCTTGTTCCAATTCGGTACTTGGCGCAGTGCTTGGGTGTTTTTGTTCTCCAAGCAAGGGCTGCTGCGGTCTTCCTACCCCATGTGGCGACGTTATTTCCAGCCCGATTTTCACCCCGCGCAAGACGACGACAGCTTGTCTCGCCAATGGCTGCAAACCCACGAAAACGACTACAGTCCAGTGGGTTCACCCACCTGAGGTTTCCACATGCTCGACCCCCAAGCGAAAGCCCTGTTGCAACTCATGAAAGACCGTGGTGTGCCGGCGGTCAACACCCAGCCCCACCAAGAGGCGCGCGAGTTTTATTTGGTTCGCAAAGCACTGACCCAGCCCGAGCCGCTGCCCACCTCGCTTTGCCACGATCACGCCTTGTCTTTTGGCACGGTCTGCGAATACCGACCCATGGGTGCTTCCGCCAAACAACTGTTGCCTGCACTGGTCTACTACCACGGCGGCGGATGGGTGATTGGCAACATCGAAACCCACGATGTGCTTTGTCGCCAGTTGTGTGATGCCAGTGGCTGTGCCGTGTTCTCAGTGGACTACCGACTCGCCCCCGAGCATCCGTTTCCTGCCGCCTACAACGACGCGCTGGAAGGGTTTCATTGGGTGGTGGACAACGCGGCCCGTTTGCATGTCGACCCCCAACGCATCGCTGTGGGTGGTGACAGTGCTGGCGGCAATTTGGCCGCAGCGGTGGCATTGGGCTCTCGAGACAGCGCCCAAGCCCCAGCATTTCAGTTGCTGATTTACCCCGCCACCATCATGTACCCCGACACCCCGAGCTACCATGCCCATGGCGAGGGTTACATGCTGACCGCTGCAGCCATGCATTGGTTCATGGACCATTACCTGCCCAACCCCGCCGATCGCCACGACTGGCGCGCTTCACCTTTGAAGGCCACGTCGCATGCCAACCTGCCCCCCGCCTTGGTCTTGACCGCCGGCTTTGACCCGTTGCGCGACGAAGGCCTGATGTATGCCGATGCCATGGCCGCAGCGGGAGGAGTCACTGAATATGTCTGTTTCGAGCGGCAAATCCATGGTTTCATCACCATGGGCCGGGTGATGCGCGAAGCCTACCCTGCAGTCGGTGTTTGTGCAGATGCCCTGAAACGCTATTTGCAAGTGGCTCGACCATGAAGCAGTTGCTCTTGTTGCTGTTGCTCGCTGGGACCATGGCGCAAGCTGCCGAAGGCATGGCCCCCACGCCCGCTGCCGCCACGGCCAATGTGGAGCGTGGCCGCAAATTGCTGCTCAACCGACAAGAAACCGGCTGTGTGCTGTGCCATGTGGTGCCGGGCCTCAAAGACGGCGGCGACATGGGTCCGAGTTTGGTCGGGGTGTCTGAACGCCTCTCCCCCGACATGTTGCGCCAGCGCATCGCCGATCCGCGTTTGATCAACCCCGACACTTTCATGCCGGCTTATTTCAGCACCAAGGGCTTGCACAATGTCGCCAAAGCCCTCAAGGGCAAAACCGTACTCACAGAGCAAGGTTTGGAAGACATCGTCGCCTACTTGCTCACCCCCCCCAAGGACAAACCACAGTGAATACGCCGCTGACACGACGAGGCTGTTTGGCCTCCATGGGCCAAGCCGCCTTGGGCTTGACAGGCTTGCACGCCAGCACAGTGCTGGCCCAGGTAGACAAACTCACTTTGAGTGGACTGGCCGAGTCTCGTTTGCGCACCTTTGACGAGATGGTCAAACCCTATGTGCAAAACCAGCCCATGAAAAAAGAAGGTGTGAGCCTGACACTTCCCACGCTGGCTGACAACGGTCATTTGGTGCCCTTGCACATGAAGGTGGACAGCCCCATGACCGAGGCCTCCCATGTGACCCACATTTACCTGGTGTCCCAGCGCAACCCCGTGCCGTTGATGTGCTTGTTTGTGCTGGGCCCTTGGAACGGCAAAGCCGAGATCAGCACACGTGTGCGTTTGTCCGGTACCCAAATGGTGGTGGCACTGGCACGTTTGTCTGACGGTCAATTTTTGTACCAAACGCAAGAGGTGGAAGTCACCGAAGCGGCCTGTGTGGACAATGGCACATGAGCAACGC